>Ga0308163_10000466_pt1 | contig 71706 bp, 68 predicted proteins | sample PhyTR1_FD_201037 | JGI IMG/M metagenome (GOLD analysis project Ga0308163, IMG submission 201037) | Phyllosphere microbial communities from UC Gill Tract Community Farm, Albany, California, United States - DLSLT.R1 | ecosystem: Host-associated > Plants > Phyllosphere > Unclassified | place: USA...
ATAAATATATGTATTTTGAAATGTTAAAAGATAAGTCATCAATCATCAAGGTAATTGGTGTTGGTGGCGGTGGTGGTAATGCGGTTAACCATATGTACCGTCAGGGAATTGCAGGTGTGGACTTTATTATTTGTAACACTGATGCTCAGGCATTGGAGTTTAGTCCGATTCCTAATAAAGTACAGCTAGGTGCAAGTTTGACCGAAGGGATGGGTGCAGGCTCTATTCCCGAAGTAGGAAAAAACTCGGCTATTGAAAATATAGACGATATCAAAAGCATGTTGGGCAGTACTACAAAAATGTTATTTATCACGGCAGGTATGGGTGGTGGTACAGGTACAGGTGCAAGCCCGATTATCGCGCAGGCGGCAAAGGAACTTGATATCCTGACTGTGGCGATTATTACCACTCCATTCTCTTTCGAAGGTAAGAGGCGCAAGATGCAGGCCGAAGATGGTTTGGATGAGTTGAAGAAATACGTAGATTCTTATCTGGTTATCTCTAACGACAGACTGCGTGAAATTTTTGGTAACCTGACGCTGGGCTCTGCCTTTGCGCAGGCGGATGATATTTTGACCACTGCAGCGAAGGGCATTGCGGAAATCATTACTGTACCTGGTTATATCAACGTGGATTTTAAAGATGTGCGTACCGTAATGAAGGACAGCGGTGTCTCTATCATGGGTAGTTTTGCCTGCGAAGGTGAAAACAGAGCGCTGAATGCTGTTGAGGGTGCCTTAGCATCGCCACTGTTGAAAGATAATGAAATTGAAGGTGCAAGATATATTTTGTTGAACATCAGTTCTGGTTTACGTGAGGTAACGATGGACGAGGTTGCAATTATAACAGACTATATTCAGGATAAAGCGGGATTGTCTGCCGACCTGATCTGGGGTAACTGTATCGATGAGAACCTGGGTGAGAAATTGTCGGTAACGATTATTGCAACCGGTTTCCAAACTACGGAACAACGTGCGCATGACAAAAAGAACGTGAAGAAAATTTCTTTGCTGACGCCAGAGGAGGCACCAATGGTGAGACCTGTTGAGCCGGTAAATTCTTTTATTGAGCCAAAAGCACCTGCTTTTTCTAATGAGCCGGTTATGAAATCGAAAGAAGACATTAAACAGTCTGACCTGTTCGGTGACATGTACAACAACAGTAAAAGCAGACAGGCAGAAGAGTCTGAAAGCGCAATGATCAGACATACGCTGGTAGAAGAAGAAACACCTGCTCCGGAAGCGAAGCAAGAATCAGGTATTGATTTTGAATTGAAGGTGTCTGAAACCGACTTTGTGTTCGAAGCACCAAAATCTGCCTACCAGGAGCCTCCGGTAGTGCAGGCGGTACAGGAAGAAGTTGCTGAACCAGGACTGGATGACGATAAAAGCGATGAGTCTATTGAAGACCAGTTGAAAAAGTCTAAGGAAAGGATCATGAGACTGAAAGACCTGAGCATGAAGTTGCGTACAACCAACGGATTGCAGGAGCTGGAGAATGAGCCTGCCTACAAACGCAAGCAAATGCAGCTGCAGCAGGTACAGCACTCGTCAGAATCTCAGGTGTCCAGATTTACACTGAGCAACGATGAGGAGGGGGGCACTGAGATCAGGCCTAACAACTCATTCTTACATGATAATGTTGATTAACCATTTCTATAATTCTACATTAAAGCCTTACCAAGAAATTGTTAAGGCTTTTTTGGCATAAATAACGTTATGAAAATGCAGGACCTGATGTGTTATTTGGTCAACCTTGTTTATCAAGCACAGAAAGCGTAAATTTGCACAAACAATAAAGATAACTTAAATACAATACATTGGATATTTTTGATAAGATAGCAAAGCATATGGGGCCGCTTGGGCAGCACCAAAAATGGTCACACGGATATTTTTCCTTTCCAAAGCTAGAAGGAGCTATTGCTCCGCACATGAATTTTCGCGGTAAAGAGCACCTGGTTTGGAGTTTGAATAATTATCTTGGTTTAGCTAATCACCCTGAAGTAAGAAAAGCTGATGAGCAGGGAGCTGCGGATTTTGGAATGGCTTATCCTATGGGAGCCAGGATGATGTCTGGTAACTCTAAATATCATGAGCAACTGGAGAGTGAACTGGCAGCCTTTGTTGGTAAACCAGATGCCTTTTTGCTTAATTTCGGCTATCAGGGGATGTTATCAATTATCGACTGTCTGGTTGACAGAAATGATGTAATTGTATATGACGGTGAATCTCATGCCTGTATCATAGACGGTCTTCGTCTGCATTTAGGTAAACGTTTTGTCTATAAACACAACGATATTGAAAGTGCCCGCAAACAGCTGGAACGCGCAACCAAATTGGTGGAGCAAACCGGTGGCGGTATTTTACTGATCACTGAAGGTGTATTTGGCATGTCTGGTGCACAGGGTAAGATTAAGGAAATTATTGACCTTAAAAAAGAATTCAACTTCCGTTTGTTAATTGATGATGCACATGGATTTGGTACAATGGGTAAAACCGGTGCCGGAACACATGAGGAACAAGATGCAATTGAGGGTGTTGACATTTACTTTGCTACCTTCGCTAAATCTATGGCTGGTATTGGAGCTTTTGTAGCATCAACTGAAGAGATAACTAACTTTTTCCGTTATAACATGCGTTCTCAGACCTTTGCAAAGGCTTTGCCTATGCCAATGGTAGTTGGTTTGTTAAAGCGTCTTGAGTTGCTTAAAAACAACCCTGAGCTGAGAGAAAAGTTATGGCATATTGCTACTTCCCTTCAAAAAGGCTTAAGAGCACGTGGCTTTGATCTGGGAATTACCAATACAATGGTTACACCGGTATTTCTGAAAGGTGAGCTGTTGCAGGCTACTGCCCTAACGATGGATCTTCGTGAGAACTATGGTATTTTCTGTTCGATTGTGGTTTATCCGGTGATCCCTAAGGGGCTGATTGAACTCAGGCTAATTCCTACGGCTATGCATACAATCGAAGATGTTGAGCGCACACTGGAAGCTTTTAGTGAAGTTGCAGATAAATTAAATAGTGGATATTATAATGAAAATAAGTTTAGTCCTGAATAGGGTTTAGCGCTGCTTTTCATACCAAAAATAAGGCCTTCTAAATGTTTTTAGGAGGCTTTTTTAATTTTATAAGGCTAATAATCAAACAGATAGTCGCTCTGAATATCAAAATTTGTGAATAAACCTCTTTTTTGTGTAAAAAAACGACAAATTGTCATTTTTATTTCTTATAAGAATTTTTCATTTATTAGAATAATCCATTTATATTAGTATTTGAGTATTAATCAAACCTAAAAAGTAAACCAAAAGGTAAAAGAAAATGAAAAAATTTGATGACTTAAAAGTACTTGTATCGTCATTAGAAGCTGATGCCGACAAGTTTTACAACAAATCTAACGGTGCTGCGGGCACGCGTTTCCGTAAAGGTATGCAGGATCTTAAGAACATAGCTCAGGCTATTCGTTTAGAGATTCAGGAGGCGAAAAACAAAGGAGCCTAACCAATTTCTTTCGTTTATGTTATGAGTGCCCCGGTTTACCGGGGCACTGTTTTTATTTTCTGATCAGTTGAAGCTGACCGGCAATTTGCTCACTTAGTCCTGCTGAGGCTGCAACCAAAGGCAAGCGAACCTGATCGCCACAAATTCCAACCTGTTTTAAAGCAGCTTTAATACCTGCAGGATTACCCTCGGTAAATATCAGGCGGGTAAATTCAATTAATGCCAGGTGTAAAGGCTGCGCAGCTTTAAATTCACCTTTCAGACATAACCTGATCATCTCAGAAAACTCCAGAGGCAAAGCATTTCCCACTACAGAAATTATTCCGGCAGCACCAAGTGCGATCATAGGGAAGGCCACAGGGTCATCACCCGAAATCAGCATGAAATCTTCAGGTCTATCTCTCAGAATTTGGTTAAACTGGTCAAAACTGCCAGAAGCTTCTTTGGTACCAATAATGTTTTTAAAATCTGTAGCCAATCGGCAGGTAGTTTCTGCGCTTACATTGCTGGCAGTACGTCCCGGAACGTTGTACAATAGCACAGGCAGGTCGCTAGACTCGCTAATTGCCTTGTAATGCTGATAGATTCCTTCCTGTGTTGGTTTATTATAGTATGGACTGGCAGAAAGAATAGCGTCATAGCCATTTTTATCCAGTGCCTTAATCTCTTCAATTACTTCTGCAGTGTGGTTGCCGCCAATACCGGCAACAAGTGGTAACCTGCCATTATTTACTTCTGCTGTATATGCCCAGATCTTCTTCTTCTCGTCCTTATTAAGTGTTGCTGACTCGCCTGTGGTACCCAACGATACCAGGTATTCTACTTTCCCATCGATCTGGTAGTTGATCAGCTTTTTCAAACCGTCATAATCTACTGATCCATCTGCATTAAATGGTGTAACCAGCGCTACACCCGTTCCATGAAATTTGTTCATTTTGTGTTTAGTCTTTAATCAACATCTGTAATAAATCTTCAGCCGATATCAGCGGAATATTCAGTTTTTGTGCTTTCTCCAATTTCGAAGGGCCCATATTGTCGCCCGCAAGCAGGTAGTTAAGTTTCGCGGATATGCTGCTTAAAATCTTCCCGCCATTGCTTTCAATGAGTTCCTTAAGCTCTTCCCGGCTGTGTCCTTCAAAAACTCCCGAAATTACGAATGTTTTTCCAGTTAATTTGTTACTTTCTAATGTAATTACGGTATCAATTGCTTCGAATTGTAATCCATAAGATTTGAGCAGGTTAATCTGTTCTATATGTGCGGGTTTGGCAAAATATTCTATAATGCTTTCTGCAATGCGCTGTCCGATTTCATCAATGGCAACCAGTTCTTCTACCGTGGCGGCCATCAACTCGTCGATATTCTTAGTGGCCAATGCAAGTTTTCTGGCCACGGTTTCTCCCACGTATCGGATGCCAAGACCAAACAAGACCTTCTCAAAGGGCATCTGCTTAGAGCTTTCAATGCCTTTGAGCATGTTTTCGATAGATTTCTCCCCAAAACGTTCGATTACTTTCAGCTCCGTGGCCTTGTCTTTCAGGATATAGAGGTCGCTGATATGTCTGATCAGTCCTTTCTGGTAAAAAGATTCAATGGTTTCATCTCCTAATCCGTCAATGTTCATCGCTTTGCGGGAGATAAAGTGCTGTATTTTACCAACAATCTGTGGTCTGCAGCCTTCATCATTCGGACAGTAAAAGGCAACCTCGCCTTCTTTGCGTTCCAGCAGTGTTTCACAAACCGGGCAATGCGTTGGATAAGCTACCGGAATTGCAGCTGGTTTCCGTTTATCCAGGTTCACGCTAATAATCTTCGGGATAATTTCGCCGCCTTTTTCTACAAATACGCTGTCGCCTTCATGAAGGTCGAGCCTTTCCATCTCATTGGCATTGTGTAATGTTGCACGTTTAACAGTTGTGCCGGCCAGTAATACCGGTTTAAGATTCGCTACAGGGGTTACAGCACCGGTTCTTCCCACCTGGTAACTTACATGATCCAATACCGTTTCTACTTCTTCAGCTTTATACTTGTAGGATATTGCCCAGCGGGGGGATTTGGCGGTAAAGCCCAGTTCCTGCTGCTGGCTGATGCTGTTCACTTTGATTACAATCCCATCAATGTCATAAGTTAAGTTAAAGCGTTCCTTTTCCCAGTGGTGAATAAAATCCAGCACTTCTTCAATATTGCTGCTTAATCTGGTGTGCTCTGAAGTATGAAATCCCCAGCTTTTGATTGCCTGAAGGCTTTCCCAATGTGTTTTGAAATATTCTTTTTCTGTATTCAGGGAATAGAAGAAAGCATCCAGCGGCCTTTTGGCCACCTCTTTAGGATCCTGCATTTTTATGGTGCCAGAGGCAAAATTACGTGGGTTTGCATAAGGAACTTCGCCCAACTCTTCTCTTTCTTTGTTAAGGCGTTGAAAGGCGGCGCGATGCATAAATATTTCTCCCCGGACTTCAAACAAAGCCGGTGCATCAGATTTTTTTAAGTGATGCGGGATATTGCTGATTGTTTTTACGTTTGATGTTACTTCATCTCCTTTGGTACCGTCACCGCGCGTTACAGCTCGCAGGAGCTGATTATCCTGATAGGTAAGGCTGATGGAAAGTCCATCGAATTTAAGCTCACATACGTATTCAAAGTTATCGCCGATCGACTTCTTAATCCGCTCATCAAAATCGCGCAGATCCTGCTCATTGTAGGTATTACCTAGCGAAAGCATGGGCCATTTATGTTTTACGGTAACAAAGTTTTTGGTGATATCCCCGCCCACCTTAAGGGTAGGAGAGTCGGGATCGGCGAACTCCGGATGTTCTTTTTCAAGCCGGCTAAGTTCTTCCAGTTTTTTATCAAATTCATAATCAGCGATGGTTGGCATGGCCAAAACATAGTAATTATAGCTGTGCTGGTTGAGCGCTGCAACCAAAGCATCCATGGTGTCCTTAATAGAAGATTGTGACATAAGGCGAAGGTACTAAATCGGCCGATTTGCGGGGCTGATTTTTTTTAAAGGGATAAACGGTTTAGTGTTTACTATTGAAAAGCTCAGTCTCGATGTGCTCAAAAACCGGAAGAAACTGATCTTTGAGCTGCTCCTTAAACTCTTCGAGTTTAGAGCTAAGTATGATCAGCTGTTCCTGTGTAAATGGATCTGGCCATAAACGCATACATATCCTATTGAGGGAATAGGTGATGTTTTCGATTTTATCGTAGCTAAAGAGATATCTGCTGGAGATAAATTCCTGTAAAAACCGATCAAAGCGTGCCTGATCCGGCATTCCGGCATATTTCAGGAAACCAGCAAGCTGTGGGCCGTTGGCAGCGCTGAGCTGTGCATAGAAACGATCGGTGTTTACAATATTCCGTGTAAGAAGCAAATGGTCTAACATCAGCTCCAGCCCAATATGTGCCAGAAAGAATGCCTTCACCGGTCCGTCCCCTACAGCAGGCAGGATCAGCTGTTTCAAAATTGCCGTCTGCTCTTTGAAAAATGCTGAGGAATGAAAAATACGGTCTACTTCCAGATGTCGTTTCCAGCCGGTTAGCAATGCTGCATACTCAGGAACATCGTTGAAAAGATATTCGTCTTTCTGGGGGTTGAGGTTCCACGACTTATCGGCATTCTTAACCAGGTCTGGCAATACCACGCCCATTACAACGTAATCGTTGAGGTTTTGCCATTCAAAATAAAAATGCGAAAGGAAGTTCATCGCTTTAAAAGTAGAAATTTTTTAACAAGGCTTTTCCTATCTTTGCGGAAAAAGATAGAAGAATGACCAATTTTGTTGAAGAATTAAGATGGAGAGGCATGTTACAGGATTTCATGTCTGATGTAACAGATAAACTAAATGACGGCATGTGCTCGGGATATATCGGCTTTGATCCTACCGCAGATTCTTTACACGTTGGTCACCTGACACAAATCATGACACTGATTCACTTTCAACGTGCAGGCCATAAGCCTTATGCATTGGTAGGTGGTGCAACAGGAATGGTGGGTGATCCATCTTTTAAATCTGCAGAGCGGAATTTGCTGGATGATGAAACGCTGGCGCATAATCTGGCGGGAATCAAGAAACAGCTGAACCAGTTCCTGACTTTTAGTGAAGAGGGCAATGGGGCAGTGATGGTGAACAATGCTGACTGGTTTAAAGATTTTAGCTTTTTAGGTTTCATCAGAGATGTGGGAAAACATATCACAGTGAACTACATGATGGCAAAAGACAGTGTTAAAAAACGTCTTGAAGGCGATAACGGAATGTCATTCACAGAGTTCAGCTACCAGTTGATCCAGGGTTATGATTTTTATTACCTATGGAAAAATTATAACTGTACTATCCAGATGGGTGGTTCCGATCAATGGGGGAATATCCTGACGGGAACCGAAATGATCAGAAGAATTGGTGGTGGTAATGGCAGCGGCTATGGACTCACTACACAGCTGATTAAAAAATCTGATGGAAATAAGTTTGGTAAAACAGAAAGCGGAGCAATCTGGCTGGATCCTGAAAAAACGTCACCCTACAAATACTACCAGTTTTGGCTGAATGCCACAGATGCTGATGCAAAAATGTGGATCAAGATATTTACGCTGCTGACTCAGGAAGAAATTGAGCAACTGGAAGCCGAACATGATGCAGCTCCGCACCTAAGGATTCTGCAAAAGGCCCTGGCTACAGAAATTACGGTAAGAACCCATTCGGAAGCCGCCTTGGAAACTGCTTTGAAAACATCTGAATTTTTATTCGGAAACGGAGCACTTTCATTTTTGGAGACTTTAAGTCATGAGCATGTGCTGGAGATATTCGAAGGAGTAGCCCAGTTTGCTGTTAGCAGGGATGAGCTTTCGGCAGGTATCGATGTGGCCACATTGCTGGCTGAAAAAACTACTGCCTTTCCTTCCAAAGGTGAAGTTAAGAAAACTATTCAGGGTGGCGGTTTGAGCATTAATAAAGAAAAAGTGACTGAAATTGGTACACAATACACAACCGACAATCTGATCAGCGAGAAATATATCATTGTACAGAAAGGTAAGAAAAACTACTTCCTGCTGATCGTAGAATAAGAGGAGACAAATTAGATATAATGAGAAAGCGCCAAACCGGTTAATGGTTTGGCGCTTTTTTATCTTTTGTTTGCTTACTGGACCAGCAGATTACAGCCCCTGATATCAGCATTATCAAAGCGGCCCAGCACTTCAAAAGAACCATCAGGGAACAGGCGTCCCAGGTCTTGCGTGGCAATGAATGAGCAGGAGTTGATATTTGCCAGGTCGATCACATTGATGCCTCCCGTTTGATGCCCCTGAAGCAGGGTCAGTGGGTCATTGGTATCGCGGAGCACAATCTTCATCCAGGCCGGGCAATCGAAGATACCATTGCCGGAAGAGTAGGCTTGTGAAAGCAGTTCCGTCATACCATATTCGCTATGAATAGCATTTACACCGAAGCCAGTTTTCAGTACGTCGTGTAACTCTTCACGCACCATTTCTTTCCTTTTCCCCTTCATTCCACCGGTTTCCATAACAATAAGTTCCGGGAAATTTAGCTGGTATAGCTCCAAAAAGTCGAGCAGGGCATAGGTAACGCCGATCAGGATTGTTGGCTGTCCTTTTTCTTTCAGCGCCCTGAGTTTAAGGTACAGGTCTTCATGGTTATGCAGAAAGTAGCCACTGTCTGGATGTTTGCTTTGCTGCAAAAGGGCATCCACCATATAAATCAGGGATGAGCCGTCTCTTTCCAGATACGATGGAAGCAAGGCAAGTAAACAAGTGTCGGCTATCTTTCCATAGAATTGCTCAAAGGCCTTGTTAAAGCTATCGTCGTAGACTTTCACCTCCGTAACGTAATGTCTGCTTTGCACCATTCCGGTAGTTCCGGAGCTGGTGAAGATGATTTCCTCCTGCGCTATGTTACTCACCACCTGGTGTGTCTTAAAAAAACTAATCGGCAGGTAAGGGATATCCTTAATCTCCTTTACGGTATCGGGATCTATTTTGAGGTGGGAAATAAACTGACTGTAGGGAAGACAGTTTGTTGCCTGATGTTTGAAAACAGCCAGTGCAGCTTCCCTGAAGTCGTCTTCGCTACCAATAGAAAATATTTGAGGAATTGTAATGTTCACCCCGCAAAAATACAAAAAAATGAGCTTAAGACGTTGCTTTTGCCGCCAATACCGCTTTCCTGAAATGATAGCCGCAGTAGCCGCTGATTGCCGCCACGAATCCACCAAGCAAGGCAGACAGAACGAGTACCCACCACCAAAGCTGGAGTCCGAACATTACCGCAACACGACTGGCGAGCAGATTATGATTGGGTAAGGTCTTAAACAGGGCCATTGCTGTCCATGAAATGAGCACTGCAAAAAATGGATGCCATAGCGAAACCTTGCCGGTTTTGCCAATCAGTCCGCAGGTTGCGAAAGAAATCACCACAATCACCCACCAAGGCAGTACCAGTTGTAATAGAAACGTAGCGATAAGAATGACAATAAAAACCATAGTTATTTTTTTGAAATGGTGAGGTGTGAAAGGATTTTTGCTTTTGGATCATCAGGCGCAGCCATATAATAAAGGTCATACAGTTTTCCGGCCGCCCAGGTATCGATCATGTCGTCATAAAAAGGGCTGCCTGGATTTCCTGACTGTCCGCCGGGAAACACGCCATGACCTTTAGGGGACTTACCCAGCTCAACGACCATTCTCCAGGATGGGCCATTGCTCTCACTTAAAGCATTGATTGTGCCTTTGCTGCCACCAATCATGAGCTTTTTGGAACCCATTCCTGGTATCTTTGCCAGGTGAGGAACTTCAGTTTGTTTAACTTTACCCCATGCCCAGGATTTTCCTATGGGTCCGTATTTTCGCTCAAGGCTGTCACATGCATATTTGAGGGATTCATTGACTAAGTCGTTCAGCGACTCTTTTGCCGGGGTATTCACGTTATCAAACCACTTTGAGGTAGAGTCTTTGAGTATGAGTTCCAGCGTGCGGTCTTTTGAAGGATAACGCATAGGCACTTTAGCTATCGTAAATTCGTCGTCCCAGATATCGAAGAACAAACGTTTTGTCCAGAGGTCAAAAATACTTGCACCTACCGATTCTGCGGCGTAAAACTTGTCCCACTTCGTGATGGTGTTCAACGACTCTTTTTGTGTGGCATTCAGTTGCCCCGGGCTAACCTTCGCCAATAAAGCCGGCAGCAGGTTTTGCGCCAGAATGCTGTAACTGTCGCTCTGCATTAAGCGGATGCTGTCTGCCGTAGCGTTAGTCATCACTTTCAGCCTATCGTTTATTCTTTTACCTCTTTCGTAACTGCTAAATTCCCAGTTCACGTAATATGGATAGGATGGGTCTGTTGAAGATTGGTTGGCAGAGCTTACAAAACCTCTTGGCGGGTTTTTCACTGTTGGGTTTTGTGCTGCGGGAATCCATCCCTGCCAGTCGTTCTTTGGGTCTGTACCATCAAGAATGTATTTACCCTGGTTTTTGTATTTCAAGGGCAGTTTTCCATTGGCGGTAATGGCGATATCGTCATCTGCAGAAGCAAAAATAAAGTTCTGGGCGGGCGCAGAATAGAAAGTCAGCGCCTTGCGGTAGTCTGTATAATTTTTGGCCCTGTTGAGGTAATAGAAAGTCATTAATTCATTGGAACGGTCGTGCGCAATCCATCGCAGCGCATGTCCCACAGGCACATTGTCTGCCATAGTCAGCTTCTCGGGCTTCTGAAAATATACCACTGGCCCATGATGCGTATAAACTATGGTGTCCGTTTCTGGCGCCGCACCCCTGATTTTGATGGTTTCTAACCTGTTGGTTGTATTTTTCCATTGGTTATTATACCAATATTGGCTATGCACATTGTCTTTGAATTTGATCTGGTAGTAATCCAGGATGTCGGCCGCTACATTGGTTACCCCCCAGGCAATGTTGGCATTGAAGCCTATGATGATGCCCGGTGCGCCAGGCAGAGAAACACCATAGGCATTTAAACCCGGAGCGTGAAGCTGTATCTGGTACCAGATTGATGGCAGCGTAAGGTTAAGGTGTGGATCGTTCGCCAGAATTGGGTATCCTGAGGCTGTTTTACTACCTGCGAGTGCCCAGTTGTTGCTGCCAATGCCATCCTCGAGCTGCTGGGTGCGCACGTTTCCGGCTGTTGTTTGATCTATTGCCGAAGGGGCGGGCGGGATAGGCAGCGGTTTAAAATCCCATTGCGTGCCCACCGGAATAATAGGATCTTCTTTAAATGGATAGTCGGGGAACAGGTCTGCCGTAACTTCGGGACCAAACTTTTTCATAATGTTGGTCATGTAAAATTCGTCTGATCCCATGGCGAGGACAGCCGACATTTGTTTGAGCAGTAAAGCACATTTAAGCGGCGTCCAGTCTTCGGGTTTAAAATCCAGCAATTTATATTCTAAAGGCAGCTGGGCAGTGGAGAGGGAATGAATATAGGCATTGATCCCGGCCGTATAGGCATTGAGCATTTCGGCAGATTTTGGATCAGCCATCATTCCTTTTAATGAATTCTCTGCACCGTAGACCATGCCCATCCGGCGCTGATAGCGATCCAGTTCTATCGCTTTAGGCCCTACTACCTCAGAGAGTCTACCTGCGGCATAGCGTGTTTGGAAGTCCATTTGCCACAGGCGATGTTTTGCGGTAATAAAACCCTGCGCATAATAGGCATCATGATCGTTTTTTGCAAAGATATGCGGGATCATCCGGTCGTCAAAAACCACCTCTACCGCCTCTTTGGTCCCCTTAAGAGCAATTTTATTCTTTTTGCTGATGCTGAGTTTTTCTGCATTCTGCCAGAAACCGGTAAAGGGGTTAAGAAATTCCAATAGCGGGGGCACACTTCCAAATTTGGTGTCGGCAGCATAGGCCAGTAATAGTGGGATGATTACGCAAATGATTGCTTTAAGCTTATTCCTCATAAGGTTGGTGAATATCTGTTACAGGATAGTCAGGTGATAAAACAATGGCAATTTAAGATAAAAAACTCAGGCAGGATACACATTAATAGCTATAAATTTATTAAAATATAATATGGATAAACCTTGGCTTTTGGCATAATAATTAACACTTTAGCTATGTTTATTAGACGTTATTACTATACAGGGACATTACAGGCACCATTTTATGGAAGAATTCGAAGATCAAGGAAACGAAATAAAGAACAACGATAATATTAAAGAAATAGTTGGGGAGACGATTCAGCATTTAAACAATCCGGTGCTCGACCTGAAGCCGATTGTCAAAAAATATCTCACACAGGTTCAAAGTGTACATCAGGAAGGGAACAGGTTCTTTTTCTCCGACGGCGAGGCCCGGGTGGAGATCAGGGTGGTGAGTGACGAAATCATTCGCGTTCGTTTGGCACCACACGGTGTTTTTCTGGACGATTTTTCTTATGCTGTACCGGTAGTAGATCAAAAGGTAACAACCTTTAAAATGATCGAGCAGGAGGACTCCTATGATATTTCTACCAATACAGTGACCTGTAAGATCAGAAAGAGCGATTTTCAGGTATCCTTTACGGAAAATCTGACGCAGCTGGTGATGAGTGAGGATGCCTCGCCAATGCACTGGGAAGAGAACACAGAGTTTGGGGGATACTATGTGTTTGCCACCAAAAAATGCTTCCCTGAAGAGAACTTTTTTGGCCTCGGTGATAAATCCGGCAACATGAATTTACGGGGTCGCCATTTCCAAAACTGGAACACCGATGCCTATTCATTTGGCTGGGACCAAGATCCCTTGTACAGGACCATTCCCTTTTATACAGGGGTGCATCAGTCGTCTGCTTACGGAATATTTTTCGACAATACCTTCCGGTCATACTTTGACTTTGGAAGAGAAGACAATAACAAGACCAGCTTCTGGGCTGATGGCGGAGAGCTGCAATATTATTACATCCACGGTCCGCATATGATGGATGTGGTAAAACGCTACCAGTCGCTTACAGGTACACATCCCATGCCACCAAAATGGGCTTTAGGGTATCATCAATGCCGCTGGAGCTATTACCCGGAGAGCAAAGTAATGGAAGTAGCAGAAGGATTCCGCTCCAGGTCTATCCCTTGTGATGCGATCTATTTCGATATCGATTATATGGACGGCTATCGTTGCTTCACCTGGAACAAAAAGCATTTCCCTGATCCGCGTAAGATGATCAAGGAGTTGGCCAATGATGGTTTTAAGACCGTCGTTATGATTGACCCCGGGATAAAGGTAGACGATAATTACTGGGTATTCAAAGAAGGTAAAGAGAACAATTACTTCTGCAGAAGGAGTGATGATTATTTTATGGAAGGCCATGTATGGCCGGGCCGGTGCCAGTTTCCAGACTTTACCAATCCGACTGTACGAGAATGGTGGGGCGGTCTGTACAAAGAACTCGTAGACATGGGCGTTGCCGGTGTATGGAATGATATGAATGAGCCTGCTGTTTTTGGTGCAGGTACCTTCCCCAATGATGTACGCCACAACTATGATGGTTTCAGGGGCTCACACCGTAAGGCCCATAACGTTTATGGGATGCAGATGGTGCGTTCAACTTACGACGGACTGAAAAAACTGATGCGCAATAAACGCCCGTTTACCATTACCAGAGCCGGTTATGCCGGAATGCAGCGTTTTGGCTGTGTGTGGACTGGTGATAATGTGGCGACCTGGGAGCACTTGAAAATAGGAAACATTCAGTGCCAGCGCATGTCCGTTTCCGGCGTTCCGTTTTGCGGTACCGATATTGGCGGATTTAGCGGAGAACCCGATGGAGAGCTGTTAACCCGCTGGATACAACTGGGTACGTTTTCGCCATTTATGCGTGCACATTCTGCCGGTGATACTGCTGAACGTGAGCCATGGAGCTTCGGTGAGCCTTATACCAGCATCAACCGTAAGTTTATTGAACTCAGGTATCGGCTGATGCCTTATTTCTATTCTGTTTTCTGGGAGCACCACCGTTATGGTTTCCCTATCCTGCGTCCGCTGGTGATGCTGGAGCAGGAAAATGTGGCCAATCACTTCAGACAGGATGAATTTGCCTATGGTGATAAAATCCTCGTATGCCCGATTTTGGAAAAAGGAGCTGTTTCAAGGACAGTTTATTTGCCAAAAGGACAATGGTACAATTTCTGGACACATGAACTGCTGGCTGGTGAAAATGAACATCATATTGAGGCACCGCTGGAGGATATGCCAATATTTATCCGGGCAGGTTCTGTGATTCCTGAGTACCCGGTAATGCAATATACAGGTGAAAAAAATATAGATGAAGTGCTGCTGAATATCTACTATGCCAACTACGAAGTGAACTCGTTTTTCTTTGAGGACCATGGTGATACCTTTGCCTATGAGCAGGATATTTATTCCGAGAAAAAGTTTACCGTTAAAGGCAGCGATAAGCAGCTGGTGATTGAACAGAAATTTGAAGGGCTGTATACGCCGAACTACGAAATCTACAATTATAATTTAATTGGCATCCCTTTTGGAGTGAGGAAGGTAACCGTAGATGGTGCGGAAATTAAAGATTTCTTTATTGATGACCGCAGTTGTTTACGTTTTAAATCCAACAAGAATTTTTCAGAGATACAGCTATTGGGTGTGTAAAAAGCACAGCCCATGTTTGTAGCATGGAATGTAAACCAGGTATAAAACTCCAACAATGACCAAAATAAATCAGGTTAAACCTTTAAAGGAAAAAGCTACTGAACGCACTGATGCGCCTGTATGGATCTATAGCCTGCTGACAGATTTCGACATATCACTATTTGTGTCGGGCAAGCATTTCAGGTTGTATGAAAAGATGGGCGCGCACCTGCTGCAGGTTGATAAGAAAGAGGGAGTTTACTTTGCTGTATGGGCGCCAAATGCCCAGGATGTATTTGTGACAGGTGATTTTAACCAGTGGAGCAAAACCGGGCACCGTTTGTATAAGAGGCTTGATGAGTCGGGTATCTGGGAAGGATTTATTCCGGGTCTGGTAAAAGGAACAGTCTATAAATATTTCATTAAAGGTTACGATGGCGGAGATTATGAGAAAGGCGACCCATTTGCTACACGGTGGGAGCATCCGCCGCAGACGGCATCGATTGTTTGGGATACAGATTATAAATGGAAGGATAAAAGCTGGTTAAAAAAACGGCCGAAGTTAAATGCGCTGAACCAGCCGATGTCTGTTTACGAACTGCATCTGGGCTCCTGGCAACGCGACCCCTCAGAACCGGGGCGTATACTTACCTATAAAGAGATTGCCAACAGTTTGGTGCCATATGTGCTCGATATGGGCTTTACGCATGTAGAGCTGATGCCGATTATGGAATATCCATACTTCCCGTCCTGGGGTTACCAGATCACGGGTTATTTTGCGGCAAGCTCAAGACATGGTACGCCGCAGGAGCTGATGTACCTGATAGAAAAACTGCATGAGCATGATATTGCGGTGATATTGGATTGGGTACCCTCACATTTTCCGGGAGATGCCCATGGACTTTATCATTTCGACGGCACGCATCTGTATGAACACGCAGATATGCGGAAGGGATTCCATCCGGACTGGAAATCCTATATATTCAACTACGACCGTAACGAGGTGCGCTCATTTCTGATCAGTAATGCGATGTACTGGCTCGACCAGTTTCATGCTGATGGGCTGCGGGTTGATGCTGTGGCATCGATGTTATATTACGATTTCTCGAGGAAAGCAGGGGACGCGGCTACCAATGAGTACGGGGGATCGGAGAATTTAGGGGCAATCCAGTTCCTGAAGGATTTGAATGAATCTATTTACAGTAATTTTGAAGGCGTACAGACCATAGCAGAGGAAAGCAGCACCCATCCCGGGGTAACGCATCCCGTTTCTGAAGGAGGCCTTGGTTTTGGCCAGAAATGGATGATGGGCTGGATGAATGATACGCTCAAATACTTTAAAACTGATCCTCTGGGAAGAAAATATAACCATCACCAGCTTACCTTCAGTATCACTTATGCTTTCACAGAAAGGTTTATGCTTCCTTTTTCTCATGATGAGGTGGTGCATGGAAAATCTTCTATGATCTATAAGATGCCCGGAGATGAGTGGCGCAAACATGCCAACCTTCGGTTGTTATATGCGTATATGTTTACCCAGCCGGGAACAAAACTCCTGTTTATGGGTAATGAGTTTGCACAAAACGGGGAGTGGAACTTTACCAGGTCGCTGGACTGGGATCTGCTGCAATATCCTGCTCACAAGGGGATGCAGACTTATGTACGAGCGCTCAATAAGCTGTACCGTAGTGAACCAGCATTATACAAGTTCAGCTTCTCTGCCGAAGGTTTTGAGTGGCTGAGTGCTGATGATACTGATCATTCCATTTATGCCTATATCAGAAAAGGACATCAGGCAGGGGATACCCTTATAGTGATATTGAACATGACGCCGGTGTACCGGGAGAACTATAGAATGGGTTTACCTTTCGAGGCCAGGTGGAAAGAGATTTTTAACAGTGATGATGCAGCGTTCTTTGGCAGTGGAAAGCTCAATAGCCAGGCGTTTTTGCCCGAAGAAATTGAAGCCAATGGAAGGACACATTCTATCGCCATTAATATTGCCCCACTGGGGGCGATGGTGCTAAAGTCGCAAGAAAAGCTTTAAATAAAAAAGGGATGTTTCAATTGAAACATCCCTTCCTAAACCAATCATAACCTGTGTTATACAGGATTTATTTTAAGTTTCCGTAATATTCTACGAATTTAGCTAAAGCTGAAGAATAACCCCACTCGTTGTCATACCATGACACAACTTTCACGAAGTTATCGTTCAATGCGATACCTGCATTGGCATCAAAGATAGATGCGTGATCATCACCGATGAAGTCAGATGAAACAACTTCATCTTCAGTATATCCAAGAACACCTTTCAGGTCACCTTCAGAAGCAGCTTTCATTGCATCTTTGATCTGCTGATAAGTAGCTGGTTTTTCTAAACGTACTGTTAAATCTACCACTGAAACGTCAGCTACCGGTACACGGAAAGCCATACCAGTCAGTTTACCTTTAAGCTCAGGAATAACTTTAGTTACTGCTTTAGCAGCACCTGTAGCAGAAGGGATGATGTTAGAGAAACCACCACGGCCACCTCTCCAGTCTTTTGCAGACGGACCATCAACAGTTTTTTGAGTTGCAGTTACCGCGTGAACAGTGCTCATTAAGCCTTCAGCGATACCCCAGTTGTCGTGCAATACTTTAGCAATCGGAGCTAAACAGTTTGTAGTACATGAAGCGTTAGAAACAACAGTTTGATCTGCAGTTAATTTATCATGGTTTACACCCATTACGTAAGTAGGGATTGAATCATCTTTAGCCGGAGCCGAAAGAACAACTCTTTTAGCACCTGCAGTGATGTGTTTCTCTGCATCTGCCTGAGTTAAGAATAAACCAGTTGATTCAATTACAGTTTCAACACCAACGTCATTCCATTTTAAGTTTGCAGGATCTCTCTCAGCTGTAATACGGATAGTTTTTCCGTTTACCACTAAGTTTCCGCCTACTACTTCAATAGTACCGTCGAAACGTCCGTGAGTAGTATCATACTTTAACATATAAGCCATGTAATCTGGCTCAACAAGGTCATTTATCGCTACTACATCTAATCCTCTTTTTAAAGCAGCTCTAAATACTAATCTGCCGATACGGCCAAAGCCGTTTATTCCAATCTTTGTCATTATTATTAATTTGAATAGTAATTAAGTAAATTATATATTGGTTCTTTTGTAATCGTACTTATTTCAAAACCATTTTTTTGTGCTACAAGTCGCAGGCGGTCCTGAAAGTTGCCTGCAACAATACCCACAAAATGAACCTCCTTTTTAGGATGCAATTTTAGGGTGGGCAGCAAGTAAATATTGATATATCGCTGAAAGGCCTCATCAATTAGTTGCTGAATATACGGATGTTCTCTGTTTTCGATGTAAAAATCTAGAAAAGAACTCAGGAATTGCTGCGCTAATGACTTTTTGTAGACTCTTTCCAGCACATCTGCACGGTTAAGATCGTACTTGTTGCTAAACTTTTTAATCAGCTCAGCAGGTAGTTTTTCCTGCAAATAGTACTTAAGGATGATTTTTCCAAGGTAATTTGCAGAGCCTTCATCACCCAGGATGAAGCCTAAGCCGAAATTGTTTTTTTCCGGATGGTGGCCATCAAAATAAGCGCAGTTGGCTCCGCTTCCCAGAATGCCTACAATTCCGCTTTTGTTGAAACAAGCGGCAATGGCGGCGCCGAACAAGTCGTCCTGAACCGTAATTTTGCTGTATTTGAAGAACAGTGATAATGAATCTGCCAGTTCCTTTCTTTTCTCCGGTGAGGTGGCACCCGCAGAGAACACATAGATTTTTTTTATCTGTTCTGCGTGGTTAATCAGCGTAGTTTTTTTGTTCAGTTGCTGTAATAAAGCTTTCTGATCAACAAAAAAGGGATTGATGCCTGGCATACTGCATTCAGCTATAGTTTTTCCGTCTCTAGCTATTTTCCAGATTGCAGTTTTTGTACCACTGTATACAACGGCTATCATATTAGATGGATAATACGTGTGTCATCTCTAAAAGATCGTTTTCTAATTTGAAGTTATGTTCTGTTAATGCCTCATCTAAACTTGTGGTCTGGATTTCGTTGCCTCTTAATCCTACCATTTGTTGGGTACTGCCTTTAAGCAATTCATTTACTGCTGCGAAACCTAAACGACTTCCCAGGATCCTGTCGTAACTGCTCGGACTTCCACCGCGCTGTAAGTGACCTAAGATGGTTACTTTGGTATCGTAGTGATTGAACTTTTCTTTTACACTCTTAGCGATGTCGTAAGCACCACCTTGTTTATGGCCTTCAGAAACAATCACGATGCTCGAAGATTTTTTGGTCGATGCACCCGCTTCCAGCTGTTTTACCAGTTCATCAATGCTGGTGGCTTTTTCTGGCAGCAATACTGCTTCGGCACCACAGGCAATAGCACTTCTCAAGGCAATACATCCGGAATCTCTTCCCATTACTTCTACAAAGAACAACCTGTCGTGAGAATCTGCGGTATCCCTGATTTTATCAATCGCTTCAATTACTGTATTGATGGCGGTATCGTAACCCAGCGTAAAATCAGACCCGTAAAGGTCATTGTCGATCGTTCCGGGAACACCAATTACGCTGATGTTATGTTTTTGTGCAAAGCGACGGGCACCGGTAAAGGTTCCATCTCCTCCGATCACTACCAATGCATCAATGTTATGCTTCTTCAAGTTTTCAAACGCAAGGTCCATACCTTCGTCTGTTTTAAATTCTAAACAGCGTGCTGTTTTCAATATTGTTCCACCCATGTGGATGATATTACTCACAGAACGGGCATCCATCGGGATAATATTGTTGGTTATTAAACCCTGGTAGCCTTGTAAAACACCGAACATGTTTATACCATTGTATATTCCGGTGCGCACAACAGCCCTTATGCATGCATTCATTCCGGGAGCATCACCCCCTGATGTTAAAACGGCTATATTTTTGATATTTGGTCTCATCTTATAGGATACGAATATACCGTGTAAATGTTACACTAAGTAATTTATTTTGATATTTCTGCTTAAATCGCAGGCAAGTATATTAAATTGCTTCAGCTTTTAAAAATTTAAAATTGAAGTTGAATGGCGGATTATGTTGGTTTTTTCCAGGTTTTGGGGCTTAAACAAATCAGGAATAATCGGATATTTTTTTTAAATCATAGCTGTTACAATATGAGATGTATTCAAAAAGTTTAATACATTTACGAGAATCCATTTTATTTCTTCTGGAATAAGACGAGGGAAAGAGGAAATTGTTTTAAACAGGCTTTTTCCAGATTTACCGGATGAATGTTAACCAAATATTGTAAACTAAATTTAGCGTTTTGATTGAAGTCCTGCCCCAATTTAATTCCACCTTTTCAATTGATTGTATTTTGTTCGGTTTTGATGAAGGAGAGTTGAAAATTCTACTGATCGAGCGGAACGAGGAACCTTTTAAAGATTGGTGGGCCCTGCCAGGTAATCTGGTAAGCGAAAATGAAAGCCTTGATCAGTCGGCTTCCCGAATCCTGCACGAGCTTACAGGGATAGGAAACGTCTATATGGAGCAGTTTTATACCTTCGGAGATGTTGGGCGACATCCGCAGGGTAGGATTATCTCTGTGGCTTATTATGCCATGCTGCGGCTGGGGGGCGACAAGGCACTGAAGCCTGTGAGTAACTATGCCAAGCAGGCATACTGGATCAATGTGAAGGAGATGCCTAAGCTAGCCTTTGACCATCAGAAAATTTTTGACCAGGGGCTGGAAAAGATCAAGCGCAGAATAAAACATCAGCCTATCGCATTTGAGTTGCTACCTGAGAAGTTTACGCTTACTCAGTTACAGAACGTATATGAAGTTATTTTGGGCAAAAAGCTGGATAAAAGAAACTTCAGAAAGAAAATGCTCAGCTTTAACGTGCTCAAAGACCTGAATGAAAAACAAAAGGGAGTGTCGTTCAGGGCAGCCACGCTCTATCGTTTTGATAAGCGTAAATACGGCAAGCTTTTTGGCAAAGAGATCTCCTTTTAGAATGGCGCAAAGCGATGATCGCCGGATTGCATAATTACATCGCTACTGCAAATTGAACATAAAAAAATCCCCTTAGCATTTGGTCTCAGGGGATTTTTTGTGTGGCTTTGTTTTTATTTAGCCAGTTTTTTGGTGGTATGTAAATGGTAATCTACAAGATCATCTATAGGTGAGCGGATAATCTTTCCAACACCCATTTCGTACCTGTCTGCAACGATGCTCAGGATATCCCTGAAGCTGTAACCTACAGAACCTACACAGTTCAGTTTGTATTCTTTGTAGTTTGGATAGTGAATCACCAGGTTTTCAAAGAAAGCTGTGAAAGCGTACTCTACAGTAGCAAAAGTATAATCTTCGTAGTTGTCCTTGAAGTCGTACAGGAACTTACTGAAACCAGCGCAAAAGCGGTTTGGAAGTGGTTTGTTGTAGATATGGTCAAATATATCTTCGTTGGTCAGCGCAAAGTTATCGTAAAAACTTTCTCTCAAACCTTTAGGCATGTAACCTTTCATGTAGTCGCTCAGGATACGTTTTCCGATGAAACATCCGCTACCTTCATCACCAAGAAAATATCCCAGTGAGTCGATGTTTAAAGAGATGTCAGTTCCGTCATACAGGCAAGAGTTTGTTCCTGTACCAAGAATTGCGGCAAAGCCTGGTTCATCCCCCAATAATGCTCTGCAAGAAGCTAGCAAATCGTGACCGATATTGATTTGGGCTTTAGTGAAAACCTGTGCCATTGCATCTTCTACAATTTTCTTTTTGGCATCATTTGAACAGCCGGCGCCATAGTAAAATACGCCAGTCAGTTTATCAGCTTCTAAGTGATCGGGTAATGATTTTTTTAAAGATCCAACGATGTAATCTGTATCTGAAAAATACGGATTGTAACCTTCGGTGTTGAAATGGATTTTTCTGCCAGCTTCATTAATTAAACACCAATTGGTTTTGGTTGAACCACCATCTGCAATAACTATCATCTTAATTTGTTTTTTGGGGGGTAAAAGTGAATAATCCTGACTCTTTCAATTTGTTTTCTTCCATTTTAATTTTCGTTTATGGTTTCAATTGACGGATGATCATGCTCGATTTTGTGATCCGATCAGGCGTTTTTTATATTGGTTTATTTTATACGGTTGATAAGTTTTGGTGTTAATGTACAGTTTTTAAATCAATTGGACACAATGCCGGAAATATTGTTTAATGACTAAATATCAGTATTTCAGGTTGTTATTATGTTTTGATATACATATTGTTAAATTAACACTAAGCCTAAATTACATTAGTTATTTTAAATTCCAAATTTTAATATTTTGACAAAGTGGATAAATGTCATTATATTCTTCAATATTACCAAATCATTGAATTTTAAATCATTCATATATAGCTATTAAAGAATTTTGTATGGTGAATTGTAATAATTTCATCTCTGATTAAAGAATAGCTTTATAAATGTTTAATATTTGCGTGGTTTACAGAAATTAAATATGAGTATAAAAATAGATTTTAGAAGTGACACTGTTACTACACCCACAGCGGGCATGTTAGCAGCAATGATGGATGCAAAAGTTGGTGACGATGTTTATGGTGAAGATGAAACGGTTATCAAGCTGGAAAATAAACTGGCAGGGATATTTAAGATGGAAGCGGGATTGTTCTGCCCTTCAGGTACCATGACCAACCAATTGGCGATTAAATGTTTCACGCAACCGATGGATGAGGTGATTTGCGACCAAACGGCACATGTTTATCGTTATGAGGGTGGCGGGATTGCTTATCATTCCATGGCTTCGGTGAGGCTGTTGAACGGACCAAGGGGTATAATTAATCCGGCCATGATAGCACCTGAAATCAATGAAGACAATATTCACTATCCAAACAGCAGTCTTGTTGTGTTGGAAAATACCGTTAATAAAGGCGGCGGTGCCTGTTATACCCTGGGACAGATCGAGCCTATTGCAGCCTTGTGTAAAGAGAGGGCGTTGAAACTACATTTGGATGGCGCGCGTATCTTTAATGCATTAACCCATACCGGAGATGCTGCGGCAGACTATGGAAAATATTTCGATGGGATATCAGTTTGTCTTTCAAAAGGACTGGGCGCACCAGTGGGCTCTGTGTTACTGGGTACCAAAGCAATGATTCATCAGGCAAGAAAAATCCGCAAGGCATTTGGCGGAGGCATGCGCCAGGCAGGCTTTCTTGCTGCTGCGGGAATCTATGCGCTGGATCATCATGTGGAGCGATTAGCAGAAGATCATCAACATGCATTGGTGCTGGCAGAAGCCTTGAAAGCATCGGCATTTGTAGCGGAGGTGATGCCTGTGGAAACAAACATCGTGATTTTTAAAGTCAGGGCTGGATTAACCGCTGCCAGCATTGTCTCGCAGTTGAACGAGCAGGGTATTTTATGCGGAACTACTGGTCCGGATACCGTTAGGTTTGTGACCCATTTGAATATTACTGAGGACATGATGGATAGGGCAGTGACAATAATAGAAGAACTAAGGTCGGCGTAGTTGCCGATCAAATAAAAAATCAGAATGAAGAAAATCTTGATTGCCAACAGAGGAGAGATCGCCCTGCGTATTATGCGTTCGGCAAAGGAAATGGGCATCCCAACCGTTGCTGTATTTTCTGAAGCTGACCGTGAGGCACTGCATGTACGTTATGCCGACGAGGCAGTGTTCATCGGCCCTGCGGCTGCCTCTTCATCCTATTTAGTAGGAGAGAAAATTATTGAGGCCTGTATTGCAACCGGTGCCGATGCAATACATCCCGGTTATGGTTTTTTATCTGAAAACGCTGCCTTCGCAGAAATAGTTGCAGCGGCCGGAATTACCCTTATAGGTCCTTCTCCCGAGGCTATGGCAATAATGGGTAATAAACTCTCTGCTAAAGCTGCTGCACTGCGTTATAACATCCCTATGGTTCCCGGCACAGAAGAAGCCATTACCGATATAAACGATGCCAAAGCGCGGGCCATAGAAGTAGGTTTTCCCATTCTGATCAAAGCTGCTGCAGGTGGTGGTGGCAAAGGGATGCGCGTGGTAAATGCAGTGGGCGAGTTTGAGGAACAGATGAACTTAGCGGTAAGCGAAGCAACTTCAGCCTTTGGTGATGGCGCTGTTTTTATTGAACGTTATGTTTCTTCACCCCGCCATATTGAAATCCAGATATTGGGCGATAACCATGGCAATATCGTACATCTTTTTGAGCGCGAGTGCTCTATACAGCGCAGACACCAGAAGGTGGTAGAAGAAGCGCCATCCAGTATATTAACGCAGGAGATTCGCGATAAAATGGGGAAATGTGCCGTAGATGTAGCGCGGGCGGTGAATTATACCGGTGCCGGGACAGTAGAGTTTATTCTCGATGAGAACCTGGATTTCTTCTTTCTGGAGATGAACACAAGGCTTCAGGTAGAGCATCCGGTAACTGAATTGATCACCGGGCTAGACCTGGTGAAGGAGCAGATAAAGATTGCCAGGGGCGAAGCACTCAGTTACAGTCAGCAAGATCTACGCATCAGCGGTCACGCTATTGAACTGCGTGTTTATGCAGAGGATCCTAAACATAACTTCCTTCCCGACATTGGCAGGCTAATAACATATAAAACACCCAAAGGCCCCGGGGTTAGGGTAGATGATGGGTTTGAAGAAGGCATGGAAATCCCGGTATATTATGATCCTATGATTGCCAAGCTGATTACCTTTGGCAGCAATCGGCAGGAGGCAATTGCCAGAATGCGACGGGCAATTGAAGAATATGACATTACTGGCATTCAAACTACTTTGAACTTTGGTAAGTTTGTGATGGAGCACGAGGCTTTTATATCTGGAAATTTTGATACCCATTTTGTGGGTAAATATTTTGATCCGGAAAGGCCGGATGATTCATTTGAAGATGAAGCACTGATTGCCGCTATTGTAGCCGTTCAGCAGCTGAGACAAAAAAATACAGCCACTGTGGTATCAGACAGTTTGGATTTAAAAAGCAATTGGGTGAAGAACCGAACAAAATATTAAAGAATTTATGTTTACAGGTATAATTGAAACTTTTGGAACAGTAGAAAACGTAGTAGAAGAGGGAACAAATATCCACTATACGATAGGATCCGGTCTAAGTAATGAGCTAAAAATTGATCAGAGTGTGGCTCATAATGGCGTTTGTTTAACGGTGGTATCGCTGACTGACACCACACATGTGGTAACGGCCATCCAGGAGACACTGGAAAAAACAAACCTGCAGTATCTTAAAAAAGGGATGAGGGTAAACCTGGAGCGTTGCATGCAGATGAACGGGCGACTGGACGGACATATAGTGCAGGGCCATGTAGACCAGACTGCGGAATGTGTTAAAAGGGTGGAGCTAGACGGGAGTTGGGAATACCGCTTCAGATACGATGGCAGTAAAGGAAATGTGACAGTAGAAAAAGGTTCTGTTTGTGTGAATGGCATAAGCCTTACGGTAGTGAATTCTGTAGACGATGAGTTTTCAGTGTTCATTATACCTTACACTTTTGAGCATACCAACCTTCAGGAAGTACATCCTGGCGATACGGTGAATCTGGAGTTCGATATCATCGGAAAATACGTAGCCAGATTACTGCAGAAATAATACAAGGCATTGATTAATAGTTTAGTGAGTTTTTTGTAGGTAGACAAGGTTATTAAATTTCATTTTGTATGGCATAGGTCCCATATCCCCGCCTGGTTAAAATACTGGCAAGGTAATTGGATGTATCATCGTAAATAATTAGGAATTTAAAATATAACGATATGGATACTTTAAAGAAGTTTGAACTGATGGAAAAAATTGTAAGAGAGTTAGAAGACTTACAACATTCACAACAGGCGATTATTCAAAAGATTGGAAAAATTGAAGTAGATAATATAGAATTAAGTGATAAAAGGTTAGATCAGGATCTGCCAGATATGCACCAGCGTGTAGCGGATAACCTTGATACTATTGTTGGTATTTTAGATTATTTCGCAGAGAAAACAGCAAACTTTGGAAACAAGAACAATGTTGATGCATTAAAAGAACAGCAAATCATTGATGGCGTAAGCGGTAACTAACCTGCTTCCAAATAAAATATAAGCCCCTTTTACAGGGGTTTTTTTATGCCTCAACCCTGGGGATTACCAAGTTGAAGGAAGTTCCTTTGCCAACTTCGCTTTCTATTTCGATACTTCCTTCGTTTCTGGCCATAAAATCCCAACAAACCATTAACCCTATTCCGGTGCCTTTTTCGTTCTGCGTACCTCTGCTGGAGACATTTTCGCCATTAAAGATGCGTTTGATACTAGCTTCGGAAATGCCCACGCCATTGTCCTTAATACATAGGTTTATTGTTTCGGCATTGCAGTTATGTGCGCTGATACTGATTTTGCACCCAGCTACGCAGAACTTTATCGCATTGCTGAGCAGGTTCCTAATCACCATCTGCATCATTAGTAAATCTGCATAGGCAGTTAACTCTTCATCTTCGTCGAGAAGGATATCGATCTTTTTTTGTGAGGCTGGTTTACGGTGATAGTTGATCTCCGAAGTAATCAGCGCTTTAAGGTCAAAGTATTCCCTGTTTATGCTATATCCTTTAAGCTGGCTGCGCGACCAATGCAGAATGTTTTCCAAAAGATCAGTTGTATAAGAGATGTCCTTCGTGAGCGTAGGAGAAAGCATTTTGAATTCTTCAGTGCTTATGGTATCATCAGAAATCATCTTTAATACTTCTGCAAGGTTAAGCAGCGGCCCTCTAAGGTCGTGCGCCATGATAGAAAATATGCGGTCTTTCAGCTGGTTCAGTTTCTGAAGCTCGTCTGCCTGCAGGCTAATTTTTAGCGCTTCCTGTCTGAGGTCAGTGAGATCTTGGAACTTTATGATCGTTGTATTCCGGTTGAGTTTGTTCTGGTTTAAAAAATGAACATCGGCTTCCAGATCAAACTGAAGGTTATTGTTATGGACCAATAGCTCAATTTTCCCTGACTCGTGTTGGTTGAGGAAATCTGTCAGTGCCTGTTGGCCCGGCAGTAGTTCATGGATATCTTTTCCTATAAGCTGGCCTGACTGATTTCCGTAGATGAACTTTTTAAACGCAGTATTATAGTCTATGACATTGTTTTTATGGTCAAGAACCACGAACCCATCCTGCATGAGCTCCAATACCTTTTCTCTTGCGATAGGGAGCGTATCAAAAAGTCTGAAGCGGTATATCGCAAAAAAAATGATGACTGTGGAGATGCCGAAGGCAAAGGGGGTAACGTCGAAATTTGAGGCCGGCCTGTAGCCAAGCTGATAAGATAAATTTGCAAACCAGGGTAATAAGCAGGCTAAGAGTATTACCCTGTTCTGATTACGGTAAATGGCGTCCGACTGATTAAACTTTCTGATGAGCATATAATTGCCGACGGCCAGCAAAATATAAAAGTAGACCACAAAAATATAGTAGGATATTCCGTGGACAATCTTTAACATAGGGAAGCTGTTTTTGTAACTGATCACAGCCGAAGAGAAATGTAAATGGTGAAAATCATTTGTCCAGACCAGCAGAACGGTGACTACAGGGACAATCGCTACCAATAGTTTATTGCCGGTTGATTGCAGCCACTTTTCTCTGCCGACCAGATCCAGACAGAAAACAAGCCAGCTGATGGGCAGGGAGCCTATACCTATATACTCTATACAGGTTAAAAGTTTCATTTGCTCAATATTCGTGGAACCCAATTCGAATCCATAGGCTACCGACCAAATAGAGCTTGAAAGCATCAGCAAACCGCTGCTACGTACTGTCCCCGCTTCATTGTTTATAATGTAGAGAGACAGCATAAGAGTAGCACTTCCAAAGAAGACTAAGGTGGTCGAGTAAACGTTAAAAAAGAAATCCATGGGGGCAAAACAATTAGCCGTAATCTTGCGGTGGCTAAAACAAATCTATGAAATAAGAGTTAATTAAAATAGCAGGTATGAATATAGTTTGCTATAAAAATATTTATAATTTTGCCTGCAATAATCCATAAAAAACACAACTAACATGAAAAAAATCATACTATCAGCACTATTAATTTGCTTCAGTAGCCTTGCTTTTAGCCAGATCTTACCAAGTTTTCAATTTGGTATCAAGGGCGGTACCAACCTTTCAAAACTTACTACAGATAATACGTTAAGCAGCGAAAATCGCGCTGGCTATTATGCAGGGGTTTGGGCGAGAATTGGAGCTGCGGGCATACATTTCCAGCCTGAGCTTTACCTGGCCGGAAAGAATACAACATTGAAAAACTCAGCGGGTATTGAAGAGAACAAGGTGAACTTTACCAGCCTTGACGTTCCTTTACTGGTAGGTACCAAAATTGGTGCAGCAGGTATTGGCTTACGTTTAAACACGGGACCGGTAGTATCCTTTATCCTGGATGAGAAACAATCTTTTGGCAATGCGGCCAGTGATGTTTTTAGCGGACGCTTCAAAAATCAGGCAGTTGCCTGGCAGTTTGGAACGGGCCTGGATGTAGGTAAATTAGGAATTGATCTACGATATGAGGCAGGTTTGTCCAAAATTGGGAAATCGGGCTATGATGATACGCGTTTAAGTCTGTTTACATTGGGACTTGCATTAAAGCTTTTTTAGAGTTTTATAACGTTTTAGCAGTTTTAAAGGGGTAACTTTCAGAAAGTTACCCCTTTTTTGGCGTTAAATTTGTTGTGGATTTGCCTTTAACCAAATCCCTGAACAGCTATGAATATAAAAGAATCGTTACTCAATGGAAGCAGCTTCCTGTTGTTGATGAAACAGTACGCTATCGATATTTCTGATATCAAAATAAAAGACGAAGAATTCCTGACGGACCAGTTTTTTAAACATGCCGAGGTTGCTAAAGAAAGCATATGTATTGAAGGAAAGAACAAGGATGGGATCATCAACTTTTTCGGGACGCTTCATTACAACCTATTGAATAAACTGGCAGTATTTGAGATGCAGGGTTTTGATCAGACTGCCCAGCATGAGTTGAGTTAAAGTGATTTTTTTACCTCTTTAATTTCGTAGTTGAAGGCCCCTTTGATAGGGCGGATAGGAGTCTCCTTAGCATCACTAAGCACTTTTACAAAGCAGGCGCCGAAATAGAAAATAAAGGAAGAATAGAAAACAAATAGCATGATCAGTACAATTGACCCTGATGCACCATAGATATTGCCTATGTTGCTCAGGGGCAATGCAATCCTTAAGATGTGTTTCCCCAGGGTAAACAACACTCCGGTGAGTAGTCCGCCCTTGATTGATGATTTCCAGGTTGGCCTGCCATTCGTTAAAAACTTGAATAAGACGCTGAACCAGATAGTAACGATGGCAATAAATAACAATTGGTTCAGGATAATCAAAAAGATCTTTGCAAAAGCCGGGGCGGCCGGATTGAGATAACTTCCAATTACCGACTGTATACTATCAGTAAGTAAACCCACAAAAAAGAGCAAACCTGCCAAAAGGATAATGACCATCGATCTTGCCCTGATTTTTAGTTTAAACAGGAAATTGATATCTTCTTTTATGCCTATCGACCAAATCTGGTCCATGGAATTCTTGATGACGCTAAAAAGCGTGGTGGCCACGAATATAAAAAATACAAAACTCAGTAAAGTAGCATACCATTGATGGTCCATACCACGGATATTCCTCAAGGTTTCTCTCACCTGTGTGGTACTGCTCTCATCAAGCAGGCCACCTAATCCCTGAAAAATACGTGTAGCTAAAATTCTGCGGTCTATAAAAAATCCAAAAAGCCTGATCAGGATAAGCAGAATTGGCGGGAGAGCAAAATTGGCGAAAAAAGCTGTAGCTCCGGCGAGTCTCAGCGGATCATTTTTTTGAAACAACGCAAAAGCAGTTTTGATGTGGCTGGCGAATAACTGAAGTTTTTGGATGATCATACCGGATATGCTTCTCTGGTTAGAGATAAGCCCGAAAGTAATAAATTTTTTCGTTAGAAGGATATTGAAGGTAAAATAGCCAGCCCCGAGGCTTGAGGCTGGCGGTGAAATTTATAATACTTATAAGTTGCCTCTAAGTTCTTGCTCGCGCTCCAGCGACTCAAATAAGGCTTTGAAATTACCTGCTCCAAATGATTGTGCCCCCTTGCGCTGTATGATTTCAAAAAATAAGGTAGGACGGTCCTGCACGGGTTTGGTAAAGATTTGCAGCAGGTAACCTTCTTCATCATGGTCTACCAGAATGCCGAGATCTTGTAACGGTGCAATATCTTCATCGATATTCCCAACACGTTCAATCAATGTTTCATAATATGCCCGGGGCGGCGGAATTAAAAACTCTACACCTCTGTTCTTCATTTCCCTTACGGTAGAGATAATATCATGCGTGGCCACAGCAATATGTTGGACGCCTTCACCTTCATAAAATTCCAGGTATTCTTCAATCTGTGATTTCTTTTTCCCTTCGGCCGGTTCATTGATTGGGAACTTTACATAACCGTTTTTGTTGCTCATCACCTTGCTCATCAGGGCTGAGTATTCGGTATTGATCTGCTTATCGTCGAAAGACAGGATATTCCTGAAACCCATTACCTCTTCATACCATTTTACGGCTTCATCCATTCTGTTCCAGCCAACGTTGCCCACACAGTGGTCAATATATAATAAACCGGTACTTTCGGGCTGGTATCCACCTTCCACACGTACATATCCGGGCATAAAAGCCCCTTCATAGTTCTTGCGTTCTACAAATAGGTGTACCGTTTCACCATAAGTATAGATACCGGCAGTGCGCACTTCGCCATATTCATCGGTAAGTGTTTTAGGTTCCTGGTACGACCGGGCGCCACGTTTCATGGTCTCCTCATATGATTTATAGGCATCATCAACCCATAAAGCCAGTATTTTTACCCCATCACCGTGTTTTCTTACATGTTCCATAACTGGCCCATCAGATTTTAATGGTGTTGTCAGTACGAGCCTGATTTTCCCCTGCTGCAATACATAGGATGCTTTATCCCTTACGCCCGTTTCCGGGCCAGCATAGGCTACACTATTAAAACCGAAGGCTGTTTTATAAAAGTGTGCGGATTGTTTTGCATTACCTACATAGAGCTCCACATGGTCCGTTCCATTTAATGGAAGGAAGTCCTGCATTGCAGTGTTTTTTTCTACAACTTGTGTTTGCATGTTTTTTCGTTTTTTATTTAATATTTTAATAAGGTTTTTTTATCCTGAGCAGAATTACTCCACGTTGATCTGCCAGCTTTTATGATAGCTTTCGTCTTCAATACTGATGGCGTCTTCGGTAAGCATAAGCGGGCGGAAGGGATCAATCATTACCGCGAGTTCTTCAGTTTTTTCTTTGCCGATGGACTTTTCAACTGTACCGGGATGAGGCCCATGAGGGATTCCTCCCGGGTGAAGCGTGATTTGTCCTTTTACTACACTTTTCCTGCTCATAAAATCGCCATCAACATAATACAATACCTCGTCGCTGTCTACATTACTGTGGTTATAGGGAGCGGGAATAGATAAAGGATGATAATCATACTTGCGTGGCACAAAAGAGCAGATCACAAAATTGTGTCCTTCAAAGGTTTGGTGCACCGGAGGCGGTTGATGCAGTCGGCCTGTGATGGGTTCAAAATCATGTATAGAAAAAGCCCAGGGATAGTGGAAACCATCCCATCCAACAAAATCAAAGGGGTGGGTGCCGTAAACGTAAGGGTAAATCAGTCCTTGCTTTTTGATCAGTACTTTAAAGTCGCCATAGGCATCAATGGTCTCCAGATCTGTGGGGCGTTTGATATCCCGCTCACAATATGGTGAATGTTCCATCAGCTGACCATACTCGTTTCTATAACGTTTAGGTGAGCGGATAGGGCTAAAACTCTCAATGATAAACAGTCTGTTTTGTTCATCGTCAAATTCCAGCTGGTAAATGGTTCCGCGGGGCACCACGAGGTAATCGCCATAGGCAAAACGGATTTTACCAAAGCCTGTTTTCAAGGTTCCCGAACCCTGATGGATAAAGATTACTTCATCAGCCTGGCTGTTTTTATAAAAGTAATCCGTCATAGACTTTCTGGGTGCGGCAAGGGAGATGTGCAGGTCGCTATTGACCAGTACAGGTTTCCTGCTTTTCAGGTAATCGTCTTCCGGGGCAATGTTGAAACCAATCAGGGAGGTATGGCGCAGGTGTTTTTCTCTGGCTATCTTAGGTTCTACGGAATAGGGCTCGCCAAGTGACTTGACAATGGTTGGGGGATGGCAGTGGTAAACAAGCGAATACAGGCTTGAGAATCCTTCAGTGGAGACCAGTTCCTCTGCATAAAGTTCACCGTTTGGTTTACGGAAAACAGTATGCCTTTTAGGCGGAATGGTTCCTAAAGTATGGTAAATAGGCATAACGATAGGTATTATATTTGGTTTGAGAAAAATGCAGCAGCAGGTGTTAAGGCTGTACTACGCGGGCTTCGGATGAAAGCTTATAAAGAATATTGTGCAAAGATGAGCTTAGAGAGCATAGCATACCTGAATGAAGCCAGTGCCTGACTTGCAATAAGATCCTGATAGTTTAATTTGCTCCTGTTCATCGTTTGCTTTTGTAAAATTAAGAATTTAAAAGCCACTAATCAAAATATCGCCCGATTCTATTTTTTGTTTTATTTGATGTAAAATTTCTAGCTTTGAGCGGTTTAACTAACCAGCATTCCACCAAATATAGATTCTTATGAAATTAGTATCCTACAAAACAGAAGACACTGAACACCTCGGTGTTTTCATCAACGGCCACATTTATAACCTGCATTCCTGCGATAAACAGTTGCCAAACGACATGAACTCTTTTTTAAAAGATTCAGATGTATTGATGGAAAGGGCGCTGGCTGTAGACGCAAAAATTAAGTCGGCCGAAATCACGCCCAAAGAAGAAGCATTCTATGAGTTGATGGCCCCGGTGCCACATCCTGGTTCATGTCGTGATGGCTATGCTTTCCGTCAGCATGTTGCTGCGGCACGTAGAAACCGCAAGGTGGATATGATTGCTGAGTTTGATCAGTATCCTATTTTCTACTTTACCAACCACAACGCTATTGTCGGACCGGGAGAAATCAGCTGTATGCCAGATCATTTTCAAAAGCTCGACTTTGAGCTTGAGGTTGCTGTGGTGATCGGTAAAAAGGGAAGAAATATTAGCGCTGCGGAGGCTGATGATTATATAGCTGGCTTTATGATCATGAATGATATGAGTGCGCGGACTTTGCAGATGGAGGAAATGTTGTTAAACCTGGGGCCAGCAAAAGGGAAAGATTTCTCCACAATCATTGGCCCCTGGCTGGTTACGCCGGATGAACTGGAAGCCTATGCCGTTGCGCCGAAAGAAGGTCATATTGGTAAAAACTACAATTTAGCCATGACTTGCACTGTGAACGGCAAGCCTGTCTCTGCCGGGAATATGGCCGATATGGACTGGACCTTTGCAGAGATCATAGAGCGCTGTGCTTATGGCGTTGATATTTTGCCCGGGGATGTTATTGGCTCCGGAACGGTAGGTACCGGATGTTTCCTGGAACTGAATGGTACCGGTTTGCTCAATGATCCCAATTATATATCGCAATGGCTGCAGGATGGAGATGTTGTAGAAATGGAAATAACGGGCTTAGGCCGGTTGAGCAATACTATCCGTAAGGTTGACACCGATTTTTCTATCTTAGCGCTAAAAAAATAATGCTTACCATCGATGTTTCCGATTTAAGCCCGGTGCAGCTGCAAAACTATCTGCAGTATGCTGTTGCACCGCGGCCTATATGTTTTGCCTCCACAATTGACCGCTCTGGGAATATAAACCTCAGTCCTTTTAGTTTTTTCAATTTATTTAGCACTAATCCGCCACTGTGTATTTTTTCACCGGCGCGGAGGGTGCGCGATAATAGCACAAAACATACACTGGAGAATATTTTGGAGGTGAAGGAGTGTGTGATCAATATTGTTAACTATCCGATGGTGCAGCAGATGAGTTTATCCAGTACAGATTATGCCAGGGGGGTAAATGAGTTTGAAAAAGCAGGATTTACCATGCAAGCCTCTCAGCTGGTGAAGCCGCCAAGAGTGGCAGAGGCGCCGGTGCAAATGGAATGCACGGTACGTGAGGTGATCCACCTGGGAGAAAACCCCGGTGCCGGAAACCTGATTTTAGCAGAAATCAAACTGATCCATATAAAGGAAGAAATACTTGATGCAGATGGAAAGATCGACCAGTTGAAGATAGACCTTGTCGCCCGCCTTGGGGGCGACTGGTACTGCCGCGTTACTGAGGATAATTTATTCAAAGTTGCCAAACCGCTCACTAAGCTAGGCATCGGAGTGGATGCTTTACCGAGGGGAGTTAGAAACTCTTATGTATTAACCGGAAACGATCTTGGTATGCTTGGAAATATCGAAACCATCCCATCGGAAGAAGACATTGACCTGGTACGTCATCTAGCTGAAGTAAAGGAAGTACTGGATGCTACCATTGGCGACGCAGGAAACCGCCAGCGCGAATTGCATGAACTGGCTAAACAAATGCTTGGCAGGGGAGATGTTTTAGATGCCCTGAAAGTGGTATTACTGGAAATATAGTGTGTCTACAGAATGCTGACTGCGCGAATTAGACGGCTGCGGTAATAGGCATTTAGCATCGTAACTGTTACCCCATGTGCCTTTCCGGAGGTGGAATGGATGAACTGAATTTCGTCTCCATCGATGCCGGCGATAATACCCACGTGACCAACCACGCGTCTTTTAGGATTGGTGCCGGTAAAAATGAGCACATCACCTACTTTTGCATCTTCCAATTTTATTGGTGTACCTGTAACATTAAATTCTGTTGATGAACGCGGCACATTGAAACCGAAGTTGTGGAAAACATAACTTACAAATCCAGAGCAGTCGAAACCAATAGCTGGATTGTTGCTGGCGTATTTATAAGGAACGCCGATCATGGTTTTTGCGAAAGTGATTAAATCGTTCGCCGGGCCTTTGGCTGCAAATTTTGCATTGATCTTTGTAAGCAGTTCCTGGTACTTCAAAGTCATTGTTTGTGCCTTACCATTCTCGGCAAGCAGGACTACAAAACAAAATAATAGGAGTATCTTCTTCATCTAGCTGCGCTAAGATATTAAATTATTTTCTAAAGGGACAAATGTCCCCGAAATAATTGCAACCAAATGAAGAAGTTAGGGAGTAAATTAAGGTGTGGTGACCGCTACAGGGATAATTTTGCCGTTAAAGAATTTGTGACCAGTCTTTGCAAAGTCGGCCACATACTTACCCATTTCAAAAGCCATTACAGGTGATTGATAACCAGGAAAGGCTTGCTCCAGCATTTCGGTTTGTGCGGAACCCAAGGCCAGACAGTTTATTTTGATGCCTGATTCTGCCAGTTCAAATGCCAGGCATTCTGTTAAGGTATGCAAAGCAGATTTACTAGCCGAGTATGCCGCCAGACCAGGAAATTTAACGCTGCCCTGAAAACCACCCATACTACCAATATTAACAATGTGGCTGCCTGCCTTCATCAGTGGCAGCAGGTTCTGTATCATGTTGAAGTGGCCGCTAACATTGCTCTGAAACATATCCAGAAGCTCATCAGGAGAAGTTTCCATAAAAGGTTTGTTAATCAGCGCGCCGGCATTATTAATCAGTATATCTACTGTTCCCAATCGCTGCTGCAGAAAAGGAACCAGTGCTTTGTAATCGTCGCTTACTATGTCAAATTCTACCGGCAACAAGGTGCAGTCGGGGTTTATCCCTTTGGCAATTTCTAGCAACTTTCTAAGTTTATCGGCCGAACGGGCAATGCATACCACCGTGTTTTCTTTGTGTAAAGTAAATTCTAATGCAGCTTCAAAACCTATTCCGCTGCTGGCTCCTGTTAATACGATATTCATGTTAATCTTCTTCTGTGATGAGTTGTGTTACCGGATTCGCAATTACATGCAATCCATCATTGATCAGTTTTTTATGTTCAGATTCATTGGATGCTTTCATCTCCAGGTAAACCCTAATTTCTTTCTCTAAGTTAGTGTTGGCACCAGTATGGTGTAATATTTCCAGAATTTCTAAAGCACATAACCAATCGTTGCGATAATCTGTTTTCAGAACTTCGAACAGTCCGGGCAATTGATCATGACTATGGTTGTTTTCCCTGATGATTCTCACATTGTGATAAATCCGGTGTAATTTCTCTGTTTCTGCATCATGAACCATTCTATCCGTTTGTTTATCGCTGATGTGGGTCAGTTCCTCGTAGGCCTCTTTATCTGCGGCACCATTAAATACCGAAACGATTTTTTCTCCCACGGCCATATCGTAAACGCCCCATTCCGGCTGGAACAGAATGTTGCCATTGCTTTCTTTTACGGTACAATCTTCAAACACGATGAGGGAGATTTTTCCTTCGGCTTTTTGAATAGATTTGACTAAGCCTCTTACCTCAATACCGCTTTCAAATACAAGTTCCGCCTGGTCGCCTTCGGCTATATGGTAGGTGTCGATTTCCTGCGTACCAAAATCCTCCAGTGGGATATCCATACCCTTTAACTTGCCAACCGGCGATGAAAATCCATCTTTATGGTAAAATTTGCCATGTCCTTCCAACTGTTTGTCGCCAATAGCCAGTGCAGATGGTCCAGTGGTTTTAATAAAAGTAAGTTCGTCATCCTCATCGATTCCCATATCGCTGAAAACACCCGTTACCTGCAATCCTGAGCTATAAACTGCTGTGGCCGGATTGCGGGATTCCATTGCTTTGACAATACCTTCCATACCTCCCTTTCTAAAGGCCATAGTATCGGCATAAGCTTCAAGCACATCAATCAGGTTCTGAAAAGTCTCTGTGACAAATAGCTGTGGCTGCGTTTTGGTAATATCGTAAGCATAATTAATCGTCTCCAGTGTATAAGGGAGCTTTTTTACTGAATCCATCATACAGCTGGCACTTTCGCCAATTGAAGAAAGCAGTCCGGCGCCATAGATTTTGGGCTGATCGATACTGCCTATCAGGCCATACTCTACCGTCCACCAGTGCAGCCTGCTTAACAAGGCCATTTCTGATGGTTCACCCATATTATCTGCTATCAGTTTTAAGTTTTCTTCGGCCCTGGCAATTTCAAATTCAGGAACATCTACAGCCTCTTTGAGTATGGACAAAGCTCTGATTGCTTCATATAATTCAAAGTCTTTGGCAGAAAACATGGCTTTGGAGCCGATGGATCCTATATAACTCAGGTAACTGTTGTAATCTGAATCTGCAATGATTGGTGCATGTCCGGCAGACTCGTGAATAATATCCGGCGCGGGTGTATATTCAATATGATTGATCTGTCTGATGTCTGCAGCAATTACCAGCACATGATAAGCCTGGTATTCCATAAATGCCGCCGGGGGAATAAAACCATCAACTGTTACAGCACCCCAGCCAAGTTTATCAAGGTTGTCATTCATGGTTTGCAGATCAGGGATATATTCAATGCTCAATCCCGCCCTTTGCAGCCCTTTGATGTACGGATAGTAGGCAACATCTTTGAGGTAGCTGTAATTCTGGCGCATCACGTAACGCCAAACCGCCTGATCTACCGGGGTATATTTATCATAGTTCTGATCTACAATAAACTGTCTCAGGTGTTTAGGTAGTTTTGCTACCTGCGGATTGTTAAAGTCATTGAAGTCACTCATAGCCAATTTAATTTTGTCCGGTGCCTAAGGTAAGCCTGTCCATACGTTATCACAAGAAAACAGGCTGCTTTTACTTTACGATGATTTATTTTTTAACCTTGAAAGAGAAGTGCGTCTGGATAAAATAGCTGGAAACGGCAAGTATCACCGTAGCAATAATTTTTGCGATAGTAGGGTAAAAATGAAAGGTTTCTACCATCACTTTCAGCATAGCAAAATTAAGCATTATATTGGTTAATACTACCGTGGCATAGCGGAATAGTTGCACCCTTCCTTTGAGCTGTGACTGTGTAAATACCAGGTATTTATTCAGCGTAAAGCCGATCAAAAAAGAGATGAAAGATTCAATAATCAGCGCCGCGACCGGGGCAGTTATCATTCCCGGAGGAAAGGGAAGCACTACATGCTGCTGCTTTAAGATAAAGTTATAAACGATGTAATAAACTACAATCCCACTGGCTGCGGTTGTGCCTCCGGAAGCAATGTACCTGAAGGTATGAATAGGTATCCAGCGTGAAAATGGGGGGTGAAAAAAGTCTATAAATTTAAGTACCGCTTTGCGCATGATCTATTCAAATATTCAGTTCTGTGGGGCGCAATTTAGGGATAGATAATTGTTTTACGAAATTGAATCCCGCATCAGCGTGCTACGGGGCCTGATATGAAATCCATTACTGCGCAGTATTTGTAGCTGGGATGACTGTGTATATTGACACCAACAAGGCTTAGTTTATAACTTGTACCCAATATCGTTTTACGGTGTCCCAGTTCTGGAACGCCTTTGTCGAGCAGCAGCATACAAACATTTGCCAAGCCTTTGGAGAAGCCAAAGGCCAGGTTTTCTGAAAGCGCCCTGTTAGGATAATACTTCTGGATACGCTCTTTTGGTCCGCGGCCGTCGCTGGAGTTGTGACCGGCGATATTGTTTTTGTTCATGTCTTTAGCATGTTGCTGGGCAATCCAGGTTAAAGTTTCATCCGGACTGAACAAGGTAAGACCTTTGATATTTTTCAGATCCATCTGGAGTCCTCTGTAATATTTGTCTTTACGGTTCACTTTCAGGTCTTCATAATTACTGTAACGTTGCATATCTACGTTATAGACGTTCACAAAATCCTGGAAATAAGTATTAAAAAACTTCTCCCCGTCGGTGCGTACCAGGTTCATGTAGAAGATGATTTTCTTTTCCTCATCGTTCAGGTAGTCGGTGTCTTTTGCAGTATCGGCATTTTCAAGTTCCTGCTGAGACCACATGCGGCTGGTTGCGCTCGTAGTTTGTGCCTCAGTTGCAGCACAGAAAAAAAGTAGCAGAAGCGTTAATTGGATGAATTTCATGATGGATTAAACGTCAGTTTTCAGCTTTTAATATATGTGTTATACTGTATAATCAATTCTAAGACCAAGTGTTTGATAAATGGTTTAATGCCCTAAAAAGCAACCTGGTGATTATGCGCCGTACAACTGGATCATCGCAGAATTAGGTCAATCCACAATGGGGTAAAACGAAGCATTCTTCCGTTGATCAACTACAAAAAAAGGGGCTAATCATTATTTGATGATTAGCCCCTTTATTGTCAGTTTGAACGTAGAGAAGGTTAGGATTTTCTCAATAATGTTTTCCAGCTTACGCGGCTTTCGATCAGTGCGTTAAGGTCTTTGATTTCAATACGCTGTTGCTCCATGCTATCGCGGTGACGGATGGTAACTGTGTTGTCTTCCAGCGTCTGGTGATCAACGGTGATACAGAATGGTGTACCAATAGCATCTTGTCTGCGGTAGCGTTTTCCGATAGAGTCTTTTTCTTCGAATACTACATTGTAATCCAGCTTCAGCTCATCCATAATCTCTCTTGCTTTTTCAGGAAGACCATCTTTTTTAGTAAGCGGCAATATTGCTGCTTTGATTGGCGCTAAACATGGGTGTAAATGTAATACTGTACGGCTATCAACTTTCTCGCCTTCACTCAGGTCTTGCTCTTCAAAAGCATTGATCATGGTTAATAGGAACATACGGTCCAGACCAATGGAAGTTTCGATAACGTAAGGAATATAGTTACCGTAAGGTTTACCCTCCTCATTCAATTCGTTATCAAAGTACTGCATTTTCTTGTTTGAAAACTCCTGGTGTTGCGACAAATCGAAATCAGTACGGCTATGAATACCTTCAACTTCTTTAAAGCCAAAAGGGAATTCAAATTCAATATCCACCGCTGCGTTGGCATAATGCGCCAGCTTAGCATGATCATGGTATTTGTATTTTGCAGGGTCGGTACCCAAAGCTGTATGCCATTTTAAACGTGCCTCTTTCCAGTAAGCGTACCATTTCATCTCCTCGCCCGGGCGCACAAAAAATTGCATCTCCATTTGTTCAAACTCACGCATACGCATGATGAACTGACGGGCAATTACTTCATTTCTGAAAGCTTTACCGATCTGTGCAATTCCGAAAGGAATCTTCATTCTGCCGGATTTCTGAACGTTCAGGAAGTTTACGAAAATACCCTGTGCTGTTTCAGGACGCAGATACACTTCTTCGGCACCTTCTGCCATGGCACCAAACTGCGTGCTGAACATCAGGTTAAACTGACGTACGTCGGTCCAGTTTTTAGTTCCGCTGACAGGGCAGGCAATTTCATGCTCCTCAATCAGTACTTTTAGCTGAGGCAGGTTTTCTGCTTTCAGCGCATCATCCATATCAGACTGCAGTTTTGCTGCTTTTTCTGTTTTACCGTCTTTTTCATAACGGGCTATTTTGTCTTCTAAGAGCTGGTCTGCGCGGTAACGTTTTTTCGAATCTTTGTTATCGATCATCGGGTCACTGAAACCATCAACGTGTCCGCTGGCTTTCCAAACTTTGGGATGCATAAATATTGCGGAATCAATTCCCACTATATTTTCATGCATTTGCACCATTGATTTCCACCAATAAGTTTTGATGTTATTTTTGAGTTCTGCACCTAGTTGACCGTAGTCATACACGGCACTTAATCCATCATATATTTCGCTGCTTTGAAATACAAAACCGTATTCCTTAGCGTGAGAGATCACATTTTTAAATTGTTCGTCGTTATTCGTTTTGGCCATAATAGTGCAAATATAGAATTTGGAGGGTAAATTTAACTTATATTAGGGAGTTATTCTTACTTTTGAATCAAGCTTTTGAGGCATAGTAATCAAATCATTAAATATTTAGCATTGGGCATACAGGTAAGTGGTTTATCTAAAATATACGGTCAGCAAAAGGCAGTAGACAATATCAGCTTTACAGCTGAAGCAGGACAAATCCTTGGCTTTCTGGGACCCAATGGCGCAGGTAAGTCTACTACCATGCGCATGCTTACCGGTTATCTTGAGCCTAGTGGGGGCACTGCCTCTCTCGGTGGATTCGACATCCGGCAGCAAAGCCTTGAAATGCGACGTATATTAGGTTATCTTCCTGAAAATACCCCCTTGTATACAGATATGTATGTTAGAGAGTTTTTGTCTTTTGTGGCCGAAACTTACCAGCTTGATCAGACTGCTTTTAAAGTGAGAGAAGTGATAGACAGGGTAGGACTGGGTGATGAACAGCATAAAAAGATTTCGATGCTGAGCAAGGGTTACAAACAACGTGTTGGCCTGGCCCAGGCAATTATCCATGATCCGCAGATTCTGATACTGGATGAACCGACTACGGGATTGGATCCTAACCAGTTGAGGGATATCAGGGACTTGATTAAAAACCTGGGAAAGGATAAAACTGTGGTTTTATCTACACATGTTATGCAGGAGGTTGAGGCGCTGTGCGATCGCGTGGTGATTATCAAAACAGGTAAACTTGTAGCTAATGATTTAGTTTCTGAACTTAAAACTAAACATTCTGATCACTCTCTCGAAGAAATTTTTCGAACCTTAACTGGTTGCTAATTAGGTTTTTGTTAAAGATATTTTGGATTTGGCCAGCTTTTTGTTTAGTTGGTAATCAGTATTGACCAAATCAATGAACAAAAAACTGTAATTATGAAAAAGTTATTTTTACTAACAGCTATAACAGGATTGTTTGCATTCTCTAATGTTTCTGCACAAACAAAAGATCCTGCTATGTCTGGCTCGAAATTAGGAATAGGTGCTGAATTTGCTTTCCCAACTGGGAATTTTGGTGACGATTACAAATTAGGATATGGTGGAACTTTACAATTTCAGACGCCAATTATAGAAAAATTGAATTTCACTGCCTCAGCGGGCTACCTTACATTTAGAGGTGAGGATATTGCTACTGTAGGCGGAGCTACTTTAAGAAATGCAGATCTAAACGTAATACCTGTAAAGGCAGGTATAAATTACTTTCTTGCAGAAAACATTTATGTAGGTGGTGAGCTCGGTGCTGCGTTCGGTACTGGAGACAATTCAAAAACCTCGTTTGCCTATACTCCGCATATCGGCGTTGAATTCCCTGTATCCGACAAAGGAGCTATTGACTTGAGTGCAAGGTATGAAGAATGGTCAACTAACTATGACAGACCTGGCAATTCAAACATCAATTTTAAATCGAGATTTGTAGGTTTAAGATTAGCTTATAACTTCGGTTTGTAAGACATCCAATTATATTATTCTAGCCAAATATAAAGTTTACACAGGCAGCCCTTAATTTGGCTGCCTGTTTTTTTATGCTAAATTGCCAACAGACACTGTACCACTTTGCCGTTAATTAGCTAACTTCGGCATCATTCTTAACGATATTAATGTACGCAGTATTTAAAAGGGAGCTTTTCAGTTTATTGAATTCACTAATGGCCTATATCACCATTGGTGTGTTTTTAATGGTCTCGGGTTTACTGTTATGGTTTTTTCCGGATACTTCAATTCTGGAATACGGATATGCAGAGCTGAACGGTTTTTTTAGTCTTAGTCCCTTTTTATTTATGTTCCTGGTACCGGCAATTACGATGCGATCTTTCGCCGAAGAAAGGCGTGAAGGAACCTATGTATTATTGGCGTCGCGGCCGTTAACAGACTGGCAGATTATCTTCGGCAAATATTTGGCTTGTCTTATCCTGATTATTTTTGCAATTCTTCCTACGTCTTTATATTATTATTCTATAATCCAGCTGGGTATGCCCAAAGGAAACATTGACGGGGGCGCAGTTGCCGGCTCTTATTTAGGCTTATTGCTGCTTGGCAGTGCTTTTGGGGCCATTGGTATTTTTGCATCATCGGTCACAAAAAATCAGGTCATCGCCTTTGCGGTAGCTGTTTTTATATCATTTTTTGTTTACAGTGGATTTGATGCCCTCAGTAAAATATTTGAGTCCAGCCTGTTAGAAGATGTATTCTCGTGGTTAAGCGTGAACCAGCACTTCCAGTCTATGAGCAGGGGAGTGATGGATACAAGAGACCTGGTTTACTTCGTTTCCTTTATTGCATTATTTCTGGGGATAACAAAATTGGTGATTGGAGGCAGAAAATGGTAAAGCAGAATAAATGGCTGCAGGCGCTGATCTTTATGGTGCTACTGGTTGCGCTCAATGCTGCTGCGCATTACGCCTATACCAGATTTGATTTTACGCGCGACAAAAGGTTTACCCTGAACCCTAAATCAAAGGCAGTACTGGCAAAGGTTGATCAGCAAGTAAACGTTACCATCTTTTTGGATGGCAAACTTCCTTCGGCATTTAAGCGCCTGCGCAGCGCAACTGCAGACCTGCTGGATGATTATCAGGCAAATGCCAACAAAAAGATTAAAGTTGTATTCACCGATCCGTTCGAAGGACTTGATCAGCAGGCGCAGGATACGGTGCTGCAGAACTTGTACAGCATTGGTATCGAACCTACCAACCTCAACGTGAAAAACGATGCGGGCTTTACACAGAAAACTATTTTTCCCATGGCCATTGTGCAATGCGGGGAAAGACAGGTTCCTGTGAAGTTGCTGCAGAATCTGGATGCTGGTGGCAACTACGAACAGAACATCAATAACTCCATACAAAACCTGGAATATGTATTCACCTCGGCGATTAAAAAGGTGAGCAGCGGGGAAAACCCACGGATAGGATTTACGGAAGGTAATGGCGAACCCGCGGATGCTTACCTGAGTGATGCGATGAAAGTACTTTCTGATAGTTATGAGGTGGGGCGTGTGGACCTTAATGTAATTAGCAAGGAAGGACTGGATAAGCTTAAGGTCTTGTTTATCACCAAGCCGCAGAAAGAATTTTCGGAGGCGCTGAAATACAAGATCAACTATTTTGTGATGAATGGCGGGCGGATTGTATGGAGTGTAGACCAGGTGAGTGCAGACCTGGACAGCCTGCAGGGGAAAGGGGAGCAGCTGGCTTTTAACAATAAACTGAACCTGGATGACATGCTTTTTATATATGGTGCCAGGATCAACTATAACCTGGTAGCCGATCTCAACTGTGCCGAAATTCCAGTGGCAATGGGCGGCGGCGGCGGTCAGCGGGATATCCAGATGGCGCCGTGGATTTATTATCCAGTGCTTATTCCCGATACCGGGCTAAGCATGGTGAAAAATATTGATGGTGTGAGAACGGAATTTTTAAGTTCAGTGGACACCATTGGCGTAAAAGGAGTTAAAAAGACGGTGATCCTGCACAGTTCAGCGTATAATATAGAACATGTAACGCCAAAGCTATTGTCGTTGCAAACCATTGCAGAAACGCCAGATCAGCGCATTTACAATCATGCACCCAGAAATGCTGCGGTACTGCTTGAAGGCTCTTTCCCTTCTGTCTTTGCAAACAGGGGTGTTCCGGCGGGCATAAGTGAGAATTTCGCCACTCCGGAGCGCAGCAAGAATACAAAAATGATTGTAATTGGCGACGGGGATGTGTTCAGAAATCAGGTGAGCGGCAGGGACGGTTCGGTTTTTCCACTAGGCTTTGATCGTTATACACAACGCAATTTTGGCAACAAAGCACTCTTGCTGAACATCGCAGACTACCTGTCATCTGATGATAACTTAATAGCTTTGAGGAGTAAAGAGGTCAGTGTCAGGTTACTGGATAAACAAATACTGAAAGAAGAAAAATCAAAGTGGCAAATAATTAACCTGGTTATCCCTGTACTACTGATTATACTATTTGCAATTTTTCAACATTATTACCGTAAGTATAAGTATGCAAGGTAATTTTTATATTTTTGAAAACTGACAAGATCAAACTATGAGATTTATTGTATCCACATCAACGCTTTTAAAACATTTACAAACGGTTAATGGTGCATCAAGCAGCAGTACTGTTTTGCCGATACTGGAAAATTTCCTTTTCGAGATTAAAGACGGCAGCCTTACAATCTCTGCTACAGATTTGCAGACAAGCATGACTACATCATTGCCTGTTGAGTCTAAAGAGGGTGGAAAAGTAGCTGTGCCAGCCAGAATTCTTTTAGATACTTTAAAAACGCTGCCTGATCAGCCAATTTCTTTCAACATCGATGATGCCTCATTCTCTATTGAGATTAGTGCAGGTGATGGAAAATATAAACTGAGTGGAGAAAATGGAGATGATTTTCCAAAGATCCCAACGGTAGAAAATGCCTCATCAGTTAATCTTCCGGCATCAGTACTTACTGAAGCGATTACAAAAACTATTTTTGCAGTGAGCAGCGATGAGCTTCGTCCGGCGATGACAGGTGTATACTGCCAGTTATCTGATCAGTTTATCACCTTTGTGGCTACAGATGCCCATAAGTTGGTAAGATACAGACGTATGGACAGCAAGGCTGATAAAACAACATCTTTTATCCTGCCTAAAAAAGCATTGACGCTCTTAAAAGCGGCTTTGCCGTCTACGGATATCAATGTTTCTGTAGATTATAATGCTACCAGTGCTTTCTTTAAATTTGAGAACATCAACTTGGTTTGTCGTTTAATTGATGAGCGCTATCCGGATTATGAAGCAGTAATTCCTGCAAATAACCCTAACAAATTAATTATCGACAGAGCGCTATTCCTGAATACACTGCGTCGTGTGGTAATTTTCGCCAATAAAACTACTCACCAGGTGCGCTTGAAGATCAATGGCAGTGAGCTGAACATATCTTCTGAAGATCTGGACTTTGCCAACGAAGCACATGAGCGTTTAAGCTGCCAGTATACAGGTGAAGACCTGGAGATTGGTTTCAATGCACGTTTCCTGATCGAGATGTTAGGTAACCTGAGTGGTGAGGAAGTTACGCTGGAGCTGTCTACACCAAACCGCGCCGGATTAATCATCCCTCAAACTAACGATGAGAACGAAGATGTTCTGATGTTAGTGATGCCAGTGATGTTGAATAACTACAACTAAATAAAATATACATATCTTTGAACGTCATTATGTACGACTAAATTAAGTCTCACATAATGACGTTTTTTTATAAGCACGATACCCTATGGAAATCATCAATCAGCTCGTTCAGTTTATACTGCACCCAGACGTGGAATTGGTTAAACTAGTTAGCAATTACCAGACCTGGACTTACCTCATTTTATTTCTTGTAATTTTTGCTGAAACAGGCTTTGTAGTTACTCCCTTTTTGCCGGGCGACTCCATGCTTTTCGCTGTGGGTGCTTTAATGGCAAAAGGCAATACCGGACTGGATATCTGGATCATGTTTTTCCTTTTATCAGCAGCGGGCATTCTTGGTAATAGTGTGAACTATAAGCTGGGAACCTTTTTAGGGGTCAAAGTATTTAAAGAAGGCAACAAGGTGCTTAAACTGGAATATTATAATAAATCGCACATGTTCTTTGAAAAACATGGTGGAAAGGCAATTATCTTTAGCAGGTTCCTACCAATCTTTAGAACGATAGCCCCATTTGTGGCTGGTGTGGCTAAAATGCCATTCGGAAGGTTTACCTATTTCAACGTTATTGGTGGTTTTGGATGGATCGCTACCCTGTTGTTCTCAGGATATTTGTTGGGTCAGATTCCTGTGATCAGAGATAACTTCTCGCTTGTAATAGCCTTTATTGCCGTGGTAACATTTGCTCCCGTGATTTATGCAGCTGTAAAATCAAGGTTTAAACCGAAAGAAATTGTAGAAGGCGACTTGTAAGGTTGCTAATTTTCTCTCCCAATAATTTTTCCGGTACTGAACTTTTTGTGCAGTATAGAATCCATTTGAAGCTCAGCTCTGCTGGGCTTTATTTTTTTTATGTTCTCCAGTACCGGCTGACCGGCATCAACCCAGGCGGAGTACCAGTAACTGCCCACAGCATGCACTGAAGCACGCATCTGGTTTTCTACCATATGTCTCAATCGAAGGTGATAGTCCCGGGAATATTCCATCGAATATTGTTTCATCACCTGCCGGTTTTTTCTGGAGTAACTGTATTTTCGGTAGGAGGGGAAGCTGCGGCTTAGGTCTTTTTCTATCTGGAGAACGCTATCTAACAGTCCGTGGGTATGTGTAACAATCTTCCATGCATTTTTAAGCGGATCATTGATGTAAATCGCTCTGCCAACCATAAAGTTGTACTTCTCTGAGAACAGCTCCGGGAGCCTGCTTTCCCAAAAAGCATGGATGCCCACCTGATTAGTGAGCTGCCCGTTGTGATTTTCTGTGGTATGTAAGGGCACATGTGCATCGCCGATATAATGGCCTAAATATGCTGAGTTGATCAATATCCTGATGGAATCACGTTGTTTAAAGGCATTTACCAGCTGATAGTAGGATCGTTGAATTTGCCAGGGCAGAATGCCGTTGCTGTTTAATCTGGCCAGGCCGTATTTTTTTACCGCTGCCTCCCATTTACGGGGAATGCTGTCGATATGCTCTTCGTAGAGTTCCACATCTAAATAATGCCTGGGGGCTTCGGCAGTATCTGCATAACGCCGTTTATCGGGGTCGGTAGCATGATCAGCAATAAAATCGATATTGGCCTTGTAAAACCTGCCGATAGCAGTGGGCAAAGTAAATACCGCCAGGCGGTTGATTCGCATGTGGGCATAAAATCCCCAGGAACTTAACAGTAAAAGAAGGAGCAACATGAGCAATGAAATGAAAGGTTTTTTCATTTACTAAAAGCTAATCCCCTTTTTGGTAGTAATGGTAATTTATTTTTGGGTTAGGTTTTTTTTGTTGAGGTTGTACACCCAAAGCACAATGTCCTGATAGCTGTCGGTGCCTTTTGGCTGGTTATTCATCTTTAGGAATTTGTCTAGCGCAGTATCCATGTATGCAGACATGTCGCCATTGTATCGCATCCAGAATTCACGCTCTGTTCGGAAGTCTGCCAGAGTACCCTTGTTGATAGTTGTGTACAAGCGTTTAAAATCTTCTGGCGACTTCATTCTGATTTCAAAAAGCACACTGCGCAGAATATTGTAATAGCCAGAATACTGGAAATTAAGGTTGGGACTATGTGTGCTGACCAGGAAACCTATCAGATTGGCTTCGTCTTCTCTCGCAATGCCGAGTTGGTGGGATATCTCGTGACAGGTAACAAAGGGCAGCACAACTGCCGGAAGCCTCATATTTACATTGGCTTCGCCCGATGGCGGACAGTAATATCCTTCTATACCAATTGTACTGATTACCCAACTAAAGAGCACAGGTTTTACGGCCGGAGCAGGATAACTAAAAAAGGGACTGCGGCCTTTAAGCTGGTCGTAAGCAATTTTAGCATTTGATTCCAGTTCGGATATGGTGTAAGCTCTCGTCTTTTTATCCTGCCCCAGTCTTCCTTTCAGCCCATTTACTTTGTCGATTAAAAAGGAGCCGAGGGAAACGAGCTCTTTGGTGTTATACTTCTCATCGCTGATGGCTAATCTTTCAGTAATTGAGGGACGCGAATAATTAAGTCCCCACAAGAGCTTAAAACTAATATAGATGATCAATGTGAAATTCAGGAGCTGCAACAGCACTAAAGTTTTTACAGGTTTCTTCTGTTGTTTTTTGAGGAGTTTTCTAAAGCCATTAATTACCGACCACAGGCAGTAACAGATCAGCAAAACATAGAGAAAGTCGCCCAGGGCAAAGGGAAAAATGCCCGAGATGAAACGCTGTACAACGGAGGTTAATTGATATAAACCATCACTGTACAGCGTTTCGCTAAGGCTGCTGCTTAATCCGCAAAGGTAGATCAGCATGGCTATCCCAGCAGAGATAGCCAGCTGTATCAGTTTTTTACGGATCGCAGGATACATTACCTGTTAAAGTTTAATCTTTTACCTGTTTCATTTGTCATGAATTTACCTTTCATGTAAGCCAGGTTGCCAGAAATAAAGGTATGGGTAATGTCTGCTTTAAAAGTCTGCCCTTCAAAAGGAGACCAGCCGCATTTATAAAGTACATTGGCTTTTGTAACCTTAACAGGGTCATTTAAAGCGACCAGAACCAGATCTGCCCAGTAACCCTCCCTGATAAACCCTCTGCGGTCGATCTGAAAAAGGGTAGCCACATTATGTGCTGTTTTTTCAACGATTTTCTCCAGAGAGATTTTGCCATCATGATACATTTCCAGCAAAGCTGAAAGCGCATGCTGTACAAGCGGTCCACCAGAAGGTGCCTGCAGGTAAGGCTGAGCTTTTTCCTCAATGGTATGCGGAGCATGGTCGGTAGCGATCACATCTATATGTCCGTCTAAAACGCCTTTTAGAATAGCTTCCCTGTCGGCCGCAGTTTTTACTGCCGGGTTCCACTTGATTAGGTTTCCCTTTTCAGCGTAATCTTTATCGTCAAACCACAGGTGATGCACACAGGCTTCGGCGGTGATGCGTTTATCTATCAGTGGAGTTACTGCATCAAATAGTTCGATCTCTTTTGCTGTGGAGATATGTAAAATATGTAAACGGGTATTGTGTTTTTTTGCAAGAGATACGGCCAGCGACGAAGACAGGTAACAGGCCTCGGCAGAACGGATCAGCGGGTGCATGTCTATCGTGATCTGATCACCGTATTTTTCCTTGTATGCAGCCATATTGCGCTGAATGGTCATTTCGTCTTCACAATGTGTAGCAACCAGGATAGGGGCATTGGTAAAGATGTTTTCCAGCACCTGGGCGTTGTCTACCAGCATGTTTCCAGTAGATGAACCCATAAATACTTTGATTCCGCAAACATTTGAAGGGTCTGTTTTGAGTACTTCGTCGATGTTATTGTTGGAAGCCCCCATAAAAAAGGAGTAGTTAGCCAGCGACATTTCTGAGGCGATGGCATATTTATCCGCCAGTAATTCCTGTGTGAGCGTATTGGGTACCGTATTTGGCATCTCCATAAAAGAAGTGATCCCGCCAGCCACTGCCGCCATGCTTTCAGAAAAGATATCAGCTTTATGCGTTAGTCCCGGTTCACGAAAATGAACCTGATCATCAATCATTCCCGGTAACAAATGCAGTCCTTCTGCGTTGATCTCCTGGTCTGCTTTTTTATTGATCAGCGGACTGATTTCTTCAATTAAGCCGTCTTTGATAAATACATCTGCAACAAATACTTTGCCCTCGTTGACAAGCGTTGCACCTTTGATAAGGATGGTTTTCATAATACCAAAGCTAAAAAACTTTTATTAGAACAGCTGTTTATGAAATCGCAATAAATAAACATTATGATGTTACTTGGAAAACACAGGCCATTCAGACCGGTTTGAGGGAGTTCACAGGCAGCAATTTATGTCGGCAGCAGTAAATGAAATATAGTATATTTGCAAAATGCCGAAATCATTCGAAGAGTTTAACCTAAACAGACAGATATTAAATGCTGTGGCTGATGCCGGGTTTACAGTTGCGACTCCAATACAAGAAAAAGCAATTGCCCCTGTGTTGTCAGGGCAGGACATATTTGGTATCGCTGAAACAGGGACAGGAAAAACGGCTGCTTATGTTTTACCGATATTGATGCAGTTAAAATATGCTCAGGGCGACTCTGCCAGGGCATTGATACTTGCGCCAACCCGGGAGCTGGCGATGCAGATTGCAGAACATGTAAAGATATTTTCTAAATATACAGATTTGCGTTCTGTGGTGGTTTTTGGCGGATTAGGACCAAAAACCCAGATTGAGCAGATTAAAGCTGGCGTAGATATAATTATTGCTACTCCGGGTCGTTTTCTGGATATCTATCTGGCAGGACATATTAATACGCAGTACCTTAAGTTTCTGGTGTTGGATGAAGCCGATAAGATGATGGATATGGGCTTCATTGGGTCTATCCACAGGATCCTTGAAGTAGTTCCGCGCAGGAGACAGAACCTGTTGTTCTCTGCAACAATGAGCGATCTGGTACATAAAATTGCGGGAGATTTTCTAAAAAACCCAACTATTATTGAAGTTGGCGAGCAGGCTACACCAGCACAGACCGTTACGCAAGTGTTATATGAGGTGCCTAACTTTAAAACCAAGATTAACCTGCTGCAGCATTTACTGAAAAACGATGTCGACTTTAAACGACTGATGATTTTCTGTAAAACGAAGACTGTGGCCGACAATATCCATAGTTTTATCGAACGCAGGTTTGGTCCGGAAGCGGTTCGTGTTATCCATGCGAATAAGGGTCAGAATACAAGGATCAATTCTATCAATGCCTTTAAGGAAGGTAACCTGCGGGTGCTGGTAGCTACTGACGTTGCCTCCAGAGGGATCGACGTTTCAGAAGTTAGTCATGTAGTCAACTTCGACGTTCCGATTATTATCGAAGATTATGTTCACCGTATTGGCAGGACAGGAAGAGCTTATGCTAAAGGTGATGCCCTTACTTTCTGCACTGAAGCAGAAAAGTATTATATCAGAAAAATTGAAAAGTTAATGCGCCAGAGCATTCCTGTTGTTCCCATTCCTGAGGAAGTTTTTGTTGAAGAAACCCCTTATGAGGAACGCCAGTATATTGCGCGCGAGATTGATAACCAGAAAAGAAAGGATGATCCTGATTTTAAAGGCGCCTTTCATGAGAAAAAACATGCTGCAGCTATTGCGGCATCGGCAGCTGCGGCCGCTAAGAAAAAGATGGACAAAACCCCGGCCTGGAAAAAAAGGAAGTTTAAAAAAACTTAGTCTTGAAATTAACCCCATTAAACCTCGTAACATCGGGCTGCCTGGTGCTGGCAGTGCTTATGCTGTTTAAGGCCGGTCCGCAACTTCCTGTGCAAAAAGGCGTGGAAAGTATGCTGGTTGGCTTATGCTTTTTAGCTGCAATTATTGCATTCATTTCAGACTTGATTTTCCGGAAGTTTATACCTTTGCTGCGAAACATCTGGGTGGTAGAATGTGCATTCATTGTATTTACCCTGGTATTAATGGTGATTTTAAAGATGGCCATTTCCTGATCTGATATAAAAATAAAATTTACGAATGAAAACAGCAGAAATTAAAATAACGGTTGAGTTGGATGATAACAATGTCCCGGAAAACCTGATGTGGGAATCCACAGATGCAGAATCTCAGGATAAAGTCCCTGTAAAATCTATGATGCTTGCTTTGTGGGACCATAATTACAAAAATTCAATGCGTATTGATCTTTGGACCAAAGACATGCCGGTTGATGAAATGAAAAGGTTCTTCTATGAAACATTGCAGACGATGGGCGATAGCTTTTTGAGAGCTACCGGCGAAAAACTGATTATTGAAGATTTGCGCGACTACTGTGCACATTTTGCAGACAAAATGGGTATCGACCCTGGCAAATAACCCATGAAAACACAAGGTGTAATTGGCGCCGTAGTTTTGGCGGTAGGCGGAATGTGTCCCCTGGTACATGTTCCTATTATTGGTAACTGGAATTATTTTGGAATAGACACCACATTGGGGCTGGTTTTTTACCTGATAGTAGTGATGGCACTGCTGAGTGCTTTTCTTGATAAAGGAAAGCTGATGCGCAGCTGCGGCTGGATGGCCATCATCTGGGTGCTGCTTACCCTTGCTGCCGTGTGGTTTAAATCACATGATTACTTTAGTTTCATTCATTTCAAAAAGCTAATTAACCTGGCTTCGGGAATGGTGAAGTATAAATGGGGCTGGTTTGTGATCATTGCGGGGGCCCTGACGCTCATCTCTGTTAGAAAGCCAGCTGCTAAAGCTGTAGTGCTCTCAGAAGTCTAATTCATTTGGCCTTGCGGTGAGCAGGGCCTTTATGGCTAAGAAACAAAGCATAAATTATATTCGCGCAGCAATGCAATTGATAAAGGAAGTTAAATTTTTAATAGGTAAGGAGCTTTTACTGGAGTGGCGGTCTAAATATGCGTTGAACGGCGTTGTTTTATATGTCGTGTCTACGGTATTCGTCTGTTTCCTGTCCTTCGTGTCTTTAAAAGGCGTGACCTGGAATGCCTTGTTCTGGATCATTATGCTTTTTGCTTCTATCAATACGGTTTCCAAAAGCTTTCTTCAGGAAAGCCGGGGCCGGCAGATTTACATTTACACCATCGCAAGTCCGCTTGCCTTGATCATCTCTAAAACGATATATAACGTATTCCTGATGCTGTTGGTCACGCTGATCGCCCTGGGTTTTTACACACTGGTATTCGACTATGTGCCACAGGATATGGGACTTTACCTGCTCGCTACGATATTAGGGAGTATCAGTTTTTCCACTATTTTTACTATGGTATCGGCCATTGCCTCCAAGGCTGGGAACGGCGGAATGCTGATGTCGATCTTGAGTTTTCCGGTGATTATCCCGGTAATTATCATGCTCATTAAACTAAGCAAGAATGCGGTTGATGGATTGGATAGAAGCGTGAGTCTGGATGAGATTGCCACCTTACTGATTATTAACGTATTGGTTGCAGCCTTCTCCCTGCTATTGTTTCCCTATCTGTGGCGCGATTAGGTGGAATGTTTAGGCGTGAACAGGAATAACAATAATTGAAAATATATATAAAGCTTTATTAACTTTGACCTCGCTAAAAATCAGGCTGGTTCGGATATTCCGGATGCCAGCGGCGAGCGACACTAAATCTCATATCAATGTATAAATCGTGGTGGAAAATTTTAGGTGCAATATTGGTGACATACTCTACTATTGCGGGTTTTCTGGCGCCAGTGCCGGCTTTACCTATCTTACATCAAAGTATCAGAAACCTTTATTTCCACGTACCCATGTGGTTTGGCATGATCATACTTTTTAGTATATCTGTATTCCACAGTATCAAATACCTGAGCAGCAATAGCCAGACAAATGACATGAAAGCTGTTCAAAGCGTAAACGTAGGTATCATCTTTGGCCTGTTAGGCCTGATCACCGGTTCTGTATGGGCACGTTTTACCTGGGGACAAGCCTGGAGTTTTGATGTGAAACAGAATTTTGCGGCCATAGCGATGTTATTATATTTCGCTTACCTGATCCTCAGGAATGCAATAGATGAGGAACAGAAGAGAGCTAAAATTTCTGCGATTTATAATATTTTTGCCTTTCCAATGATGGTAGTGCTGCTTTTTGTGCTGCCTAGATTATCAGATTCACTGCATCCCGGTAATGGGGGAAATCCTGGTTTCAACTCTTATGATCTGGATAGCCGCATGCGAATGGTATTTTACCCGGCCTGCCTGGGTTGGATCCTGATTGGCTGCTGGATTTATACCTTACTTTTCAGGGTCTCCTCTTTAGAAAAAAATAAAACACTTTAAACATGAAAAAATTAATCACCACGGTGCTGATGTTAATGCTTACCTTTCAGTTGTTTGCGCAGACAGAAGGTTCTCCGATTGCAAATACGATGGAAGGATCTGAAAAAATCTATGTTGTTGTTGTTTGTGTGACAGTTATCCTGGTTGGGTTTCTTGCTTTTCTCTTTTCGATAGACCGCAGACTAAAAAAATTAGAAAAAAAATCTTAGCCTGAAAGGGGATTTTAAAACCTTTGATTGCCGATTTGGTATTGATGGTGGCTTGTGTTTGGCATACACTAAGCAATTATTTATTTGTAATAATCACTTTTTTTAGTGCAATTTTGCAGCCGTAAAGAATTATTAAATAATTCCAAATAAATAAAAAAACCAAATATAATGGCTAATACAGCAAACGAGACAACTTTTTTTACAGATGTCTGTAAAAATTTTGACAACGCAGCAAAATTCACCGGTCATCCTGAGGGCCTCCTCTCACAGATCAAAGCATGTAACAGCGTTTACCGATTTCAATTCCCAATCCGCAGAGGAAATGGCTTTGAAGTAATTGATGCCTGGCGTGTTGAACACTCTCATCACATGAGCCCTACCAAAGGCGGTATCCGCTACAGCGAGATGGTTAATGAGGATGAAGTGATGGCACTGGCGGCACTGATGACTTACAAATGTGCTATTGTAAATGTTCCCTTTGGCGGTGCAAAAGGCGGAATCAAGATCACGCCGAAAAACTACACTACTGGCGAGCTCGAAAACATCACCCGCCGCTATACCACAGAATTAATCAAGAAAAACTTTATCGGCCCCGGTATCGACGTTCCTGCTCCGGACTACGGATCTGGCGAACGCGAGATGAGCTGGATTGCAGATACGTATATGACCATGAATCCGGGACAACTGGATGCCCTCGGTTGTGTAACAGGCAAACCTATCGCGCTGCATGGTATCCGCGGTCGTAAAGAAGCAACCGGACGTGGTGTTGCTTATGCCGTAAGAGAATGTGTACGTGTGACTGAAGATATGGCGAAACTGGGCTTAACGGCAGGTTTAGGCGATAAGCGCGTAATTGTGCAGGGACTGGGAAATGTAGGTTACCACTCCGCAAAATTCCTTGCCGAATTTGGTGCTACCATTGTTGGGCTTTGTGAGTTTGAAGGCGCGATCTACAATGAGAACGGCTTAAATGTTGACGAAGTCTTTGCACACCGTAAACTGACAGGATCAATCCTGGGATTTCCGGGGGCTAAAGAGTTCAAGAATTCTATGGAAGGACTAGAGCAGCCTTGCGAAATTCTGGTTCCGGCAGCGCTTGAAAATCAGATTACGTCCCAAAATATTAAAAACATAAAGGCTAAAATTATTGCTGAAGGTGCAAACGGACCATGTACCCCCGAAGCTGAAGAGATTTTCACAGAAATGGGCGGCATCATCATTCCGGATATGTATTGTAATGCCGGTGGGGTTACGGTTTCCTATTTTGAATGGTTAAAAAACCTTTCTCACGTAGCCTTTGGCCGTATGGAAAAACGCTATGCGGAAAACTCCAATGCAAACCTGATCAACACACTTGAGAGTTTAACGGGACAGAGCATCCCGGCAGAACACCGTTTGATGATTGTTAAAGGTGCATCGGAACTGGAACTGGTAAATTCTGGTCTGGAAGATACCATGATTCATTCTTACCATGAAATCAGGGAAACATTGGTGACTAAACCAGGTGTTCCAACATTAAGGACTGCAGCTTTTGTTGGCTCAATCGACAAAATTGCTGTTTCTTATATGAATTTAGGTATCTGGCCTTAATAAGCCCCAATAGATTTTGTATATATCCGTAACCTGTCTTCAGGTTGCGGATTTTTTTTGCTGCAGGCTTCTCCCAGCCTTGCCATTCTGTTTCTTCAAAATGACATTCAGGTTGAAATCTAAAATATTGCCTTTGCGTATATTGGGATAAGAAACCAGACAAATGAAAATTAAATATTTGTTGCTCCCATTGTTGCTACTCCTGCAGGCTTGTACTGGAGGAAAACAGCATATTGCCAGTAGTAATGGCTTCGCTGTGCTGCCAGCGCCAAATCCCTCAGTTGCAGTGGCAACCTTTGCAGGAGGATGTTTTTGGGCAATGCAGGAAAGTTTGATCCAGCTTAAAGGGGTAAATACTGTGATCAGCGGTTATGCTGGCGGAGATACAGAACATCCTACTTACGATGAAATACAAACACAGCGTACCGGCCATGCCGAAGCGGTGCAAGTGTATTATGATCCTGCAGTAATCAGCTATGAACAGTTGCTGACTGCATTTTTTCTGGCGCACAATCCTACAGAATTGAATAGGCAAGGTCCGGATATAGGCTCAGAGTATCGCTCCATAGCATTTTACCGGAATGAGAAGGAGTTAAAAAGCATATCGAAGGTAATGAAAGCGATCACAGATAAGGGTTATTATACGGCGCCAATTGTGACGGATATGCAAGCCTTTTCTGTGTTTTATCCGGCTGAGAGCCACCATCAGGACTATTATGAGCGCAACAGCTGGGAGCCTTATGTCCGTAATGTTTGCAAGCCGAAAGTGTTGCATGTAAGAAAGGAACTGCCGCAATTGATTAAGCCTGATTATCTAAAATAACATCATTTGGTCAATTCAGGCCACATCTCAACCCTTCTGTAGTTTATTTGTCAGCTAACTATCAATATTTTGTCATCTAAAGTATTAGAACGGCGCTAAGCCATGTTAGGTACTTATATTTTTTATCTTTGTTCATTCTTTATTTAGGTACAGTCACGTTTTTCCTGAAGAAGAACAGATATCCTTTAAACAAAAATACTCTAATGAAAAAAAGTGCAATCATTGGCTTGATAACGATAGCAATCTGTGTGTGTTTCCTGGTGAGCTTAAATGCAGATACCAGCAACTATTCTTCCTTTTCAGAGGCTGCCAAAGATGCCAGAGAGTTTCACGTTATGGGCCATTGGGCAAAGGATAAAGGAACATATTACGATGCATTGAAAGATGCCAATCATTTCTCTTTTTACATGAAAGATGAAAAAGGAGATGTTAAAAAAGTAATCTATAGCGGAACGAAACCTCAGGATTTTGAGCGTTCAGAAAAACTGGTTTTAATAGGGAAGATGAGTAAGGATACTTTTTACGCATCTAAAATACTGATGAAATGCCCTTCTAAATACAATAACGACCTTGTGGAGATCAATCAGGACGGTAAGGTTACAAAATACAAATAATTTTAATGGACATACAATTCACAGGAGAAACCCTCCTTCCCGGCAAAGTTGGGCAGTTTTTTATTATTTTAGCATTTTCCGCTTCACTACTTTCTACGATCTCTTACTTCTTCGCTACACGCACTAAAGAACTTGCCGGTCAGAAAGACCTTCCCGATCATTCCTGGCAACGGATTGGGCGGATCGCGTTTCTGGTAAACTTTGCCAGTGTGATTGCTATCGGTTCTACCTTATTTTATCTGATCGTAAGCCATTATAACGAATACTATTACGTCTATTCCCACTCTTCAAAAGCACTTCCTGTTTATTATGTAGTATCTGCGTTCTGGGAAGGACAGGAGGGAAGTTTCTGGCTGTGGGCATTCTGGCAGGCACTGCTGGGTACCATCCTGATGTGGAAAGCTAAAAGCTGGGAAAATGGAGTAATGACTGTGGTTGCTTTTTCGCAAACCTTTTTAACCTCGATGCTTATCGGCGTGGAGATTTTTGGAGAAAGAATCGGTAGCTCACCTTTCATCCTGTTAAGAGATGCGGTAAACCTTAAGGAAATGGCACCAGTGGTATTTGCTGATGCTGAAAACTATAAAAACTATCTTAAGTTTATTACAGACGGCAGGGGATTAAATCCATTGCTGCAAAACTATTGGATGGTAATTCACCCGCCTACGCTGTTTCTGGGCTTTGCCAGTATGGTTGTTCCTTTTGCGTATGTAGTTGCTGCGCTGTGGCAAAAAAGATATAAAGAATGGGTTAAACCTGCGATGCCATGGGCATTATTTGCTGTAATGATTCTCGGAACGGGTATCATCATGGGATCGTTCTGGGCCTATGAAGCGCTGAACTTTGGTGGTTTTTGGGCCTGGGATCCGGTAGAAAATGCCTCCCTAATTCCATGGCTTACGTTAATCGGCGCTGTCCATGTGATGATTGCATTCAAAAACACGGGACATGCGTTTTTTACCTCTATCGCATTGGTATTACTGAGTTTTGTGCTGGTATTATATGCTTCGTTCTTAACCAGAAGCGGTATCCTTGGAGAAACTTCTGTACACTCATTTACAGATCTGGGAATGTTTGGTCACCTGATCTTGTACAACTCGGTATTTTTGCTGATCCCGGTTGTGTTGGTTATCATCCGCTGGAAGGAACTGCCAATCACTAACAAGGACGAAGAAACGTACTCAAGAGAGTTCTGGATGTTTATTGGTGCCCTGGTAGTTACTGTAGCCTGTATCCAGGTAATCTTTTCTACTTCTGTACCGGTATTTAATAAAGCTTTCGGGACTAATTTTGCGCCGCCAATTGATGCGATTAAGTTTTATAACCAATGGCAGGCACCCTTCGCAATACTGATTACGCTGATCTCAGGTTTCTCTCAGTTCCTGAAATACAAACGTACAGATACACGTAAGTTTTACAGCAGCCTGATTGCCACGCTTGTTTTTTCGGTAGTGGTAACTGCCGGATTTGTTTACATTACGGATGTTTACAGCAACCTTATTTACATCCTGTTGTCCTTCAGTTGTGTATTTGCTATTTTATCCAATGCACGTGTGCTCTCTCAGGGCGTAGCGGGTAAAAGTAAATTAGTTGGTGCCGCAGTAGCACATATTGGTTTTGCTTTACTGCTGGTTGGTGCGCTTGTAGCAGCGGCAACAAATAAACCGGTGTCTATCAATGCAACTAACTTTATCCCCGTTAAGGATTTTGAAAAGGTAGAGAAACCGGGTGAAAACATGGTGCTCTACAAAAATGAACCTAAGAAAATGGGTCGCTTCACGGTAACCTATACCAGCGATACAAGTATTGCACCGAACACTTATTATAACTTGAATTTTAAAGTTATTGATGAGGAAACAGGAAAGATCAAAGAAGACTTTGACTTGAACCCACGTGTGCAGGTGAACGAGAAAATGGGGCTGATTGCCTCTCCGGATACTAAACACTACCTTACCTATGATATCTATACGCACATTACAAGTGCACCAGATAAAAAGGAGGCTGATATCAATAGTGAGTCGCATAGCGATGAGGAAAACTACAAAAAACCCCGCATCGTTAATGTTGCTGAGGGCGATACCTTACATACGAGTAGCGGAATTATCACTGTAAAAGGATTAAACTTTAAACCAACGGCCAAAAGTCTGGCATTGGCCAAAGACGATCTTGCAGTTGGATTGCCATTGGAAATTGACCTGAACGGTAAAATTTATAAAACGGAGCCTATCTTTTTGGTAAAGGGTAATAATACATTTGATTTTGCACGTAACATCCCTGATTTGGGCCTAAGGGTTAGGTTTACTAAAATCCTTCCTGATCAGAAAAAAGTGGAGCTGCAGGTATTTGAAAAACCACAGCAGGCCAAAGACTGGGTGGTATTTAAGTCAATTGAGTTCCCTTACATCAATCTATACTGGGTAGGTTTGATCGTGATGGTGATTGGCTTTATGATCTCTATCGTGAGAAGACAAAGAGAAATTAAGCGGGCATAAAATGAACGTCGTTTGCTTAGGCGCAGGAAATGTGGCAACACATCTGGCCATTGCCTTAAAGGCGATGGGCGCAGACATTGTGCAGGTATGGAGTCATGATTTCAAAAATGCTGAAATACTTGCTGCGCTAACCAAGGCCAGGGCCTTTCATAACTGGAAAAACCTGGATCGCAATGCAGACTGTTATATTATAGCTGTTAAGGATGATGCCATACCAGCGATTGCAGCCCAGCTGCTTGACGTTAAAGGCATTGTGGTACATACATCCGGAGCCACTCCTATAACAAGCCTTGTGGGAACGGGATCTGGTTATGGTGTGTTGTATCCTTTGCAGACTTTCTCCAAATCGAAAGCGGTAAACCTGACGTTGGTACCCTTTTGTATTGAGGCCGACCGGCCGGAAACGCTGGAAAAGATAGATGCGATAGCGCACCTGCTGAGTACTTCGGTAGCAGAGGTGGACAGTGAGCAGCGTAAGGTGCTGCATGTGGCGGCAGTTGTTGCTGCGAATTTTACCAATCACCTGTATCATCTCAGTGCACAGTTACTGGAACAGCATCAGCTCAAATTTGATTTGCTGAAGCCCTTGATCATGGAAACTGCAGAAAAGGTTCAATCGGCCTTGCCGGTCAATGTACAGACAGGGCCAGCGGTGAGAAATGATCAGGTTACGATGCAAAGACATCTGGAGCTGCTTGACGGATCGGCAAATCTACAGCAGATTTATCAGTCGCTGAGCGAGAGCATTCTAAAGACATACCATAAAAAGGATTAATATGCTACTTGAAAAACTAAAAGAAGTAACCACGTTCATCTTTGATGTTGACGGTGTGTTAACTACAGGAGATGTGCTTGCCGCAGAATCCGGGGAGCTTTTGCGTACATTTAATATCAAAGACGGTTATGCCCTGCAATTGGCGGTAAAAAAAGGCTATCATGTCTGCATCATATCTGGTGGAAAGGGACAGGCCATGGAAAAACGTTTTGATGAACTGGGTATTCCCGATGTTTATCTGGGCGTACATGACAAGGTAGAAGTTTTTCAGAATTACCTGGAAATTTATGGCCTTGATGCTGATGAAGTGCTGTATATGGGAGATGATATCCCTGATCTTAAAGTTATGCGACTGGTAGGTGTAGCCACATGTCCGGCCGACGCTGCTGAGGACATTAAAGCGATTTGCAAGTATGTTTCCCCTTTCAACGGTGGTAAAACGGCTGCTAGGGACGTAATTGAGAAAGTATTGCGCATCCAGGGTAAATGGAATGATGCCAATCCCTCTGCGGCAGACTCGAGTAAATAAGCTACTTCATTTCTGGCTCATCCCTGATTTAACATATCTTAACAAATTCCGTTTAAACCTTCCCGGTTTTTTATACTCTATTCTGAAAAAGCAATTTAAAGTGAATATGGCAACTTGCCGCTCAATGATTAACGATCAGGAGCTATTGTAGCCAGTTCAGCAACATTTAAAACAAAATTATTCAGATGAAAAAAGTATTAATGATTTGCGGAATGTTATTCGGTGTATTCACATTCGCACATGCACAAGGTGGTGGCCGTCAAATGGGAACACCAGAAGAAAGAGCTACAAAAATGACTGTGGCACTAACGCAGAAACTTACGCTAAATGCAGACCAGCAAACTAAGGTAAAGGCGATCCTGCTGGATCAAAATGCGCAGATGACCAAAGCCCGTGCAGAGGCTGGAGACGACCGTAAAGCGGCGCGTACTAAAATGGTAACCCTGATGCAGGAAAATAACAACAAGATCAATGCTGTGCTGACAGAAGACCAGAAACAAGCTTATGCTGCTTATCAGGAAGAAAGAAAAGCAAACATGAAAGACAGAAGAGGTGGAAGAGGCCAGGGTGGCAAATCTGAAGAGAATTAAAATAAAAACATTAAATAATAGAAGCGGCTCTTGGCCGCTTTTATTATTTTAGCGCAAAAAATAAAGCATGTACAAACAAACGATCCCTCTTATTTTAGCCTCAAAATCACCACGCAGACAGGAATTGATGCAAGCTATGGAGCTTGACTTTAAGGTGGTGCTGAAGGATGTTGATGAAAGCTATCCGGAAGAACTTAATCCGGCTGAAATAGCCTGTTACATTGCAGAGAAGAAAGCAAAAGCCTTTATTGATGAGCGCCTTGATAGTTTGGTGGTTACCGCAGATACTATTGTTGCCTATAATGGTGCTATTTTGGGCAAACCTGAACATGCGGCACATGCGAGGGAAATGTTAACTACACTTTCTGGCAGTGTGCATCAGGTTTATACTGGGGTCTGCCTGGCACATCAAGAAAAGTTTGTTAGCTTCTATGATGTAACTGAAGTGTGTTTCAGAAAGCTTAGTGATGAGGAAATTGAACATTATATTTCAAAATATAATCCCTTCGACAAAGCAGGGTCTTATGGCATACAGGATTGGCTGGGCTTTGTTGCAGTTGAAAAAATAACAGGTTCTTATACCAATGTCATGGGATTGCCTACCGAAAAACTCTATATCGCGCTATCCGGGTTCTGATCTTCCCTTAAGGTGTGTAATACACCCATTTTAAGGTCGTAGGTAGACAAACTAAGTGCATCCAAGCCAATGTTGTCAATTACGTAATTAGTGAGGATGGCGGCAATCACAATCATATCTACTCTTAGAGGGATTAGGTTAGGCATCGCTACGCGCTGGGCATGACTGGAGCTGATCAATTCTTTTGAAAGTACCTTATAAGCCTCAATATCCATTGTTGCGCAACTGATAGTTTTGATATCGAGATCGCTGATCAGCATTCCTGCAAAGGTTTCAAATGCGCCGGCAGAACCGATCAGAACTTTTGGCTGGTATTTCTCGCACGCTATACGAAGATCTTTGAGTTCTTCAGTCAGTCTGTTTTGGATTGCCAGCTGTTCCTCACTGCTAATTGGGTCGCTGTGAAAATGTGCCTGCATCAATCTCGCCGCCCCGATATTATAGCTTTTCTTCCATAAATAATCCTCGGCTGTACAAATGATAAACTCGGTGCTGCCACCTCCAATATCCATAATCAAAGAGGTTTCTTTGATCACTCCGGTAGCCTTTACTCCATTAAATATAAATGCTGCCTCATCTTCACCGCTAACTACTTCAATGTCAATCCCAGCCTTGCTGGCTGCTTCGGCAACAAAGTTACTGCCGTTGGCAGCACTTCTTATAGCAGAGGTAGCAATAGCGCGAACTACTGCTACCTCTTGTTTATCGATCTCTGCTCTAAAGCTTTTCAAGGTATTGATTCCTCTTTCAAAGGCTTCGGGTATAATCACGTTATCATTGATCCGGCCTTCACCTAAACGAACGGGAACATTGGTTTTGTAAGATACCGCAACACCTTCAGCCGTGATTTCGGCGATAATCAGGTGGAAGGTATTGGTGCCCAAATCAATGACTGCTGCTTTCATTGTATTAAGTTAGCGATATTAATTTTTATAAGTAAACCATTTGATCATTTCTTTGAAGCTTGTTTTTTTGCCATACATTAAGATACCCACGCGGTATATTCTTGAGGCAACCCAAACGGTGCCGATAAAACCTGCAATAAGCAGTACCATTGATAGCGCGAGCTGCCAGTCGGGCACACCATAAGGTAACCTCACCATCATCGCAATAGGGGAGGTGAATGGAATCATCGATAGCCAGAATGCCATGTTCCCATAAGGATCATTAGTCACCACGCTCAACGAGAGCGAATAACCCAGCAGAAGGGGCATCATCATGGGAAACATAAATTGCTGTGTTTCCGTTTCACTGTCTACTGCAGAACCAATGGCAGCATATAGCGCGCTATAAAAAAGGTATCCGCCGAGGAAGAAAAACAAAAAGAGTATAACGATTTTAGTCACGTCCAGGTTGGCCAGGCTTTTCTGTATATTGCCAATGGGACTATTTGCCGTGGCTTCTTTGAGAGCTTTCACCTCTTCTTTTTCCTGAACAGTGGTGGTTTTGCTGGTAGTTGATGCCTGGTCTTTGGAAATAGTCGTTTCTTTCAGGTCTTTGCCACCTGTATAAACCTTTACTACCGCTGTTGATATAATTCCCGTTAATACAATCCACAGGATAAACTGTGTAAGTCCGACCAAGGCAATTCCTACGATTTTACCCATCATCAGCTGAAATGGTTTAACAGATGAAATCATCACTTCAATGATCCTGCTGGTTTTTTCTTCAATAACCCCGCGCATCACCTGGATACCGTAAAGCAAAATAAACATAAACATCAGGACGCCTCCCACATAGGCAATAACAGTACTCGCACCGGCGCTGGAGTCCTCATCTTCTCCGCTTTCCCCAATCTTTTTGGTATCGATTTCTACTGATGCCCGTAGTTTGTCCAGGTCTTCCTGTGCAATTCCGCTGGCTTTTAGCTTTTGTGTGCGTATGATGGCTTCGATATCATCGGCAACCCTCGTATTGAGGTTTAATCCTGCTTGCTTTTTCCCTATGAGTTGAATTCCTGCCGGGGCATCCAGCGGGAAGTCTGGCAAGTAAAGCAGATAATCATACTCAGTTTTACCGAGCTGAGCTTTCATATCGGCGAGCGACTGCTTCACATAGACATAATTGGTGTTTTTTGTAGGAGTAAGTTGCTCTGTAAGCGTGTTGTTGCTGCTCACCACGGCAATTTTGTTTGAGCTTCCCTTTATTCCTTGGATAGAGAAATAAATCATTATCCCATAGAATGCCGCAAATATGATAGGGGTAAGCAGGGTCATCACAATGAAGGACTTTTTCTTTACCCTGGATAAATATTCTCTTTGTATAATGAGTAAAATCTTGTTCATAACTTAATCTTTTGCAGTAACCTGATTAATAAAAATATCGTTCATGGTAGGGATAACTTCATCGAGACGGTGGATGTTGACTACTGGCAGCAGCAATGCCAGCAACTGGTTTGCCGACTGACCCTCCTTCAATTTCACCTTTAAGGTAGTTTTTGACTCTACAACATTCTTCTGGAGCACGTCAAATACAGCTGATGGGGCATCAGTATCAAAGTCGCCATTATACTCTACCCAGTATGTATTGTTGCGGTAATGATTTCTGATATCGGTAACTGACCCATCGAGTATTTTTTTTGAGCGATGAATCAGGGCGATATTGTCACATAATTCCTCTACCGATTCCATCCTGTGTGTAGAAAAGATAAAGGTAGCGCCCTGTTTGTTCAGCTCCAGAATTTCATTTTTGATGACTTCGGCATTTACCGGATCAAATCCAGAGAAAGGCTCGTCGAGGATGATCAGTTCAGGCTGATGGAGCACGGTGGCTACAAACTGGACCTTTTGCTGCATCCCTTTACTAAGGTCTTCTACTTTTTTATTCCACCAGCTACCCATGTTCAGTTTCTCGAACCAGTATTTTACCCGTTTGCTGGCCTCGGCCGTACTCAAACCTTTCAATTTTGCGAGATACAGGACCTGATCGCCGATTTCCATTTTTTTATATAAACCACGCTCTTCGGGTAAATATCCGATTTGGGAAATGTGACTGCTATTTAAGCGCTGGCCATTAAAAATCACCTCGCCACTATCAGGGGCGGTAATTTGGGTGATGATCCGGATTAAAGAGGTTTTACCTGCACCATTTGGTCCCAATAGGCCAAATATCTTGCCCTGTTCAACTTGCAGACTTACGTCGTCAAGGGCACGGTGCGCAGCATATTGTTTAACAATATTGTTTACGCGTAACATAGACTATAGTTTTAGATTTCTAGTACCAATTAGTACGTGATAGTTATAGAATGTTACAAAATAATTAAAAATAGCGGATAAAACTAAAACCTGATCCAGACAGCGATATTTTGAGACATTAATCGCGGTAGTGGTGATTAACTGCTGAACATCGCTTTCACCTTATCAATGATCCCCGTTTTTCGCTCCTTTTGTTTTTCGGTTCCAATTAAAAAGCCATAGGGCTGGAGATCGGGAACATGGTCGCAGATGATCTTTACTATTCCCAGCAAAGGAATAGCGAGGATCATTCCTGCTACTCCCCATACCATTTCTCCAAGCACGATAACAAGGATAGTAAATAAGGGGTTGATGTTCACCTGTTCGCCAACTATCAGCGGTTCCAGGATGTATGTCTGGATAAATTGTACCAGCGCATAAGTCACCAGTACGCCAATAATCATCTTTGTGTCGCCACCCTGTGCTACTACAGCCAGGACGGTTAAAGAGGTGCCGGTTAGATTCCCTATAAAAGGGATGATCTCCAGGATGCCGCAAAGTACAGCGAAGAATATGGCACTTTCTACACCCACGATGCTAAAGCCAATCCCATACATTACCCAGAGTAATACAATCATAGCACCCAGTCCGCTGAGATATTGCTGAGCAATCTTCCCAGCCTTGTGCACCACCTCATCGGCGGTATTTTTATCATCCCTGGGAACAAGTTTGAGGATAAACTTTTTGATATGTGAACGGTATAGCAGAAATAAAAACATATAAACGAGCACTAGAATAGTATTCACCAGTATACCCATAATGCTGCTGGCAAATACGGCAACCATTGATCCTGCTGAGCTTCCCGCCGCACTGGATTGCTCTTTGGCCATTTCCTGTTGTTGTTTCTTAGTGATGCCTGTAGTTTCATGCAGCCAGTTCTGCAGATCTGCAAATAACGTAGTGACACGCTTTTTCATCTCATCAATATTCTCTGTGAAACCACTCAGCTGCCATGATAATAGGAATACGATCAGGGATATGGCGGCAACGAATACGAAAATGCTAGTTGCAGCGGCCAATCCGCGACTCATGCCTTTACTTTCCAGCCAATTGGAGAACCTGATGAATAACATGGAAAATACTGCGGCGAGTGCTACAGGAATTAAGAAATCAGCAGCAAAATACAAACCTGCGAATGATAAAAAGAAGAATAATAAAGTATAAATGCTTTGTTGAAGTTTTTCCATATCTGATGATAACAACGCATCTGCATGAAAGTTTGGCGCATAAAAAAACCACCCGAAGGTGGTTTCAATGTATCAGCAGAACAGCCAATTAATTTTATTCAAAGTACTCTTTCATTTTCTCGAAAAAGCTTTTATCGTTCTTACCCGGCTGAGGTTTGAAGTTAGGCGACTCACGCAGTTTCTCGAGCATAGCTCTTTCTTCGCTGCTCAACGCTTTTGGCGTCCAGATATTTACATGAATGATCTGGTCTCCGCGATGGTATGAGTTCACCTCAGGGATACCTTTGGATTTAAGTCTCAATAGCTTACCACTCTGTGTACCCGGCTCAATCTTAATTTTCGCCTTGCCATCAATGGTTGGAACTTCGGCACTGTAACCCAGCGCAGCGTCTATGATGCTCAGGTGTAAGTCGTAAACAACGTTATTACCTTCGCGTTTTAGCGACTCATGTGGGATTTCTTCAATCAGAATGATCAGGTCGCCCGGAATACCACCGTTTGGTGCCGCATTACCTTTTCCACTCATGCTCAATTGCATGCCGTCGCTCACACCCGCAGGGATATTTATCGTAATGGTTTCTTCACCACGTACGGTACCTTCACCATGACAAGAATTACATTTAGAAGTAATCTGAGATCCGGAACCATTACAAGTAGGGCAGGTAGAGGTAGTCTGCATCTGACCCAGGATTGTATTGGTTACCCTGCGTACAGAACCACTACCGCCACAGCTTTTACAAGTACTGATCGACGATTTATCTTTGGCACCACTGCCATCACAGGTCTTACAGGTTACCTGTTTGTTTACTTTAATCTTTTTCTCTGCGCCATGTGCAATTTCCTCAAGGGTCAGTTTAACCTTTATACGAAGGTTAGACCCTTTAGCAACACGTCTGCCGCCACCGCGTGACTGTCCGCCGCCGAAAAAGCTTTCGAAAGGACTGCCGCCACCGCCGCCGCCGCCAAAGATATCGCCAAACTGGCTAAAGATATCTTCCATGTTCATGCCGCCGCCGCCATAACCGCCGCCACCTGATGCGCCACCAACGCCTGCATGACCATAATGATCATAACGTTGTTTCTTCTCAGGGTTGCTTAAAATCTCGTAGGCCTCAGCAGCCTCTTTGAATTTATCTTCCGCAGTATGGTCATCCGGATTTTTGTCCGGGTGATATTTTATGGCGAGTTTTCTGTAAGCTTTCTTTATCTCTTCCGGAGATGAACTCTTACCTACACCAAGGATATCATAATAATCTCTCTTGCTCATAATTAACTACCTACAACAACTTTTGCAAAGCGTATAACTTTGTCATTTAAAGTATATCCTTTTTCCAGCTCATCTAAAACTTTTCCTTTCATCTCATCTGATGGAGCAGGAATTTTAGTGATAGCTTCATGGTTATCAGTATCAAAAACAGTGTTGATACATTCCATTTCTTTTAAGCCTTTCTGACCTAAAATGCTTTTTAATTTAGTGTGTACCAGCTGAATTCCTTCACGGATAGCAGCAACATCAGTTGCATTTTCAGTGGCTTTATTGGCACGGTCAAAATCGTCAAGTACAGGAAGCATAGAGATGATTACATCTTTACCTGCTGTCTGAAGCAATTCTACACGCTCTTTTTGTGTACGTCTTTTGAAGTTATCAAATTCAGCAAAAAGGCGAAGATACTTATCATTCAAAGCTGCATTCTCCAGTTTCAATTGCTCTTCAGGAGAAACTTCTGCAACAGGCTCTGCTGTAGTTTCTTCGGTTGCCGCACCTGCGTCTTCGTTTTGATCTTTATTTAACTGCTCTTCAGCAATATTCTCCGTGTTTGGAGTCTCTGTATCGTTTGGTTTCTTCTTGCTAAACATGCTATAGTAGAATTTTTAGTGGGGGAAAGGCAAAAGTTTTGCCAATGAAATATATCAGCCATGCTGTCAGTTTTGATCAAATGATACTGTACAGAATGGCTGAAAATGAAAATATTGTCAGATTTTTATTAGTTGATTGTCGCATCCTGGTGCACAACCCCTGCTTCACATTTAATAATACGTGAAGGCAACGTTCTTATAATATGATAATCGTGGGTAGCCATCAAAACTGCTGTACCGCCCTGGCTAATTTGTTTGAGCAGAAGCACAATTTCTTCTGAAGTATCAGGATCCAGGTTGCCCGTAGGCTCATCGGCAAGTATGATATCAGGATTATTTAACAGTGAACGTGCAATTACTACGCGTTGCTGCTCTCCGCCAGAAAGTTCGTGCGGCATTTTCCTGATTTTGGAACGAAGGCCAACTTTTTCCAGTACATCTTTAATGCGTTCCTGAATAAGTTTATCATCTTTCCATCCAGTAGCCCTAAGTACAAAATCCAGGTTTTTCTCTACCGTACGGTCGGTAAGCAATTGAAAGTCCTGAAAAACGATTCCCAGTTTCCTGCGCAGATAAGGGACATCTCTCTCTGCCAGCTTCTTCAGGTCGAAACCGGCAATGGTGCCCTCACCGTTACCGATATGAAGATCACCATAGATGATTTTCAGTAAACTGCTTTTGCCGGAACCTGTTTGTCCAATTAAAAACACAAACTCACCCTTATCAATGTTTAAATTTACATCGGAGAGTACCAGGTGTTTCTGTTGAAATACATCTACATTTCTTAAATTTATAACTGCGCTTCCTGTCATGTTTTCTAAATATCTAATTTTGCAATCTGGCCAAATGGTAAGTCTTTCACGAGTTCCATAATATAGGGCAGTTTATTACCAAGACCTAATTTATCTAAGGACTTGTCTGGTCTGTCAACCCTGAAATAGGCCAGCAAAGTGAATTTTTCATCCCTAAGCTGAACATAATCCGGGATTTTAGCTATGCCTTTTACTTTGATTACATACATTTCGTTCAAAAATAGTGTTTCAAAACGATAAATAAGAAAAAAAGCAGCCCTGATCGCTTAGCAATCCCCCTACAAAATCATGGTGTTTTATAGATTGCGGAGAAAAGCAATGGTATCTATATTATCGGCATAATCCCATAAGCCGGGGTGCTGACTTTGACCAAAATTAACCGGTTCACTCTCCAGCTGAAGGTCTGCATGGGAAACTACGCACTGGATGTCGGACTGCATGGCCGAAAGTTTTGCGTTCAACTGCCCGAGATCTTTATAGTATTCAAAATACAGCACGGCAAGCGGTGAGGATAGTCCCTCATCCTCTTTTAACAATACAAAGCCATTGTCGAAGTGCGCAATACTGTTCACTAAATAAATTGATTTATTGTAGTCGTAATTGTTATTGTATTTAAAATGGTTGATGATTGTATGAAACGGCTCCAGAGGTTCAAAAAAGTTCCTGATCTCATAACCTTCGGGCAAATATACTTTCGATACATTGCGGCAGCCTAAGCCAAAGTAATCAAAAATGTCGTGTCCAAGTGCCAAAATCTCTTCCTTTGTTTCATTTCCGTCCAATACCGCAACACTGTTTCTGTTTTTACGGATGATGTTTGGCACCTTCCCAAAATAGTATTCAAAATAGCGGGAGGTATTGTTGCTTCCAGTAGCGATAATTGCATCGAAATCCTTTAGTTTATCGGCATAAACGATACGTTCAGCCAGCAGCGGTTCAATAGCTACCAGTTCTCTCAGCAATGCAGGAAGCAATACGCTGTCTGACGATGAAAGCTTGATCAGCGCAATATTCCCCGTAGCCAACACAGAAAGCACATCATGAAAACCCACCAGAGGGATATTTCCGGCCAGAATCAAGCCAATTCTCTTTGGTGATTGGCTAACTACAATCTGCTCAAACCATTTTTCTAAAGATGTAAGGCTGAGCATTTCCTGAAGGGAGGCAAGTGAACGTTCTACCTCTCCATTTTTAAACCAGGCATTATGGTTGCCGGCTGTTTGAACTATAACATTGAATTCTTTACTTGGATGATTCATGAAATCACTTAGTTTGTGAAATGCAATAATTAATTTTTCAGCGGTAAGGAATGGCATGTTGGCGGTGTTTTTAAAGTATAAATGTTATATTTGCACTGCAAAGGTAACTTTAGCAACTAGATTTATACGAAGACATGGCTATTAAAATAACAGACGAATGTATTAATTGCGGAGCATGTGAGCCTGAATGCCCAAATAATGCTATATATGACGCAGGCACAGCCTGGAGATTTTCTGATGGTACCAATTTAAATGGTATTATCGATTTCGGAGATCAGAAAGTTGATGCTGGTGCGTCTCAGGAAGCAGTTTCTGATGAAGTTTATTATATTGTTTCTGACAAATGCACTGAATGTAAAGGTTTCCACGATGAGCCTCAGTGTGCTGCGGTATGTCCGGTAGACTGCTGTGTGGATGATGAGGATATCCGCGAAACAGAAGAAGAATTACTGAAGAAAAAAGCCTGGTTACACCAGGAAGACTAATAGTTATTTTAGCATAAAAAAACAGGGCATCCATTCTATGGGTGCCCTGTTTTTTTTACGCTTATTTTTATTCAGTTTTAATTGAGCGGAGTAGCCGAAGCAGCTAGTAATACCCAGCGCTAATTTGCAGATTGAAATAAGGCTATATGCTTCTATCTGTACCTTGTCTAATTGAAAAATCACATGGGCAATAATAGGCTAGAACTATGTAATTTGAAAGTTAGACTTTCAAATTACATAGTTAATGGGGTCAAAAGTTCGCAAATTGAAAGTTT
>Ga0308163_10000467_pt1 | contig 71663 bp, 54 predicted proteins | sample PhyTR1_FD_201037 | JGI IMG/M metagenome (GOLD analysis project Ga0308163, IMG submission 201037) | Phyllosphere microbial communities from UC Gill Tract Community Farm, Albany, California, United States - DLSLT.R1 | ecosystem: Host-associated > Plants > Phyllosphere > Unclassified | place: USA...
GCGATCTCGGTGCTGTCCGAGGCCGAACTGCAGCGCAACAACGTGCGCGAGATCGAGGACGTGATCGCGCTGACGCCTTCGCTGACCCAGGCCTCGGGCACCACCGCCGCCAACAACGCGATCTTCATGCGCGGCATCGGCACCGTCTCGGTGGGCATCGGCGTCGAGTCGGACGTCTCGGTGATCATCGACGACATCCCGATCGCGGTCCAGTTCCAGGCCTTCCGCGACCTGGCCGACGTGCAGCGGGTGGAAGTCCTGAAGGGTCCGCAGAGCACCCTGTTCGGCAAGTCGGCGGTGGCCGGCGCCATCAACATCGTCACCAAGCCGATCACGGGCCCGATCGTCTACCGCGCCAACACCTACCGCACCAACGACGGCGAATGGCGCGTCGGGGCGTCGGTCGGCGGGCGCCTGAGCGACACCTTCGGCATGCGCATCGCCGCCAACGAGAGCGACATGCCGGGCAACTTCACCAACCTCACCAACGGCGAGAAGGTCAACGGCTCGTCCGGCAAGACCATCATGGCGAAGTTCTCGTGGACGCCGGTGCGCAACCTCGACATCGACTTTTCGCCGCACTACAACGACCAGACCAACAGCCGCGGCGTGACCGCCGTGAACGGCTTCTACCGCACCACCGGATCGGCCGCCGCCGGCACCCTGGTGCGCTCCGACGCCGACCTGTCGACCGCCTACATGAACGGCAACGTGCAGTTGCCGGCATCGCTGACCCTGGCCGGCATCAATCCCTACGATCCGAACAACCGCAACGTGCGGCGCGACTTCCCGACCGGGATCAACTCGCGGACCAGCGGCGCCGGCCTGAAGTTCTCGTACACGCTGCCCAACGAGGCGATCCTGATGTCGATCACCTCGTACGAGCGCTACAAGGCCAACGACTACCGCGACCAGGACTTCGTCGACGTGCCGACCATCGCGCGTCCCGGCGAGACCAAATTCAGCGTCGGCAACAACCAGTTCGGCACCTACGACATCCGCTCCAAGACCCAGGAAATCCGCCTGGTTTCGCCGGACGGCGGCAGCCTGCGCTACCTGGCCGGCCTGTGGTGGGCGCAGAACGAGATCGACCGCCACTTCATCCGCGGCTTCTGCGTGGCGCCGAGCGTGTGCACGGCCAGCTCCCCGTCCAGCCCGACCAACTACTACACCGACATCTACAACATCAACCGCTCGGTGTTCGGCCAGGCCACCTGGGACTTCGCCCCGACCTGGACCCTGGTGGCCGGCGCGCGCCGCAACGTCGAGACTTCGGGCTTCAACTACATCCGCAACTTCTACACCGACCAGCTTGACCGCGCCACCTTCAAGCCCGGCCCGGTCGGCGTCGACCAGTTCAGCAGCGCCGGCAACAAGGATTACGCGACCACCGGCAAGCTCAGCATCCAGAAGCAGCTGAACCCGGACCTCATGGTGTACGCGATGACGGCGACCGGCTACAAGGGCCTGGCCTACGACGTGACCAGCGGCCTGCGCGCCAGCGCCGCCTTCCCGGTGGCGCCGGAAACCAGCCGGACCTTCGAGCTCGGCACCAAGGCCAACCTGTTCCACAACCGGATGTCGCTGGCGGCCACGGTGTACAGCACCGACTTCAAGAACTACCAGCAGAACACCTCGTTCGTGCTGCCCAACGATCCGACCATCTACACCCAGCTCAACTCGATCCCGAAGATCCGCACGCGCGGCTTCGAGCTCGACACCCACCTGCTGCTCAGCACGAACTGGTCGATGAACGCCTCGCTGGCGTATACCCGCCCGACCATCGTCGACTGGAAGAACGGCCCCTGCTACCAGGACAACACCAACCCGGCGATCGCCGGTACCGGCGGCCTGGGCGAGAACGGGTCGCTGGGCGGCTGGAACCGCGCCTGCGTGCCGCTGCGCGCCGGCGCCACTACCGGCGTACAGGACCTCTCCGGCGGCATCTTCCCGGGCACGCCGAAGGTCAAGGTCAACCTCGGCAGCAACTACGACTTCCGCTTCCCGTCGCTGCCGTTCTGGGCCTTCGTGAACGGCAACGTGCGCTACCAGAGCGAGTACCAGACCAACATCAACAACGACCCGCGCTCGGTGAACGCGCCGTACACGATCGCCGACCTCGGCTTCGGCCTGCGCGACAACAAGGACGTGTGGCGCCTGAGCTTCCGCGTCAACAACCTGTTCGACCGCTTCTACATCGGCAACGCCAACGCCAGCGGTCCGTCGTACCGCGCCGGGCCGACCGCCTCGTCGCCGGCGATCACGGTGAACAGCTGGGTGCCGCCGCGCGACGTGTTTCGCTTCTACAGCGTGCGCCTGGACCTGAAGTTCTGATGGCATAGCTCCCCCCTGGCCTGGCGCCGGTTCCAGCGATCCTTCCCGTCGATGCGGGCAGGGTCGCTTTTTTTTCGGCCGGCGGCGGGCGGGCCGCCATCCCGCAACCGTAAACGACATCGCCCCTGCGCGGGCAGGGGCGACGGGCTTGCGCTCGGCCGTGCGGCTCAGTCCTCGTAGATCGGCCCCGCCGTCAGGAACGGACCACCCTGGAAGGTCGCCGCGATATCGCCGGCCGGGGGCCAGGCGCCGCTCTGCGGAAATCGCTCCGCATACGCGCTGGAACTGTGCTTCGGCACGAAGCCCAGGTGCGCCGCGTGGCGGTTGTCCCACCAGCGCACCGGGTTGTCGGACACCCCGAAGGTGATCGTGTGGCCGACGCGCGGCGTGAACAGCGCGCAGCGGATCAGCTCCACCAGGTCGTCGTAGTGCAGGAAAGTGGCCATCATGCGCGCGTTGCGCGGCGCGTCGAACGAGGAGCCGATGCGCAGGCACACCGTTTCGATGCCGAAGCGGTCGTAGTAGTAGCGCGACAGCGCCTCGCCGAAGCACTTGGACACGCCGTACATGCCGTCCGGGCGCAGCGGCGCGCCGGCATCGACCACCTGCGTGGTCGGGTAGTAGCCCACCACGTGGCTGGAGCTGGCATAGATCACGCGCCGGATGCCGCGCTTGTGCACCGCCTCGTACAGGTGCTGCAGGCCGAGGATGTTGGCGCGCATGATGGTCTCGAAGGTGTCTTCCAGCGAGCAGCCGCCGAAATGCAGGACCGCGTCGACGCCTTCGGTCAGCGCCAGCACCGCGTCGCGGTCGGCCAGGTCGCAGCGCACCACCTCTTCGCCGGGGCCGGCCGCGGCGATGTCGCGCACGTCGCTGAGGCGCACCACCTCGGCCCACGGCCGGATGCGCTCGCGCAGCATGGTACCGAGGCCGCCGCCCGCGCCGGTCAGCAGGAGACGTTGGAAGGGCTTGCGCGCTGTCGCTTCTGTCATGGACTCTACTCCGGTTATGGCAAACGTTTAACCTCAGTATAACGGAAATGTCCGGTGCGTCAAATGCCCGGCGGTCGCTCGCCCTGGCGAAGCGGGGCCCTACCCTGTTAAACTGTTCCGTCAAGTAACGATTACCCGACCATGAAAAAGACCGCCCCGACCATCCGCGACGTCGCCGCAGCCGCCCAGGTGTCCACCGCCACGGTGTCCAAGTACATCAACGGTGCGCAGCGCTTCTCGCCCAAGGTCGAGGCGGCGCTGGATGCCGCCATCGCCAACCTCGGCTACAAGTCGAATCCGCTGGCCAAGTCGATGATCACCGGGCGCACCCACACCATCGGGCTGTCGGTGCTGGACATCACCAACCCGCACTTCAGCAGCATCCTCAAGGGCGCCAACCGGGTCGCCAACGACCAGGGCTTCTCGGTGCTGCTTGTTGATACCGAGGAGACCCCGTCGCGCGAACGGCGCACGCTGGAAGAGCTGAGCCGGCGCGTGGACGGCATGATCGTGTTCTCGCGCATGCGCGAGCGCGAGATGGCCTGGATGGCCGAGATCGACAAGCCGCTGGTGTTCTTCGGCTCCCTGGCCGAACTGCCGCTGCCGACCGTGGCCAGCGACGACCACGGCGGCGCCTTCATGCTGGCCCAGCACCTGCGCATGCTGGGGCACGAGCGCTTTGCCTACCTCGGCTTTTCCAAGTCGCGCCGCGACGAGGAACGCCTGGGCGGCATCCGCGAATGCCTGGACGCGGCCGGCCTGGAGCTGGCGGTGTTCGACGCCGAGGCGCCGTCGCTGCTCGAGGGCGAGCGCCTGTGCTCGAGCATCCTGCTCGGCGCGCGGCGCCCGGACGCGCTGATCTGCTACAACGACCTGATGGCGCTCGGCTTCATGAAGGAAGCCGCCAATCTGGGCGTGGCCATCCCGCGCGACCTGTCGGTGGTCGGCTTCGACAATATCCCGTACGGCAAATACGTGACCCCGGCCCTGACCACGGTCGACCTGCAGAGCGAGCGCATGGGCGCCACGGCGATGGAAAAGCTGCTGGCCGTGATCCGCGGCGAGAGCGTCGAGAAGCTGACCAAGGTGGCGCCGCAGCTGATCCTGCGTGCCTCGACCACGGCGCGGCGCGCCTGACGCGCCGCCTGCGCCGCTCCTGGCCCCGGCGCTGCGCTTTACATTCCCGATGAGTTGACCTATGCTTAGGAAAACGTTTAACAAGATCGGAGACAAGCCATGCGTCATGCACTTACCGCGGCCGCGGCTGCGGCAGCCCTGTTGCTGGCCGGCCCGGCCTGCGCCGCCACGCCGCCGCTGCACCAGACCGTCGAGGGCGCCTACCCGCAGCTCGACTGGTTTTTCCAGAAGCTGGTGCGCGAAGGCGACAAGCTCGAGATCGACGGCCGCGCGCCCTTCCAGAGCCACGACAAGTTCCTGCCGGGGAAAGTCGCGACCGGGCTGGCCGACGTGCTGCTGCACACGCCGGCGGCCGATCCGCGCCTGCCGACGCTGCTGCGCGACTACGCCGACATCGCCGACCTCACCGCCGGCATGGCCAACGACACCTGGGGCATCTATTACTACATCGGCGCCCTGTACAGGCTGAAGCAGGCCGGCCTGCTGGAGCGCGCGGTGCGTCCGGCCACCCTGGCGCGCCTGCGCACCCAGCTCGACTGGCGCAGCTTCGTGCGCCAGCCCGGCTTCGAACTGATCGACCTGCCCACCAATTACTACGGTGTGGCCTTCAGCATCGCGCGCCTGCGCATGCTGATGGGCTGGGAAGACGCGGCCGCCAGCCAGGTCCTGCTCGACAAGATGCTCAAGCATTACGCCGCCTATTCGGGCAGCTACGGCTTCTCCGACGAGACCGACGGCCAGGGCCGCTTCGACCGCTACAGCATCCTCCTGGCCGCCGAGATCTGCGAGCGTTTCATCGAGACCGGCCTGCCCGTGACGCCGGAACTCAAGGCGCTGCTGCGCAAGTCGGCCGACGTCGCCCTGAACAGCGCGAACGCCGACGGCAGCGGCTTTACGATGGGCCGCAGCCTCGGTCCCTACGGCGAGACCGCGATGCTGGAGATCCTGTCGACCGCCGCCTACCTGGGCGTGCTGACGCCCGAGGAAAAGGCGTACGCCTACGCCTATTCGGCGCGCATCGCCGAGCGTTACATGCACTTCTGGTACGACCCGGCCCTGCACTCGGTCGACATGTGGGGCAAGGGCCGGCGTACCGACACCTACCGCGGCAAGCACCGCATCCTGGGCGAGAATTTCTCGCTGCTGCACCAGCTGATCAGCACCGACGAGATGTGGAACAAGGCCGGCATGAAGGACGCCGCGCCGCGCGCCGATTTGCAGGCCTGGCTGGAGCGCCGCCCCGCCTTCGCGCTCACCCGCTTCGCCGGCGGCGAATACGACCGTGCGCTGGCCACCTGGCGCGACCGCGGCCACGTGTTCAGCCTGTCGATGATCAACGGCGGCCCCAGCCAGCATGCCAACAGTCCCTACTATCCGCTGCCGTTCTCGGCCGGGATCGTGTCCGGCATCGCCGACAGCGGCGCCGCGCACCCGCAGCTGCTCCCCAAGTTCACGCTGGCCGACGGCAGCGAACTGATCGCCACCGCCTGGATGCGCGACATCCAGGCGAGCGAGGTGGCGGGCGGGCGCGAGGTACGCTACCGCCAGGATGCCCTCACCCGGCTCGGCAAGAACGTGCCGGTGAAGGACGCGCGCATCCGCGTCGACACCGTGTACAGCCTGCGCGCAGGCGCGATCAGGCGCACCGACACCTACACGCCGGCGGCGCCGCTGGCGGTGGCCGCCGTGACGCTCGATTTCGGCGCATTCTCGGACGGCGCCACGGTCGATGGCGGCGCCATCCGGTTCAAGGACGGCATCGTCCAGGCCTTCGAGGTGAGCGGCCTGCAGGACTGCCGCGCGCGGGCTGCCGGCGACGACGAGGCCTGGCGTGCGCCCTACGGGCCGATGCGCACCGTGGTGGCGTGCCGCAGCGGGGCGTTCGACATGGACAAGCCGCTGACGGTGAGCTGGACCCTGCGCTACCGCTGACCCGGCGCGGCCCCGGTCGCGGCATCGCGGCGCCCGGCGCGCTTCAGCCGGCGTGCGGGTGCTCGAGCGGGTTGGCCAGGCTGCGGTCGCCGCCCATGCGCGCGTCCCAGTTCGCCGCCGGCCGGGGCTGCGCCGGTGCCCGTCCCTGGTGGCGGTCGTAGATCGCGATCCAGCCCGGCACCCCGGCCGGCCGCTCCTGCGCCACGCCGGCGACCTTCTCGATCGCCGAGGGATCGCCCACGCCGGCCACCGCGAACCGCACCAGGCGGTCCAGCTGCGGCGCCTGCAGATCGAGGATCGACGCCATCATGACCAGCGGTGCGGCGGCGTACAGGTGATAGTGGAGCGCCTTGCCGGCACGCGCCATCTCGTAGGGCAGCGAACCGTCCGGCTGCACCTGGCGCACGGCGTCGTCGAACACCTTGCGGCCCCAGGCCAGGCTGCGCGCGTCGCCGGTGACGGCGCCGGCGGCCGTCACCGCCAGGCCCTCCCAGTAATAGTGGTTGTTGCGCACGCCCTTGTGCGCGTCCGAGTGGCGCATGGTGGCGTCGGCCAGCGCCAGCAGCCAGGCATCGATGCGCCGGCGCTGGTCGGGCGTGGCGGCCGGGCGGATGCGCGCATAGGCGAGCGCCAGGCCGCCCAGTGTCCACTTGCGCGTGTAGTAGGACTGCTCGGTGCTCATCGTGCCGAGCAGGGCGCCGCCCCCGGCCCAGGCGTCCAGCCAGGCCAGCGCGCACTGGGCCGCGGCGGCGTCGCCATGTGCCTGCCCGGCCACCGCGGCGCGCGCCACCGCCTCCAGATAATCGTTGACCGGCTTGACCGCCGCCTCGTTGCGCGCCTTGCGCACCGGGTCGACGACCGAGTGGTGGCTGTCGCTGTAGTAGCTGTTGGCGTCGATGCCTGTCACCGGCGGCGGCGCGGCGTCGCAGGCGTGGACGGCGCGGCCGCCGCAGGCAAGCAGCAGGATGGCGGTGGACAGCACGATCGGTCGCAGCGGCATGCAGGTCTCCTGAAGGCACAATAACGTTTTCCAAAGTGTACGCAGATTCCTTGCTCATGTACACTCTGCAAAAATCTTCATTAAACGATTTCCAAAAATTCGGAGACAACGCCATGTCGCCTTTCCTTCGCAGCGCCCAGGCCCTGCTGCTGGCCGCCGCCCTCGCCGGCTGCACGGCACTTTCTTCCCGATCCGATCCCCCGGCCGCTGCGCAGGCAACGCCCGCCACCGTGCTGGCCGCGATGCAGCGCGTGGCCGACTGGCAGCTTGCCCACCCGAGCGCGCATCCGGAAACCCACTGGACCCAGGCGGTCGGCGACGCCGGCTTCATGGCGCTGGCCGGCGTCACGGCCGACCCGCGCTACCGCGATGCCATGGTCGCCATGGGCGAGCGCAATCGCTGGGCGCTCGGCCCGCGGCCCTATCACGCCGACGACCACGCGGTCGGCCAGACCTATGCCGAGCTGTACCTGCAATTGCGGCGCCCGGCGATGCTGGCGCCGCTGCGCGCCGGCTTCGATGCCATCCTGGCCGCGCCGCGCGAAGGCACGCTCGCGTTCACGGTGCCCGGCAACCAGGACCGCTGGTCGTGGTGCGACGCCCTGTTCATGGGACCGCCGGCCTGGGCGCGCCTGTCCGCGGCCACCGGCGACCGGCGCTATCTGGATTTCGCCGTGGCGCACTGGTGGCGCACCTCCGACTACCTGTACGACCCCGTCGAGCACCTCTACTACCGCGACAGCAATTACTTTGCGCTGCGCGAGGCCAACGGCAGCAAGGTGTTCTGGGCGCGCGGCAACGGCTGGGTGATGGCGGGCCTGGCGCGTACCCTGCCCTATCTTCCGGCGGACCACGCGGCGCGGCCGCGCTTCGAACGGCAGTTCCGCGAAATGGCGGCGCGGGTGGTGGCGCTGCAGCAGGACGACGGCCTGTGGCGCAGCAGCCTGCTCGATCCGGCCAGCTACCCGATGCGCGAAACCAGCGGTTCGGGCCTGTTCGCGTTTGCGCTGGCCTGGGGCGTCAACCAGGGGCTGCTCGAACGCCCGCGCTACGCGCCGGCCGTGCGCCGCGCCTGGGCCGCGCTGGCGGCCAGCGTCGAGGCGGACGGCAAACTCACGCACGTGCAGCCGATCGGCCAGGCGCCGAAGTCGTTTCCCGAGGATGCCACCGAAGTCTACGGCGTCGGCGCCTTCCTGCTGGCCGGCAGCGAAGTGCTGCGCATGGAACGGCAGCCCTAGCGCCTGGCGCCCAGGGCGGCGCGCCGGCGCAAATCCATGCCGTCGATGCCGGGCTGCCGATGCCGGACACGGCTGCCTGTCTGCCCACGGTGGAAGACCGCGGGGGGCGGGATGCGCTTCATCGATGCGGTGCTGGCCAGCCACCGGGAGGGGTCGCGCCGGGTGTCGCTCGGCGCCTGAGCAGGCGCCGCGCTATCGCCCCGCCATCAGCCGCGCGCAAAGCGGAAGGCCGCGCGCACCTCGTCGGTGAAGACCGCCGGCTGTTCCAGTGCCGCGAAATGGCCGCCCTTGTCCAGTTCATTGAAATGGACAAGATGCGCGAAGCGGCGCTCGGCCCAGCGCTTCGACATCCTGACCTGCTCGCCGGGGAACATGCTGATCGCGGCGGGTGTCTGCATCGGCGCCACCGGCATGCCGCCCTGGCGCATCGACTGCATGGCCTCCCAGTACAGCCGCGCCGAGCTGGCGCCGGTGTTGGTCAGCCAGTACAGCATGATGTCGTCGATCAATTCGTCCAGCGCGAAGACGCGCTCGGGGTCGGCGCCGCTGTCGGACACGTCCTGGAACAAAGCATAGATCCAGGCCGCCAGGCCGACCGGGGAATCGGCCAGCGCGAAGCCGACCGATTGCGGGCGCGTGGCCTGCACCTTGAAGTAGCCCGAGAATTCCTCGTCGTAGCGCCGGGCCGCATCCAGCATGGCCTTCTCGTCCGGCGTGGCGGCGGCGCGCTCCGCGTCGGTCGGATGGAACATCACCATGTTCAGGTGGATGCCGATGAGCGACGGCGGCGCCATGTAGCCGAGGGTCGTGGTGACGGCAGCGCCCCAGTCGCCGCCCTGCGCGGCCCAGCGCGTGTAACCGAGGCGCGCCATCAGTGTCGTCCATGCCCCTGCGATACGGCCGACGTTCCAACCCGTGGCGGTCGGCTTGCCGGAAAACCCGAAGCCCGGCATCGACGGGATCACGACGTGGAAAGCGTCACGGGCGTTGCCGCCATGGGCCACCGGGTCCGTCAGAGGACCAATGATCTTGCGGAATTCCAGCACCGAACCGGGCCAGCCATGGGTCAGCAGCAGGGGTATCGCATCCGGTTCGGGCGAGCGTACATGGAGGAAGTGGATATCGAGGCCATCGATTTCCGTGCGGTACTGGCCCAGCTCGTTCAACAGGCTTTCGCAGCGGCGCCAGTCGTAGCCGTCCTGCCAGCGCGCTGCTAGCGCACGCAGTTTCGCCAATTGCGGTCCCTGGCTGGTATCGCGCACGGTTTCGGCGTCCGGCCAGCGCGTGCGCGCCAGGCGCATCTGCAGGTCGTCGAGGTCGGACTGGGAAACAGACAGGTGAAATGGGTGGACGGCGTCGGACATGGTATTTCCTTTCCCGGGGCAGGCCCGCGTAAAATTGGTGGCGCAAATGGCTGAATAACTGAACTGAACGGTTCAGTCTAGCATGTTTGGCAATTCTTTCACATGATTTCTTCAGGAGATTTATGAACGCAGCAGAGCCGCCCCGGCGTGGCGCGGGCGGGCGGCCGCCCCTGTCGCGCAAGGGCGATATCGAAGAGCGCCTGCTCGACGCCGCCACGCGCCTGTTCCTGGCATTGGGCTTCGAAGGGACCAGTTGCGCCCAGGTGGCGCAGGAAGCGCGCGCCGGCAAGGCCAGCATCTATGCGCGTTACGCCAACAAGACCGCGTTACTGACGGCCGTGATCGAGTACAAGCTCGGGCGGCTGCTGGAGGGAGCCGCGCCTGCTCCCGCCGATGCACCGCTGCGTGAACGCCTGCTGGCCGCGGCGGACGCGGTGATCGGGCAGTCGTTGCAGCCGGATGCGGTGGCGCTGCTGCGCCTGATCGTAGCGGAAGCGCCGCGCCTGCAGTCGGACGCGGTAGACGCTACCCGGATCCTCGATCGGATCGGTGGGGAACACATTGCAACCGCAATTGCCGCGCGGCCGGCAGCGACGGGCGCCGATGCTGCCGCCGACGTCGCCGCCGCGGCCGCACCGGCGGCGGCGCTGCTCGACAGTGTCCTGGCGCCGGCGCTACTGCGTGCCCTGCTCGGCGCCGACCTCGATCCGCTGCGGCAGGGAGCACGCGCCGCGCTCGGCTCCGCGGTCGACATGCTGATCGCGTCGGGCGCCCTGGATGGCTGGGAATAAGGGCGTTTTTCCCCGACCCGCACACTGCTCACGGACTTGAAAACAACATAATTCCTTGTACGGGTAAGATACGGTTTTTTGAACGGCAACTGCAAGGAAACCCATGTTCAATCCCACCGATCATCCCCACCGCCGCTACAACCCGCTGTCCGGCGACTGGGTGCTGGTGTCCCCGCACCGCGCCAAGCGCCCCTGGCAGGGGCAGCAGGAGGCGGTCGACCGCGCCCCGCGTCCCGCGCACGACCCGAGCTGCTACCTGTGCGCCGGCAATACCCGCGTCAACGGCGTCAAGAATCCCGACTACACCGGCACCTACGTCTTCGAAAACGACTTCGCCGCGCTGATGCCGGACACCCCGGACGCGCCGCCGCCGGCCGATCCGCTGTTCCAGAGCATGGGCGCGCGCGGCACCAGCCGCGTGATCTGCTTCTCGCCGGACCACAGCAAGTCGCTGCCGCTGCTCGAGCTGCCCGCCATCGAAGGCGTGATCGACACCTGGTGCGACCAGGCCGCGGAACTCGGCAAGACCTACCCCTGGGTGCAGGTGTTCGAGAACAAGGGCGCGGTGATGGGCTGTTCCAACCCGCACCCGCACGGCCAGATCTGGGCCACCAGCTTCCTGCCCGAGCTGCCGGCCGCCGAAGACGAGCGCCAGCGCGCGTATTTCGCCGAGAACAATCGTCCGATGCTGCTGGACGTGGCCGAGCGCGAGCTTGAGAGCGAGCGCGTGGTGGTCAAGACCGAGCACTGGCTCGCCATCGTGCCGTACTGGGCCGCGTGGCCGTTCGAGACCCTGCTGCTGCCGCGCTTCCCGGTGCGCCGCCTGGAAGACCTGGGCCGCGAACAGCGCGCCGACCTGGCGCTGGCACTGAAGCAGCTGACCACGCGCTACGACAACCTGTTCCAGACCTCGTTCCCGTATTCGATGGGCTGGCACGGCGCCCCGTACGCGGTTGAAGGCGGCGATGACGGCGGCGCCCCCTGGCAGCTGCACGCCCACTTCTACCCGCCGCTGCTGCGTTCGGCCTCGGTACGCAAGTTCATGGTCGGCTTCGAGATGCTGGCCGAGACCCAGCGCGACCTCACGCCGGAACAGGCGGCCGCGCAGCTGCGCGCCCAGTCCGACGTGCATTACCTGAACAACCCTCAACCTGAATAATATGAGCACACCCCTGACGGCCCATGTGGCCAGCGTTTTCGAAAGCACCTTCGGCGAACCGGCACCGCTGGTGGTGCAGGCCCCGGGCCGGGTCAACCTGATCGGCGAGCATACCGACTACAACGACGGCCTGGTGCTGCCCTGCGCGATCGACTACCGCACCGCGATCGCGGCGCGCCTGCGCGACGACGCGGTGGTCCATGTGGTGGCCGCCGATTACGACAATGCGGTCGACGAGTTCCGCCTGGACGCGCCGATCGAACGCCTGGACCAGCCGATGTGGGCCAACTACGTGCGCGGCATGGTGCAGGATCTGCGTAATTACGCCGAAAAGCAGGGCTTGCCGATGCAGGGCATGGACCTGGTGATCTCCGGCGACGTGCCGCAGGGCGCCGGCCTGTCGTCGTCGGCTTCGCTGATGGTCGCGATCGGCACCCTGTTCGCCGCCCTGCCCGGCTTCGACCAGCTCACGCCGATCGACATCGCCCTGGCCGCCCAGCGTGCCGAGAACGAGTTCGTCGGCACCAAGTGCGGCAACATGGACCAGATCAGCTCCGCCTGCGGCAAGCAGGACCACGCGCTGATGATCGACTGCCGTTCGCTCGACGTGCAACCGGTGCCGATCCCCGAAGGCGCGGCCATCATGATCTTCCACTCGCACGTGGAACGCGGCCTGGTGGACAGCGAATACAACACGCGCCGCGAACAATGCGAAGCCGCCGCGCGCCACTTCGGCGTGCCGGCCCTGCGCGACATCGATATGGCGGTGCTCGAACAGCGCGGCGCCGAGCTGGATCCGGTGACGCTGCGCCGCGCGCGCCACGTGGTCACGGAAAACGAGCGCGTGCTGGCCGCTTCGCAAGCGCTGGCGGCCGGCGACCTGGCGCGCATGGGCGAGCTGATGGCGGCGTCGCACGCATCGATGCGCGACGACTTCGAGATCACGGTGCCGCTGATCGACCAGCTGGTGGAGATCGTCAAGGGCACGATTCAGGCGCGCGGCGGCGTGCGCATGACCGGCGGCGGCTTCGGCGGCTGCGTGGTGGCGCTGGTACCCGAGGACCTGGTCGAGGCGACGGAAACGGCGGTCGAGCGCGCATACCGCGGTCCGAAGGGCCAGCTGTCCACCATCTACGTGTGCCGCGCGGCGGCCGGTGCCGGCACCGTCAAGGAATGAGCTGGAGCCCCGACGCCGGCCGCTACGCGGCCATGCCCTATCCACACTGCGGGCGCAGCGGCCTGCGCCTGCCGGCCGTGTCGCTGGGCCTGTGGCACAACTTCGGCGGCGCGGCCGGCATCGACAACCAGCGCGCCATCGTGCGCACCGCCTTCGACCACGGCATCACCTGCTTCGACCTGGCCAACAACTACGGTCCGCCGCCGGGGTCGGCCGAGAGCAACTTCGGGCGCCTGCTCGACCTCGACCTGCGCCCGTACCGCGACGAGCTCGTGGTCTGCACCAAGGCCGGCTATACCATGTGGCCCGGCCCCTACGGCGACTGGGGCAGCCGCAAGTACCTGGTGGCCAGCCTGGACCAGAGCCTGAAGCGCATGGGGCTGGACTACGTCGACGTGTTCTACCACCACCGCCCGGATCCGGACACGCCGCTGGAAGAAACCATGGCGGCGCTGGATTACATCGTGCGCAGCGGACGCGCGCTGTACGTGGGGGTCTCCAACTACGACGGCGAGCGCACCCGGCGCGCAGCAAGCGAGCTGCGCCGCCTGGGCACCCCGTGCGTGGTCAACCAGTCGAAGTACAGCATGCTGGTGCGCGGCATCGAGCAGACCCTGCTGCCGGTGCTGGAGGAAGAAGGCATCGGCGGCGTCGCCTTCTCGCCGCTGGCGCAGGGCCTGCTGACCGACCGCTACCTGGGCGGCGACGTGCCGGCCGACTCGCGCATCGCCGGCGGGGTGGGCTTCCTCAAGCCGGAACATGTGACCGACGAACGCCTGCGCATCGCCCGCGCGCTGGACGCGCTGGCGCGCGAGGGCGGCCAGTCGCTGGCCCAGCTGGCGCTGCGCTGGGTGAAGCGCCAGCCGGCGATCACGTCGGTGCTGATCGGCGCCAGCAAGCCGGCACAGGTGCTGGAAGCGGTGCAGGCGGTGCAGATGGGGGCGCTCGACGCCGCGCAACTGGACGCCATCGACGCCATCCTGGCGCAAGCCTGAGCCCGGGCCGCAGGCCGGGTGCCGATTGCCGCGCGCGCGGCCGCGGGGTAGAGTGAGGCACAGCACCTGCCTGGAGCCCCGCCATGAATCCGGTCAACAGCTCGTCCAGCACGGCGGCCATGCCCGCCGCACCCGCCGCCCCGTGTGCCCCGCAGGCCCGTCCGTGGGTGCTGCTCAACAGCATCCTCGCGTCCGGCATGGTGTTCATCGACGGCACCGTGGTCAACGTCGCCTTGCCCGCCCTGCAGCATGCCTTCGATGCCGGCGTGGCGCAGGCGCAGTGGGTGGTCGAAGCGTATGCGCTGCTGCTGACCGCGCTGCTGCTGCTCGGCGGCGCCATGGGCGACCGCTACGGCCGGCGCCGCGTGTTCTGCGCCGGAGTGCTGCTGTTCGGCGCGGCCTCGGTCGGCTGCGGGCTGGCCGCCACCATCGGCCAGCTGATCTGGGCGCGGGCGCTGCAGGGCGTCGGCGGTGCCCTGCTGGTGCCCGGCAGCCTGGCGCTGATCAGCGCCTCGTTCCCGGAAAACCTGCGCGGCAAGGCGATCGGCACCTGGTCGGGCTGGAGCGCGATCACGGCCGCGGTCGGACCGGTGCTGGGCGGCTTCCTGATCGAGAGGCTGTCGTGGCGCTACGCCTTCCTGGTCAACGTGCCCTTCGTACTGGCGGTGCTGTTCCTGAGCCTGCGCTACGTGCCCGAGAGCCGCGGCGAACGCAGCGATGCAGGCCTGGACTGGGCCGGCGCGGCGCTGGCCAGCCTCGCCCTCGGCGGCCTGGTGTTCGGCCTGATCGAAGCCCCCGCGCGCGGCTGGAGCGACCCGGCGGTGCTGGCGGCGCTGCTGCTGGCGCCGCTGGCCGGCGCGGCTTTCGTCGTCGTCGAGCGGCGCCACCCGGCCCCGCTGCTGCCGCTGCAACTGTTCCGCGTGCGCGACTTCAGCGCCGCCAACGTGCTGACGCTGCTGCTGTACGCCGCGCTGGGCGCGCTGATGTTCTTCCTGCCGCTCGGCCTGATCCAGGTGCACGGCTATTCGGCCACCGCCGCCGGCGCCGCGCTGGTGCCCTTCGTGCTGGTGATGTTCTCGCTGTCGCGCTGGGCCGGCGGACTGGTCGACCGCTACGGCGCGCGCGGGCCGCTGGTGGCCGGCCCGGCGATCGCCGCCGCCGGCTTCCTGCTGTTCGCCTTGCCGGACAGCGGGGGCACGGCGGGCAGCTACTGGACCACCTTCTTTCCGGCGATCCTGGTGCTGGGCCTGGGCATGGCGGCGACGGTGGCGCCGCTGACCACCACGGTCATGAATGCGCTCGATCCGGTGCATGCCGGTCTCGCCTCGGGCATCAACAACGCGGTGTCGCGCGCCGCCGGACTGCTGGCGATCGCCTTGCTGGGGATCGTCATGAGCCGCGTGTTCGCGCTCCAGATGGATGCGCGTAGCGCGGCGCTGGCGCCTGCGGTGCGCGCCGCGGTCGATGCCCAGCGCGACAAGCTGGCGGCGCTGACCCTGCCGCCGTCGCTGCCGGCCGCCCAGCGCGAGGCCGCCCGAGCCGCCGTCGGCGCGTCCTTCGTCGCCGGCTTCCGCTGGGTGATGGGATTGTCGGCACTGCTGGCCGCGGGCGGCGCCGCATGCGCCTGGCGCATGGTGGGACGCCAGGCGCACAGCGCGCCGCGCCAGGATCGCTAGGCGCCGCGGCGCGCAATCCGATCGTCAACACGGTGAGCGCTTGGGTTAGTCCACTTGCAACATTTCTGTGTCCAAACTAAGATTCGCCATTGCGATCAATCCTGGACACTGACCGATGAAAAGAAACACCGTGCCGCACGAAGCGATTGCGCCTGAGCCACGACTGTATCGGGTCGTGTCCGGCCGCATCGAGGAGCTGATCCGCGATGAAGGCATCCGTCCCGGCGAGCGCCTGCCCTCGGAACGCGACCTGGCGATCAAGCTGGGCGTCAGCCGCACCTCGCTGCGCGAAGCGCTGATCGCGCTCGAACTGGGCGGCGTCATCGAAGTGCGCGGCGGCTCCGGCGTCTACGTCAGCGAACAGGCGCCGCCGCAGCCGGAAGCCCCGGCGGTCGGCCCCGGCCCCTTCGAAGTGCTGGCCGCGCGCCGCATGATCGAGGTCGAAATCGCCGCGATGGCGGCCAAGAACGCCACCGACGCCGGCATCGACGCCATCCTGGTCGCGGTCGAGCAGATGGAACAGCACCACGAAGACCTCGGCAACAACGAATCGGCGGACCGCAACTTCCACCTGGCGATCGCGCGCGCATCCGGCAACAGCGCGCTGGTCGGCGTGATCGACTACCTGTGGGCCCAGCGCGGCACGCTGTGGCACAAGCTGAAGGAACACTTCCAGACCGAGGAACTGCGCCAGCAGACCCTGATCGACCACCGCAACATCCTGGCGGCGATCGCCGCGCACGACGTGGCCGGCGCCAGGACGGCGATGCGGGCGCACCTGGATCGGGTGACGCGCACCTTCTCGCGCGGCTGAGGGCAGCGCCGGGGAAGCGCGGGGCAGCAATTGATTGCGCACGGGAAATAATCCAGTTAACATACCTACTGGTTTTCCCGCCCCGGCAGCCGGATGCGCTTTCCACCCGCCGGCCTACGCACCCTCTCCGCCGCTCACCTTGACTACCATTTCACGGCCGCCGACGCCACGCCGCCGCTCCTGGCAATCCGGTTTCACCCTGATCGAACTGATTGCCGTGATCGTCATCCTCGGCATCCTCGCAGCCACCGCCCTGCCGCGCTTCGTCGCGCTCAGCGGCGACGCCCGCTACGCCTCGATGATGGCGGCGCGCGGCGCGCTGCTGTCGGTGGCGGCGACCACCCACGGCCAGTTCCTCATCAACGGCAAGACCACGCAGGACCTCGAAGGCACGTCGGTGCCGCTGACCTACGGCTACCCGAGCGCCGTGCAGGCCACCGCCGATGCGGCCGGCCTGGGCAGCGATTTCACGGTGTACACCAAGGTATCCGGCCCGACCGCGACCACACCCAACACCACCGCCGGCTCGATGTCGATCGTCCACAACAGCGTGGCCGGCACCAGCAAGGCGATCGACTGCTACCTGGTCTACACGGCGAGCCTGACGCCGGGCGGCGTTCCGAAAGTCGCCGTCGGCGGCAACACCACTGCCGCCAGGTGCACCTGATCAGTCGCGCCGCGTGCCGCGCAACAGGTCCGCGATCTCGGCCAGCCGGGCATCGATCGAACGCAGCACCGCCAGCTGCAGATCGTCCTGGCGCTCCTGCGGCGCATGGCGCAGGGCTTCGCGCGCCCGCATGATCTGCGCGCGGAAGGCCTGGGCGTCGACGATGCCGGTAAGGCGCATGTCCGAGGCCTGGCCGACGCTGTGGCCGGCGGTCTCGAATTTCAGGGTGCTCAGGTTGAAGTGGCGCAGGATCGGCCCTTCGATGAAGGTCACGTCCTGGATATTCTCGAGCGGGATGGTCTTTTCGGTGGTGACCAGGATGCCCTTGCGGTAGCGCAGGCTGCGCTCGCCCAGCTGGCATTCGAGCCGGTCGAAATAATGCCGGGCCCACCAGCGTCCCACGCCCAGGAACCAGATCGCCGCCAGCGGAATGCCGACCACGGTAAACATCATCGTGACCCCGATCTGCATTACCAGGAAGGGTTTGATCAGCGGGTTGAAACGCGCGCGGATAGTGAGCGGTTCAGCGTCCATGGCCACGGGTTCAGGCGCAGTTGTCGGCATTGGCATCCGGCCCCGCGGTGACGGTCGGCGGGCTGTTCGGCGCCGGGCTTTCGGTGTACACGAGATAGCACGTGGCTGCCCTGGGCGTGCCGGCCAGGTCGTTCGGCACGATCGCCATTGAGCCGGCCGTCACGCCCGGCGTGGTCGCGGTCGGCGCGGCGACCGCGGTGTAGACCGTGAAGTTGGCGCGCAGACGGGCCGCGTCGGCCGTCGCCGGCCCGGCGACCGGGTAGCCGTTGACCAGCGGGACCGTCACGTCTTCCAGCGCCTGGGCCGGGCGGCCATTGATCATGAAGCCGCCGTGACTGGTGATGGCCACCGTCATCAGGGCGCCACCTGCCGCGCGCAATGCGGCGTAACGGGCTTCGCCGCCGAGCGCGGTCAGCCGCGGCACGGCGGTGGCCGTGACGACGCCGAGGACGGTGATCACCGCAATCAGTTCCACCAGCGTGAAACCGGCCTGGCGGCGTCGATGGCGCAGGGGTGATGGCTTGGAACAGGTTTTCATTGGACGGACGGGTGAGTTGGCGCGAGGCCCTTGGTCCGATTCTAACGTTAATCTATTGATAACAGGCGCACGGCAGATCGGGCATGGCGGCCAGGGATCGCGCCAGTACCGCCGATGGGTTCTCGAGACCGTTGGCGTGCTTCAAAAAACCGAAACATCCCGCGCCAGCATCGCGATCACCAGCTGAATCGCCAACTGGATCGCAAACACGCCGGAAAACCGCCGGTGCGCGGCATCGGGCGTCCTCAGCGCCGGCGAAAATCCCTGCGGTGCCATCGACAGCAGAAACCAGACCACCAGCGCCACGATCGGATTCACCAGCTGGACCGCCGCAGCGCCGACCCAAGCGTCCGGCCGGTTGTCCGGCCCCCAGTGAATCGCCACCTGGCCGCCGGCAGACGTATCGTGGATGGTCCAGAACGCCAGGGCGAACAGGATGGCCACCAGCAGACCGTTCGCCACGATGGATGGATGCCGCTTCATGCCACGAGCACGAACGACGCACTGCCGCAGGTGGCAATGGTCGCATCCAGATGGGCGGTGCCGCCACTGCGGGCCAGCACGTCGTCGAGGCAGTGGGTGCGCAAGCGTATCCGTGCCTGGCCGGGATGGTAGCTGTCCCAGAACACGCCGAAGCTGAAATCGGTGTGGCGCTCGCCGCTGGCCGCCTGTGCCTGTTCGCCGGACGAGGTCGCGGCGCGCACGGTGAATCCCTCGTGCAGTTGCGGGCGTGCGCGGATCGCTGCCGCCATCTCGTCGCTGATCGTGAAATCGGTCCTGGTGGATGGCGGTTCATCTGGGTACAGTTCTTCGATGGTCCGGCCGCGGTCCGCCGTACCGGGGCTGTCGGCCAGGCTGACGCGCAGCACCTCGCCCGGGGACACCGGGCGGTCGGCGACCCAGATCAGGGAGGCGCAGCCGCCCGCATCGACATTGCCGCCCATCGCGTCGAGCACTGCCTTCTGCTCGCGGTCGAGCCCGCCACGCACCGAGACGTCCGCCACCTGCATGCCTGCCAGGTCGATGGTGGCGATGCGAGTACCGTTCAGTTCGATCATTATGCCGGGCATGGTCGTCTCGATGGGGAATGAACGACAGCATAACCCCGTAGTGCCAGGCGGACAACTAGCGCCAGGCCGCGCCGGGCTCACCGCCCCGGACGCCCTGCCATATGCGCACGCAGGAAGGCCACCGTCGCTTCCACCGTCGGATCGAGCCACGGATCGAACAGCCAGAAACTGTGCGGCGTTTCCGGCAACAGCACCGTCTGCGTGGCGATGCCCTGCGCCTTCAGCTTCTGCACCATCTCCTCGCGGCCGACCGCAAAGCGCGCCTGCGCACTGCCGATGAACAGGATCGGCGGCGTCTTCGGTCCCACGTGGAAGGTCGGCGAGGCTTCGCGCCACAGCGCGGTCTGCTGCGCATAGGTACCGCCGAACCAGGCACCGGCGGCGCTCGGCTGCTTGGCCGGATTGTCCTCTTCCTTGCGCGCCGCCTCGGAGGTGAAATCGGACAGCCCGTCGATGTTGACGATGGCCTGCGCCGCGCTCGACACTGCGTTCGCCCTTCCGTCCGGATCGAAGCTGGCGATGCCGTTGGTGACGCCGACCAGGCTGGCGATCTGGCCGCCGGCCGAGCCGCCGCTCACCGCGATGCGGCCCGGGTCGATGCCGTAGTCAGCGGCATGGGCGCGCACCCAGCGCAGCGCCGCCTTGACGTCGTGGATCGCGGCCGGATAGCGCGCCTCGGGCGACAGGCGGTAGCTGACGGTGGCCGCCGCGAAGCCGCGTTCGGCCATGCGGATCGCCATCGGCGTGAAGTTGGCGCGCACGCCGGTCTGCCAGCCGCCGCCGTGCACGAACACGATGGCCGGCAGCGGCGACGAAGGCGGTCTGGCCGGCAGGTACAGGTCGAGCTGGAGCTGATGCTCGCCACGCACGGCGTAGGTGACATTCTCGACCGCGCGTACCGATGCCGGCACGGCGCGGCTGGCGATGCGGATGAAAGGATACTTGTCGATCAGCTTGGCGTAGGTGGTCTCGGCCGTGTAGGGCGCGGGCGCCGGGATGGGCGGCGGCGTTTGCGCGCGCGCGGGCGCGCACAGGCCGGCAACGAGCGCGGCAGCACTGGCAAGCTTCATATCGTCCCCTTCTTGTTTACGTATGCGCGGCCTCCAAGGGGCCGCGTGGTTTGGCCAGTATGCCACGACCTCCGCAAATCCGGCTAGTCCACCTTGCCAAGGTGGCCAGACCAACTTAGAATGGTTCGACCACAATACGGATGAGCACGTGTCCACCAGAGACGCGGCCGGCCGACCACGACAAAATCTAACCGGAGACATCGGTGAAACTGCCCGTCAAGATGCTTGCCAGCGTCGTCGCATTCGCCCTCGCCGCCGCGGCCCACGCCGACGGTCCCTTCCGCAACCCCGACAACAAGAACCTCAAGGACCCCGCCGAAGGCAGCTACCCGGTGCCGTACAAGAAGCCGACCGCCGCCGAGATCACCGATGCCTTGCAGCGCATCCGCGGCTACATGGACAGGCACACGCCCACGCGCGTGGTGCACAAGAAGGGCGGCGCGCCGGTCACCGATTTCGCCACCCCGGTCGCGGACGCCGTCATGGAAACCACCGACAGCGACTTCGGCCTGCAGGTCTACGAGATGGGCGTGGTCCACGCCGGCATGCTCAAGGCTGCCGAAGTCACCGGCGACAAGCGCTTCTCGGACCTCACCGCGCGCCACTTCCAGTTCTTCGCCGACCGCCTGCCCTACTTCCGCGCCCAGGAAGCGCGCTTCCACCTGGAGCGCAACAACAGCTTCGCGCGCTTCCTCGATCCGCGCTCGCTGGACGATGCCGGCTCGATGTGCGCCGCCATGATGCGCGCCCGCGTCGCCAGGGTCGGCCCCGACCTGGGCAGCCAGATCAGGGTGTGCGGCGACTGGGTGGCGAAAGGCCAGTTCCGGCTGCAGGACGGCACCCTGGCGCGCGAGCGGCCGCAGGCGGTGTCGCTGTGGGCCGACGACATGTACATGGGGGTCCCGGCGCTGGCCGAACTCGGGCGCATGACCGGCAACCGCGCTTACTTCGACGACGCTGTGAAGAACGTGCTGCAGTTCTCCAGCTACCTGTTCGACGACAGGGACGGCCTGTACACGCACGGCTGGAACGCCAACAACCCGGATGCGCCGCACTTCTACTGGGGCCGCGCCAACGGCTGGGCGGTGCTGAGCATGGCCGACCTGCTCGACGTGCTGCCGAAGGACCACCCCGGCTATCCGAAGGTGCTGGCGCAGCTGCGCAAGGCGCTGCGCGGCATCGGCCAGCTGCAGTCGGGCAGCGGCCTGTGGCACCAGATGCTGGACCGGAACGACTCCTACCTGGAGACCTCGGCCACCGCGATCTTCGTCTACGTGTACGCGCACGCGATCAACCAGGGCTGGATCAGCCCCGCCACCTACGGCGACATCGCGATCGCCGGCTGGGCCGGCCTGTCGACGCGCATCGGCCAGGACGGCGCGGTCGACGGCACCTGCGTCGGCACCACCTTTGCCGGCGACCAGGTCTATTACTACAACCGCCCGGTCAGCAAGGATGCGCTGCACGGCTACGGCCCGGCGCTGCTGGCCGGCGCCGAGATGATCAAGCTGATGGCCAACCCGGCCTTCGACATCCAGTACCGGGTCCGCACTTACCACTTCGTCCCCAAGGACGGCGGCCAGACCAGCTACCGCGAGCATCCGTAATTCCCCGACGGGTCCATCCACGTTGTCAAAAAACATCGAAAACTGGATGGACCAATTGCAAAAGCGGACAAACCAATTTATATTGGCCTGACCAGTTAGCCAGTCAGGAGCACGACAACACGCCAGCCACTGCGTTACCAGCATCAAGAAGCCCGAGAGAGACAACAAGGCACCGCGGACACCGACGGCGCCACCGTCATCGATTCGCAGCGAATAACAATCAGGAGACAGCTTCATGAACACCCCGAACAAGCGCGCACCGCGCGCCATCGCCCTTACCGCCATCTCGCTGGCGGTGTTCTCGCTCACCCAGCAAGCCGCCGCACAGACCGATGCCGCCATGCAGCGCGTCGAAGTCACCGGTTCCAGCATCAAGCGCCTGGCCGCCGAGGAAGCGCTGCCGGTCACCACCATCAAGGCCGAGGAACTCGAAAAACAGGGCATGACCACCCTCGCCGACGTGATGATGGCGCTGCCGCAGTCGGCGTCGCTGGCGCCGTCCCAGGCCGGTTCCGGCACCAACATCAACCTGCGCGGCCTGGGCGTGAACCGCACCCTGGTGCTGCTGAACGGCCGCCGCCTGGCCAACGAAGCGATCGCCGACGGCTACGCCAACCTCGACACCATCCCGATCAGCGCCCTGGCGCGCGTCGAGGTGCTGCGCGACGGCGCGTCCTCCATCTACGGCTCCGATGCGATCGGCGGCGTGGTCAACTTCATTACCAAGCGCGAGATCCAGGGCGGCTCGGCCACCGTGCAGTACGTGCAGCCGGAACGCCACGGCGGCGGCGACGAGCAGCGCGTGACCCTCACCTTCGGCAAGGGCAGCCTGGCGGCCGACGGCTGGAACGTGTACGGCACCGTCGACTTCCACCAGCGCAGCCGCCTGCTGATGTCGGACCGCGCCGGCTTCGTGCCGGACACCGCGACCCTCACCGCGATCGGCCTGGCGCCCAGCGCCGCCAGCGGCGGCTACGCCACCCCGGCCAACTTCACCAGCTCGGCCAACAAGTCGGCGGCCAACCCGTACTACTCGGCCGGCTGCCTGGCGCCGTACTCGATCCAGGGCGCCAAGAATACCTGCGTGCTGAACAACGACACCTACGGCACCGCGCTGTACCCGAACAAGCAGCTGACGATGTATGGCAAGGCGACCAAGCGCATCGGCGAGCACACCGTCACCCTCGAATACACGCGCGGCGACGAATCGATCTACAGCTACAAGAACCCGACCCAGGTGACCGCGGTGGGGTCGACCGCCGCGATCCTGCCGTCCACCAGCAAGTGGTATCCGGGCCGCAGCGGCGGTGTGCCCGCCGTGGCCGGCATCACCAACCAGCCCCTGACCGTCACCTGGGCGGTGGCGGACGGCGGCCCGGCCGTCACCCGCGACAACCAGATCAACCAGCGCCTGCTGCTGTCGGCCGAAGGCACGGTCGGCGGCTGGGATTACCGCACCGGCGCTTCCTACGGCCTGTCGCAGCGCAAGGTGTATTTCGCGTCCGGCTACTACTCGGGCATCGGCCTGATCAACGGCCTGTCGAGCGGCGTGCTGAACCCGTTCGGTACCCAGGACCAGGCCGGCACCGACTACCTGGCCTCGATCGCCGCCGACGGCATGCTGAACCGCAGCGCCAAGGTGGCCTACTACGGCATCGACGGCAACATCAGCCGGCCGCTGATGGACCTGGGCGGCGGCAGCCTGGCGCTGGCGCTGGGCGCCGACCTGCACCGCGACACCAACGAAGACACCAAGCTGGCGCAGGCGGCCGACATCACCTACGCCAAGATCGTCCCCGGCCGTGGCGCGAGCGCGCGCAACATCGCCGGCCTGTACGCCGAACTGGACGCCCCGCTCACCAAGACCTTCACCCTGAACGGCGCCGCCCGCGTGGACCGGTACAGCGACGTCGGCAGCACCTTCACGCCGAAGATCAGCTTCCGCTGGCAGCCGGCCAAGTGGGTGATGTTCCGCGGCTCGGCCAACACCGGCTTCCGCGCGCCGACCTTGTTCGACCTGAACGGCTACCGCACCACGGTCGCCAACACGACCACCAACGCGCGCTGGGACGATCCGGTTCTGTGCCCGAGCGCCACCCCGACCATCCCGGGCACCGGCACCGCCGTCGCCGGCTACAACGCGGCCGACGTCTGCAACGCCAAGCTGAACAAGATGACCGGTTCGAACTCGAAGCTGGAGCCGGAAAAATCGAAGGGCGGCACGCTGGGCGTGGTGTTCGAGCCGACCCGCAGCGCGTCGCTGTCGTTCGACTACTGGCAGGTCAACATGAAGAAGATGCTGGCCAACCTGCCGGAGCAGGTGTACTTCACCAACTACGCGCAGTACCAGAACCTGTTCGTGCGCAACGCCGACGGCAGCCTGGCCTATATCGACAACCGGACCATGAACCTGGGCGGCCAGATCGCCGGCGGCGTCGACGTGTCGGGCAACTGGCAGCTGCCGCGCACCGCCTACGGCACCTTCAACCTGGGCCTGGACGGTACCTGGCTGACCCGCTTCGACAACCAGCTGGAAGAGAACGGTGCCTGGATGTCGAACGTCGGCCAGTTCGGCTGGGCCAGCAACGGCACCACGTCGAGCTACCCGATCATCACCTACCGCTGGAAGCACAACCTGCGCCTGTCGTGGCAGAACGGCGACTGGGGCGCCCAGCTGACCAACAACTTCAACAGCAAGTACCGTGACGCCAACGTGGCGGTCGCACCGCAGTACTACCGCGACATCTCCTCGTACTCGGCGTGGAACCTGACCGGCACCTGGCGCGCCCAGAAGCAGGTCACGGTCACGCTGGGCGTCACCAACCTGTTCGACAAGGCGCCGCCGATCACCAACAACACGGTGTACAGCTACGCCTACCTGAGCAGCGCGGCCAATCCCACCGGACGTGCCTACAACCTGCGCGTGACCTACAACTTCGAGTAAAGTCTCCACGCACCCGGCCCGCGCACCATGCGCGGGCCGGTGCGTTGGCACTGACGCTTTATCTGTTCGAAGGAGCACCATGACACCACGTCTCATCGCAGCCGCCGCGCTGGCGCTGGGCGCGCAGGCCGTCCACGCTGCCGACGCGGCCAGCCCGCCGCCGGCCCCGATCCGCGTCATCCTGGTGGGCGATTCCACCATGGCCAGCAACAGCGGCTATGGCGACGCCCTGTGCGCCCGCTTCACCCCGCAGGTCCGCTGCATCAACCTGGCGCGCGGCGGGCGCAGCAGCAAGAGCTTCCGCGAAGAAGGACGCTGGGACGAAGTCCAGGCCCTGCTGCGCGACGGCGCGGGCTTGCGCGCCACCTACGTGCTGGTCCAGTTCGGCCACAACGACCAGCCCGGCAAGGTACCCCGCTCCACCGACCTGGTCACCGAATTCCCCGCCAACATGGCGCGCTACGCCGCCGAGACGCGCGCGCTGGGCGGCGTGCCGGTGCTGGTCACGCCGCTCACGCGCCGCAGCTTCAAGGGCGACTACCTGAAGGACGACCTGGCACCCTGGGCCGCCGCCACGCGCGCAGTGGCCTTGCGCGAGCGCGCGGCCCTGCTCGATTTGAACAAGGACAGCGCCAGCGCGGTGCAGGCGATGGGCCAGCAGGAAGCCGACACGCTGGCGATGGCGCCGCCGCCCGCGGCCTTGCCGGTGCCTGCGCCTGCCCCCGCGGCAGCGAACAAGGTCGAGGTGGCCGGCGCAGCCAAGAGCGCCTTCGACCGTACCCATTTGGGCGCCAAGGGCGCCGACTACTTTGCACGCATGGTCGAGCGCGAGATGGTCCAGGCGCTGCCCGACACCCGCGCCTACTTCCAGGACGGAGGCCGGCCATGATGCGGCGCCTTGCCCTTGTGCTCGCGCTGGCAGGCGCATTCGGCGGGGGCACGGCCCAGGCCCAGGACAGCCGCCAGGTGAGCGAACCCGCCATCCCGCGCGCCTGCGCGGTGCTGTTCGGCGAAACCGGCAACGCCGGCCGCGACGATGCCGCGCGCATCCAGGCCGCCATCGACGCGTGCGCGCCCGGCCGTGCCGTGGTGCTGGCCGCCAGCAACGAGAAGCGCAGCTTCGTGTCCGGCCCGCTGGTCTTGAAGTCCGGCGTGACGCTGGTGGTGGACGCCGGCGCCACGCTGTACGCGAGTACCGATCCACGCCTGTTCGACCGCGGCAACGGTACCTGCGGCAGCAACGACGCGTCCGGGCGGGGCTGCCGCCCGCTGATCACGGCCGAGAACACGCAGGGCAGCGGCATCATGGGCCCCGGCACCATCGACGGCCAGGGCGGCCAGAAGATCACCGGCAAGGAGGAAAGCTGGTGGCAGATCGCGCGCCGCGCGCAAAAGGAAAAGACGCGCCAGAACGTGCCGCGCCTGATCCAGGTGGACCGCTCGAAGGAGTTCACCCTGTACGGCATCCTGCTGAAGAATTCCTCGAACTTCCACGTCACCCTGAACCAGGTGGACGGATTCACCGCCTGGGGCGTGAAGATCGACACCCCGCACGACGCACGCAACACCGACGGCATCGACCCGATATCCTCGCGCAACGTCACCATCGCCCACAGCTGGATCCGCACCGGCGACGACAACGTCGCCATTAAGGCCGGCAACAACGGCCCGACCGAGAACATCTCGATCCTGCACAACCACTTCTACAGCGGCCACGGCATGTCGATCGGCAGCGAGACCAACGGCGGCGTGCGCAAGGTGCTGGTGGACGACCTGAGCATGGACGGCACCACCTCCGGCCTGCGCATCAAGAGCAGCGACACGCGCGGCGGCAAGGTATCCGGGGTCGTGTATCACGACGTCTGCCTGCGCGGCGTCAAGGCGCCGATCGACATCAGCAGTCACTACGAACAGGCGGCGACCCCGGGCACGCTGATTCCTTCGTACACCGACATCCGCATGGAGCGGGTGCGCAGCATCGGGCCCGGACCGGGCCGCGTGATCCTGCAGGGCTACGACGCCGCGCATCCGCTGCAGCTGACGCTGGGCGACGTCACGGTGGAAACCCAGGCGCCGCCGATGATGGGCCACGCAAGCCTGTCCGGCACGCCGCTCAATGCGCCGCGCACCGCCAACATCGAGTGCAGCGACAAGTTCCCTGCCTTCCCGGCCGAAGCCGCGCGCGATCCGCGTCCGCAGCTCACCACGGAACAGGCCAAAGCCTACGACTACAGGGAAGTACTGAAATACGTCGGCCCGGTCGGCAGCGAGCGCGTGGAGCCCTGGGATCCGCTGGCCGATCCACTGGTGACCAACCCGCACCTGACGCCAGACTACGTGGTCGACCCGCGCGCCCGCGCCGACGGGATCACGCGCTTTACGACGGTACAGGCCGCGGTGAGTCGTGCGGTGCAGGACACGGCGCGCAAGCAGCGCATCACCATTCGCCTGGCGCCCGGCGTGTACGACGAACTGGTCTACGTGCCGCCCGGCGGCGCGCCGATCACCTTGGTTGGCGACGGCCCCGACCCGCAAGCGACGCGCATCCGCGCCGGCCTCGACGCGTCCACCAGCGGCGCCGCCTACCGCCAGCGCTACGCCGCCCAGTTCGAACGCGCCGCACCGGCCGTCCGCGCGCTGTACGACGGCCTGAAGGACCTGCCGGCGCTCGGCACCTACGGCTCCAGCACGATGTGGGTGCAGGCCGACGGCTTCCAGGCGCGCAACCTCACCATCGAAAACACCTTCAATCGCGACGGCACGGTCAAACACAACGAGTGCACCGGCGACAACTGCCCGGACACGACCGGCGGCAGCCGCGTGCACCACCAGGCGGTGGCGCTGCGCGTGGATGGCGCCGACCGCGTCCAGTTCGAATCGGTACGGCTGCTCGGCCTGCAGGACACGCTGTTCCTCAATTCGCGCGACTATATCAATACGGTGCGCAGCTTCTTCCACAAGAGCTACGTGGAAGGCGACGTCGACTTCATCTTCGGCGACACCATCGCCTACTTCCAGGATTGCGAGGTGAAGCAGATCGGCGGCCGTCCGGCCTCCTACGCGCTGGCGCCGGACACCAGCCGCCGTGCGAAATACGGCTTGGTGTTCAACGGCTGCCGCTTCACCGGCGACACCTCGCCCAGGGCCAGAGACACCCGGTTCTACTTCGCGCGCCAGTGGTTCCATAACCAGCGCTGCACGCCTTACGGCAACGTACCGGTGGAGGGCTACACCTGCAGCCTGGGCGAGGTCGACGTCTACAAGGCGCCCAACGGCACCGTCCGCAAGCGCACGCTGGAAGCGGTCGGCAAGGCCGTCATCCTGAATTCGCGCATCGGCGCGCACCTGGTGAAGAGCCATCCCTGGTCGGAATGGAACCCCAACGGCACCCTGGCCCACCGCCTGGCCCAGTTCAGCTCCGACGACTGGTGGGACAATCTGCGCCGCGCCGGCTTCGACCCGGCCACCAGGCTGGGCGAAACCGCGCGCCCGGCGCCCGCCGACATCTACCTCGGCGAATACAACAACACCAACGAATAACGGAGACCCGATGAAGCACGCTGCATCCTTCGCACACCGCCGTACCTTCCTGCGCGGCGCCTCGGCCACCGGCTTGTCGCTGCTGGGCGGCACGCTGCCGCTGGCGGCCGCGCGCGCCGCCGTGCAGGGCGGCGACCCGTGGCAGCAGGCCAAAGCGATCGCCGACCGCCTGGCCATGCCGGTCAAGTTCCGCCGGGTGGACTACCAGATCACCGACTTCGGCGCCGCGCCGTGCAAGCTGGCACCGATCAAGGCCTGGATCTCGTTCGAAGAGCAGGACACCGTGCAGACCCCGGCACCGGGAAGCCGCGACTGCTACGCCGCCATCCGCGACGCCATCGCGCGCTGCCACGCCGAAGGCGGCGGACGCGTCGTGATTCCCAAGGGCAACTGGTTTTGCGCCGGCCCGATCGTGCTGCTCTCCAACGTGAACGTGCACCTGCAGGCCGGGGCCCACGTCTACTTCAGTAATGACCCGCGCGATTACGCCAAGTACGGCGCGGTCGATTGCGGCGCCAACGGCAAGCTGGCCGTGTCGCGCTGGCAGAGCAACGACTGCCTGAACTTCTCGTCGATGATCTACGCCCACAACCAGGACAACATCGCCCTCACCGGCGACGACTGGACCGCGGTCCTCGACGGCCAGGGCGGCGTGCCGTTCGGCGGCGCCACCGGCGGCAGCGGACCGAACGCCGCCGACTGCTGGTGGACCTGGAAGGGCAAGAACGCCACCATCAACTCGGTGGCCCAGGACAAGTCGCCCAACTACGTGCCGGGCAAGCTGGCCCAGAACCAGCCCAACCCGAACAACCCGGCCTCGCTCGCCGACATCGCCCCCGATATGCCGGAAGCCCGGCGCCTGCTGATCCAGGGCGCCGGCGACAAGTGGCGCGCCGACGACGCCTTCTTGCCGGCGCTGTCGGAAGCCGGCGTGCCGCTGGCCAAACGCGTCTTCGGTCTCGGCCACTACCTGCGTCCGCCGATGATCCACCTGATCGGCTGCACCAACGTGCTGCTGCAGGGCTATCAGGTGACCCACACCCCGTTCTGGCAGCACCACCCGGTGGCCTGCCGTAACCTCACCATCCGCAACGTGTACGCCAACAGCCTGGGCCCGAACAGCGACGGCTTCGATCCGGAATCCTGCGACGGCGTGCTGGTGGAAGGCTGCCAGTTCGACACCGGCGACGACTGCATCGCGATCAAGGCCGGCAAGAACCTGGACACCCAGTACGGCCCGTCGCAGAACATCGTGATCCAGAAGTGCACGATGCACAGCGGCCACGGCGCCGTGACGCTGGGCAGCGAGATGTCGGCCGGCATCCAGAACGTCTACGCGCAGGACCTGGTGTTCGAGAACAAGAACTGGGCCACCAACCCGCTCAACATCGCGATCCGCCTGAAGACCAACATGAACCGCGGCGGCTTCCTGCGCCACTTCTACGTGCGCAACGTCAGCATCCCGAACGGCGTGCAGACCTCGCCCTCGTTCTACGCCACCCTGCCCGGCTCGCCGATCCCGGACCGCTCGGTGGCCGCAGCCGCCGGCGGCGTCGTCACCTTCGACTGCGACTACACGCCGCGCGCGGACAACGTGCGCATCCGTCCGCCGGAAGTCAGCAACGTGCACATCTCCAACGTCAAGGTCGGCAACGTCACGACCAAGGATGGCAAGCGCTTCTCCAGCTACCAGGCGATCGTGATCCTGGGACCGGTGGCCTTCGACTACAACGGCCCCGACCCGCGCCCGCCGGTGCTGCCGGTGCGCGACGTGACCATCACGGACTGCGACTTCGGCACGCCGTCGAACGCGGACAAGCCCTGGTTCGTCCACAACGTGAAGAACGTCAGGCTGCAGAACGTGATCATCGGGGGCAGAAAGGTCGACACGACGCTGTCCACCTGAGCCGCCCGAGCGGACGCTTACTACGAGAGAGGAGACAGCGATGAACGAGATCGGCAACAAGAACCGCCGCGGCATCCTGAAAGCCGCCGGTGCCGCCGGCCTGATGCTGGCCGGCGCGGCGCAGGTGAACGCAGCGGTAAGCGCGGCCGCCAACCGCAAGCGCTACGCCGTGGTCGGCGTGGGGTCGCGCTCGCGCATGTACACGGTCGCCGCCACCGGAAAATACCGCGACACGTCCGAAATCGTCGCCGTGTGCGACACCAATGCCGGCCGCGTCGAGCGCGCCGTCAAGACCATTTCGGCGACCGGCGCCAGCCAGCCGCGCCCCTACCTGGCGGCCGATTTCGACCGCATGCTGCGCGAGACCCGGCCCGACTACGTGATCGTCACCACCAAGGATGCCGCCCACGACGACTACATCGTGCGCGCACTGGACGCCGGCTGCGACGTGATCACCGAAAAGCCGATGACCACCACCGCCGAGAAGGCGCAGCGCATCCTGGATGCGACGAAACGCAGCGGCCGCCACATCCGCGTGACCTTCAACTACCGCTACTCGCCGCCGCGCACCCAGGTCAAGGACCTGCTGATGAAGGGCGAGATCGGCGACGTGCTGTCGGTCGACTTCACCTGGCTGCTGAACACCGTGCACGGCGCCGACTATTTCCGCCGCTGGCACAGCGACAAGGCCAATTCGGGCGGCCTGATGGTGCACAAGGCCACCCACCACTTCGACCTGGTCAACTGGTGGCTGGGCGCCCAGCCGGAGCGCGTGTCGGCCTTCGGCTCGCGCCAGTTCTACACCCCCGAGACGGCCAGGCGCATGGGCCTGCAGGGCGCGCACCAGCGCTGCCTGACCTGCCCCGAAAAGCAGAAGTGCACCTTCTATTTCGACCTAGCCGCCGACCCGGGCCTGAAGGCGCTCTACCTCGACAACGAAAAATACGACGGCTACCACCGCGACCAGTGCGTGTGGCGCCCCGAGATCAACATCGAGGACACCATGAACGTGATGGTGAAGTACGACAACGGCGTCCAGCTGAAGTACGCCCTGTCGGCCTACGACGCCTGGGAGGGCTACCACATCGCCTTCAACGGTACCAAGGGCCGGCTCGAACACCGCATCGTGGAGTCGGCCGGCGCCGCCGGCGCGGCCAAGGTGCAGAGCGGCAGCGAGGTCGTCTCGACCCGCATCATCCCGCTGCGCGGCGCCGCGCGCGACATCGAACCCTGGACCGGCAAGGGCAGCCACGGCGGCGGCGACGACGTGATGCTGGGCGAGATCTTCGGCAGCGAACCGGCCGACCCGTACAAGCGCGCCTCGGACGAGCGCGCCGGCGCCTGGTCGGCGCTGGTCGGCATCGCCGCCAACCGCTGCTTCGAGACCGGGCAGACGGTGCGCATCGCCGACCTGGTCAGCGGCCTGGCGCCGCCGGACCGTGCCCCGATGCCGGACCATAGCATTGCGCTGCCGATGCCGCTGCGGGTGAAGATTCCCTGACCCGGGGACGCGCAGGCCGGCTTGCGCTCAAAGTTGCGCGGCCGGCGGCTTGCCGATGTATTTATAGAGGAAGCGCTCGACGCGCTGCCAGAAATCGATCCGGTTCTTCGGCAGCGACCAGCCGTGGCCTTCGCCATCGTAGACCACCCATTCGATGCGCTTGTTGGTCTGTACCACCGCGCGGTAGAACTTCGAGCCCTGGTGCAGCGGCACGCGGCCATCCTCGCTGCCGTAGGCCAGCAGCAGCGGCTGGCGGATGCGGCTGGCCTGGCGGATCGGCGAGGTGGCCTCGAGCTGCTTCGCATCCTTCACCGGATCGCCGATCATCACCGGCATGCCGTAGCGCTGAAAGGCTTCGGACATGTCCGGCTTGGCGTACCAGGTGCCGGTGTACATCAGTTCGATGTCGGTCACGCCCAGCCACTCGAACGCGCACTGGTAGAGGTCGGGGTCGTTCACCAGTCCCATCAGGGCTGCATAACCGCCGTAGCTGGCGCCGGCCAGGCAGATCCGGCGCGGGTCCGCGATGCCCTGCGCGATCGCCCAGCGCGTGCCGTCGGCAATATCGTTCTGCATCGCCAGGCCCCACTGCCTGAAGCCGGCCTCGAAGTGCTTGACGCCGAAGCCGGTGCTGCCGCGGAATTCCACTTCGAGCACCGCATAACCGCGCGATGCCAGGAACTGCGATTCGGCATCCCAGCCCCAGCTCGACCCGCGGATCCACGGGCCGCCATGGACCAGCACCACCATCGGCAGGTTCTTGCGCGCGCCGCCGGCGGGCAGCGTCAGCAGGCCGGGGATCTCGAGACCGTCGCGCGCCTTGTAGCGGACCGGCTCCTGGCGGCCCATGCGGGCGGGATCGATCTGCGGGTAGGTCTGGCCGATGGCTTCGAGCTGGCCGCTGCGCGTGTCGTACAGCAGGAACACCGGGGGCTGGCGGTCGGCATACGATTCCACCAGCACCCAGGGCGCGCCCGCGCGGGCCGGGAGCGTCAGCAGATTGATCGTACCCGGCAACGCCTTGTCGACGGCTGCCTTGATCGCCTTGACCGCCGGGTCGAACCAGATGTCGTTCTTGGCGTCGGTCGTGAGGCGCACGCCCAGCAGCTTGCCGTCGCCGAGCAGGGTGCCGGCGAAATCGTAGCCCGGTATCTCGACGATGGGCTCCTTGCCCAGCATGCCGGTGGCCACGTCCAGGGTGCGCAGCGTCGCCTTGTCCTCGCCGGCATTGGCAATCACGTAGAGCGTGCCGTCGGGACCGAAGCCGAGCGGCCGGATCTGGTTCTTGGCGTCGTCGTAGGTGCCGAACCGGGTCACCCGGCGCCAGGCGCCGCTGGCCGGCTCGCGGTAGAACATCGTGATGTTCACCGCCGTGTACAGCATGGCCAGGCGCGGCTTGCCGCTGGCGTCGAGCATGTAGTCGGTGACCGTCTCGTCGGGACCGCGCACGTGCTCGGCTTCCGCGGTGAGGGTGTTCAGGCGCAGCAGGCCGCTGCTGGTGTAGTTGCCCTTCTTGTCGAAGTACGGGCGCTCGGCATAGACCCATTCCGAGTCCTGGCTGCCCGCCTGCGGCAACAGAAAGGTGTTCCAGCCCTGCGCCTGCGGCGTGCGCGCATACGAGCCGTCGACCAGCTGCAGCGGGTTGCTGCCGTCGCGGTTGACCGCGAACAGGCCGGGCTGCCGGCCGCGGTCGGCGGCGACCGTCTCGAGGTCGCTCACGCCGTACACCAGACGTTCGTCGTTGACCCAGCGGAAATCGCCGATGTCGACGTTGCTGTACTCGGCGACGGCGCTGGCCTTGCGCGTTTCGAGATCGATCACGGCCAGGAAGGTGCGCCGGCCCGGCTTGCTCATGCGCACCGCCAGGTGATGCCCGCCGGGCGACAGCACCGCGCCGCCGAAGGCATTGTTCTCGAAAAAATGCGCGGCGGGCGGCACGGCCCCGCCGGCCTGCGCCTGCGCAGGGCCTGGCGCGCCGGGCAGCAGCGCCAGCGCCAGGCCATACAGGAGAACCATCCTGCCGAGGCGGCGCCGTGCGCCGTGCATGCGATCCTTCGCGGACAAACTCATGACTGACACCATCACGTATTGACGAGCAAACGCGCATCTTAGCAGCGCGCGGCCGCCGGAAAATGCGCGAAAAGTCACGCCGGCACGACAGCCGGCACGGGCGCCGGCGTCAATATGGCGCCGATAGCGTGCGCTGCCCGCGCGCCCCAAGTGCTAGCGTTGACCTCATCAACCAACATTCGCAAACGGAGCAGACATGAGCAAGACGGTAGGCGATTTCGTGGTGGAACGGCTGGCCGAATGGGGCGTCAAGCGCATCTTCGGCTACCCCGGCGACGGCATCAACGGCGTGATCGGGGCACTGGCGCGCGCCAAGGGCAAGATCGAATTCATCCAGGTGCGCCACGAAGAGATGGCGGCCTTCATGGCGGCGGCCTACGCCAAGTTCACCGGCGAACTGGGCGTGTGCCTGTCGACCGGCGGCCCCGGCGCGACCCACCTGATCACCGGCCTGTACGACGCCAAGGCCGACCACCAGCCGGTGCTGGCCATCGTCGGCCAGGCCGCGCGCACGGTGCGCGGCGCCCACTACCAGCAGGAAGTGAACCTCGACCGCATGTTCTCGGACGTGGCCGAATTCGTCCAGGAAGCGTCGGCCCCGACCCAGGTGCGCCACCTGCTCGACCGCTCGATCCGCATCGCCAAGGCCGAGCGCGGCGTCGGCGTGCTGATCCTGCCGAACGACCTGCAGGAACTCAAGTACGAAGACCCGCCGCACAAGCACGCCAACGTGTTTTCCAGCAGTGGCTACACGCGCCCGAAAGTCGTGCCCTACGACGCCGACCTGCTGCGCGCGGCCGAGGTGCTGAACAGCGGTAAGAAGGTCGCGATCCTGGTCGGCGCCGGCGCGCTGGGCGCCGCCGACGAGGTCACCGCGGTGGCCGACCGTCTCGGCGCCGGCTGCGCCAAGGCGCTGCTGGGCAAGGCGGTGCTGCCGGACGACCTGCCCTGGGTGACCGGTTCGATCGGCATTCTCGGCACCAAGGCCAGCTGGGACCTGATGAGCGATTGCGACACCCTGCTGATGGTCGGCACCGCCTTCCCCTATGCCGAGTTCCTGCCGAAGGAAGGCCAGGCGCGCGCGGTCCAGATCGACATTTCCCCGGCCATGCTGGGCATGCGCTACGCCACCGAAGTCAACCTACACGGCGACAGCGCCGAGACGTTGCGCGCGCTGCTGCCGCTGCTGAACCACAACCACGACACGGCATGGCGCGAGAAGATCGCTTCCAGCATCCAGGATTCGCGCAAGATGCTGGAAGACCGGGCGCTGGCCAAGGCCAACCCGGTCAACCCGCAGCGCGTGGTGTTCGAGATGTCGCCGCGCATGCCGGACGACGCCATCGTCACCAGCGATTCCGGTTCCTGCGCCAACTGGTACGCGCGCGATTTGCAGATACGGCGCGGGATGATGTGCTCGCTGTCCGGCGGCCTGGCCTCGATGGGCGCGGCGGTGCCGTACGCGATCGCCGCCAAGTTCGCGCATCCGGGGCGTCCGGTGGTGGCGCTGGTCGGCGACGGCGCCATGCAGATGAGTAACATGGCGGAGCTGATCACGGTGTCGAAGTACTGGCGCCAGTGGGCCGACCCGCGCTGGATCGTGTGCGTCTTCAACAACCAGGACCTGAACCAGGTGACCTGGGAACAGCGCGTGATGGAAGGCGATCCGAAGTTCGAGGCCAGCCAGAACCTGCCGGACGTGCCCTACCACCGCTTCGCGGAACTGATCGGCCTGAAGGGCATCTTCTGCGACGATCCGGACCAGGTGGGCGCGGCATGGGTGCAGGCGCTGGCGTCGGACCGCCCGGTGGTCCTGGAGTTCAAGACCGATCCCGAAGTGCCGCCGCTGCCCTCGCACATCACCTTCGAGCAGGCCAAACAGTTCATGAGCACGATCGTCCACGGCGATCCGAACGAGGGCTCGATGCTGGCCGGCGTGGCGCGCCAGGTGTTGAGCGCTATTTTGCCGGGGGAGAAGAAGTAAAGCGCCAGCCGCTATCACCCGCTACATTCGCTCCGTCGCCCCTGCGCAGGCAGGGGCCCAAGTTGCAAGAGGGCCTGCGGCGTTGCAGATAATGCGATGCGTTGAACTTGGGCCCCTGCCTGCGCAGGGGCGACGTTCAAGGGCCAACGCAAGGAATCAGCGTTCGCTGTTCAGCGTCACCTGCGTACTTCCCAAGCCGTCGGCACTCGCCCGCACCACGATCTTCCCACCCTGCCCGGCCCGGGTACGCACGATCGCCAGCGCCAGCCCGTTGAAGGCATTGCGCGCCGGCGACTGGAAGGATTCGAAGCTGGTCGGATCCCCATTGTCGGTGGCGACGATCTCGCCCGGCCCGCTCAGGCTGAAGCGGATACGGTCGTGGCTGCGCGGCACCGGCCGGCCATCCTTGTCGACGATGGTGACGGTGACGAAGGACAGGTCGGTGCCGTCGGCCCGGATGCTGCCGCGGTCAGCCGACAGCAGCAGGCGCGCCGCCGGGCCGGCGGTGGCGACGCTGTCTTCGGCCCAGCGCTTGCCATCCTTGTAGGCCACCGCATGCAGGGTGCCGGGCTGGTAGACCACCTCGTCCCAGCGCAAGCGGTACTCGCCGGGCCCGCGCTTCTTGCGGCCGAGCGACTTCCCGTTCAGGAACAGCTCGGCCTCGTCGCCCGAGGTGTACAGGTGCACCGGCGTCACCTGGCCGACGCGCTCCGGCCAGGTCCAGTGCGGCAGCAGGTGCGCCATCGGCAGCGCGGGACGCCAGCGCGCCTGGTATAGATAGAAGCGGTCCTTCCTGAACCCGGCCAGGTCGACGATGCCGAAGTAGGAACTGCGCGAAGGTACCGCGATCTTCTTCAGCGCCTCGAGTTCCTGCGCCATGCGCTGCTGCTGGGTCGGATCGGTGAAGTTCAGCAGGTTGGTGGCGTCGCTGTTGTACGGGGTCGGTTCGCCCAGGTAGTCGAAGCCGGTCCACACGAATTCGCCGGCCACGAAGGGATTCGCGTCCTGGCCGCGGAACTCGACGTCCGGCGCCGAGGCCCAGCGCGGCGCCGACAGGTCGTAGCTGCTGACCTGGAAGTTGGCCAGGCCCTTGGACTGGTCGTCGCTGACCGGGAAGAAGTATTCGCCGCGGGAGCTCACCGTCGATGCGGTCTCGCTGCCGAGCAGCGGGATATGCGGCGCGTGCGCGTGGAACTTCGCGTACTCGCCGGGCTTGTAGTTGTAGCCCAATACGTCGACCACGTCCTGGAAGCCGTTGTAGCCCGAGACAACGTGGTTGAAGGCGGCGGTGACCGGGCGCGTGCGGTCTTCGCCGCGCGCGATCTCGGCCAGGCGCGCGGCCAGCTTCCAGCCTTCGCTGCGGGTCTGCTCGGGAATCTCGTTGCCGATGCTCCAGGCGATCACGCTCGGGTGGTTGCGGTCGCGCCGGATCATCGCGCGCAGGTCCTTCTCGTGCCAGGCGTCGAACAGCAGGTTGTAGTCGTTCGGCGTCTTGTTCACGCGCCAGGTATCGAAGGCCTCGTCCATCACCAGGAAGCCCATGCGGTCGGCCAGGTCGAGCAGCTCGGGCGCCGGCGGATTGTGGCTGGTGCGGATCGCGTTGACGCCCATCTCACGCAGGATCTCGAACTGGCGTTCGAGCGCGCGCACGTTGAGCGCGCTGCCCAGCGCGCCGAGGTCGTGGTGGTTGCACACGCCCTGGATCGGCAGGCGCTCGCCGTTCAGCAGGAAGCCGCGGGCGGCGTCGAAGGCGATGGTGCGGATGCCGAACGGGGTCTCGACCACGTCGACCACCCGTCCCTTTTGCAGCACCGTGCTGACCGCCACGTAGCGCTGCGGGCTGGCCGGACTCCACAGGCGCGGGTTCGGCACCACCAGCGCCTGGCCGAGCTGCACCTGGCGTCCGCCCGCCACTTTGGCCACGCCCGATGCTTCCTTGCGCGCCAGCGGCTCACCGCTGCGGCGGCCGCCGGCATCCAGCGCATAGATGGCGGTCGCGACCTGCACTTCGGTATCGGGGCCGGCATTGTCCAGCGTGAGCTGCACGTCGACGGTGGCCGCCGCCGGCGTCACCTGCGGCGTGGTCACGAAGGCGCCGTACTGCGCCACCGCGACCGGCGCCGTCTTGACCAGCCACACGTTGCGGTAGATGCCGCCGCCCGGATACCAGCGCGACGACTGCGGCGGGTTGTCGAGGCGGATCGCCACCACGTTGTCGGCGCCCGGCTTCATGTACGGGCTCAGGTCGACGCGCCAGGACGCGTAGCCGTAGGGCCAGCCGCCCGCATGGCGGCCGTTGACCCACACCTGCGCGTGCGACATGGCACCGTCGACGTCGAGATAGATGCGGCGCCCGGCGTCGGAGGCCGGCAGCGTGAAATGCTTGCGGTACCAGGCCACGCCCCACCACGGCAGCTTGCCGGTGTCGCCCGGGTATTCCTGCTTGAACGGACCTTCGATGCCCCAGTCGTGCGGCAGGTTCAGCGTGCGCCAGGCGCCGTCGTCGAAGCCGGCCTGCGCGGCCGGCAGGCCGTTCCGGATATCGGCCTCGGTCGGCTGCGCCGGGCTGCCGGCCGGGTCGCCCTTGACGAAGCGCCAGCCGGCATTGAACGGGAGGCGTTCGCGCATCGCGGCGTCGGCGGCGGCGTCGGCGTCGGCGGCGTGCACGGACGCCGTACCGCAGACGGCGACACTGAACAGGAGGATGGACAGGAAGCGTTCGACGATGCGCATGGGCTGGACGGTAAATGATGGACCAGCGCCAAGTATCGCCGAAATGCACACACCCGGGACCGGGCACCACGCGCCGTGAAAGCCGCCCGAGCGAAATACTCAGGCGCTTGAGCGTTCAGTCCTTCGATCCGGTGCGCCAGCGCAGGCCGAAACCGTATTTCTGGTCGAGTGCGCGGTGCTCGGCCACGTACTCCGCCAGCTTGGTGACCTGCAGCGCGTCGCCGCGGTTCTCGATCATCGCGATCGCGCACATGCGCTGGGCGGTGCCGTTGTCGAGACGGACCTCCACCACCGGCTGGTCGGGTAGCGTGAGGGTGACCACGCCGTCGGTCTGGGTCCAGTTGGCCAGGCCTTCGTAGATGAAGGCAAACACCAGCACGCGGCGGATCTGGTCGAAGCGGTCGCCGTTGATGTGCATGTTTTCGCCGCTGCTGGAGGCGCCGGTGCGGTCGTCGCCGTCGAGGCGGATGTAGGGCCGGTCCTCGAAGCTGCCGAAGCGCCCGCCGAGCGCCTGGACCACGCCGGCGCTGCCGTCGGCGAGCTCGTACAGGCAGCCGAGGTCGAGATCGGCGCCGCGTGCTGCGCCCGCTCCCGCTGCCGATGCTGGTCCGGCACCCAGGCTGCCGCGCAGCTTGTCCAGGAACCCGCGCGGCGCGCTCGACGGTGGCGGTGTCTGCGCCGCCGCCTGACGGTGCCAGTTCAGGTTGACGTGGATGCGCCCGAAGCCGGCGCCGTGGCGCTTTTCGAGCGATACCTTGTCGCCGCGCTTGTCGAGCGTGATCTTCGACAGCGATATCTTTGCAGCGGGCGCCGCCGCCGGGGATGGCGCCGGGGATGACGCCGGAGCAGCGGCCGGGCGCGCCGGCGCTTCGACGCCGCCGAAGTGCTGCAGCAGCGCCGCCATGCCGCCGTCGAAGCCCTGCCCGACCGCGCCGAAACGCCAGCTGCCGTCGCGCCGGTACAGTTCGCCGACGATCACGGCCTTCTCGGCAGCGAAATCGGCGCCGCCGAGCGTGAACGACACGGCGTCGCCCAGGCGCAGCGCCAGGCGGCCGACGTCGCGCATGGTGCCGGCGCCGTCCACGGCCGCCGTGAACACCAGCTTGGCGATCGACGCCGGCAGCGCATCCAGATCGATCCGGAAGCGCGCCTGGCCCGCGCCCAGGTCGAGCGCGACGGCGCCGCCCGGGCTGGACAGCTGGTTGTAGAACACCATGTAGCGGTCGTCGCTCAGGCGCTCGCCGGCGTCCAGGCCGAAACAGGAGATATCGACCGCCCCGGCCTGTCCCCCGGCCTGCGCCTCGACCGCGAGTTCGAAACGGGCGCCCAGGCCCAGGTCCTGCAACTTGCCTTTCTGGCCGCGTGTGAATGCTTGCATGGTACTTACCTCATCGACAATAGTCCGAGCATAGCACGCCCGGCGCGGTAGAATCCGCTCTTTGCCCGGCCTCCCATGACCACCCTCGTCCCGCCGCCCGCCGCCGAGCCGCCCGTACCTTTACCCGCATCCGCACCTGCCCCTGAACTCGTCCTCGGGCTCGAAGACCGCCCGCGCCCGCTGGTCGCCATGCTCGCCGCGCTGCAGCACCTGCTGGCCATCATCGTCCCCATCGTCACCCCCGGCCTCCTGATCTGCCAGGCGCTGGGCGTGCCGTCACGCGACACCAACCTGGTGGTCTCGATGTCGCTGGTGATTTCCGGGATCGCCACCTTCGTCCAGTGCCGCCGCTTCGGCCCCTTCGGCGCCGGGCTGCTGATCGTGCAGGGCACCAGCTTCAACTTCGTCGGGCCGCTGATCGCCGGCGGCACCCTCATGCTCAAGGAAGGCACGCCGGTCGGCGCGGTAATGGCGGCGATCTTCGGCGTGGTGGTGGCCGGCGCCTTCATCGAAATGGGTGTGTCGCGCATCCTGCCCTTCGTGAAGCGCATGATCACGCCGCTGGTCACCGGCATCGTGGTGCTGATGATCGGCCTCACCCTGATCAAGGTCGGCCTGGTCAGCATGGGCGGCGGCTACGCGGCCATGGGCAACGGCAGCTTCGCCAACGGCGAGAACCTGCTGCTGTCCGGCGTGGTGCTGGTCATCATCGTGCTGCTCAACCGCGTGCGCATCGTCTGGCTGCGCAGCGCCGCCATCGTGATCGCGCTGGCGGCCGGCTATGCGCTGGCCGGCGCGCTAGGACGCCTGGATTTCACCGGCATGCACGAAGCGGCCTGGTTCCAGGTGCCGCGGCCGCTGCATTTCGGACTCGGCTTTTCCTGGTCGCTGTTCGTGCCGCTGGTGGTGATCTACCTGGTGACCTCGCTGGAAGCGATCGGCGACGTGACCGCCACCAGCAAGGTCTCGCGCGAGCCGGTCGAGGGTCCGGTGTGGATGCGCCGCATCAAGGGCGGCGTGCTGGTCAACGGCGCCAACTCGCTGCTGGCCGGCCTGTTCAACACCTTCCCGAGCTCGGTCTTCGCCCAGAACAACGGCGTGATCCAGCTGACCGGCATCGCCAGTCGCCACGTCGGCATGTGGATCGCGCTGTTCCTGGTGCTGCTCGGGCTGTTCCCCAGCGTGGCCGGCGCGATCCAGGCGGTGCCGGAGCCGGTGCTGGGCGGCGCGGCGATGGTGATGTTCGGCGCGGTGGCGGCAGCAGGCATCAATATCCTGGCGAGCGTGACGCTGGACCGGCGCGCGCTCCTGATCATCGCGGTGTCGCTGGCGCTCGGGCTGGGCGTGGCCCAGGTGCCGGAGTTCCTGGCGCACATGCCGGGCGGCCTGCGCCACGTGCTCGAATCCGGCGTGGCCACCGGCGGCATCTGCGCGGTGCTGCTCAACTGGTTCCTGCCGGCCGGGCAGCCTGACGCCGCCCCGCCGGCGCACTGAACCCTGTCTCATGCAGCGCCGGCGTCAGGCATGCACCCCCATGTCCGGCCCGCCGCGCTGGCCGCTGACCGCGGGCTCGGTGACGTCGCGCTGCAGCACGGTGCGGTACAGCACCCCGGCCAGCGCACCGCCCAGCAGCGGCGCCAGCCAGAACATCCATAGCTGCAGCACCGCCCAGCCGCCGACGAACAGCGCCGGCCCCGTGCTGCGCGCCGGATTGACCGAGGTGTTCGTCACCGGGATGCTGATCAGGTGCACCAGCGCCAGCGCCAGGCCGATCGCCAGGCCGGCAAAGCCGACCGGGGCGCGCGTATGGGTGGCGCCGAGCACGACCAGCACGAACATGAAGCTCATCACCAGTTCGCAGATGAGCGCCGCCTCCCTCGCATAGCCGCCGGGCGAGTGGGCGCCGTAGCCGTTGGCGGCGAAGCCCGCCTGCACGTCGAAGCCGGGCCGGCCGCTGGCGATCAGGTAGATGACCCCGGCGGCGACGATCGCGCCGACCACCTGGGTCACGATGTAGGGCGCCAGATGGCGGGCGGGGAAGCGCCCGCCCGCCCACAACCCGACCGAGACCGCCGGGTTGAAATGGCCGCCCGAGATCGGGCCGAGCGCGTAGGCGGCGGTCAGCACGCTCAGCCCGAAGGCCAGCGAGACGCCGGTCAGGCCGATCCCGACTTCGGGGAATCTGGCGGCCAGCACGGCACTGCCGCAGCCGCCCAGCACGAGCCAGAAGGTGCCGAGGAATTCGGCCAGGAGCTTGTTGAGCATGATCTCTCCCCGCATGACAACTCGGCGCGCCACCATGGCGGCGCCGGCATGCCATCCTGCGCCAGGCCGCCGGCAAGGGCTATTGGACCAAAGTGCCATTGCCGCGCGCCGCGCCCTGCTCCACCGGCCGCTCGCCGAACACGGCGCCGCTCTCGACCTCCAGCACCTCGCGCACCAGCTGGGCCAGCGAGCCGGCGCCCATCTTTTCCATGGCGCGCGCACGATGCACCTTGATCGTCTTTTCGGCGATGCCGAGGTCGGAGGCGATCTGCTTGTTGAGGCGGCCGGCGACGACCTGGCCCAGCACCTGGCGTTCGCGCCGCGTGAGCGAATCGAGATGGGCGCGGATGCGCTGCAGTTCGCGCCGTACGGCGCGCTCGTGGCTGTCGAGCGCCAGCGCACGCCGCACCGCGCCGGCCAGGGCAGCGTCGCGCACCGGCTTGACCAGGAAATCGACCGCGCCGGCCCGCATCGCGCGCACGCATTGCTCGACGTCGGCACGCTTGCTGACGAAGACCACCGCGGGGCTGCCGCCGGCGCGGCGCAGTGCCTGCTGCACCGCCAGTCCGTCCATGTCCGGCGGGTCCAGGTCGATCACCGCGCAGCCCGGCATCTCGGGATCGTGCACGCGCAGGAAGCCGGCGGCGTTGGCGTATGCGTGCACCTTGTAACCTTCGGATTCGCCCACGAAAGCCAGCAGGCGGCGCATCGCCTCCAGGGCGCCGAGGTCGCCGTCGACCAGATACACGACGGGTTCAGGAGTGAGGCAGCTCATCGGCGTCTCCGCGGCCAGCGTTGTCCTCCGATTGTAGGGAGGCGGGTGCGGAGGTTGCGGAACACACCTTTCGGGTTTGATGGATCACAAATCTCGTGTGCATCCAGGCGGGGTAAGTGGACGAAGGTCCAATGGCGCCCCGGCGCGCCGGCGGGTTAGCCTGTGGCTCTGCGCAACCTGCGTGCGAGGCCATCATGTTGAAGCGAATCGCAACAAGCACAAGCGGCACAGGCAGAGGCAGGACGGCGCTGGCGGCGGCATGCGCCGCGCTGGTCCTGGCCGGCTGCGCGTCCACGCCGACGAAGGACGACAGCCAGGCCCGCGTCGACGCCGCCCAGACCACCCTGCAGAATTTCATGCGCGACCCGGACATGAGCTGGTTCCGCGAACACGTCGGCAGCGCCAAGGCGGTGCTCATCAGCCCGCAGATCGTGCAGGCCGGCTTCATCGTCGGCGGCGCCGGCGGGTCGGCGCTGGTGATCGCGCGCAACCGCAGTGGGACGGGCTGGAACGGACCGGCCTTCTACCGCATCGCCGCCGGCAGCATCGGCCTGCAGGCGGGTGCACAGTCGTCGGAAATGGTGGCGCTGATCATGAGCGAGAAGGCGCTCGACTCCCTGCTCTCGACCTCGTTCAAGCTGGGCGGCGACGTCAGCATCGCCGCCGGACCGGTCGGCGCCGGCACCGGTGCGCCGGTCACGGCCGACATGGTGGTGTACACGCGTTCCAAGGGCCTGTACGGCGGCGTCAACCTGGACGGCACCGTGATCTCGGTCGACGAGCGCCGCAACCAGGCCTACTACGGCCAGGCCACGACGCCGGTCGACATCCTGGTCACGCGCAGCGTCAGCAACCCGTACGGCGCGTCGCTGGCGCAGACGGCCACCAGCGCGGTGTCGCGTTCGCGCTGACGGGCGCGTCCTGCGGCCTGCGGCCCGGTCAGCCTGGGCGGTGCGCGTCGCGCAGCCCGCGCAGGGCCACGCCGATCAGGTCGCCGGCGGTGAGCTCGGCATGGAAGTGCATCGCATTGCCGTAGGTGAGCTCCATCACCAGCGCGCCCAGCACCAGCGGCCGCACCGGCGCCTGCCCTTCGGGGAAAATGCGGGCCAGGCGCGTGCCGACGGCTTCCCACTGCTGGTCGAACAGGCGCGAGTGGCGCTCGGCCAGTTCCGGGTCGCTCTTGGCGCGGCGCGCCAGGTCCAGCACCAGCAGGCGCAGGTCGGGCTCGTGCTGCAGGCCGCTGGCCCAGGCGCAGACGGCATCGATGACGGCGTCGGCGCCCTCCGCCTCATCCAGGCACCGGCACAGCGCTTCGGCTTCGGCGCCGGCGTAGTGGTCGACCAGTTCCAGGAACAGTTCGTCCTTGGACGCGAAGTTCGAGTACAGCGCGCCCTTCGAATAGCCGGCTTCCTCGGCGATGCGGTCGCACGAGGCGCCGCCGTAGCCTTCGCGCGTGAACACCACGGCGGCCGAGGCCAGCAGGCGTTCGCGCGTCTGGGCCCGGCTCTGCTCGCGCGTCAGCCGCTGCGGGCGCGCGCTCCTGCTCTTGTCCTGCGTGTCAAACAGCTTGGTTTCAGTCATGATCCTGAGAATACGGTCGGGGTCACCGACATCCCGACCTTCAGCAAACGGGCGGCGTCCTGGCCCGGATCGATGACGATCTTCACCGGCAGGCGCTGCACGACCTTCGTAAAGTTGCCGGTCGCATTGTCGGGTGCGATCGGCGAGAACGACAGGCTGCTGGCCGGCGCCAGGCTCTCCACGTGGCCCTTGAGCGTGGTCCCGGGCAGCATGTCGACCGAGATTGTAACCGGCTGGCCGACACGCACCCGCGCCAGCTGGGTTTCGCGGAAATTGGCTTCCACGTAGGCCTGCTGCAGCGGCACGATCGCCAGCAGCGGCGCGCCGACCCGGGCATAGGCGCCGACGCGCACGCTGCGCTGGCCGACCACGCCGTCGATCGGCGCCACGACCTGCGTGTACGACAGGTTCAGCCGGGCCGCGGCCAGCGCCGCCTTGTTGCGCGCCACCTGGGCGTCGGCCTGGGCCAGCTGGGCCTGCAGGATGACGACTTCCTGCTTGGCGCCGGCCAGTGTGGCGACGTCGGCCACGTGGTGGGCCGCGGCCGCCTCGGCCTGCGATTCGGCCTGCTGGCGGTCCTGCTGGGTGGCCGAGCCGTCCGACGACAGGTCAACGTAGCGCGCCGCGTTGGCCTTGGCGAATTTGAGGGTGGCGTTGCCGGCGTCGATGGCGGCGGCGGCACGCTGGATCGCGCTGCCCTGCTGGGCGATGGCGGCGCGCAGGCGCACCCGGTCGGCCTCGGCGCGGGCCAGGTCGGCCGCCGCCATGTCGACCGCGACCGCGAAGTCGCGGTCGTCGATCCGGGCCAGCAGCTGGCCCTTGACGACTTTCTGGTTGTCCTCGACCAGCACCTCGGTGACGTTGCCGGCCACCTTGGGCGCGACCGCGGTGAAGTCGGCGGTGACGTAGGCGTCGTCGGTGCTCTGGCGCTTGGCCTGGCCGTCGTCGTGTGCATAGGCATAGGCGCCGCCGGCGGCCACCGCGGCAAGGACGACGGCGATGGTGATTTTTGCAGTGTTCGGGAGAGACATCGTATTCCTTCGGATCTATCTATATAGCGTTTGTTATTTTTTCGCCGGCAGGACGGGCGCCGGGATGTACTGCAGCGACAGCACCAGCGGCACCAGTGCCAGCGCGAGCGCGCCCAGCACCAGGTAGCCGTCGGCGATGGCCAGCACGAAGGCCTGGTGCGACACGCGGTGCGACACCTCGGCGAACAGTTCCGGCGAGGCCGCCGCGGCCTGCGCGGCGCGGCGCGCATTGGCGGCCCCGTCGAGCAGCACGTTGGCGTGCGTGACTTCGCGCACTTCCAGCAGCCGGCCCATCAGCGCGCTGCCGAACAGCGTGCCGAAGGCGCGCAGCGCGTTCACGATGCCCGACACCTGCGGCCCTTCCATCGGCTGCACCACGCTGGTGGCCAGGAACAGCAGCGAGATGACCGCCATCGGCTGGCCGAAGGCCTGCAGCGCCTGCGGCAGCGCGAACTCGGCCGCCATCCACGCGGGTGTGATCCGGGCGCCGGCCAGGCAGGAAGCGGCGATCAGCACCAGGCCGGCGGCGAACACGTAGCGCGCATCGACCCATTGCTTGTACAGCAGCCAGGACACCGCCGGCCCGATCACGAACTGCGGCAGGCCGACTTCCAGGCCGAGCACGGCCAGGTGCGGCGTGCGGAAATGCCAGGCGTGGCCGAGGTAGTCGGCCGGCAGCAGGGAGCCCGACAGCAGCACCACCAGCAGGCCGACAAACACGGTGAAGCCCAGGCCCAGGTTGCGCCGCCCCAGCAGCTGCAGCTTCACGAAGGGCAGCGGGTGGAACCATTCGCACAGCAGGAACACCGCCAGCAGGCCGATGCCGCCGCCCAGCAGCCAGCAGATCAGCGCGTCGTTGAACCAGTCCAGGCGCTCGCCCTGCGACAGCGCGACGCCGATCATGACCAGGCCGGCGACGCCGGTTACCAGGCCGAGCCAGTCGATCTGGCGGAACCGCTCCAGGCGCACCGGGTCCTGCGGAATACCCCAGGCCACCGCCGCCAGCGAGAACGCCGCCATCGGGAGGGTCTGCCAGAACAGCAGCTGCCAGTGGCCGAGGCTGTCGGTCCAGGTGGCCGACAGCCAGGTGGCGACGTTGGGCGCGAAGGTCGCGGTCATCGCGTACAGGGCCAGCCCGTACAGGCGGATCGGCGCCGGGAAGAAGCGCAGCGCGGCCGCCATCAGCACCGGGATCAGGAGGCCGCCGAAGAAGCCCTGCACGCAGCGCATCGCCAGCAGCACGCCGGTCGATGGTGCAAAGGGTGTCAAGAGGCTGAGCAGCGCGAACACGGCGACCACGCCCAGGTGGTAGCGGCGGAACGAGAAGGTCACCGCGAACCAGGCCGAAAACGGCATCGCCGCCAGTTCGAATGCGCCGTACAGGCTGGCGATCCAGCTGCCGTCGTCGACGCCCATGCCGAACACGGTGCGGATGTCGGTCAGCGCCAGGCCGCCGATGCGGCTGTTCAGGCCAGACATCATGGCGGCCACGAACACGCCGAGCACGCCGGTCAACAGGCGCAGGCCGAAGGGGTGCGGGACCGGCGCTGCGCTCGGGGCGGCCGGCGCGGCTGCCTGCGCGGGCGCCGCCATCGAAACCTGGACCGTCATGGCTGGCCTCCCGCGCCGGCGGCGATGCGGCCCGCGACCTCGGCCGCGGTCATGGCTTCCTCGCGGCTGGCGGCGGTGCCGTTCGCGCCCATGCCGCTGTCGTGCCAGGTCTGGATCTCCCACAGCCAGGTGCCTTCGAACTCGTCCTGCCACACGCACAGGCGGCGGTGGTCGACGCTGAAGGTGGCATCGTCCAGGTCGCGCACCCACATCGGGATGTCCGATTCGTCGGATTGGTACCAGCGCGCCATCACGTTCCCTCGCGCCAGCCGCCGCCCAGCGCCTTGTACAGCGACACCATCGCCACCGCCATGTCGGTGCGGCTGCGCGAGGCGGCGTTCTCGCTGTCGAGCAGGCGCTGTCGGGTCACCAGCACGCTCAGGTAGTCGGATGCGCCTTGCGCGTAGCGGCGCTCGGCGTTGGCCAGCGCCGCCCGGTTCTCGGTCACCGCCACGTCCAGCCGTTCGGCGCGCTGCTGCACGGTGCGGTAGGCGCGCAAGGCGTTGTCCACTTCATGCCAGGCCGCCAGCACGGTGCGCTGGAACCCGATCGCCGCTTCCTGCTGGCGCGCCTCGGTCAGGGCCAGGTTGCCGGCCAGGCGGCCTCCCTCGAAGATCGGCAGGTGCAGCACCGGGCCGAGCGCGAACTGGCGCGCGCCCCAGTCGCCGGCTTCCGAGAACTTCAGCGCCTGCATGCCGAAGCTGCCGGTCAGGCTGATGCTCGGGTAGAAGTCGGCCCTGGCCACGCCGATCGCGGCGGTGGCGGCATGCAGCCGGGCTTCGGCGCGCTGGATGTCCGGACGGCGGCGCGCCAGCTGCGACGGCAGGCCGACCGGCACCTGCGCCGGCAGCGCGGGCATCGCATCCTTGCCGGCCAGTTGCGCGTCGAGCGCGTGCGGCGGCTTGGCCAGCAGCAGCGCCAGCGCGTTCATCAGCGCAGCGCGGCGCTGTTCGAGATCCGGGATGGCGGCTTCGAAGGTCGCCAGCTGGGCCTTCGACACCGCCGTATCGAAGCGGGTGGCGACGCCCTGCGACTGGCGCCGTTCGGCCACGTGCAGGCTGTTGCCGGCGATGTCGATGCTGGCGCGCGCGATGCGCAGGTCGCTCTGCACGCCGCGCAGCTCCAGATAGGTGCGCGCCACTTCGGCGCTGACCGCCACGCGCACGGCGGCGGCGTCGAAGCGCGCCGCCTCCATCTGCGCGGCACTGGCTTCGCGGGCACGCTGCGCGCGGCCCCACAGATCGAGTTCCCAACTGGCGTCGAAGCCGTACTGCCACAGGCTGAACGGCTTCGAGCCGGACTCGCCCGGCAGCGAGCTGTTGCCGAACGGGTCGGCGCCATTGGCGGCAGTGGCGCCGATCGGGGTCGAGGTGCCGGTCAGGGCCATGATGCCCTTGTCGCTGGCGCGCTCGCGCAGGCCGGAGGCGTTGGCGCTCACGGTCGGCAGCAGCGCGGCCCCGCTCACGCGCAGCGCGGCGCGGCTCTGGGCGACGCGGGCGGCGGCCGCCTGCAGGTCGAGGTTGGCGGCCAGCGCGTCGCGTTCGAGCGCGGCCAGCACGGGGTCCTGGAACAGGGTCCACCAGGACGCGTCGAAGTCCTGCTCGACGGTCCGGCTGGGGACGCCTTGTTGGGTGCCCGGCGCAAACGACGCGAGTTGTGGATCGAGGCGCGGCGCATGGAAATCGGGCCCACTGGCGCAGGCGCTCAGGGCCAGCAGGCAGGCCGCGGCACCAGCACGCAGGCGAAAGGAAGACAGCATAAAAATGGCAAGTTTATTGAAATCGAGCAAATTATACCAATCGGTATTTGAATTCGCTTTGGTCTCTTGATTGTGGATAGTACCTATCTGCAACTTTCACTCTTGAATTCGAGCAATAAACATGCACGCCGACACGCTTGCGCCCGTTGGAAATCGCGCAATCTGGTTATACTGTGCGGAAATACAGTATCGCCAGGCACCACCCTCACCAGAACCTGCCCCGCCGGGACACCCCAACCATGCAAACCCCTGCCCAGCTCATGAGCGGGTTGCTCGACTATCTGGTCGAGCAAGCCAGAGACATCGACCCCGCCGCATTCACGCTGGCGAAAGCGACCGAGTTCAAGAAGACCTTCGCCGACCTGGGCACCCTGCCCTGGGTCGACCTCAACGTGCGCAGCGATGCCGACGCCGACAACGACGCCGACAACTGGTGGCTGCGTGTCCAGCGCCTGGAGGCGACCCGCGCCCCGGCCCTGCCCGAGCCGGACTACGCGCCCTTCCTGGTGGTGAGCGACGATCCGGCGGCCGCCGCGCCGGCGCTCAAGGAAACCGCGCTGGCCAGCATCCGCAACCATGACGCCGGCATCGACGGCGAAGAGCGCGCCGCCCGCCGCGACGAGCAGCGCCGCGCGCGCGTGACGCGCCTGCTGGAGGTCTACCTGCCGCGCTGGACCGAATGGGCCGCGCGCGAACGGCCGCGGCGCCAGGTGATCGCGCTGTACGCCGACCTGTTCGCACTGAAGACGCGGCTGGAGTCCGAGGAAGCGGTGCGTCCGCTGGAACTGGTGTGGGGCATCGGCGTGTCCTCGTGGCGCATCGGCAGCGTCGACTTCCACTACCCCCTGATCACGCAGGCGATGGAGATCGACATCGACCACGCCACCCACGCGATCGGCCTGCGCCCGCGCCAGCTCGAGCCGCGCCTCGAACTCGACGCCATGGCCGCCTGCGACGTGGCCGGCATCGGCGACGTCGAGCGCGCCGCGCGCGCCTTGCTGCGCGAGCGCGAGGAGCCGGCGGTATCGCCGTTCGACCCGACCACGGCGGAACCGATCCTGAAGCTGGTGGCCGGGAACATCTCGGCGTCCGCGCGCTACGACGCCCAGGCCGACAGCGCCCCGCCGCCCGGGCCGGACCTGGTGGTGACCCACGAATGGGTGGTGTTCACGCGCCCGCGCGCCAGCCACTTCCTGATCGAGGACATCGCGCGCCTGAAGGACAGCGTCGGCGCGGTAGACGGCAGCGGTGGCGGCCTGCCGGAAGGTCCGCTCAGCATCGTCAGCGCGCCGAGCGACGCGGTGCCGGAGCGCGCGCCGATCGCCTTCCGCGGGCTGTCGGGGCGGCCGTCCACCCGGGGCGAACCGCGCGAGCTGTACTTCCCGCTGCCCTACAACCGCGAGCAGGAAACCATCATCGAGCAGCTGGAACGCTCGCCCGGCGTGGCGGTGCAGGGTCCGCCCGGCACCGGCAAGACCCACACCATCGCCAACATCATCAGCCACTACCTGGCCTCGGGCAAGCGCATCCTGGTGACGTCCAAGGGCGAGCCGGCCCTGAAGGTGCTGCAGGAGAAGATCCCGGAAACGATCCGGCCGCTCACCGTCGCCCTGCTGTCCGGCGACAAGGAAGGCATGCGCCAGTTCCAGGCCGCGATCGAAGCGATCATCCACACGCTGACCCACCTGAACCCGGCGCTGGAAGACGAGCGCATCGCCGCCTGCCGCACGGCGCTCGACCGCGCGCACGAAGAGATGGCGCGCATCGACAACCGCATCGACGAAATCGCGTACGCGCAGCTGGCCGACATCGAGGTCGACGGCGTGCCGATGCGCGCGCAGAAGATGGCGGCACTGGTGGTCGACGGCCAGGCGCAGTTCGGCTGGTTCGACGACGAGCTGACGCTGGCCCCGGAACACGCGCCGCCTTTCGGCGACGAACAGGGCATGCGCCTGCGCGAGACGCGGCGCCGGCTCGGGGCCGACCTGGTCTACTGCCAGGCGCGCATCCCGCAGGCCGACGCCCTGCCCCCGCCCGCCGACGTGGCCCGCCTGCACGCCACGCTGCAGGCGATGCGCGAGATCGAACGCGACGAAGCCAGCGGCGCCCTGCTGCCGCTGCGCGCCGCCACGCCCGAGGTGCTGCAGGCGGCGCAGGCACTGCTCAAAGCCCTGGACGCGGCGCTGGCCCAGGTGGCGGCGCTCGAAGAATCCGGCCACGACTGGGTGTTCGCGCTGCGCGACAAGTTGCGGCGACCGCAGTTCGCCACCGAGCGCGCCTCGCTGGAAGCCCTGTTCGGTGAAATGGATGCGCTGCTGCAGGCGCGCGCCGAATTCATGCAGGCGCCGGTGACCGCACCGCGCGAAGCGCTGGAACTGCCGAAGGCGCGCGAAGCGATCGCCCGCGGCGCCGAGAGCGGCAAGCCGTTCGGCTTCCTGGCCTTCGGCGCCGGCGAGGTCAAGCCGCACGTGAACGCGATCCGCGTGGCCGGCCTGCCGCCCGCCTCTCGCGAGGACTGGGCCCATGTGCAGCGCTTCGCCGCCCTGCATGCGCGCGTGCTGTCGTTCGCGGTGCGCTGGAACGCGTTTGCCGAGCTGCTGTCGCTGCCGGCGCTGCAGCCGGACGTGGCCCAGCTGCGCGCCATCGAACTGATCGGCATCGCGGCGCGCGGCGCCCACGCGCTGGCCACCGTGCACGATACGACCGTCGCACGGCTGGCCGCCGAGGTGTTCGAGCAGGCCCCGCTGCAAGAGCTGCTGGGCCGCCAGGCGGCACTGGCCGGCGTGCGCGCCCAGCTGCGGCGCCACCTGACGCGCGCGCTGATGGGCCAGGCCACGGCACGCATCGCCGCGCTACAGGCGGCGCTGGCCGGCTGCGGCGGCCCGGTGTCGCAGCGCCTGCAGCTGCTGCTGGACGACACGCTGGGCACGCCCGGCCTGCCGGCCGACGAGGTGGCCGCCGAGTATGGCGCCATCGTGGCCGAATTGCGCCGCATCGAAGCGCTGGCGCCGCTGCTGGCCACGGTGCGCGAACTGGCCGCGCTGATCGAAGCGCGCGGCGCCGCCTGGCTGGCCGCGCGCGTGCTGTCGCTGCCGGTCGACGCCAGCGGCGACGACGACGTGTTCCCGGTACGCTGGCGCGACGCCTGGAACTGGGCGCGCCTGAAGAGCCACCTGGACGACATCGACGCCCGCGACGAGATGCTGACGCTGGCCGCGCGCCGGCGCGAGCTGGAAGCCGGGCTGGCGCGCCTGTACGAAGAACTGGTGTCGAAGTCGGCCTGGCTGGCCACGCGCCGCCACGCGGGCCAGAACGTCCTCAGCGCGCTGGAAACCTACCGCACCGCGATGCGCAAGTTCGGCAAGGGCACCGGCGTCAACGCCGGCCGTTACCGGCGCGACGCGCAAAAGGCGATGGTCGACGCCCAGGCCGCCGTGCCGTGCTGGATCATGAGCCATGCGCGGGTGTCGGAATCGCTGCCGGCGCAGCTCGGCGCCTTCGACCTGGTGATCGTCGACGAGGCCAGCCAGTCGGATTTGTGGGCGCTGCCGGCAGTCCTGCGCGGCAAGCAGATCCTGGTGGTCGGCGACGACAAGCAGGTGTCGCCGGAAGCCGGCTTCGTCTCGGCCGCCAAGATCGCCGACCTGCGCCGCCGCTTCCTGGCCGGCCAGCCCTACGAGCCGGTGCTGAGCGCCGACATGTCGCTGTACGACATCGCCTCGACCGTGTTCGCCTCGTCCAAGGTGATGCTGCGCGAGCACTTCCGCTGCGTGCAGCCGATCATCGCCTACAGCAACCGCGTCTTCTATAAAGGCTTCATCCAGCCGCTGCGCATCCCGAAGGCATCCGAGCGGCTCGACCCGCCGCTGGTCGACATCTTCTGCGCCAACGGCTACCGCGCCGCCAAGGGCCAGAACCCGCCCGAGGCCGAATGCATCGCGTCCGAGATCGAGGCGATCCTGCGCGACCCGAAGACGGCCGGGCGCACGCTGGGCGTGGTTTCGCTGCTGGGACCGGAACAGGCGCAGCTGATCGACAAGCTGGTGCGCGCCCGCTGCGACGCCGCCGAGCTGGCACGCCGCCAATTCTCGTGCGGCGACGCGCGCATCTTCCAGGGCAGCGAGCGCGACATCATCTTCCTGAGCATGGTCGCCGACAGCAAGCAGCATCACGCGCTGTCCGGCGCCATGTACGACCAGCGCTTCAACGTCGCCGCCTCGCGCGCGCGCGACCGCATGGTGCTGGTGCGCTCGGTGCGCCTGGAAGAACTGTCGACGCTGGACCTGCGGCGCACGCTGGTCGAGCACTTCGCCAAGCCGGTCGAGGCCAACGAGGAAGCCGGCTCGCTGATCGAACTGTGCGAATCCGGCTTCGAGCGCGACGTCTATACCGAGCTGTTCGGGCGCGGCTACCGCGTGATCCCGCAGGTGCCGGCGGCCGGCTACCGCATCGACATGGTGGTCGAGGGCGCCGACGACCGCCGCCTGGCGATCGAACTCGACGGCGACGAATTCCACGGGCCGGACCGCTGGGCCGCCGACATGGGGCGCCAGCGCGTGCTGGAACGCGCCGGCTGGACCTTCTGGCGCTGCTTCGCCTCGACCTGGTCCCTGCAGCGCGAAACGGTGCTGGCCGAGCTGCTGGCGCAGCTGGACGGCATGGGGATCGAGCCGCTGGGGGCGCTGGCGCGGATTCCGTCGCTGGTGGAGTACCGGGAATGGGGGCGCGAGCCGGCGGTGGTGGAAGCGGCCGATGGCGCGGTGGTAAACGACGAAGCAGTCTGAAGCGCCCGCACGTCGCCCCTGCGCAGGCAGTGGCCCAAGTTCGAGGCGCAGCCGACACGCGTATGACTTGGGCCCCTGCCTGCGCAGGGGCGACGTCTTGAAGTACGTGGCCGCCATTGCGTATTGTCTGCCCAACCGTACCGTCCAGCTTACGGAAATGTAATCTTCCCGGCGGGCTTTCGTCAGGCGATTTCGGGCACAATGCGCGCATGACCAAGTTACTGCTCGTCGAAGACCAGGCCACCGCGGCCGCCTACCTGTCCCAGGGCCTCAAGGAGGAAGGGATGGTGGTGGACGTCGCCCATACCGGACCGGACGGGCTGCACCTGCTGCTCACCGGCGAGTACGACCTCGCGATCCTCGACGTGATGCTGCCCGGCCTGGACGGCTGGGCGATCCTGGAAACCGCACGGCGCGCACAGCGCCGCACACCGGTGCTGTTCCTGACCGCGCGCGACGCCGTCGACGACCGCGTGCGCGGCCTCGAGCTGGGCGCCGAGGATTACCTGGTCAAGCCCTTCGCCTTTGCCGAATTGCTGGCGCGCGTGCGCGTGATCCTGCGCCGCAACGCCAGCGCCGCGCAGGGCCAGGGTCAGGCCGAACCCACCGTGTACGAACTGGCCGACCTGCGCCTCGACCTGCTCAAGCACCGCGCCACCCGCGGTGGCGACCGGCTCGACCTGACGCCCAAGGAATTCGCGCTGCTGTCGCTGCTGATCCGGCGCGCCGGCGAGGTGCAGTCGCGCACCGTGATCGCCGACCAGGTATGGGAAATGAATTTCGACTCGGAGACGAATGTGGTCGAGGTGGCGGTGCGGCGCCTGCGCACCAAGCTCGACGATCCGTATCCGGTCAAGCTGCTGCACACCGTGCGTGGAGTCGGGTATGTCCTCGAAATCCGCGCCTAGGAAAAGCAGCGGCAGCTGGTCGCTGACGCTGCGCATGAGCGTGTTCGTCAGCGTCGCGATCACCGCGATCGTGCTCGGCGTGTCGGCGATGATGTATTCCGAACTGGTGGACCAGTTGCGCGAGAAGGACCAGGCCGCGCTGAAGAACGACCTGCAGATCCAGCGCGACGTGCTGGAGATCCTGGCGGTGCGCAGCCATCCGCTCAACCAGTGGCAGGTCGAATGGCGCGAATACCAGGAAGCCTACCGCCGCTTCGGCTGGCAGCTGCTGGCCCCGGACCGCAAGGTGCGCGACGCTTCCGCGAATGCCGCCATCTTCGCCAGCGCGCTGGCACCGCTGCGCACCCAGGCCGGCGCGCCGGCGTTCAGGCGCATCGACGACCACCAGGACGGCCAGCGGCGCTCGATGCTGGTGTACGACCTGGCGGTCGATACGCCCGGCCCGGAAGCCATCGAAGTGCATGGACCGGCCCTCGGCCCGCAAGGGACCGTGCTGCGCGGCGTGCTGGATGTCAGCGAAAGCCGCCGCCTGCTGGAAGCCTACCGCGCCAAGCTGGCCGGCGTGATCGGCCTGGCAATCCTGCTGTCGGCCGGGGTCGGCTTCATGCTGACCCGGCGCGGCCTGGCGCCGGTGCGCGCGATCGCCGCCGAGATCGGCCGCATCAATGCCGAAAAGCTGCACCAGCGGATCGCCGACGACGCCTGGCCGGCCGAACTGCGCGTGCTGGCCGAGAATTTCGACACCATGCTGGCGCGCCTGGAACAGTCGTTCGAGCAGCTGACCCGCTTTTCCTCGGACATCGCGCACGAGTTCCGCTCGCCGGTGAACAACCTGGTGGCCGCCGCCAGCGTGACCCTGGCGCGCGCCCGTAGCCCGCTCGAGTACCAGCAGACGCTGGAAGTCGTGGTCGAGGAAGGCAGCCGGCTGTCGCGCATGGTGGCCAGCATGCTGTTCCTGGCGCGTGCCGACAACGCCGAACAGCACGTCCACCTCGAACGGGTGGCGCTGGCCGGCGAATTCCAGAAGCTGATCGAGTTCTACGAGATCGCCGCCGATGAACAGGGCGTGACGCTGGAAGCGCGCGGCGACGGCCACCTGATGGCCGATCCGCTGCTGCTGCGGCGCGCGCTGTCCAATCTGCTCGCCAACGCGCTGCGCTATACCCCGCGCGGCGGCACGGTGCGCCTGCTGGCCGGCTGGACCCGCGACGCCGCCGTGATCTCGGTCGGCGACACCGGGACCGGCATCGCCGCGCGCCACCTGCCGCACCTGTTCGACCGCTTCTACCGCGCCGACGCCGCGCGCAGTTCGACTGACAGCACCGGCCTGGGCCTGGCTGTGGTGCGCTCGATCGCCGAACTGCACGGCGGCACGGTCGAGGTGGAGAGCACGCTCGGCCAGGGCAGTACGTTTACCTTGCGCTTTCCGCGCACGCCGCCACCCGTTCCACAGTCTTGATAACAGCCACCTGAATCATGAATGATCTGCACCGTAACCGGGCGGCCGTGGGCGCGCTCGTGGCAGGCTTCGTCCTGGTCTCCCTGTACGTCCTGTCGATCCGCACCCTGGTGCCGCCCGACGAGGGCCGCTATGCCGAAATGGCGCGCGAAATGTTCGCCAGCGGCGACTGGGTCACCACGCGCCTGAACGGCATCAAGTACTTCGAAAAGCCGCCGCTGCAGACCTGGATGAACGCCCTCACCTTCACCCTGTTCGGCCTGGGCGAATGGCAGGCGCGCCTGTGGACCGGCCTGTGCGGCATCGGCAGCGTGCTGCTGACCGCCTGGACCGGCACGCGCCTGTTCGGTGGCCGCGCCGGCCTGTACACGGGGCTGGTGCTGGGCTCGTGCTTCTACTGGATCATCGGCAGCCAGGTCGATTCGGTCGACATGGGCCTGTCCGGCATGATGACCCTGAGCCTGTGCGCGCTGCTGCTGGCCCAGCGTCCCGGCGCCGATGCGCGCGCCTGCCGCAACTGGATGCTGGTGTGCTGGGCCGGCATGGCGCTGGCCACGCTGTCCAAGGGCCTGATCGGCGTGGTGCTGCCGGGCGGCGTGCTGGTCGCGTACACCCTGGCCGCGCGCGACTGGCGGCTGTGGCGCAGGCTGCACCTGGCCAAGGGCCTGGCGCTGTTCCTGCTGATCGCGGCGCCGTGGTTCATCCTGGTCGGCATCCGCAATCCGGAGCAGCCGCACTTCTTCTTCATCCACGAGCACTTCGAGCGCTTCCTGTTGAAGGAACACCACCGCGAAGCCTCGGCCTGGGTGTTCGTCGGGCTGCTGGCGGCCGGCAGCACGCCCTGGCTGGGCGTGCTGGTGCAGAGCCTGGCGGCGGGTGCGCGGCGCACGCCGGACGGCGCCGCCGCTGGCTTCCGTCCGCGTCTGCTGGCGCTGGTCTGGCTGGTGTTCATCGTCGCCTTCTTCAGCGCCTCGAAATCGAAGCTGCCCGGCTACATCCTGCCGGTGTTCCCGGCGCTGGCACTGCTGGTCGGCAGCCACCTGGAACACGTCTCGCGCAAGAGCCGCATGGGCACCAGCGTGCTGCTGGCCCTGGCCGGCCTGGCGCTGCTGCTGACTGCGCCCTTCGCCGCCGACTTCGCGCGCCACGCAGGCGAGGCCGCGCTCTACCTGGCCTACGCGCCCTGGGTCGGCCTGGCCGGCATCCTGGCGCTGGCCGGCGGCGTGTTCGGCATGGGGCTGGCGCGCCATGGCCAGTCGGACGCCTGGGTGCTGACGCTGGCCCTGTCCGGTTTCCTTTCAAGCCAGGTGGTGCTGGCCGGCTTCGAGCCGCTCGGCCAGGCGCGCGCCGGCACGGCGCTGCTGCCCGGCATCCGCACGGTACTCACCCCGGAAACCCGCCTGTATTCCGTCGGGCTGTACGAACAGTCGCTGACCTTCTACCTGGGGCGCACGGCCACGCTGGTCGACTACCGCGACGAGTTCGATTTCGGTCTCCGGCAGCAGCCCGGGCTGGCGATCCCGACCCTCGATGCCTTCGTCCGCGAATGGCAGGCGAACACCGCGCGCGGCATCCCCTGCGTGGCGATCGTCCGGGTCGAGCTGGTCAGCGTGCTGCAGCAGCGACATTTGCATCTGCGCGTCGTCGCGATCGACGCGCGCCGCGCGGTCATCAGCAACGATTGAGTCATCCATCTTTTTCAGTCACATCGTTTCACGAAAGTCGAAAGTTCCCATCATGAAAAAAGTCCTCATCCTCGGCGTCAACGGTTTCATCGGCCACCACCTGTCCAAGCGCATCCTCGAGACCACCGACTGGGAAGTGTACGGCATGGACATGCAGTCGGAACGCATCAGCGACATGCTGGATCACCCACGCATGCACTTCTTCGAAGGCGACATCACGATCAACACCGAATGGGTCGAGTACCACGTCAAGAAGTGCGACGTGATCCTGCCGCTGGTGGCGATTGCCACGCCGTCGACCTACGTGAAGGAACCGCTGCGCGTGTTCGAACTGGACTTCGAGGCGAATCTGCCGATCGTGCGTTCGGCCGCAAAATATAAAAAGCACCTGATCTTCCCGTCGACGTCGGAAGTCTACGGCATGAGCCAGGATGCCGAGTTCGATCCGGAGAACTCGAACCTGGTCTACGGCCCGATCAACAAGCCGCGCTGGATCTATGCCTGCGCCAAGCAGCTGATGGACCGCGTGATCTGGGGCTACGGCATGGAAGGCCTGAACTTCACGCTGTTCCGTCCGTTCAACTGGATCGGCGCCGGCCTCGACTCGATCCACACGCCGAAGGAAGGTTCGTCGCGCGTGCTGACCCAGTTCTTCGGCCACATCGTGCGCGGCGAGAACATCCAGCTGGTCGACGGCGGCATGCAGAAGCGCGCCTTCACCTACATCGACGACGGCATCTCGGCGCTCATGAAGATCATCGAGAACAAGGACGGCATCGCGACCGGCAAGATCTACAACGTCGGCAACCCGTCCAACAACTATTCGATCCGCGAACTGGCCGGCATGATGCTCAAGCTGGCGGCCGACTATCCGGAATACGCCGAGGGCGCGGAGAAAGTGCAGCTGACGGAGACCAGCTCGGGCGCCTACTACGGCGCCGGCTACCAGGACGTGCAGAACCGCGTACCGATGATCGCCAACACGATGAACGACCTGGGCTGGGCGCCGACGGTCACCATGGCCGACGCGCTGCGCCACATCTTCGACGCCTACCGCGGCCAGGTGACGCAGGCGAAATCGCTGGTCGACGAGGCTTGAGTGGCCGGCGCCCCGCCGGCGATGCGCCTGCGGGTTGCCCGCGGTCGGTGAGGTAACGAACCGAGGCGATTTCCGTTGGCGGGTAGTGTCTGGCAACCCCATTCATGAAGGAGTATGCCATGTCCACGGATTTCGACCGCGCCGACAACCTGCACCGCCCGCCGCTGTGCGACACCCGCACATCGGGCGGCAAGCCGCTGATCGTGACGCCGACCTTCGTCAGCCGTGTCGACGACACGCCGCGCGGCGAGCGCCCACAGGACAGCGGCGCCGCCAAAAGCCGCCACGGTCACGAGGTGCACCTGCCCAACTGGCGCCCGCACGCGCTGGCGCTGGAGAGCAACCCCAACCTGGCCTTCGAGCACTGGGACGAATACTGGCGCAAGGTGCACGGCCCGAAATTCGCCTGGGACGAGCCGGGCAGCTCGTCCGGCTTGGTGCTGCGCTACGACCAGGTGCACCGGATCACCTCCGGCCCCTCTTCCGCCTTTCCGCCGCCCTACCGCGCGATGGTGGCGGAGGACGGCCGCCTGCCGGCCGATCCGTACAAGCGCGTGCCGCCGCTACGGCGACCGCGCTGGGACGGCTTCGCCTACATCGCCTACGCCGAAAAGGACGACATCGAACGCACGCTCGGCCAGGAAAAATTCTCGGAGCGCATCGTGGCCGACGAGCAGGTCGCGTTCCGCATGGTGACGCGCGAGATCACGCGCGAATATATCCTGATGCCGAGCGCGCGCCACCGCGACCCGGTCAGCCTGGTGATGGTCCACCTGCGCGCCGCCGGCCTGTCGCGCGAGGTGTTCCAGCATCGCCTGCTGAAGGAGCACGCACCGCTGGTCATGGCGCAGAGGTCGACGCGTGAACTGGTGCGCCGCTACGCCCAGCTGCATAACATTGGCTCGACCCAGAAGGACCCGGAAGGCAGCAAGATCGATGCGGTGTCGGTGCTGTCGTTCGCGTCGCTGAACGACGTCGAGGACTGGCTGGTGAGCGAGGAGCATGCGGCCATCGCAGCCTCGGAGGCGGCGCTGCTGGGCGAAGGCTCGGAGTGGTGGACCGGGATCAACTACAGCGTGATCAACCGCCTGATGCCGGAAGTGGCGACGGAGCTGCCCTGAGCGCACGGCGGGAGTCCCGAGCTTGTAGAATCACGCCATCATTCATAGCGCCAGCTTCCTGGCTCCCTCCATGGCCCGCGACAACATCAACGACATCCTGGTCTTCCTCGCCGTCGCCCGCGAGCGCAGCTTCACCCGCGCCGCCGCCAAGCTGGGCATGACGCAATCGGCGCTCAGTCACACCGTGCGCGCGCTCGAGGAGCGGCTCGGGGTGCGCCTGCTGACGCGCACCACGCGCAGCGTCTCGCCGACCGAGGCCGGCGAGCGCCTGCTGCAGAACGTGGCGCCGCGGCTGGAAGAGATCGAGGCCGAGATCGCGGCGGTCAGCGACCTGGGCGACAAGCCGGCCGGCACCATCCGCATCACTGCCATCGACCACGTGATCGACAGCGTGCTGTGGCCGCGCCTGGCGCCGATCCTGCCGCAATATCCCGACCTGCACGTGGAGATGAGCTCGGACTACCGCATCGTCGACATCGCGGCCGAGCGCTACGACATCGGCGTGCGCCACGGCGACCAGGTCGACAAGGACATGATCGCCGTGCGCCTCACGCCCGACGTGCAGATGATGCTGGTCGGCGCGCCGTCCTATTTCGAATGGCACGCCAGGCCGACCACGGCGCAGGAACTCATGAAGCACAACTGCATCAACCTGCGCCTGGCCAGCAGCGGCGGCCTGTACGCATGGGAGCTGCGCCACGAGGGCCGCGACATGGAAGTGCAGGTGCGCGGCCAGACCGTGTTCACCAGCGTCTACCACATGCTCAACGCCGCGCTGGCCGGCTGCGGCATCACCTACCTGCCCGAGTCGCTGGTCGGCCCCTACCTGCAGTCGGGACGGCTGGTCAGCGTGATGCCCGACTGGTGCGCGGTCTTCCCCGGCCTGCATGCCTACTACCCAAGCCGGCGCCAAGCCTCGCGCGCGCTGGCGCTGGTGATCGAGGCGATCCGCCACCGCGGCTGAACCGCCCTTGCCGGGCCCCTGCCCTTCAGTCCTCGCGCCGGCTGGCGCGCGCCGCCAGCAGCGCCAGCGCGGCGGCCAGCAGCAGCATCGCGGCGCTCGCGCCGAAGGTGGCGCGGTAACCCAGGCCGTCGAACAGCAGGCCGCCGATGCTGGCGCCGAGCATGATCGACAGCTGCACCATGGCCACCATCAGGCCGCCGCCGGCTTCGGCATCGCGCGGCAGGGTCCTGGCCAGCCAGGTCCACCAGCCGACCGGCGCCGCGGTCGCCACCAGCCCCCACAGCGCCAGCAGCACGGCGGCCACGCCGCTCGAGGCGCCGAAGGCGGCCAGCAGCACGGCGATCGCTGCCATCAGCACCGGGATCAGCGTCAGCGTGCGGTACATACCGGCGCCGAGGAAGCGGCCGATGAAGGTGGTGCCGACCACGCCCGCCAGGCCGACCAGCAGTAGCAGCAGCGACAGCGTGCGCACCCCGGCATGGGTCACCGTTTCCAGGAACGGACGCAGGTAAGTAAACAGCGCGAACTGCCCCATGAAGAACAGGCCGGCCGCCGTCATTCCGAGCGCCACCGCCGGGCGTTTCAGCAGCGTGAGCACGTTGGTGGAGGCCGGCGTTCCTTCGCGCCGCATCGAAGGCAGGCTGACGGCCTTCCAGGCGAAGGCCAGCGCCGCCACCGGCACCACGCAGAAAAAGGCGCCGCGCCAGCCGATCGCGGCGCCGAGCCAGCTGCCCAGCGGCGCCGCGATCACCGTCGCCAGCGCGTTGCCGCCGTTCAGGACCGCCAGCGCGCGCGGCACCTTGTCCGGCGGGACCAGGCGCATCGCGGTGGCAGCGGACAGTGACCAGAAGCCGCCGATGGCGACGCCGATCAGCGCGCGGCCGACCATGAACATCGTGTAGTCCGGGGCAAACGCGGCCACCGTGCCGGAGCCGATCATCAGGGCGGTCAGCGCCAGCAGCAGGACCTTGCGGTCGAGCCGCCCGGCCAGCACCGGGATCAGGAGACTGGTGGCGAGCGCGAAGGCACCCGAGATGGCGATCGCCTGCCCGGCCTGGCCTTCGCTGATGTGGAGTTCGGCGGCCACCGGCGTGAGCAGGCTGACCGGCATGAATTCGGATGCCACCAGGGCGAAAGCGGCCAGCGACAGGGCGAACACGGCGCCCCATGCCGCCGGCTGCTCCAGGCGCGCGCCGGGGGCCGTTGCAATGTTTGGGTTCATGAGAAAAAAATAAAAGCCGCCACCCGGGCGGATGGCGGCTTGGGAGAAAGAAGAATCAGGCCGCGAGGGTCGCGTTGTCGATCACGAAGCGGTACTTGACATCGCCCTGGAGCATGCGCTCGTAGGCCTCATTGATCTCGTCGGCACGGATCATTTCGATGTCGGCGACGATGCCGTGCTCGGCGCAGAAGTCCAGCATTTCCTGGGTTTCCGGAATCCCGCCGATCATCGAGCCGGCGATCGCGCGGCGCTTGGTGATCAGGTTGAACACCTGCGGCGACGGGTGCGGCGTGGCCGGCGCGCCGACCAGCACCATGGTGCCGTCGCGCTTGAGCAGGTTCAGGAAGGCGTCCAGGTCGTGCGGTGCGGCCACGGTGTTGACGATCAGGTCCAGGGTCTTGGCGCGGGCGGCCATCGCGGCCGGATCGCGCGACACCACCACTTCGTGCGCGCCGAGCGCTTGCGCATCCCGGATCTTCGATTCCGAGGTGGTGAAGGCGACCACGTGGGCGCCCATCGCGCGCGCCAGCTTGATGCCCATGTGACCCAGGCCGCCGATGCCGACCACGCCGACGGTCTTGCCCGGACCGGCGCCCCAGTGGCGCAGCGGAGAATAGGTGGTGATGCCGGCGCACAGCAGCGGCGCCACGGCGGCCAGCTGCTCTTCCGGGTGGCGCACGCGCAGCACGAAGCGTTCGTGCACGACGATCTGCTCCGAGTAGCCGCCCAGGGTATGGCCGGGCGCGTCCTGGGTCGGGCCGTTGTAGGTGCCGACCATGCCGTCGCAGTAGTTTTCCAGGCCGTCTTCGCAATCGGCGCAATGCTGGCAGCTGTCGACCATGCAGCCGACGCCGACCAGGTCGCCCACCTTGACCCCGTTCACGTGATCGCCGACGGCGGACACGCGGCCGACGATCTCGTGGCCCGGCACGCACGGGAACAGCGTGCCGGCCCATTCGGCGCGCACGGTGTGCAGGTCGGAATGGCAGACGCCGCAGAAGGCGACGTCGATCTGGACATCGTGCGCGCCCGGTGCGCGGCGGACGATGTCCATGGATTCGAGCGGCTTGTCGGCGGCCAGGGCGCCGTAGGCTTTTACAGTCATCGATTTTCCTTTGAGGTGTCGGTGCCGGCCGGCGGTCAGTCCCCCGGCCCAGGCTGCGCATGATAATGGCATTCGCGCACGCACGCGTGCAGCCGCGCTGCATGACCTTATGAACCCTGCTCATGAATTGTGCTTACAATTCATGAGCTGCAGTCCGTATCGATGCCCGTGACGGTGTTCGCCGTCGCGCTTCCCGCATCGCCCCACAAGCCTCATAATGGCATGTTGGCCACGGGGCGCGCGTGCAAGCGCGCGCCGTGGCGTCTCATGATCCGACCCCGAGGTTTTCAAGGATGTTTCCCGCCGTATCACTTGATGTGGGCACCGCGCTGCGGACCCTGGTGCTCACGCTCGACCTGCTCGGCACCTTCGTGTTCGCGCTCAGCGGCGCCGTGGCCGGCGTGCGCCGCCGGCTCGATTTGTTCGGGGTGCTGGTGCTGTCCTTCGTCGCCGCCAATTCCGGCGGTATCGTGCGCGACCTGCTGATCGGCGCCACCCCGCCGGCCGCGATCCGCGACTGGCGCTACCTGGCGGCCTCGCTGCTGGCCGGGGTGCTGATCTTCTTCTGGCACCCGGGCCTGAAGCGCCTGCGCAGCGCGGTGCTGGTGCTGGACGCCGCCGGCCTGGGCCTGTTCTGCGTGGCCGGCGCTCAGAAGGCGCTGGTGTTCGGCGTACAGCCCTTCATGGCGGCCCTGCTCGGGATGCTGACCGGGATCGGCGGCGGCATCGTGCGCGATGTGCTGCTGTCCGAGATCCCGGCGGTGATGCGCGCCGAGGTGTATGCGGTGGCGGCGCTGGCCGGCGCCAGCGTCGTGGTGGTGGGCGATGCGCTCGGCCTGCACAGCACCGCGATGGCCTGTGCCGGGGCCGCGCTGTGCATCGGACTGCGGCTGGCGGCGATCCGCTACGACTGGCATCTGCCGGTCGCACGCACGGTCGAACCGGCGGCCGAGGATGCCGAGACCGACCGCGCGCGCAGCGGCCGCTAGACGGCGGCGGCTCCGGCCGCGCGGCGGCGCCGGTAGCCCAGCATGCCCAGGCCGGCAGCGATCAGCAGCGCGGTCGCCGGCTCGGGCACCTCGCCCGGCGTGCCCGGATCGCCCGGCACCTCGGGCGTCCCGGCTTCCACATTGAAGGTCAGCGTACCGAAGTTCCAGACCCCGTCGGGATTGAGCCCGCTGTCGTCGAAGCCCTCGAAGAACTCCAGGCGCAGGATGCCGTCGCTACCGACCATGAAGCTCAGACTTTCGGCAACCAGGTCGATCGACGCCGCGTAGGTCGCGGTGCCCGCGAAATCGTCGAACCCGCCGGGTGCCAGCAGCACGCCCCGGGTCACGGTGGAATTGGTGAACGCCAGGCCCAGTTCGGACAGCCAGCTCGGACGGTTGGCCGTCACATTCACGTCGTAGCTCATGCTGGTGATGGTTGCGTTCGCACCCACATCGTAGGTCAGTACGGTATTGGCCTCGTCACCCAGTTCGCCCCAGCTGCTGATGTTGGCGATATTCACCACCAGCGGCGCAGCGGACACCGACATGCAGGCGAACAGGGACAAACTTGCAATCAACTGGCTGAAACTGCGTAGCGACATGGACATCTCCCGTAAATATGAAATCGTCGTGCACGCAAAATTTATGCCAGGATAACAAGGTTTATTTAAGTCATTGATTTCCTTTGGAAAACTTTTGCGATCTGCTTGCGCGGTCCGGCGCATGTAATATTTACCGACACCGGGAGTTACGTCTACGCTGCCACCATGATTCTCCTAGGAATATGATGTGTCTTTAATGCAAGTTATTCGGCGCGTGCAACTGCGTCGAGATAGATCCCCGGTTCGGCGGCCAGCCCCTGCTTGACGCGCTGCGACAGCTCGTCGATCAGCACCTCGCTCTGCTCCGCCGCCAGCGCCGCATAAGCGCGCGCCACGACATCCCCCGGCGCCAGCTTGGGCAGGTCGATGCCGCGCGTGAGATCGGTGTCGACGAAGCCGACGTGCAGCCCCAGCACCTGCGTGCCCTGCGCCTTCAGCGCGATGCGCAGGCCGTTGGTCAGGCTCCAGGCGGCGGATTTCGTTACCGCGTAGCCCGCCAGACTGGGCGTGCTGATCCAGCTGGCCACCGACAGCACGTTGAGGAAGGCACCGCCGCCGTTGCGCGCCAGCACCGGCGCGAATGCCTGGCTCATGCGCAGCATGCCGAACAGGTTGGTGTCGAGCATGGCGCGCAGCCGGTCGATGCTGCCGGGATCGAGCAGGTCGCCCATGTCGGCGATGCCGGCGTTGTTGACGACCAGGGTAACGTCGCCGCAGCCTGCCGCCGCGGCGGCCACCTGATCGGGGTCGGCCACGTCCAGCCGCAGCGGCAGCACGCCGGGCAGCGTGACGGTGGACGGGTCGCGTGCCCCGGCATAGACCTTGGGCGCGCCCGCGGACAGCGCTTGGCGGGCGAACTCCTGCCCGATGCCGCGGTTGGCGCCGGTAACGAGGACGACGGCATTCTCGAGTTTCATGGCAATCTCCTGCTGATTCGAAATATGACGGACATCATTTGTCCGGACGAAAAAAAATGCCGCACGGGTCGCGACGGCATGCTGGTGCTACCGATCCGGGACGGCAGCGTCGAACTGGCTTTTCAAGGCGTCGCGGCAGTGTTGCAGCATGGCACTGCGCTGGGCACTGTCGACCATTCTGGCCATCTGGACCGCGCCGATCATCGTGCTGACGACCACCATGGCGCTGCCCGGTGCGCTGCCAGGCGGCAGCGACTGCTCCACCAGGCCGATCAGCTGCTGCACCCGGCGCGACGAAGCGCCGCGCAGTTCCGGCTCGCCGCGCTGCAGGTCGGGGCCGAGGGCGGCCACCGGGCAGCCGCCATCGAGCGCATTCACATGCACTTCCGACAGGTATTCCTCGACCAGCGCACTCAAGGGAGTCGCGCCGTCCGCGACGCGTGCCCGCAGGCGTTCGCGCAGGCGCCGCATGCTCTGCGCGCCGGCATGTTCGACTGCTTCCGCCAACAGCGCTTCGCGCGATTCGAAGTGGGCGTAGAATCCGCCGTGCGTCATGCCGGCATCCTTCATCACGCTGGCCACGCCGACGCCGGCGAAACCGTCGCGGCACAGGGCGCGGGCGGCGGCGTCGAGGATGCGTTCGTGCGATTGCTGACGGCGGATCTGCTTGGCATCGGTGGACATGGCGGCATCCTCGGATATGATGGGCTTAATATTATAGTCATCATATTTGAATGTCAAGCCGCTGCGTGGGCATGCACTACAATAGCCGTCCCCGCATTCACCCAGCACTCACGCCATGCCCCAGACCGACCTCCCCTTCCGCGCCACCACCGACGAAGCCTGCGCCTGGCTGGCCGCGCAGACCGGCACCTCCTGGACCCTGGCGCGCCTGCTCGGCGAGGGGCTCACGCCCTACGTCTGGCTCGACTACGATGCCGCCCACCCGGAGCTGTTCGGCGACGCCAACGGCGGCTATGCGGCGCCGGTGTTCTTCGAGGGCGATGTGGCACGCCTCGCGGGCGGCAGCGACGACGTCCTGATCACGCTGACCAAGGACGTCTGGAAGATCCCGGTACGCCTGCCGGAACCAGGATTCCGGCGCCCGCTGGCTGCGCTGCGCTTCCAGAAGAAGGACCTGGAGCGCCTGGCCGGACGGCTGAAGCACGAGGCCGCCGCCCCGCCCCAGGAAGCGGCGCGGCCGGCGCCGGCCGAATCGCAATTCGGCATCGGCAAGGCGGACGTGCTGGCGGCGTTCGGGCGGCTGGCGCGGCTGGACCTGGACAAGTCGCTCGACGAGGCCATCGGCATCTTCGGCGACGACGGCGCACGCGTGAAGGCCAGCGCGCGCAAGTCGAAGCGCAACGCGGTGTGGAACCCGGTCACGCTGGCGCTGGGACTGCACGATGTCTACCGCGTGCCGCTCGGCCCCCTGAAGCGCGCATTCAAGACGCACGAATTCCTGCAGGCCTGGGAGGCCGACTGGGAACGCTCGCTGCAGTTGCTAGGAAAGTGAACGCGCCAGCAGGCGCCGCAGCTGGGCCGCCTGGTAGGCGCCGAAGGTATCGCTGAACAGGCAGCGGATCAGCGGGTCGTCGACCGCGTCGGCGTCCAGCAGCGCGCGCTCGGTGGCGGCATCGAACACGGCGTCGTTGATGCGCATGTACATCGAGGTCAGCGACTCGCCCTCCTCCAGCGCCCCATGCAGTTTGGTCATCGGGATCTCGGTGGTCCAGCCCGGCGCATCCCCGCTGTCGTCCAGGCGCACGCCATGCACCGGGTCCAGGCGGTAGCGCAGCACCGTGGCCGCGCCGGCATGATCGTAGAGCGTCAGTTGCCAGATGCGCGGCTGGTCGAAGTAGTCGGACGCGGCTTCCACCTCGCCGTATTTGGCGGGCAGTCCGGCGCGGCAGTAATCCAGCACGCGTGCCTGCTGTGCCGCCGTCAGCGCCGGAAAATGGCGCGCGATGGCGGCGGTGGACGGCGGCGCGGCATTGCCTTCGTAGGCGTAGTCGACGTCCTGGTCGCCCACCGGCAGCACCCAGTCGAGTGGCGGCGCCGGCCGCAGGCCTTCCGCATCCAGCGTCACCGACACGCCAGGATTCAGGCGCACCACCCGGGCATCGGGAAGCGCGGCGCCGACCTCGCGCGCGAACTGCGCATACGAGATCGGAAAGAAGGCGCGGTTGTACCAGGACCAAGGCTCCTGCAGGAACTGGCAGGAGCTCGGCACCACGTAGCGCGGCCGCAGCGCCTGAAGCTGCGGGATCCACTCTTCCGGCAGCGACGGCGGCGCCGGCACGGTGCGCGACGGCGTCAGCACCTCGAGTTCGCGCATGGTCTGGAACGGCCACAGCACCATGTCCCACGGGCCTTCCTGCACCAGCTGGGCCAGGGTGTCCTCGTCGATCCAGGAATCGACCACGTTCAGCACGTTCAAGCCGGCCGCTTCGATCTGGAACATCGAATCGACCTCGGCATCCATCGCCTCGCGCGGCGTCACCCGGAACGGGCCGACCTCCACCGCCCGGTTCAGGTGCAGCGGGTGGACCTCGGTGAAGCCCAGGCGACGCACCATCTCGAACAGTTCGGTGAACAGGCAATAGATATGGATCGGCGTGGCGCGGTCGAGCAAGTCCAGGCTCTCGAGCGAGCAGTGGTCGTCGTGGAAGTGCGAGATGAACACCGCATCGAAGCGCTGGCGCCGGATGCCTTCAAGGTCGAAGCGCACCGCCGGAAACGCGTGGCAGTTGCGGCTGAACGGGTTCTCGAAGATGGTGTCGAAGGCGATGCGGCTGTCGCCGCAGGCCATCACGTAGCCGGCGTGCAGGATTCTCGAGATGGTCAGGGCGGGTCGGGTCATCGTGGCCTCGTGGTGAGGCCGGCATTCTACAGGGTTCGCGCGCGGCCGCGGGGTTGCAGGCCCTGCAGGCCACGCAGGTCGCGCAGGATTTCGCGCGCCGCGTTGTGGCCTGGCGCACCGGTGACGCCGCCGCCGGGATGGGTGCCCGCGCCGCAGGTGTACAGCCCGGCGACGGGGCCGCGGTAATCGGCATGGCCCAGCATCGGCCGCGCCGAGAACAGCTGGTCGAGGCCGAGCGCGCCGTGGAAGATGTCGCCTTTGATGAGGCCGAAGGTGCGCTCCAGGTCCAGCGGGCTCATGATCTGGCGCCCCAGCACCGCGCGCCTGAAGTTGGGGGCATACCGGTCGACGGTGTCGATCATCAGGTCGGCCACATGCTCGCGGTGTTCGTCCCAGCTGGCGCCGTCGGGCGGCTCGGGGGCGACGTGCTGGCAGAACAGGCTGGCGACGTGCTGGCCGGACGGCGCCAGGGTCGCGTCGAGGGTGGATGGGATCAGGAGTTCGACGATCGGCGCGCGCGCCCAGCCGAGCGCGCGCGCATCGTGGTAGGCGCGCTCCATGTACTGCAGCGTGGGCGCGATGATGATGCCGCTGCCATGGTGCTCGGCGGGCGCCTTGCCCGGCAGGCAGCGGAAGTCGGGCAGTTCCGACAGCGCGACGTTCATCCTGAAGGTCCCGGAGCCGCAGCGCCAGGCCTGCATGCGGCGCAGGAAGTCGGGCGGCAGCACAGCCGGGTCGACCAGCCGCGTGTACAGCAGGCGCGGGTTCAGGTTGGACACGACCGCGCGCGCATCGAGGCGTTCGCCTCGTGCGGTGACCACGCCGGCGGCGCGGCCTTTGTGCAGCAGCACTTCGTCGACCGCGCAGCCGGTGCGGATCTCGACGCCCTGCTTCGTTGCCGCCCTGGCCATGGCTTGCGTGATCGCGCCCATGCCGCCGATCGCGTGGCCCCAGGCGCCCTTCCTGCCGTTCACTTCGCCGAACACGTGGTGCAGCAGGACGTAGGCCGAGCCCGGGGAGTACGGGCTGGCGTAGTTGCCGACCACGCTGTCGAAGCCGTAGGCGGCCTTGATCGGCGCGCTCTCGAACCAGCCGTCCAGGTAGTCGCCGGCCGACTTGGTGAACAGGTCGAGCAGTTCGCGCTGGGCCGCCAGCGGGAGCTTGCGCATGCGGTTGCCGAGCTTGCCGGCCTTGATCATTTCGGGCAGCGCGGCTCGCCATCCCGACTCGACCCGGTTGGGCGGTGTCTGCAGGACCAGGTCGCGCAGCAGGTCGGCGGCGGTGTCGAGGTGCGCGGCGTAGTCGTCCAGACGCAGCGCGTCGCGTTGCGAAAACTTCGCCACCTCGTCCCTGGTACGCCCCGGGCCGAGCTTCAGGTAGCGGCCATCGTCGAGCGGCAGGAAGTTCGACAGCGGACGCTCGACGATGCGCAGGCCCTGCCCGTGCAGGTCCATGTCGCGGATGATCTTCGGGTTGAGCAGCGAGACCGTGTACGAGGCCACCGAATTGCGAAAGCCCGGATGGAATTCTTCGGTCACCGCGGCGCCGCCGACCACTTGGCGCCGTTCCAGTAGCGTGACTTTCAGGCCGGCGCGGGCCAGGTACCAGGCGCAGACCAGGCCGTTGTGGCCGCCGCCGATCACGATCACGTCGCGCATGGCGGCTCCTGGTCGAATGTGCCGCTCTCGAGCGCATCGGAGGGCATGCACGAACGGCTGGTTGGCATCGCGTCCCTGCCTTTTCGAATATGGAACCGCGCCGCGAGCGCGCGGCGGGTTCCACCACGGGTTTTAGGATTTGCGGCGGCGCATGGCCGACACGCCCAGCAAACCGATGCCCAACAGGGCGAACGACGCCGGCTCAGGCACGGCGGCGGCTTCGGTGATGTCGAGACGGACAAACAGGCCTGCCGGCAGGCCGCCGAAACCGTCGCCGACGATGTTGAAAGTATAGATGCCGACGCCGGAGAACACATAATCGATCTTCTCGTAAGTCGTGCTCAGCCAGCCGATTTCGCCCCTTCCGTCGCCGACCACGGTGTTTGCGGCACCGGCATAGGCAATCGACGTCGCCAGCAGCGTACCGGCGCTAAACAGCTGGAAGGTATCGCCGACGACGTACTGATCGGTGACTTTGAACGAAGCGGTCTGGCCTTCGCTCAGCGAAAACACGTACGGCGAGCCGTCGGTCGGGGCGTTGGCCACAGACAGGTTGTCGTACACCCAGCCGGTGTTCTCGGCGATCGGGGCAGCGAGTGCGGGGAGAGACATCGTGGCGAGCACGGATAAGGCGAGGAGCGACTTGCGGCAGTTTTGGAACATATATATCCTTTTTATTAGGGGAAATATATTCTAAGCAACTTCCATGCCGATACTTAACGTTTGGAAATTATTGTTTTATATCAATCGCTTACAAATTTTTTAATGACTTTTTGACTGGATTGCCAAAAGCACTGTAATCATTTTCGACATGCAATATTCGGCATTTTAGTTTCACCATATGACAACGCTTGACCGGTTCGGTGACGACGCAGGACTGAAATCTGGCCGAGCGAATTCGGTACTGCAGGACCGAATAGTGGAAGACTATTCTGCAAAACAAAAAACCCCACTCGGCGTACCAAGTGGGGTTTTTTGGTGTTACTCATTAAGCAAAAAACCCCGCAGAGATCACTCTGCGGGGTTTCGCTTACTGCAATTACTTAGCCTGACGATAACCTACTTTCACACTGGTTGCAGCACTATCATCGGCGCAAAGTCGTTTCACGGTCCT
>Ga0308163_10000468_pt1 | contig 70939 bp, 58 predicted proteins | sample PhyTR1_FD_201037 | JGI IMG/M metagenome (GOLD analysis project Ga0308163, IMG submission 201037) | Phyllosphere microbial communities from UC Gill Tract Community Farm, Albany, California, United States - DLSLT.R1 | ecosystem: Host-associated > Plants > Phyllosphere > Unclassified | place: USA...
TGCGGCCTACCTCAGGTCAGAATTTACTATTCCTGAAGTGGCACAGACAATCATACTCACCCGCGGTGAAGGCAATACACCAATGCCTGAGCATGAGAAACTTGAGGAAATGGCCAAATTGAGGGCTACCATATGTATCTTTCTCAGTGCCGGGATTATCAAAAAAGTAGAGGGACAACTCTTACAGCATTACCCGGCAGAAACCCCTGTAGCTGTGCTTTTCCGAGTGAGCTGGAAAGATGAAAAAGTATGGACAGGAAAACTGGACGAGCTGAGCAGGATCGTCAGGGACAATAAATTAACACGTACTGTGCTGGTGATTGTAGGCGAAGCTATAGGCGCCAGAAAAAACCGTTCCTGGTTATATGGCGACAACTGGCATCATATTTTCCGGAAAAAAGATAAAAATGGTAATTTGATCAAAGAAGAAGATCAAACTATATAATGATTCTTTTACTTGGTGGAACAACGGAAGGTAAACAGGTTGCTGGCTATCTTGATAAGGCCGGGGTAGACTATATCTACTCTACCCGGACGGAAGTAGCTTTTTATGGTAAGGGAAAATACAGATCCGGAAGCCTAAATGCAGATGGTTTAAAGGAATTTTGCAGGTTGAATGCAGTTAGCCTGATTATCGATGCCTGTCACCCTTTTGCTGCGGAGCTACACGCTACTGTAGCAACAATTGCAGAAAAGTTACCGGTAGTCCGCTTTGAAAGGGAGTTTCCCGAAAGAATAGCGAGCCCCCTGGTGCATTACATCAGTGATTATACTGAAGCACTGCGGAAGTTAAAGGGTTACCGCTCCATGCTCGCGTTAACGGGCGTGCAGTCTATTCCATTGCTCAGCAGCTTCTGGCAGCATTATCCCTGCTGGTTCAGGATCCTGGATCGTAAGTACGCTGCCGATCTTGCCGCCAGCTATAATTTTCCGGCAGGTCAGCTGCTATTTGGATTGCCACAGGAAAAAGAAGGAGAGCTGAAGCTGTTCAGCAAGCTGAGGCCAGAAGTCATCCTGACGAAAGAAAGTGGCATCAATGGAAAACTGGATGCAAAAATTGAAGCCGCAATGAGCTGCCATATCCCTATATTTATCATTAAAAAGCCGGAGCTTTCAGCTTTATTTGAGACTGTACATCAATTACAGGATTTGGACAACTGGATTAAGCCATAAAGAGCAGGAAAGAGGTAGAAATAAAAGCAGGATACAATGAGTGAACTTCAGCCTATACCGGATGGTCCCTTAAGAACAGGATTTACAACGGGTGCCTGCGCAACTGCTTGTGCCAAGGCTGCCCTGCAGGCATTGATCAATGGAAATACCATAACGGAGATTCTGGTTACCCTTCCCATAGGTCAGGAACACCTTTTCCAGATTTTTTCCTGTGATCTTAATACATCCTCCTGTACCTGTACCACTCAAAAGGATGCAGGAGACGATCCTGATGTTACACATGGCGCAATTATCGGTGCTACTGTCAGCTTAAATGACTCGGGCAGCATCACGTTTTTACAGGGGAGGGGTGTAGGTAAAGTTACTCTCCCGGGCCTGGAGATAGGCGTAGGGGAACCGGCGATAAATCCTGTTCCCAGACAGATGATGCAGAATGCCTGTAAGAAACTACTCTCTGAAAATCAGCTGGAGCATAAAGGAGTGGAGATCACGGTTTTTGTGGAGAACGGTGAAGTGATCGCCAAAAGGACGCTCAATGAGCGCCTGGGAATCATAGGCGGCCTCTCCATCCTGGGAACAACAGGCATTGTGACCCCTTTTTCGGCCTCTTCATATATTGCCAGCATTACTCAGGGCATAGACGTAGCCGTTGCAAACGGTGCAGAGGAACTTGTGATCAACTCCGGAGCCAGGAGTGAAAAAAACCTGAAGCTGTTATTTCCTGATCTGCCTGAATTTGCATTTATACATTACGGCAACTGGATAGGGGAAACCCTGGAAAAGATAGCCCTCAGCCCGGCAATAAAGAAGGTTTACCTGGGGATCATGCTGGGCAAATCAGTAAAACTGGCCGAAGGTATGATGGATACGCACAGCGGTAAAAATACCTGGAATAAGGAGTTCGTATGGCAAATGGCGAAAGATGCAGGCTACCCACAAGACTTGTTAGAACAGATTCTATCCTTCAATATGGCCGGCCGTTTAACCGATTTGTTTAGCTTTGCCGGCTCTGAACCCTTTTATCTGGCCTTGCTGAAAGCCTGCTATGAAAATTGTTCAGTTTTAATTCCTTCAGCCGATCTGGTTTTGTTCCTGATCAGCAGGGATGGTGAATACATACAATATCCAAATGAATTTTCTTAGCATAAGCCGCCCGCTGATCGCCGGCATTTTACACTCTTTTGAACCAGACCACGTGACGGCTGTCTCTGTTCTGGCCTCAGAACAGGCACTGAATAAAAAACGTATTTCCTGGGGAGTGATCTTCAGGGCCTCGCAATGGGCGCTGGGCCATTCGGTTACACTGATTATTTTCGGCGTTATTGCGCTGCTTTTTAAAGCTTCACTGCACAGATACGTGACCAATATTTCTGAATGGGCCGAAATCGCCATTGGGCCGATTATGCTTATCTTGGGCTTGAATGCCATCCGCAGCAATTACAAGATCAATGAAATGATCAGGGACAATAAAAAAATAGAAGCCCATGAACACTTTGCGTCCAATCCTATTCATTTACATGGAAAAAAAGGGGAGGAAATTAGCATGAACCCACTAACCAGATCATTCTGGGTAGGAATGCTGCACGGACTGGCAGGTACAGGCGGTGCTTTAACTACAGCACTGGTGATCAGTGCGCCCACAATCGGAGCTTCGATACTGGTTCTGGTAATTGAATCCGTAGGGATTATTGTGGCAATGAGCGTTTACAGCTATGTTTTGATCCACACTATGAGCCGCTTTCTGGAAAAGAATATGGCGATTTTTAAATGGATGAACGGTATTGCCGGACTGGCATCAATTACGATCGGCTGTGTCTGGATCTACACGCTGATCCTGTCTTAAATGCCCAGCAGCTTTTTAAACTGACTGCCCAGCGTATTTTTTTTCTCTCCCACTTTGTCATCTTCTTCAAAAAGCACGCCTTTTACATTGAGGTGATGCCCTATCTGTTCTTTTCCAACCTCTTCTTCAAAACCGATAATCTGTTTGCGGTACTTGCATAACTGGCAGTTCATATTCCCGGTTCCGTGTACAGCTTCTTCCAGACGGCTGTCAAATGCTTTTAACATCAGCTCATCAGTTCCAAAAGGTGCTGTATAGATAAATTCCTGTTCGGAACGACTGTTTTTTTCTTCGAGCGTAGTATGGATCCTGTCCAGCAGAACTCCTGTGAAAAAGAAAAAGGGGATGGCTATGGTTCTTTTAAAGCCCAATTTTTCTACCAGGGCCAGGGATTGGTCTACTGAAGGATAAGCCGTACCGCTGTAAGCCGTAGTAGCAAAGCCGAAGCCCATACCTTCCCAAAGCATACTCATCAGTTTGGTTACATCGCTGTTGGCATCAGGATCTGTAGTCCCTCTTCCCACCACAACCAGGCAGGTTTCCCTGCGGTCCAGGGGGCTCAAACGAAGTTCGGTTTCTTCGATTCTCTTTTTCGCAAGATCCAAAACGAAAGAGTTTACTCCAATGGGACTGCCCATTTTGATCTGAAGATCTGGGTAGTAGGACTGGATCGTATTGAGCTCATAGGGAATGTCATTTTTTGCATGTGCCCCTGCAAAAAGAATAACCGGTAAAGCATAAATAACACGAACACCTTTGCTGTATAAACGCTCTACGGCTGCTTCAAACAGGGGGTGATTAAATTCTAAAAAGCCATAATCTACTTCGTAATCGCCTTGGTAACGGTCTTTCAGGAGTGCTACAAGGTTTTTGAATTCTTCCACACCTGCAGTTTTTCTGCTGCCGTGGCCGCAAAGTAAAACGCCTTCTTTTAGCATTAGTCCCTCCTTCATTGTGATAAATTTACGACTGATCCGATGATGATGATAGCCGGATAGGTCAATTGTGCCGATGCTGCCATTGCAGGCAGGTCCTGAACCAGTCCTTTAACCGATTTTTGTTCAGGTAAGGATGCATGCTGAATGATTGCAGCGGGTGTATTCCCCTTACCTGCGTCAAGATACGTGTTTGCAATGGATTGTAATTGTTTCATCCCCATGTAAATGACTACCGTTGCATTGCTCTGTATGGCGAGACGGAGGTCGGCTGACAAAGTGCCGTCCTTTTTGGTTCCGGTAACAACCCAGATGCTTTCACTCACATTTCTGTGTGTGAGGGGTATGTCTTCAAATCCTGTAGCCTGCATGCTCGAAATCCCTGGAACAAAATGGGTTTTGATCCCCTGCGCCCGTGCATAGAGGATCTCCTCGAAGCCCCTGCCAAAGATGAAAGGGTCGCCACCCTTTAAACGCACAACTTTCCCTTTCATGAAAGCATAATGCCTGATCATTTCATGTATGGTTTCCTGCGGAGTATACTCTCCGTAAGGCTGTTTACCCACATATATCTTCTCGCAATCTTCCCTGGCAATGCTCAGCAGTTCTTTATTGGCCAGGTTATCATATAAAATAACGTTTGCCTGCTGCAATATTTTATAACCTTTAATGGTCATCAAATCGATATCACCCGGGCCGGCTCCAACTACAAATAATTCAGGGGGTTCGTTATTCTCTGTCATTCAAATTAAAAATCGCATAAAATTAAGCTTTATATTGTTACCCTCAGCTCATGTGCGACTTAATTTTAGTTTCTAAACTCCGGGCTTTGTCCAGCAGCATCTTGTTACTTACAAAGGGATCAATAGCGGTAACCTCGCTTAAAAGTGCCTTTTTATAGATCTTATTAAAATCGGCGTATTGCAGGGAGAACTCCCACTCGCATGAAAGCCTGCTGAATATTTTAGTGCTGTGCTCAGTGAGCCGGCTGGGATCAGTAACAATAAACTGTCCTGTAGGAAGGCTTTCTATTGCTTTTAACAGCGCTTCATTGTAAGTTATCCAAACTTTAAGATAAAATTCGGCAGTAGTGGCGTACAGCTCCTTTGCCCTGCGGCTTCTTTTTCTATTTTTCCAGTTCTGCCGTGAAAACCAGCTTTTGGATAAATAATACTTATCCAGCTCCTTGAGGTCCCGTTGAATTAAAGAACTGACCGTTTCGCCGTAATTGCGAATGATAATCAGGTAATAGGCATTGGGGATTAAGGCCTGGTAATGATCCAGAAAAAGACAGGTCCTTGGTTCTTTCCAACCCCATTCCCGCTGCAATGTATTCTTAAAACTGATAACAGAGCGTAGTTTTTCTTTCTGATAAACGGAGAGGGCGGATATGGGAGCGTGAACATAACCAAAAGCGTTTTCCCCAAGTATCTCTTCGTGGTACTGGAGGAAATCCATGTCTTCAAAGTGCCCTTCAGCATTACCTATGGCAGGTCCCAGCAGCCTGTCGCCCAAATGGAGGCCACAATTGTACAACCACTGACTGAGTACTGAGGTGCCCGAACGGTGCATGCCGGCGATAATTAGGATTTTGTTGTCCAAAGCTTCGTTTGCTGTATCCAAATCAATTATTGTCTATGATAAAACTGCAGAGCAGGGAGGTGCATTCCTGGATATCCAGAACATCTGTGTTCAGGTAAAGATCTGGCGAAGCGGGTACATCAAAGGGATCGTTGATACCGGTAAGGTTACTGATCTTTTCAGGATGGCCATCAGGCAGCATCGCTCTTTTGTATAATCCCTTGGTATCCCTGCCGATCAGGGTATCTACCGGACAGTCCACAAAGATAGTTTTCACATTTTCATAGGTCTCTTTCAGCTCTTCCCTCACTTCATCATAGGGGTTGATAGCACTAACAATAGTCACAATGCCACATTCCGAAAACTTGTTGGCAATGAATCCCAGCCGCCGGATGTTTTCCTGCCTGTCTGGCTTTGAATAGCTGAGTTCTCTGAAAAGCGTGCTTCTGTATTCATCGCCATCAATGATTTCAGTGTTCATTCCTGACTGGCTTAACCTGTTTTTTACTGTGTTTGCAAGGGTAGTTTTTCCGGCGCCGGAAAGACCGCATAATAATAATACCATATCAATCAGTTGTTTAGATGATTTGAAAACGCGTACATCTCCGATAAATTATTCCCAAAAGCTATGGTATCGACCAGTGGCTTGAATGTGTCGACGAATAAAGCAGGTACCGTGTATATTTAACATTTTTTTACATTTAATTTGACACCCTGAAGAAATATATAGCAGTCTTTCCTACCAGAGTAAGACAGGATTTAACTAAATTTATCGCATGCAAACGGTTAATTTATCCTGGCTCAAATCACTCGAAGTTTTTGTTAATGTTCCAGATGAACAGTTACAATGGTTTATAGATCAAAGTGAAAACAGACTGATTGATGACGGGGAGGTCTTATTCAAACCTGGTGATCAGCTTACTGGTCCACACATCGTCATTGAAGGGGGTATTCAGTTCTATATGATCCAGAATGGTTCCAGAAGAGAAATTGTTACCTTCGGCCCGGGCGATATCACAGGATACCTTCCTTATTCCCGGGGTAAAGTAGCCGGGGGGTATGGTGTAGCAATCGGCGAACTGCAGATGCTGAGCCTGCCACTGGAAAAGATACCCGAGCTGATCAAAGAACATTTTGAGCTCACCCAGGCCTTTGTCCACGTGATGAGTAACCGTGTGCGGGATTTTACTGCATTTCAGCAGCAGAATGAAAAGATGATGGCCCTCGGTAAACTGTCCGCAGGTCTTGCCCATGAACTGAACAATCCGGCATCAGCAATTGCCCGCGACTCAGATTCGCTGAAGGAACACCTTAGACTGGACCCGAAGCTTTTTAAGGAAATGGTGATGATCCGTATCGATGAAGAACAGGTTGACCAGCTGAACAAGGAACTTTTTAAAGTCCTGTCTGTAACAGACCACGCGCGTCTGAGCCTGAAGGAGAGGATGGCCCTCGAAGATGAAATCACAGACTGGTTTGAAGACCATGATATTGAAAACGGTTATGCGATTGCTGAAAGCTTTGCGGACTTCAGCTTCTCTGTTGAAAGTCTCCAGGCTTGTGCTGCCGCCATCCCGCCCGCATGTTTATCCCCGATGTTTAACTGGATCAGCAACCTGCTGGTCACAGAAAAAATGGTTCAGGATATACAGCTGTCTTCAAAAAGAATTGCCGACCTGGTTACTTCTATAAAGAATTTTACACATATGGATCGTGCCCAGGATAAGCAATTTGCAGATATTCACATTGGGATACGCAATACGCTGACCATGCTGGGCTATAAAATCAGAAAGGGCAATATCCAGGTGGTTGAAGAGTATGATGAAACCCTGCCCCCGGTTAAAGGGCTGATTGGAGAACTGAACCAGGTGTGGACAAATATTATCGATAATGCAGTTGATGCCATGGAAGTGAATGGCAAAGGAACACTGACCATCAGAACGGAAAGGGACAAGGACTTCGTACAGGTTCTCCTGATAGACGACGGACCCGGCATTCCCGCTGAAATCCTCCCGAGTATATTTGACCCTTTTTATACCACAAAGCCAATGGGAAAGGGTACAGGAATGGGATTAGAGGTGGTACAGCGTATTATTTATCAGCACAATGGATCAGTAAAAGTCAAATCTGTGCCCGGACGTACTGAGTTTATTGTCTGCTTCCCCCTGGATAACTAAATGAATTTTTAATTTAAACAATAGACTACTATATGAACCTCCCTATAATTTTTTCTATTGACGACGATCCCCAGGTACTGCGTGCAATCAGCCGCGACCTGAAAAGGCAATATGGAAATGAATATAAAATCATCAGTACGACCTCTGCAAATGAAGCCCTGGAAGCACTGATTGATCTGAAGAACAGCTCGGATGTCATCGCACTTTTCCTCTGTGATCAGCGCATGCCCGAGATGGATGGCGTTGCCTTCCTGGAAAAGGCAATTAAGATTTTTCCCGAGGCAAAAAGGGTACTGCTGACAGCCTATTCTGATACAGACGCAGCCATCAAGGCGATCAATGAGGTGAAACTAGATTATTACCTGATTAAACCATGGGACCCGCCTGAGGAAAAACTTTATCCGGTAATCAACGACCTGCTGGACGACTGGCAGGGGGACTATATCCCTGAATTCAAAGGCATAAAGCTGGTGGGATTCCAGTTTTCGCCACAGTCTCACCTCGTGAAAGACTACCTGGGAAGTAACCTGATTCCTTACAGATGGCTGGATGTACAGACACACCCTGATGCCTCAAGTCTCCTGAGCATCAATAAGCTCTGTAATGATGACCTTCCACTGGTGTTTTTTGACGACGGCTCTTTCCTGACGAAGCCTTCAATCAAGGATATTGCCGCAAAAATCGGAAAGAACCCGGAGATCATGCATGATATTTATGATGTAGTGATCATCGGTGCCGGACCGGCTGGGCTTGCTGCTGCGGTATATGGTGCATCCGAAGGCTTGAAAACACTGATGATCGAACGCAAAGCCCCGGGCGGTCAGGCCGGTACCAGTTCGAGAATTGAGAATTATCTGGGATTCCCCTCAGGATTGAGCGGAGCCGATCTCACGAGAAGGGCAATGAGCCAGGCCACCAGGCTGGGCGCAGCATTCCTGTCGCCGCAGTCTGTAAGCGATATCAAACAAAAAGATGGTTATAAAACCATTGTACTCGATGACGGACCGGATATCCTTACCCGATCAGTTGTAATTACCACAGGAGTGGATTACCGCAAGCTTGAGGTGAAGGGCGTAGAGAATTTTACGGGTGCCGGTATTTATTATGGTGCAGCCAATACAGAAGCATCAGCCTGTAAAGGAAGGGATGTTTTTATCATCGGTGGCGGTAACTCTGCCGGTCAGTCGGCAATGTACCTCTCCAAATTTGCTTCAAATGTCAGTATCATTATACGGAAGGATGATCTCTCTGCTACAATGTCGGCTTACCTGATAGAGCAGATTGAGCTGACCCCAAACATCCATGTGCTGCCAAATACGGAACTTATCGAAGCCACCGGCGATCAGCACCTGGAGCAACTGACGCTGATCAATATCAAAACAAAGGAAACGCATACCAGAGAAGCGGGCGCACTCTACATTTTCATTGGTGCAAGGCCCTATACAGACTGGATTAAGCTGGCTATAATTAAAAACGACAAGGACTTTATTGAAACCGGGCGTGAACTGCGCAATTATGAAGAGTTTAAGAAAACCTGGAAACTGCAGCGTGATCCCTACCTGCTGGAAACCAGTTGTGCAGGGGTTTTTGCCGCGGGCGATGTGCGTGCGGGAGCGATGAACAGGGTGGCGTCTGCAGTAGGTGAAGGCTCAATGGCAATCAGCTTTGTACACAAGTACCTGGCTGAGGTTTAAATAGGATGATTACCGTACCGATCTTAAGAATGGTATTCCGGCTTTGAGCGGATAGGTTTAGCTGAGCCGTTAGTGGTATTGTTAGCAACTATACTACTCAGCAGGTTTTCTATTTTTTTGGAGGAGATTTCAATCTTAGAAGCCATTGAAAAAATTTTCTCTGCACTCATCTCACGGCTGCCAAGTAACTGAGCGTACAAAGAGATGGATGTAACCGGGTTTTTCAGATCGTGCGACAGGCGGCGGAGGGATTCTTCATGGGATTTCAGCTGCTGTCTGCCGGCCAGCCTGGTCTCCAGTTTTTCCATTACAGTATCTGCCAGCAGCTGCAATAATTTGGTTTGTTTCTCTGTTACGTCCATATGCGGCTTGCTGTCTGTAACACAGATCGTTCCCAGTGCAGAGCCTTCTTTATTTCTGATCGGTGCAGCTGCATAGAACCTGATATCCTCCTCAGTAGAGAGAAAAGGGCTGTCCATCAGTTCATAACACTGAAGGGTATCGCCATATACGGTAACCCCTTCTTTTAGAATACTCAGCGAGCAAAGGCTTTGTACCCTTGCAACTGCCCTTGGTTCATAGTCAGTAGGAACGCTTGCTTTTATAAAAACCTGTTCTTTATCTACAAAACAGATATGCGCCCGTTCTGTATCAAAAATTTCTGCAGCAAGTACAGTAATTGCATCAAAATCTTTTTCCGGAAGTGTATTCAAAATTTCAAATCTGTTTAATGCATCTATCCTGACCATCTCGTCATCAGGAATTATATTAACAGGCATCTTGTAATTAATCATTGATCTTTATTTCATTACTGGGTGAAAGTGAATCTGTTAGCTCTCAGGTGTTAGGTCGGGCAGGTTTTTTTTAAAAGCGTGTGTCTGAATAAACAAAAAATTGGATTGATTGTTGTTCAATTATTATTTTTATCAATGTTTGATCAAATTTGAGAGATTGATACTTTAAATATCAATTATTTTCTTCACCAAATTGAAATATGAATATAATTAAATTTTGCCTTGGTTTTATCAAGTTTCTGATCTCACAGGTTTAAGGGGCTTTAACGGTTTGAGGTAACAGGCTGTATCATGGGAAGAATCTCATCTACATACTTTCTCTCATTTGCCAGTCTGGGAACTTTATGCTGCCCGCCAAGTTTACCTTTTGATTTGAGCCAGTTATAAAATGTGTTGTGTGGGGCATTGTGCACCTTGGGACGGCATAGGGCCATATTGTTAAACCGTTTGGCATCATAATCTGAATTGATCTCGCGCAGGGTCTGGTCCAGGATATCCACAAACTTTTCGAAATTATCGGGCTGCTGGTCAAACTCTATGATCCATTCATGACCTCCGGCTTTGTCGCCCCTGAAGTAAATAGGGCAGGCCGTATAATCTTTAAAAACAGCACCTGTCTCCTTACATGCTTTACTGATCGCCTGCTCTGCATTATCAATAATTACTTCTTCACCGAAAGCATTGATAAAGTGTTTTGTGCGGCCGGTGATTTTGATCCTGAAAGGAGAAAGCGAGGTAAACTGTACAGTGTCGCCAATAACATATCTCCATAATCCTGCGTTGGTTGAAATTATGATTGCATAGTTTTTATGCAGCTCCACATCTTCCAGGCTTAGTGTTACAGGGTTTTCATCACAAAGCTGCTCTAGCGGAAGAAACTCATAATAAATACCGTAATCCAGCATCAGCAGCATCTCTTCGGATCTGACCTGATCCTGTATGCCAAAGAAGCCTTCAGATGCATTGTAAGTTTCCAGGTAATACATTTCCTCAGAAGGGATCAATTCTTTGAACTGCTCCCTGTAAGGGCCAAAATTTACAGCGCCGTGAAAATACAGTTCCAGATTGGGCCATACCTCCAACAGGTTATTTTTGCCTGTAATTTCCAGGACCTTCTTCGCCAGGACAATCGTCCAGGTGGGTACTCCCGAGATATTGGTTACGTTTTCCCTAATGGTCGCTTCTGCCATTCTTTCCATCTTCTGCTCGTAATCATTCATCAGGGCAATGGAAATATCCGGAGTGCGGTAATACTCGGCCCACATCGGCAGATTTTTAATCAGTACAGCAGACAGGTCACCATAATAGGTGTCCTCATTGAGCTGGTTGATCTGATGGCTTCCTCCCAGTACAAGTGCTTTTCCTGTGAGGATCTGATTGCCTGGCTTATTGTTACAGAAGATAGAGATCATGTCTTTACCTCCTTTGAAATGGCATTCTTCCAGTGCTTCTGGTGATACCGGAATAAATTTACTCCTGTCACTGGTAGTTCCGGATGATTTTGCAAACCATTTGATTTCTGATGGCCAGAGGATATTTTGTTCTCCCTGCAGCATGCGCTCAATGTAGGGCTTCATGCTATCGTAGTTCTGGAGTGGAACACGCTCTTTGAACTGCCTGGAAGTCTCTATGGACTTATAATCGTATTTTTTGCCCCACTCAGTGTTTTCTGCGCAGTTGATCAGGTTGTGAAACCACTCTTCCTGTACATCTACCGGGTATTTCATAAAAAGCTCAATCTGATGGACGCGCTTTTTCATGTACCAGGTAAAAATTGAATTTACGATTGCCATATTTGGTTAGTATAGAATTATAGGTTTTTACTTCGAAGTACAAAATTAGAGCCGAGATAAACTTTCCTGACCATCTCGTTGGCAGCAAGCACTTCAGGTGTTCCTGATTCAAGGATCTTGCCCTCAAACAGCAGGTAAGCCCTGTCGGTAATAGAAAGCGTTTCCTGCACATTATGGTCGGTAATCAGGATCCCGATGTTTTTATTTCTGAGTTTGGCAACAATAGTCTGGATCTCTTCCACTGCGATAGGGTCTACCCCGGCAAATGGCTCATCCAGTAAAATGAAATTCGGGCTTGCCGCCAGGGCCCTTGCAATTTCGGTTCTCCGGCGTTCACCTCCCGAAAGAAGATCGCCCCGGTTTCTGCGTACTTTATGCAAGCTGAACTCATCAATTAGCTCTTCTAGTTTTTCTTCCCTTTCGACCCTGGTCATGTCTGTCATTTCCAGGATAGACAGGATATTGTCTTCCACAGAAAGCTTTCTGAAAACTGAAGCTTCCTGCGCCAGGTAGCCAATTCCCTTTTGGGCGCGGCGGTACATGGCATCTTTGGTAATATCTTCATCACCCAGAAAAATAGAGCCCTCATTGGGTTTAATCAATCCCACAATCATATAAAAAGAGGTCGTCTTTCCGGCACCGTTAGGTCCCAGCAATCCTACTATCTCGCCCTGGCTCACGCTGAACGAAACATCGTTAACGACGGTCCGCTGTTTGTATTTTTTTATAAGATTATCAGCTCTTAATATCATTGATGTTATTGGTTAGGAATTTTGATCGCTTTAATGTTCAACTGCAGCCGCCTTTGATCTTTCCAGATATTTTCTTCAACTGTATAACAAACAGAAAAAGGTACATTAGGTTGTAAAAGATTCTCAAATTCTGCAAGTCCGAAACCGATGGCTTCAAAAATAGCTGAATTTTGTTGTTTAATGCTCAACTTTAAATGTTTTGTTCCGACAATATAAGGCCTGCCAGCGTAAGTAACTCCCTCAGTAACAAATACAGGGGCCAGGTTCATAGGGCCAAATGGCGCCATCTGAGCAATAATCCGCTGAAATTTACCGTCTATCTGTGAAAAATTGATCTTGCTGTCAATCAGGATTTCGGGACAAAGCAGGTCATCCGTAATGGTGGCGCTCACGATATCTTCAAAACGTTCAGAGAATGCATTGATATTTTCAGGTTTCATCGTCAGTCCCGCAGCAAACTTATGCCCGCCGAACTGCTCCAGCAGATCTGCACAGCCTAGTAAGGCCTCATAGAGGTCATAGCCGGGTACGGACCGGGCCGATCCTGTCAGAAAACCATTAGAATGTGTCAATACGATGGTTGGGCGGTAGTATTTTTCTGTTAAACGTGATGCTACAATACCAATAACGCCTTTATTCCAGTTTTCGTTATAAACTACAGTAGTCTTTTTGCCGATTAGCAATTCAGAGTCGTCAATCAGTGCCAGTGCCTCAGCTGTAATATTGGCATCAGTAACTTTACGGTCGGTATTCTGGATATTGATGAAAAGGCTTTGTTCTGCAGCCAGGTCATCCTCCGTACATAACAACATTTTCACTGCCTGATTGCCATGGTCCATCCGCCCTGCGGCATTGATTCTGGGTGCCAGGGTAAAAACTACATCAGTGAGGGTGAAGTTTTTGTTTTTGCCACAGCTGTCCATTAAAGCTTTCAGACCTGTGCAGGGTTCTGAATTCAATTTGAGCAGCCCGAAATAAGCCAGTGTACGGTTCTCATCTACTACAGGAACAATATCTGCAGCGATAGAAACCATCACCATGTCAAGATACTGCTCGTACATGCTCTCTGGAAGCTGATGGGTGTAACAATAGGCCTGGGCCAGCTTAAAGCCGATGCCGCAGCCTGCAAGTTCCTTAAAAGGATACGGGCAGTCTGCACGTTTCGGGTCAAGTACCGCAACCGCAGCCGGCAGTTCATCTCCCGGTAGATGGTGGTCACAGATAATAAAGTCTATTCCAAGAGTGTTTGCGTAAGCGATCTTATCATTTGATTTGATACCACAATCCAGTGCAATGATCAGTGTAATGCCTTTGGATTTTGCGTAATCGATACCTGCCGTAGAGATTCCATAGCCCTCTTTATGCCTGTCGGGGATATAATATTCCAGATTGTCACTGAACTGCCTGAAAAAGCTGAAAGCAAGGGCTACAGAAGTGGTCCCGTCTACATCGTAATCGCCATAGATCATCACTCTTTCGGATTTTGTAACCGCAAGATCTATCCTGCTGATGGCCTTGTCCATATCCTTCATCAGGAAAGGATCATGCAACTGTGTGCGCTGCGGCCTGAAGAAATCTTTTGCTTGATCGAAGGTTGTAATGCCCCGCTGCACCAGGATTTCTGCCAGGCTTCTGTCTATATTTAATTGTTGTGCAAGCAAATCCGTAGCTTTTTTATCGCCATTTACCGCCTGCACCCATCTTTTCTCCATTTGGTTTTTGTGTATCTTTGCAACAGATTGTAAATATATCATTAATTATTCTTTTGACTAATACCTACGCTATTGCAAGTATTCACATTAAATGAAGGTTCCTATTCTGTAGCTGCCGATAAAAAATTCGTTCCTTTTGACCCTCAAACAGATAATCCTAAAGACAGGCCGGGATCACTGTTTATTAACGTGCAGCCTTTTCTTGTTAAATTTAATGATTTGCTGCTGGTACTCGATACCGGCTTGGGCTACAGCAATAATGATGGGGAAATGATCCTGCATGAGAATATCAGGAATGCCGGATTTGATCCTGCTGATGTAGATTATGTACTGATGTCTCATTTACATTTTGACCACTCCGGTGGGATGGTACATAAAGAGAACAATAGCATGGAGCTGAGTTTTCCGCATGCTACCTACGTCATTCAGCGCGGGGAGTGGGAGGCTGCGTTCACCAATACCTCATCATCCTACAGAACAGAAATCTTTGATTTTATTCAGCGCAACGCCCAGATTACTTTTGTAGAAGAGTCTGCAGAGTTTATCCCCGGTATTTCACATGAGCTTACCGGCGCACATACACCAAACCACCAGGTATGGCTGCTCGATGATGGTACGGATAAAGTATTTTTTGGGGGTGATGTTTTGCCTGAACCCGGTGAATTGCTTAGGAAATTTATAGCCAAGTACGACTTTGATGGACGTAAGGCTATGGAATTGCGCGAAGAGTTTGGTAAAAGGGCTGTCGCTGAGCGATGGAATTGCCTTTTTTATCATGGCAAGACCAGCGCAACGGGGTTTATCGGTTTAACTGACGAAGGCCAGTTTAAGATTGTATAGGTTCTATATTCTTACCTTCAAATAATTCAATAAGACGTTCGATAGACAGGGGTTTAGAAATAAACCCTTTTACTGTTTTATAAGTTTTTGCCTTCTCAATATCGTTTTCATAAACCGAAGACGAAAGCATATACATATCGATATCATTCTGGATGCCCAGCTTTTCGTATGATTCCAGGAATTCCCAGCCATTCAGTACAGGCATGTTGATGTCAATCAGGATCAGCTGAGGGAAGGGAAGCTGCGCGTCCTTCAATTCTTTCAGATAATCAATTGCAAGCTGTCCGTTTGTCTTAGCCACCATCTGAGCTTCATATCCGGTTTTTTCTACAATTTTTTTGATGATAAAAATATTAATGTCATCATCATCAATTACCAGTAGATTAATTTTATCGCTCATCAGATTAGTGGTTTATATAGATTTGGATTTTAATAAAGATATAAAATAGAACTGTAAAGTATATGTTCAGATTAGTATTTAACAAAAAGAGGACCATTATGTGATAATGACCCCCTTTTTGTTTATAAATACAAATTATTATTTACTTGTCCTTTGATACTATGCCTCTGCTTCCATGTAACTTTCTATCGGAGGGCAGGCGCAAACGAGTGATCTATCTCCGAATGAATCATTTACCCTGCCCACAGATGGCCAGAATTTATGTTCGGCAACATATGCCAGTGGGAAAGCTGCAACCTTCCTGCTATAAGTATGTGACCATTCATCCCCGGTAACAGTTGCCACAGTATGGGGAGCATTCTTCAAAGGATTATCTGATTTATCCATTGTACCATTCTGAACACTGCTGATCTCATTTCTGATCGCAATCATCGCGTCACAGAAACGGTCCAGCTCATGTTTAGGCTCACTCTCAGTAGGTTCAACCATTAAGGTTCCCGCTACAGGGAAAGACACTGTAGGGGCATGGAAACCGTAATCCATTAACCTTTTTGCAATATCAACCACCTCGATACCGTAGTTTTTAAACTCGCGGCAGTCAAGGATCATCTCATGTGCACAACGGCCTTTACTGCCGGAGTACAATACGGGATAATGTGCTTCCAAACGGGCTTTCATATAGTTTGCATTTAAGATAGCATACTCAGTTGCCTGTTTTAAACCTTCTCCGCCCATCATTGCGATATAGGCATGGGATATGATCAGGATAGAAGCTGAACCCCATGGAGCAGAAGAAACCGCATGGATAGACTTTTCATTGTTAATGTCAACCACAGCGTGACCAGGTAAATATTTTACCAGGTGTGCGCCCACACCGATCGGGCCCATACCAGGACCACCACCACCGTGAGGGATACAGAAAGTTTTGTGCAGATTAAGATGACAAACGTCAGCACCGATATTTGCAGGACTTGTCAATCCTACCTGTGCGTTCATATTGGCACCATCCATATATACTTGTCCGCCATTGGCGTGGATCACTTCGCAGATCTCAATGATACTTTCCTCAAACACACCGTGTGTAGAAGGGTAGGTTACCATGAAGCAGGAGAGGTTTGCTGCGTGTTGTTCAGCTTTCGCTTTCAGGTCAGCTACATCAATGTTTCCATTGTCGTCACATTTCACGATCACAATCTTCATTCCTGCCATAGCAGCAGATGCCGGGTTAGTTCCGTGTGCAGAAGAAGGGATCAGGGCAATATTACGGTGGTGATCACCACGGTCCTGGTGATACGCCCTGATAACCATCAGTCCCGCGTATTCTCCCTGGGCACCAGCATTTGGCTGCAAGCTCATTGCCGCAAAACCAGTGATTTCACTTAACCATTTATCCAGTTCATTGAAAACAGTGTAGTAACCTGCAACCTGATCTGCAGGAGCAAAAGGGTGTACTTTACCAAATTCTGCCCAGGTAACCGGCACCATTTCGGTTGTTGCATTTAGCTTCATTGTACATGAACCAAGTGCGATCATCGAATGGCAAAGTGAGAGATCCTTTGCTTCCAGTGATTTGATATAACGCAGCATCTCGTGTTCTGAGTGGTGCGAGTTGAATACCGGATGTGTCAGGTAAGCAGAGGTACGCTGCAGTTCAGCAGGGATAACTGTTTGAATGTTTTTTTCTGAGGCCAGTTCAACGCTGTCAGCAGCGATGGCTTTTACTTTAGAAAATATTTTGTTCAGTAATTTGATGTCCTCTACAGCTGTGGTTTCATCAAGGGCAATTGTGGCTACCGATCCTTTGTAATGCAGGTTGATCTCGTTATCTACGCACTCTCTGTGGATAGAATCTTTTAATTCGCCCAGTTCCACCTGGATCGTATCAAAGTATGAATCAGCCAGTACTGGATATCCTATAGCAGTAAGTGACTGCGCCAGGGTAACTGCCAGGCCATGGGTTCTTTCCGCAATTAATTTCAAGCCTTTCGGGCCATGGTAAACTGCATAAAAACCAGCCATAATAGCTAGTAAAGCCTGGGCAGTACAGATATTTGAGGTAGCCTTATCTCTTCTGATATGCTGCTCCCTGGTCTGTAAGGCCATTCTTAAAGCGTAATTGCTGTGACTATCTATGGTTACCCCAATGATCCTTCCCGGAATAGAGCGTTTGTACTCATCTTTTGTAGCAAAAAATGCTGCATGAGGACCACCGAAGCCCATCGGTACACCGAAACGCTGTGTAGTACCTACAACAATATCGGCACCCCATTCTCCCGGAGGAGTTAATAAGGTAAGGCTTAAGAGATCTGCTATTACGGTAAGCTTCACATTTTTTGCATGAGTTTTTTCTGCAAAAGCTGTGTAGTTAAATACCTCTCCGTTTCCTGCAGGGTATTGTACAACAGCACCAAAAAATTCTTCAGTTACATCAAAAGTCTCATGATTACCTATCACCAGTTCAATTCCGAAAGGATTGGCACGGGTTTTTAAAACATCTATCGTTTGGGCGAAAACCAGATCCGAAACAAAGAACTTGGTGGCCTGCTGATTCTTGCGCAGACTATACTGCATAAACATTGCTTCAGCAGCAGCAGTACCTTCATCCAGCAGGGATGCATTTGCAATCTCCATACCAGTCAGGTCAATCACCATTGTCTGGAAATTCAGCAGTGCCTGTAAACGGCCCTGTGCGATTTCTGCCTGATAAGGTGTGTATTGTGTATACCATCCCGGGTTTTCCATTACATTGCGCAGGATTACTCCCGGGGTAGTTGTATCATAGTATCCCTGTCCGATATAAGATTTAAAAACCTTATTCAGTGAAGCCGTTTGTTTAAGGCTTTCCAGGTATTCTTTTTCAGACTTTGCTACCGGCAGGTCCAGCGGACGTTTCAGCCTGATTTTTTGCGGCACCGTCTGGTCGATCAGTTCGTTTACAGAATCTAAGCCGAGTATGCTCAGCATTGCGTCTGTATCCTCCTGGTTAGGAGCGATATGACGGTCTTTAAAGTCTTCTTTGTAATGGATATTTAAACTCATGAAGTATAACAATAAAAGTTGCGCGAAGGTACTAAATATTCCGTTTTTATTCTAATGCATAATCAGACGAATAACTTAGTCATTCAGTTGCCTCAGATACATTTGAACTGTGTTTTCCAAACCAAGGTACAGGGCATCACTGATGAGCGCATGGCCTATCGATACTTCAAGTAAATTCGGGATGTTGTCTGCGAAATATTTCAGGTTTTGCAGGTCGAGGTCATGCCCGGCATTGATCCCCAGACCCAGTTTGTTTGCAGTATGCGCAGCCTGGATATAAGGTGCAATCGCGGTAACACGGTCCTTTGCAAAGTTTGCTGCGTAGGCTTCCGTGTAAAGCTCGATACGGTCTGTTCCGGTAGTTTTTGCGGCCTCAATCATTTCTCTTACGGGATCAATAAATATCGATACCCTGATGCCTGCCAGCTGGAAGATACTTACCATTTCCCTCAGGTAATCCTGGTGTTTGATCGTGTCCCATCCATGGTTGGAAGTAATCTGTCCTTCAGCATCAGGAACAAGGGTTACCTGTGCAGGTTTGTTCGCCAGTACCAGGTCAACAAACTTTTGTTCCCGGCAATTTCCTTCTATATTAAATTCTGTTGCGATTGCTGCTTTCAGGTCGAATGTGTCCTGGTAACGGATATGTCTTTCGTCAGGTCTTGGATGAACGGTGATTCCTTCGGCACCAAAACGCTCACAATCCAGCGCTACCTTCACCAGGTCAGGATTATTTCCACCGCGGCTGTTGCGCAGTGTAGCTATTTTATTGATGTTTACTGATAGTTTTGCCATCTACAAAGATAATTCATTCATCATGAAGAGGTATAATATTATTGTAACATAAAAAAGGGGATACACTTTTCAGCGTATCCCCTTTTTAAAGATTTCTTAAGATTAGTATCTGTAAGCTTCTCCTTTGAAAGGACCTTCAACCGGTACGCCGATATATTCAGCCTGGTGGGTATCCAATACATCTAATTCAACACCTATTTTAGCCAGGTGTAAACGGGCAACTTTCTCATCCAGGTATTTAGGAAGAACATAAACTTTGTTCTCATATTTACCAGGGTTAGTCCATAATTCCAGTTGTGCTAAAGTCTGGTTAGTGAATGAAGCAGACATAACGAAACTTGGGTGGCCTGTAGCACAACCTAAGTTTACCAAACGTCCTTCAGCCAGTAAGATCACATCTTTACCGTCGATTGTATATTTATCAACCTGTGGTTTGATCTCAACTTTAGTATCGCCATAGTTTGTATTTAACCAGGCAACGTCGATCTCATTGTCGAAGTGACCTATGTTACAAACGATAACTTTATCTTTCATTGTTTTAAAGTGCTCAGCACGAACAATGTCACAGTTTCCTGTAGTCGTTACAACGATGTCAGCTTCTTTAACGGCATTAGCGAATTTTTTCACTTCATAACCTTCCATTGCAGCCTGTAAAGCACAGATCGGATCAATTTCTGAAACGATAACGCGTACACCCTGTGAGCTCAGTGATTCTGCAGAACCTTTACCTACATCACCGTAACCTGCTACAACAGCAACTTTACCTGCCATCATTACGTCAGTAGCACGACGGATCGCATCTACCAGTGACTCACGGCAGCCATATTTGTTGTCAAATTTAGATTTGGTTACTGAATCGTTTACGTTGATAGCCGGTAAATGTAATGTTCCGTTTTTCATACGCTCGTACAGACGGTGAACACCTGTGGTAGTTTCTTCCGAAAGACCTTTGATTGCAGCGATCAGCTCAGGGAACCTGTCAAAAACCATGTTGGTTAAATCACCACCATCGTCCAGGATCATATTTAATGGCTGTTGCTCAGGGCCGAAGTGTAAAGTTTGTTCAATACACCAGTCAAACTCTTCTTCATTCAGACCTTTCCAGGCATAAACCTGAATACCTGCAGCAGCGATTGCAGCAGCAGCGTGATCCTGTGTAGAAAAAATATTGCAGGATGACCAGGTTACTTCTGCACCCAGTTCAACTAAAGTTTCAATTAAAACTGCAGTCTGGATGGTCATGTGCAGACAACCTGCAATGCGCGCACCTTTTAATGGTTTCGACGGACCAAATTCTTCGCGTAAAGACATTAAGCCTGGCATTTCTGCTTCTGCTAATCCTATCTCTTTACGGCCCCATTCTGCCAGTGAAATATCCTTTACTTTGTAAGGGATGTAAGTAGTCTCTACTGATGACATATTGTTATTTGTTTTGTGAACTGCAAATTTACTGCAATTCCTAATCAATAACAAAATGGAATTGGGATATGACGAAAGAATGGTGTTGAATCCAAAGGATTTAGCGAAGAGCTGCCGCCTCAAAACAAAGTAATCAAAAGGTAAAAAACCTCCGCAAAAACTAAATTCCTTTGATGCTACTGAATCTCGGTGTACCTTTGTTGCAAAGAAAATTGAATAATAATATTTAAAGCATCTTACATATGTATCCAGAATATTTAGTAGAACCTATGCGTGCGGAATTAACCAAAGTAGGTTTTGAAGAAATGAAAACAGCAGAAGAGGTAGATAATGCCCTTACCGGTGAAGGAACTGTTTTTGTTGTGGTTAACTCTGTTTGCGGTTGCGCAGCAGCGAATGCACGTCCGGCAGCAAGACTGGCAGCGTCCAATGAAAAACATCCTGATAAAATGATCACTGTTTTTGCAGGTATGGAAAAGGATGCGGTTGACAGGGCAAGAAGTTACATGATGCCTTTCCCTCCATCTTCACCAGCTATGGCTTTGTTCAAAGACGGTAAGCTGGTTCACATGATCGAACGTCATCAGATTGAAGGCCGTCCGGCACAAATGATCGCAGAAAACCTGATGGGTGCTTTTGATCAGTACTGCTAGTCATTAAAGATAATTTCCGGTGAACAACCGGTAAAAAGAGATCCGGCCCTGTGCCGGATTTTTTTTGCCTAAAAGTCCTTGTTCAGCAACTTCTCCAGTTCCCCAAAGGACACATTCATCCTTACCCTGCCTTGCTTCGCATAGGCGATCTCACCGGTTTCTTCAGAAACAATAACCGCCACTGCATCAGTAGTTTCCGAAATACCGATCCCGGCACGGTGGCGCAGGCCAAATTGCGGAGGGAGTTTATCATTGTCAGTCAGTGGCAGGATACAGCTGGCACTTTTAACCTTATTTTCGGCAATAACAACAGCGCCATCATGCAGCGGGCTGTATTTCTGAAAGATGCTTTCCAGCAAACGTTTCGAAATTTTGGAATCGATGAGCTCACAGCTGTTCGCAAAAAGCTGGTCATCATAGAACTTTACAAAAACGATCAGTGCACCGGTCCTGGATTTCTTCATGCTCTTGCAGGCATCAATGATTGGTTTAATCCGTACAAGGTTATCGCGTTCGATATCTTTACTGCCAAACAAATAGCCCCACCAGGCCTTGTTTTTCTGCAAAAATGTATTTTTTCCTATCATCAGCAGAAAACGCCGGATCTCTGGCTGGAAAATAATAATCATGGCAATGACTCCCACGCTCATGAACTTGTTGATGATTGCAGACAGGAGGCGCATATTTAAGGCATCTACCACAAACCACAGGATCAGGATAATCACCATTCCCAGCAGCAGGTTGACCGCCATCGTATTCTTGATGAGGTTATAGGTATAGTAGATCAGGAAGGCAACGAACAAAATGTCCACTACATCCGTGACAGTTATGGTAAGAAAATCAAAGTCGAAGCCTTTCATCAGTGCCAAGTTAAGTATTTTAAGGAAATATTACTGCTCATGCACTTTTTCGACAAGCGCTATGCATTCTGCCGCTGCTTTTACATCGTGCACCCGGAGTATGCTTACGCCTTTCTGCAGCGCCAGCGTATTGAGTACTGTTGTGCCGTTCAGGGCTTCCTGAGGACTTGTGCCCAAAAATTTATAGATCATCGATTTTCTGGAGAAACCTGCCAGTACGGGAAGAGCAAAGATATCCAGGTTCTGCAGGTGGTTAAGCAGCTCATAATTGTGGGCAATCGTTTTGGCAAAGCCGAAACCCGGATCAAGAATAATATCCTTCACGCCCAGTTTCTTCAGGACACTGAGTTTTTGTTCAAAATAATCTACTACATCGAGACTTACATTCTTATAAACAGGGTGTTCCTGCATGTTCTGGGGATTGCCTTTCATATGCATCAGGATGTAAGGTACCTGCAGAGCGGCAACTGTTTCAAACATCTCTGCATCCAGTTCTCCCCCTGAAATATCATTGATCAGGTGAGCCCCGGCTTCGATACTTTCCCTGGCAACTTTAGCCCTGAAGGTATCAATGGACAACCTGGCTTCCGGAAATGTTTTACTGATGGCCTCAACTACCGGGATCATCCTGTTCAGCTCTTCTTCAGTACTGACGTCATCAGCGCCCGGGCGCGAAGAATAAGCACCGATATCTATGAAAGCCGCACCTTCATTTAAGCAGGTTTCTACTCTTTCCAGTGCGCGGTCTACGGAACTGATCCTGCTGTTGCTGTAAAAAGAATCAGGTGTTAAATTCAGGATGCCCATCACACAGGGCCTGCTTAAATCCAGCAGTTCACCTTTGAGGTTTAGTGTAACTTTTCGGTTTAAAAACGTATCTTTAGCCATCATTTAATACAAAAATACAGTATTAAAACAGCTTTAAACTAAATATTTTAATTGTTTTGGCCACAAATACCTCACAAGAATTCGATTCAGTAATTGCGGTCTGCAGATCGCTTTTTTTAAAGAAAACCAAAGACTACGGAACCGCCTGGCGCATTCTTCGCCTGCCTTCTATCACAGATCAGCTATTTATCAAAGCTCAGCGCATCCGCACGCTGGAAGAAAAAAAAGTATCTAAAGTAGGCGAGGGGATCATACCCGAATATATAGGGATCATCAATTACTGTGTAATTGCCATGATGCAGTCTGATATGGATGAAAATGATGCGCTGGAACTGGAACTCGGCAGGGTCCAAAGACTGTTTGATGCAAAGGTACAGGAAACCAAAGACCTGATGTTTGCCAAGAACCATGATTACGGGGAAGCATGGAGAGATATGAGGATCAGTTCACTGACAGACCTCATTCTGATGAAGATCTTCAGGGTTAAGCAAATTGAAGACAACCTTGGGGCCACTGTAGTTTCTGAAGGTGTAAATGCCAATTACCAGGATATGCTCAATTATGCTGTTTTTGCGTTGATTAAAATGGAGCTGAAAGCGGAAGCGTAGTAACAATAACGCTGTATTGGCAACAATATGATCAGCAGTAACGATATTTAGGCAAATGAATAAGGTCGCGTTAAATTTTTCAAGAATATTTGTAGGGGTACTCTTTATTTTCTCCGGACTGATCAAGGCGAATGATACGCTGGGCTTCGGTTATAAACTGGAGGAATATTTTGATGTATTTCATATTTCCTTTTTTAGTCCCTATGCCACAGGTATAGCGATGATCCTTTGTGTACTGGAGATCGTCCTGGGAGCATTGCTGCTATTTGGTTTCTGGAATAAAAAAGTTGCCACAGGCTTGCTGGGGATCATTATCTTTTTTACATTCCTCACTTTTGTATCTGCAGCTTTTAAAGTAGTTACTTCATGCGGATGTTTCGGGGATGCCATTCCTTTAACGCCATGGCAGTCTTTTTCGAAAGACCTTGTGCTGCTGTTACTGATTGTTTACCTGTTTATGCATCGTAACGCAATACGGCCTGTTACGCAGAATGCAGGTGCACAGAAGATTGCGCTGATTGCTGTGGTAGCGGCTTCTTTCATCTTTACAATTTATACCTACAGTTACCTTCCGGTGATCGATTTTCTTCCGTACAAAGTTGGTGCAAGCCTGCCTGAAGCGATGAAAATTCCTGATGGTGCAGAGCCTGACCAGTACCTGATCATGTATAAGCTAAAAAATAAGGCTACAGGTGAAAGTAAGGAGATGAGCGACAAAGATTACCTGAAAACCGAGATCTGGAAAGATACCAACTGGCAGATTGTTGGCGATCCTGTGCAGCAGCTGGTCAAAAAAGGATATGAACCTAAAATAAAGGACCTGATCATCAGTGATGCTGCAGGCACCAATTACACCAAAGAATTACTCGAAAACCCATATTATAACATTATTATTGTTGCTTATAACCTGAACGATACCAATACAGAGGCCATAGGAAAACTCAATGCACTTACTTTGGATGCAACTGAGCAATTCAATATCCGTACGGTATTGCTTACGTCCAATTCTGCACAGGATGCGGATGCTTTCAGCAAACGCAATAAAGTGCTGTCGGAGATATTTTATGCTGATGCCGTGCCCCTTAAAAGTATGGTGAGGGCCAATCCGGGCGTGCTGTTATTGAAAAACGGAGTGGTAATTAACAAATGGAGCTACCAGGCGATGCCTTCATTTGAAAAATTAAAAACGGCTTATTTCGATAAATAACATGTGGTCATACGCACTCAGGAAATTATTCTATGGATTTGCCGTGATGGCGGGTGTTGTAGTAGTGGTATTTGTTCTCTTTAACATTCTGCCCGGTGATCCGGCACGAATGACCATGGGACAACGTGCCGATGTACAATCACTTGAGGCCGTCCGCAAAGAGTTCGGACTGGATAAATCCAAGCCCATGCAATTCCTGTTATTTATCAATGATCTTTCTCCTGTCGGGTATCATGAGAATACAGCTCAGGAACAGGAAAAATACAACTACATCCCTCTGATACCACTTTCCTCTCATGTTATTGCCCTGAAGATCCCTTACCTGAGGCGGTCTTATCAGACCAAGCGTGAAGTGGCAACCATTTTAGGGGAAACGGTTCCAAATACTTTTGTCCTGGCCATCACCTCCATGGTATTTGCTACGCTGATCGGGGTATTCCTCGGGATTGTTTCGGCAGTTTATAAAAATACCTGGGTTGATAATGCTGCCAACGCATTTGCTATACTGGGCATTTCTGCACCTGCATTTTTTGCCGGGATTATCATCGCCTGGTTCTTCGGTTTTGTTCTCGGGCCTTATACCGGCTTAAACATGTCGGGCAGCCTGTACAGTTACGATCCCTTTCGCGGGGAAGTGATTACACTCAAAAATCTTATTTTACCTGTGATTACTCTAGGCCTTCGTCCACTGGCTATTATTGTACAGCTCACAAGAACTGCTATGCTGGATATACTGGGACAGGATTACATCCGCACTGCCCGGGCAAAGGGCCTCGGACGCTTTGCGGTAATTTATAAACACGCTTTGAAGAATGCTTTGAATCCGGTGATTACGGCAATTTCCGGCTGGTTTGCCTCGCTGCTTGCCGGTTCCTTTTTTGTAGAGTATATCTTCGGCTATAACGGTCTGGGCAGAACTACAGTCAAAGCCCTGGAAATGTCAGATTTTCCGGTAGTGATGGGATCCATTCTGTTTATTGCCCTGATATTTGTGATAATTAATATTTTAGTAGATATATTGTATGCCTTTGCAGATCCAAGGGTAAAATTGGCTTAAGTGATGAAGATATTTTTGATTGGTTTTATGGGATGCGGCAAGACAACGCTGGGAAAGAAGATAGCAGCAAAGCAGGGAATTGAGCTGCTGGACCTCGACCATGAGATTGAACGTATAACCGGCACTACTGTTGCAAATTACTTTGCCCTTGAAGGCGAAGAAGCTTTCAGAAAGCTGGAAAGCGAAACACTGAAGAACTATGCCTATGCAGAGCACTGTATCATTGCTACCGGTGGTGGTACTCCTTGTTTTTTTGACAATATGGAATGGATGAATGCAAATGGAACTACCGTATATATTCAGCTATCTGCTGTTGCACTTGCCAAAAGGCTGGAAAAGGGAATAGCCAAGCGCCCTCTGCTGCGGGGTCTCACAGCGGAAGGGGTGGTTGATTTTATAGAAAACAAACTGACTGAACGCGGGCCGTTTTATGAGCAGGCCCGGGTCACCCTGAGCGGCATCGGCCTGGGCCCTGATGATATTATCAGGGCTGTGCAGAAAAATTAATTGTCTTCCGCAGCAAACTGCTCTTCAATAAATTTGATCTGTGTTCTGCCATGAGGTACAGGGTTACCGTATTCATCAACGTTTACAAATACCATTTTATCGATGGTCAGGATGCTTTTCCTGGTAATCTTATTTCGTACTTCACAAACCATTGTGAGCGATGTGTTTCCAAAAGCAACAGCCGTAATTCCCATTTCAATAATATCACCCTGTTTCGCAGAACTTACAAAGTTGATCTCAGAAATATATTTTGTAACCACTCTGGGATTGCCCAATTGTACAATTGCATAAATAGCTGCCTCTTCATCTATCCATCTGAGCAGGCTACCTCCAAATAAACTGCCGTTAGGATTTAAATCTTCGGGTTTTATCCATTTTCTGGTGTGGAAATTCATAATATTCAGGTTTTCTACAAAAATAAGAGTTTCTGAATGGTCTTATCTCACCTTAGCGTAAAGAATACTATAGCTTTTTCCAGGAAGTATCCGATTGCCTCTGCAGTATAGCGGAAAAATCTGTTCTCGGAGCAAGATCCAGATAGGGGTAAGTTACCTTGGAAAGGTATAATCCCTGGGGATGGGCTGGTTTAATCAGTGCCGGTGTCTGCTTGCTGATCAGATGGCTTTCAAATTCATCTACACTAAGTGTGCCTTTGCCGATTTTTAGCAGCTGCCCCATAAGGATACGGATCATTTTTCCAAGAAAACGGTTAGAGGAGATCTGGAACCTGAGTTTATCACCTTTCTCATCCACCATCAGGCTTGCAGAACGTACATAACACAGGGTGTGCTCATACTTGTCAGGATGGGTACAGAACGCGCGGTAGTCTTTGTATAATGGAAGCAGGGCCACTGCGTCCTTCATCTTGTCCCAGTCCAGTCCGTCCAGCAGGTAATACGAACTAAGGCCGTTTAAAAATGGATCTTTGTAGGTATGCAGAAAATAATCGTATGATCTTTGTACCGCGTCGAAACGCGCATGTGGCAAACCATCCATAGGAATGATGTCATACACCGCTATGTTTAATGGCAGCAGTTTGTTCAGCCTGAAAACCAGGTCGAAATCCCAGGGATGTTCAATGTCCATATGAAAGAAAAACTGACTGGCGTGCACCTGTGCATCCGTTCTTCCACAACCATTGATTGCAATTAGGGTTTTAAAGATATCGCTCAGGGATTTTTCTATAACACCCTGCACATTCATCACCGTAGCCTGTTTCTGCCATCCGTTATATTGCAGGCCATTGTAGCCAATATGTACAAAGTATCTCAAGATCTTATCTTTTTCCTGCTCTTTTGTTCAGCTCATCTACAGATATGGTAATCATTCTGCCTATTGGTTTATTGCCCCTGTAAGTGATTACACGCATCAGGCTGGCATCTTTGGGTACCAATAGTTTCTCTGTATATTTTGGATAGAACCTGTCCGGGAAGGAGTTGTCGAAACTGTAATAGATGTCCAGTCCGTCAATATCCGTGATCAGTTCTACCATCACCTGTCTGTCTGCAGACCTGCTTGCTTTAAATATCGGATCGTAAATACTCGGTGCATATTTTGTTTCCGCAATATCCATCCGTTTAAAATGCACTTCCATTTTACCGATAAAATTTGTCCAGTTTTTCTTTTCCTTTGGCGACCAAACGGATTCTGCAATGGCATAACCTCTTGGCCAGGTCATGTATTCTGCCTGGCGGATATTGTAAATCTGTTCTGTCCACAGATTGGCCTGTCCACCCCGGATATACTTGGGATCGGCTCCGGCTGGTACGGGATCAAATTCATAGGCTTTGGGCAAACGAACGGAATTATATACTTTAGGTTCTGTAATTACATCGCCCTGCATCAGGTCCAGGTAAACATTAGTCTGGGGCGCCATGACCACTTCATGTTTCAAATGTGAGGCTTCGATACCAAACTGGCTGCTTCTCCAGCTCATGATGCCTGCACTTGCAGGGATATCACTGTTCATGATCTCGTCCCAGCCCATAAATTTTTTGCCTTTGGATTCTACAATCTTCTGTACCCTTTTTTCAAAATAGCCCTGTACCTGCTTCATATCCCTGAGGCCTTCTCTTTGCATCAGTGCCTTAATCGCATCACTTTTCTGCCAGAAGTTTTCCGGGGCTTCATCACCGCCCATGTGGATATATTCAAATGGGAACAAAGCGGCTACCTGAGTAATTACCGTATCCAGGAAACTGTAGACTCTCTCATTGGCAGGACAAAGCGTATTGTCTACGAGTGCTATAGGCGGAGCGCCGTGCGACCAGTCCATAATCTTCTCCCCTGAACGAACCCTATAGTTTACCGCTGCAGGGGTGCATGACAAATCAGGATAGGAGGCAACTGCTGCAAGACTGTGTCCCGGAACATCAATCTCGGGCATGATATCTACAAATCTGTCTTTCGCATACCTGATCAGCTCGCGTAGATCATCCTGTGTAAAGAAGCCGCCGTATGTACGGGGTTCATCAGGTCCGGGAGTGCTGAAACTTCCAAATTCGCCTGTTTTCTTTACATTCCATGCCCCTACTTCAGTCAGCTTGGGCAGTCCCTTGATTTCAATTCTCCAGCCTTCATCATCAGTAAGGTGCAGATGAAGCAGGTTATACTTATAGCGGACCATCGCATCAATGTATTGCTTTACTTCATTTTTAGTGAAAAAATGGCGTGCCACATCAAACATTAATCCTCTCCAGGCCAGCTTCGGGTAATCCGTAATTTCCACACACTGGATTTTCCAGGTCATATCTTCAACCAGCTCTTTCGATTCGATCTCTTTTGGAAACAGCTGCAATAAACTTTGTACGCCATAGAATAATCCGGCAGTTTTGTTTGCCTTGATCACTACCAATGTGGGTGTAATCGAAATCTGATATCCTTCAGTTCCCAACTGCGGGTTGGCTTTGTTATTCAGCATCAAACGGATCGAGGCCGGTGCCGATGTATTCGTATATTCAGCAACGAACCTGCCGGTCGGCACAGCTATCTTTTCTTTTAAATAATCTACTACCTGTTTCATTTCAGGCGTAGCCAGAATGATCACATTTTCCGGAAGCGTAAATTGTCCGCTTGTTTTGAGCAGGGATACAGGTTCGGGAATAATAGCAAACTCTGGCGGCCTGTTTGCAGGTCCGGCGCTGCTATCTGCCGCCGGTAATGTCGTATTTCCAGATCCCATTTGTTGACTATATGCGCTTGTGTAAATAAAAAAACAGCATATAAAAGTTACGAATTTGTTCATAAAAAAAAGAGGGTGTTTTGCGCGGGTGCCTGCTAAAAGGCTGCAATTTAGTAAAATGTGGATAAATACAGGATTTCTGTTAAGAGTTTAACAACATTTTGATTATCCGGTATTATTTTAAGGCGTTGAGCACCCTGAATAGTTTAGGATTGATGCCGCTGCCGGAATAATTATTGATATTGATAACGATCACATACTTGTTGCCATTATCAGCCGTGTAATAACCTGCAAAAGCTGATACATCGTTAATGGTACCACTTTTAAGTTTCATGCCGTTATTTTCGGGCAACGACTTATAGAAATCAGGGAACCAATCTTCCTTCTGCGATTGAAACAGGATGCTGGCCATGGCCGAAGTGGTTACCCTGGTTGCAGGAGACAGGCCACTGCCGTCAATAATGTTCAGCGCATTTCTGTCCAGCCCTTTGCTTGCCCAGTATTTTATCTCTGTGTTTGCTCCGTTGCTTGTAGTAGCCTCTTTTCCGGCTTTCCATGCAATTGTTTTGAGCAGGTGTTCTGCGTAAAGGTTTACACTTTTTTTATTGAGCCAGAAGACGATTTCTGCCAAGGAAGGGGAGGTGATGGTAATTAATTTTTGATTGCTTACCGGCAGCTGTTTTTTTGCTGCAGTAATCTGCCTTGCAGAAGCTGCAGCCGTGCTTACCCTGATGCCCGCTCTTTCTAGGGTATCCTGAAGGCGGAATGCTGCGTCAAATGCGGGGTCTGGCAATGCAACCGAAATCCCGCTTTTGCCGATTTCTCTTGCCCAGCTTCCTCTGAGATAAGCAATACTGGCCAGGGGAGGTAGAAAGGCGTAAGCCCTGTCGCCACTTCCCGGTTCTCCGGGTTTTAATTCATTGACGATCGTAAGGTAAGGCATAGAAGGTACTGTCCTTAAAATGGAGACACTATTGTTTGCGCGCAGTTTGATATCAAACTGGTTTTCCCGCCAGCTGAGCGCTGAAGGACCGGCGCCGAAATAATTTCCCATATCCTGCCAGGTCCATCCTTCAGGTGTGCCCTGTGTTCCCCACAGCTGGTCATCACCAATAACTTTCCCTTCAATCTTTTTAATGCCCGCAGCCTTTATTGCAGCCACCCATTGACTGAGAACAGCAGCTTCCTTATTTTCGTATCTCCAGGATGCCAGGGTGGGGTCACCGCCGCCGGTGATGATCACATCTCCCATCAGCGTACCGTCAGCAGCAATGCTTCCGCTGTATCCCAGTGTAGTCTGGTAATGGAAATCCTTCCCCAGTAGGGAGAATGCAGTTGCGGAAGTTATAGTTTTTAAGGTAGAAGCTGTGGCAAGCCCGGTATTTTCATTTTTTGCAAAGATCTGTTTCCCGGTATTTGCGTCCAGAACGCATATGGAACAAATCGCATATTTAGCCTGAGGATCTTCCAGTAAGGTATTAAAGGATTGTGCGATTCTCTGAGCAGGGCTCTGGGCAAAAGAGAGCGTTTGCGATAAGGCAAAAAGGAATACCAGCGATCTTTTTAACATATTCAATAAAAATAAAAATGTGGTTTAGCTACAACAGTTGCTGTATCTAAACCACATCGGTATGGGAATGATCTTTCTTAGATCAGTTCTTTTTGTACTAAAAATTCTGCGATTTGTACCGCGTTTGTCGCTGCACCTTTTCGCAGGTTATCAGCTACGATCCACATGTTCAGCGTATTTGGCATCGACTCATCTCTTCTGATACGGCCTACAAATACTTCATCTTTTTCATGTGCGTCTTTAGGCATCGGATATTTAAGGTTATCGATGTCGTCTTCCAGAATGATACCCGGTGTTTTTTCCATCAGGGATTTTACATCAGCCACGTCAAAGTCGTTTTCAAACTCAATGTTTACAGATTCAGAGTGGCCACCCATTACCGGGATACGCACTGTAGTAGCTGTAACGCGAATATTGTCGTCGCCCATGATCTTACGGGTTTCCTTGATCATTTTCATTTCCTCCTTGGTATATCCGTTCGCTTCGAAAACATCAATCTGCGGGATCACGTTCAGGTCGATCTGGTACGGATAAGCCATAGGGCCATCAGTAATGCCTTTACGTTCGTTCATCATCTGCTCTACTGCTTTCACACCGGTTCCTGTTACAGACTGGTAAGTAGAAACAACAACACGTTTAATTCTGTATTTATCATGTAATGGTTTTAAAGCCACTACCATTTGGATCGTTGAACAATTTGGATTGGCAATGATCTTATCGTCAATAGATAATTCATAAGCGTTTACTTCCGGTACGATCAGTTTCTTCGATGGATCCATACGCCATGCGGATGAATTGTCGATCACCGTTGTACCAGCTTCAGCAAAAAGAGGGGCATACTTCAATGAAGTACTGCCTCCGGCAGAAAATAAAGCAATATCCGGTCTCATGGCAATTGCAGTTTCCATGTTAACCACCTTGAACTGCTTACCCTTAAAAGTGATTTCTTTACCAACACTTTTTTCTGATGCAACCGGGATTAATTCGGTCAGAGGGAAATTACGTTCTTCCAGTACTTTTAACATTACAGTGCCTACTAAACCAGTAGCACCTACAACTGCGATTTTCATTTTGTTTTTATTTGAATTTAAAGGTAATGAAGCTCTCATCTACCGAGGAGGGTCTCATTTTTTGTTTATTAGAGTTTAAAGGTTATGAAAATGTCACCAACCGTTAGGCTGATGACATCTACATTCAAATATGAGAAAAAGTTTGCTTATTTACAGCATCCTGAGGCTACTGTATTTTATAAAATGCTTTTCTTCATATAATCAGCACTTTGTTTGATGCTTTTATAAGGGTCCATGGAGAAGTTCTCCTGTTCTACGATCAGGTGTTTTAATCCGGCCAGTTTAGCACTTTTGTAAAGCGTTTTGAAGTCGATTGTTCCTGTACCTACCTCTGTATTGATCGTATTGTCCACTTTATCCATGTCTTTTACGTGCCACATTGGAAAACGTCCCGGGAACTCAGTAAATAGTTTCACAGGATCATTGCCTGATCTCACTACCCAGTAAATGTCCATTTCAAAATCAACGAGGTTTGGATCTGTTCCTTTGAGCATGATCTCATAACCTGTGGTTTCGCCATATTTGATAAACTCAAAATTATGGTTGTGGTAGCCCAGTTTAAGGCCTGCCGCTTTGCACAGCACTGCAGCTTCATTTAGTTTGTCAGCTACGTTTTTCCAGTCGCCCTCAGCTTTTCTCAGGTTGTCACCCAGGTAAGGCACTGTGATATGCGAGCTGCCAAGTATGTTTGCAGCTTCAATGTAAGACTTTAGTTCTTCCTGATCTCCGGTGCTGATGAACTTATCCATGCCATAATGTCCGCTTGGTGCGGTAAGACCGTTTGCAGTAAGCAGTGCTTTGAATGCTTTGGCATCCAATCCCCAATACCCGTCTTTGACCGAATAGCCGTAAGTTTCTACTTCTTTATACCCTGCTTTGGCAACATTGGCAATCGTACCTTTTAAGTCTTTTGGTAACTCTTCACGTAATGAATATAATTGCAGGCCTACAATTTTGGCCGGAGCTGCGAAAGCAAAGGAAGGTGCAATTGCTGCACCTGCAGCAGCTAAGCCTGCCAGTTTGATAAAATCTCTTCTCGAATTCATAGTTAATAGTTTATTGGTCACATATTGTAATGGCTTTTCTCAGGGATGCCAGTTTGTCTTCCTGTTTAGGGATAAACTCCTGTGCTATGTATCCTTTGAATCCTGTTGCCAGGATAGCCTTAATAATCGCGGGGTAATACAGTTCCTGCGTTTCATCAATTTCATTTCTTCCGGGAACACCTCCGGTATGGTAATGCGCAATGTAGGGGTGATAGGTCTGGATATTTCTGATCACGTCCCCTTCATCAATCTGCATATGATAAATATCATAAAGCAGCTTAAAGTTTTCAGATCCCAGTCTTTTTGCCAGTTCGGCACCCCAGGCAGTATGGTCACACTGGTAATCTTTGTGGTTTACCTTGCTGTTGAGCAGTTCCATAACGAGTACAACGCCATGTTTTTCTGCCAAAGGCATCAATTGTTTCAGTCCTTCCACACAGTTTTTTAAACCGGTTTCATCATCTTTTCCCCTGCGGTTTCCGCTAAAGCAGATCAGGTTTTTATAACCTGCTTTCGCAACGAGAGGGATCATTTTGCTGTAGTTTTCAATCAGCTTTGGATGAAATGCCGGATCATTGAAACCATCTACCAGATTGATTTCGGCACCGTTACACATCGAAGAATACAATCCGTATTTTTTCAGCGTCGGCCATTCTGATGGGCCAACCAGGTCGATCCCTTTCAATCCCATTTCTTTTCCGGCAGCGCATAGCGCATCCAGCTCGATGCCGCTATAACACCAGCGGCAGGCAGAATGGTTAACATTGCCTTTCAATTTAGGTGCGGCTGTAGTCGTTTCTTTTTCCATAGCGAGTCCCGGCATGGCCACTGAGGCACCCAATACAGCGCTGCCCGTGATCATTGTCTTTAACATTTTTCTGCGGCTTTGTTCAGTTCCCATGGTTAAGCGTGGTTTAGTTGAGTGTCCGGAGTTGTTTTTTTATCAGTAAAGAAGACTGTGAAAAGCAGGAATACTACCAGTGCGATTCCCGCTGGAATAATCCATACCATCTTCCAGTCAATTGATCCATCGGCCAGTTTATAGCTGTCAGTAATCATACCGGCAACTTCAAATCCGATCAGCATGCCCACTCCATAGGTTGCCAGTGTAATTAAACCCTGCGCAGCGCTTTTGTATTTATCACCAGCCCTTGAGTTGGTATAGATTTGGCCTGATACAAAGAAGAAATCATAACAAACGCCATGTAATGCAATACCAGTGATCAGCATAAAGCTCAGTTCACCTGCATTTCCGTAAGCAAATAAAGCGTAGCGTACAGCCCATGCGAGCATACCTACCAATATAGTGATCTTAAATCCGAAGCGTTTAAAAAACACGGGGATCAGCAGGAGGAACAGTGCTTCAGAGCCTTGCCCGATTGCCATTTTCCCGGTCGGTCCGGCAACCCCAATGCTCGAAAGGAAAGGGTGTGCATTCTGGTAATAAAAGGCCAGCGGGATACAGATTAGAATTGCAGAAATAAAGAACACTGCAAAGTTTTTATCTTTCAGCAGGCTGAGTGCATCCAGTCCGAGGATATCAGAAAGTTTGATCTTCTCATCTTTTGCCACTTTTGGCGGTGTTTTTGGTAAGGCGAAGCTGAATAATCCAAGGATTAGCGAAGCTATTCCTGCCATTGCAAAAGTATTTTTTAACAATCCTGAGCTCAGTCCTTCTGCAGAATCCCACAGGAATAAATAGCTGATGAACAGACCGGCTACGATCCAGCCGATTGTGCCCCAAAACCTGATGTTTGAAAATTCCTTCTCAGCATCTTTCATCTGGTTAAATGCCACAGAATTGACCAGTGCCAGGGTAGGCATAAACAGGATCATGTAGCCAAGTACATAGGGATAAAAGGCATCCACATTCGTAGCAGTGTACATCTGATACATCAGGATAGCGCCGATGATATGCAGTACGCCCAGTATTCTTTCAGCGTTAAAGAACCTGTCGGCTATCAGACCGATAATAAATGGTGCAATGATTGCGCCCCAGGACTGCGTGGAGAATACTGCTGCTGTTTGCGATCCCGTAGCTGACAGATTTTTTTCTAAAAAAGTACCCAGGGTAACGAACCATGAGCCCCAGATAAAAAACTCCAGGAACATCATTAGTGATAACTTGATTCGGGTATTTACATTCATCATATTTGGTTTATAGTGTTTATAGTTCTTTGATCATGATATTGCGGTACCATACTTCGTTTCCATGGTCCTGCAGTGATATCTTTCCGGAAGTGAATGTACCAAAGCCTTCCCATTTTGCAAATTTACTGCCAGCAATTAATGTTTTCCAGTTATCGTCAAATTGTGTTGTAGAAACTACAGTGACGCCATTTAATTTAATCTCCAGTTTGCCCCTGTTGCTGATGATCTCGGCTGTATTCCATTGCCCAACAGGTTTTACCGGCTCAGAGCTGCTTTTAACAAGGTCATACAGGTCTCCCGCACGGTGTTTGGGAATTTTACCATCAGAATGGCCATCGTTATCAATTACCTGTACTTCAGGGCCGGTACTGTAGGTCTGGTGATATTTTTCTGCATCTTCCTTTATATGGAATAAAATACCGCTGTTTGCACCAGGAGCAACTTTCCAGTCTACCTTCAGATGAAAATTACTGTATTCCTTGTTGGTCACGAGGTCACCTTCATCTTCCTTTTTACCGGTAGGTACCAGGTGAAGTGCACCCTCCTCAACCTTCCATGCCTGTCCGGCTAAATTTCTGCCGTAGCTATGCCAGCCGGTTGTAGTTTTACCATCAAACAGGTTAACAAAACCTTTCTCAGTTTTTTGTGCCATACTATTGGTGCTGATCATTGCTGTGAGCAACAGTGCAGCCGATATATTGTATAATTTCATAGTTCTGATATTTATATGCCAAGTGTCCATCCTTTGCGGTATTCTCTTTTTACATACTGGTTTACATCATCGAAGTTGGTCACCTTCATGTTGTCGTTATCCCATAACAGTTGTATGTTTCTGCCTGGATAAGTGATTTTGCCATCGGCCGATGTTCTTTGCACATCGTTTCCGCGGATGGCGAGGTTAGCCATTAACAAGGCTTCAGTTAAGGGGCCGGCGATCTCAAAGGGAGAACTCACTTCTTTTTTGCCGTAACCTGCAATGCAGGCTTCAACCCATTGTGCGTAGTGCCCGTTTGCTCCACCGGCAACACGTGCAAACTTTTCAGGAACTTTAATGTCTTTGTTGCGGCTCAATGGAAGCAGTCGCGGATTAGCACTGTAAGTGCTGCTCATCATTTTTCCTTTGGTTCCGATAAACAACGTACCGTTGCCGCCATCACCAAATACATCATTGGCATCCAGTTCTTCGGGGCGCGTAGGCTGTATTCCTCCGTCCATCCAGTGCAGCGTTACCTCGCCCTGGGTTTTTGGTGTTTTAGGGAAAGTCAGCGTTACATGACTTGATGGGGGGCAACTTTCAGGGAAATACCCTCTTTTGAATTCATCCACATAAACAGAACCTACACTGGCCTGTACATTAGTTGCATATTTCAGTCCCAGTACACTAAAGGGAGCTTCGATCAGGTGGCAGCCCATATCGCCTAAAGCGCCCGTTCCGTAATCCCACCAGCCTCTCCAGTTAAATGGAACCAGTTTATCTACATATTCTTTGTAAGGGGCATTGTTGAGCCAGAGGTCCCAGTCGAGCGTTGCCGGTATTTCAGCTTTATTGGCCGACCATGGAATACCCTGAGGCCAGACCGGGCGGTCTGTCCAGGCATAAACTGTATGCACATCGCCAATCAGCCCTGCGTCATACCATTCTTTCATTTGCCGCGGGCCATCATTTGATGCGCCCTGGTTGCCCATCTGGGTAACCACTTTATATTTTTTCGCAGCTTCGGTTAATTTCCGGGCTTCGTAAATATCATGTGTAAGGGGTTTTTGCACATAAACATGTTTCCCCAGCTGCATTGCAGCAACCGTAATCATAGCATGACTATGGTCAGGTGTCGATATGCTTACTGCATCAAAATTTTTGTGTTCTTTGTCCAGCATTTCACGCCAGTCCCTGTAGAACTTGGCTTTAGAGAAAGCCTTCACCGTTGCAGCAGCTCTTTTGGTGTCCACATCACAAAGAAATCCAATATCTGCTTTGCCACTTTTATAAAAAGAAGCAATATCGCCCGCGCCCTTTCCACCTACACCTATACCCGCTATGACAAGCCGGTCACTCGGAGCTGTAAAACCTTTCCCTCCTAAAACGTGACGGGGGAAAATCATAAATGATGCACCTGCTATTGCAGTATTTTTTATAAATGCACGCCTGCTGGCGGCATTCACGTCTTTATTTGTTTTGTCCATTAGATAAAAATATTTGGTTAGATAGAGATATCTGGCTTTAAAAGGTTTATTTTTTTAGTGACAATACCCAGGTCACCATTAGTTTTGCGTCGTCTTTGCTCAGGTTAGGGTGAGGCGTCATTGGCAAATCTCCCCATGTACCTTTGCTTCCTGCAATAACAACATCCGCCAGGTGGCTGATATTTGCCTCATTGGAAGGGTATTTTGCGGCAATATCCACATACGCAGGGCCGATTACCTTTTGTGTTTCATTGTGGCAGCCCACGCAGTCGGCCATTGCAACTAGTTTTTTACCGGGAAGTTCAGCTCCCGTTGGTTCAGCACTCACAGTTGTGCTGCTATCAGTCGTAGTTGTCGTAGTAGATTTCGTCTTGATTGTCTCCTCTTGCTGGGAAGAACCTCCGCAGGAAGCGATAGTTAAGCCAAGGCAGCCCAGGATCAGTAGTGTTGTGTGTTTCATTCTTATTTGTGCTAATTATTATATACCTAATATTTGTCGGTTAAAAGCCTCATCAGCACCGGTAGCGGCGAAATCATCAAAGGCCCTGGTAGTAACCGGGATAATATGTTTTTTAATAAACTCGGCGCCTTCTCTTGCTCCGGTTTCAGAATCCTTGATACAGCATTCCCATTCCATTACTGCCCAGCCTTTAAAATCATATTGGGCAAGTTTACTGAATATTGTTTTAAAATCCACCTGTCCGTCTCCCGGGGAGCGGTAGCGCCCTGCGCGGTTTGCCCAGCTCTGGTATCCGCCAAAGGTTCCCTGTCTTCCGGTAGGGTTAAATTCTGCGTCTTTGACATGGAAGGCCTTAATGCGTTCGTGGTAAAAATCAATATACTGGATATAGTCCAGCTGCTGTAATACAAAGTGTGAAGGATCATACAATAAGCATGCCCTTGGGTGATTGTTTACTTTTTCGAGGAACATTTCATAGGTAATACCGTCAAAAAGATCTTCACCGGGGTGGATCTCATAACATACATCTACTCCGCATTCGTCAAATTCGTTCAGGATCGGCAGCCAGCGGCGTGCAAGTTCAGTGAATCCCGCATCCACTAATCCTTCCGGTCTCTGCGGCCATGGATGGAACATATGCCATAAAAGTGATCCGCTGAAAGTAGCATGTGCATTTAATCCCAGGTTTTGAGACGCTTTAGCCGCGTACTTCAGTTGCTGCACGGCCCATTCTGTTCTTGCTGCGGGGTTGTTCCTCAGGTTTGCCGGTGCAAAACCGTCAAATGCCTTGTCAAATGCCGGGTTTACAGCTACCAGCTGACCCTGGATATGTGTAGAAAGTTCTGTGATCTCCAGTCCGTAACCTGCTATCTGTCCTTTCAGATCATCTGCGTAGGTTTTGCTTTCGGCTGCTTTTTGCAGGTCGATAAACCTGGTATCAAGAGTAGGCATCTGAATGCCTTTGAAACCCAGGTCTGCCGCCCATTTACAGATACCTTCGAGCGAGTTGAAGGGTTCTTCATCTCCAATAAACTGTGCTAAAAAAACTGCTGGTCCTTTAAGTGTTGTCATCTTGTTATATTTTAAAATCGAGCCATTTCTGGTCCGACTGGCTTGATGCCACTACATTTTCTATAAACGCCATTCCTCTCACACCTTCCTCCACACCGGGGAAGTCGAGCATTTCTGCTGTTGGTGTTTCGCCGGCAAGCAATGCCTGCAGTGTTGCAGCAAAATTTCTGTAGATATTGGCGAAGGCTTCAAGATATCCTTCAGGATGTCCGGAAGGCGTGCGCGCGTTGTACTGTGCCACCTGTGACAAATAACCCTGTCCTGTACGGTAGATCTGGCTTGGTGCGTCCAGCCATTTCACTTTCAGTGTGTTGGGTTCTTCCTGGTGCCATTCCAGTCCGCCTTTCTCTCCATACACCTTTATTTTGAGTGCATTTTCTTCTCCTGCGGCAATCTGCGAAGCTACCAGTACACCATTGGCACCATTGTTAAACTTCAGCAATACATTTCCGTCATCATCCAGCGGTCTGCCCTCAACTACAATGTTCAGGTCTGCGCAGATCCTGGCGATCTCCAGTCCCGAAATATATTCTGCCAGCTGAGCCGCATGTGTACCGATGTCTCCCATACAGCCGCTGATCCCGCTTTTTGCAGGATCTGTTCTCCATGAAGACTGTTTGTTTCCATCACGCTCCGAAGGCAGGCTGAGCCATCCCTGAGGATATTCCACAAGCACTTTGCGGATTTTTCCGAAAGCACCGTCTTTTACCATCTGCCTGGCCTGTTTAACCATCGGATAACCGGAATAAGTATAGGTAAGACACAGGGTTAAACCTGTGTCTTTTACTTTTTCTTCCAGTTTTTTTGCTTCATCCAGCGTAAGGCTGATTGGCTTGTCGATTACCACATGAAAACCATGTTCCAGCGCCAGCATTGCAGGTGCAAAATGTGCGAAGTTGGGTGTAACGATTGTTACGAAGTGCATTCTTGTTTCGGCCGGCAGGAGACTTTCTTTTTCGATCATCTCCTGGTAGCTTCCATAGTTTCTGTCTGCTGCTAAAAACAACAAATCTCCGGACTCTTTTGCAGTTTCGGGATTGGAGCTCAGGGCCCCGCAAACCAATTCTATCTGTCCGTCTATATTTGCGGCAATGCGGTGTACTGCGCCGATGAAGGCGTTTTTGCCGCCGCCGATCATGCCCATTCTTATCTTAGCTGCTGTCATTAAAGATTTCCTTTTTTAAGTTCAGATACTGCAAAATCCGCCGCTCTGGCTGTTAATGCCATAAATGTAAGTGAAGGGTTCTGGCAGGCGATAGATGGCATACAAGATCCGTCAGTTACAAACACGTTTTTCACCTCGTGCATCTGGTTCCATTTGTTCAGGACAGAAGTTTTAGGATCATCACCCATACGTGCTGTTCCCTGTTCGTGGATGGCCATACCCGGCGAAGATCCGTTGTCGAAGGTCTTGATGTTTTTCATACCTGCGGCTTCAAGCATTTCTGCAGCATCGTTCATCATGTCTAAACGCATTTTTTGTTCATTGCCTTTAAACTCTGCATCTATTGCCAGAACAGGCATGCCCCATTTATCTTTCTTGGTTTTGTCAATATAAACCTTGTTGTCATGGTATGGGAGGGATTCACCGAAACCGCCAAGTCCCATAGTCCACAGTCCCGGCTGCGTCATCAGCTCTTTGTATTCGCCTCCAAAGGCAAGTTCTGCGACATCTTTGTGCCAGCCTGTACGGCTTGCACCCCCCTGATAACCAAAGCCACGCAGGTAATCGCGTTTCTGGCCATTCATGTTCTGGTATCTCGGGATATAGATCCCGTTGGCCCTTCTTCCATATGTATATTTATCTTCGAAGCCTTCAGCTTCTCCGTTTGCACCACAACGGAAATGGTGGTCCATCAGGTTATGGCCAAGCTCTCCGCTTCCATTGCCAAGTCCGTTAGGATGCTCAGCGGAAGTTGAGTTCAGCAGCAGGAAGGTACTTCCCAGTGTTGAGCCGTTTACGAAAACAATTTTTGCGTAGAACTCTATGTTTTCATTTGTTTCTGAATCGATCACACGTACACCTTTGGCTTTTTGTGTTTCCTTGTCATAGATAATGGATTCTACCAGTGAGAAAGGACGTAAAGTCAGATTTCCGGTAGCAACTGCAGCGGGCAGGGTAGAGGATTGTGTGCTGAAATAAGCACCGAAAGGACAGCCTCTGCTGCAAAGGTTACGGTACTGGCAGCTGCCACGTCCGCCATGGGGTACAGTAAGATTTGCTGTACGGCCAATGGTCATGATCCTTGATTTTTTCCAGTGTGCTTCGATGCGGGTTTTTACCGATTTTTCCACACAGTTCATCTCCATTGGAGGAAGGAATTGTCCATCAGGCAGTGCAGGCCAGTTTTCTGCCTGTCCGCTGATTCCTGCAAAACGCTCTACGTAATCGTACCATTTTTCGAGGTCTTTGTACCTGATCGGCCAATCGGTACCATGACCGTCTTTTTTATTGTCTTCAAAGTTCAGGTCACTGAAACGGTAACTCTGACGGCCCCACATGAGTGATTTTCCACCTACATGGAAACCACGGTACCAGTCGAAACGTTTTACTTCAGTGTAAGGACATTCCAGGTCATTTACCCAGAAGCTCTCATTAAATTCCTGATAAGGATAATCCCTGATCTGTACAGGGTGAGTCTTTTTTTGTTCTTCGGTCAGCAAGCCACGGTGTTCAAACTCCCATGGTTTTTTCATTGCTGTAGTATAGTCTTTGATGTGCTCAACGTTTCTGCCCCGTTCCAGCAGTAAAACTTTAAGTCCTTTTTCTGTTAGTTCCTTTGCTGCCCATCCACCGCTGATGCCGGAACCTACAACAATGGCGTCATATGTATTTTGTGCTGTTGCTTTTGTATTTAAATTCATTGTTTGTTGTGCTAAAAGATTTATGAATAAACTCTCTGACCAGGTTTCAGGTCTACACAGCCATCATAACGGCCGGGGATCTGAACATATTCAAGAGCCTGCGAAGCGCCGATCTCCGAGGTCCAGTAACCAAGCAGCGTTAAATCCCGCGCTATAGCAAAGAAATATGGGGTGCTTTTGGCATACCTGTCTGGTCCTGCCATAGGTTTTTCCAGTTTCAGGTCCGGACCTGATGGTTTGTTTGCAGCTTCAGCTTTCTGCGCGGCAACGGTTTCATCACGTAATTTACCGAGGAGCTGCTCACGCTGTTTCGGGGTAATTTTAAGGAATGAGTTGCTGTACTCTTTTTTCGAACGGTCTTCAAGGTCTTCAAGGCCTTTAACAAATGCTTTCTGTGCATCTTCAGGGTAACATTCCATGATCATTTTTGAAATGAACGGCCCTACACCTGCAGCTTTTGCGCCCGGGGTTTTTGTTGAAGGAATAATGACATCTGCAACCTCAGTGATGATCAGGTGCTGGTCTTCTGAAAACAGATTTGATCCCTTGTTTGCCGACGGCGAAGTACAGCCATCGAGGAATACACCAATTGTAGTTGCAGACAGTGCGCCTCCCATTAAAAAAGCAACACTTCTAACTGCCTCTCTTCTATTCATAGTGATTTAAATTTGGTTATCTTGTTATGTTGTTGTGCTATTGGACAGACCAAAATAAGTAAAACTGTTGACAAAGTGTAATATTAACACACTTATATAATGTTATTGTTACTCAGGCCCAGCCCCTAAAATATTTATTTCCTGACACGAATTTAACCTGAAATTAGGTTAACAGGTCTTTTTTGATATAGTTAATGCTTTTAGTGATACTTTGATAAGGGTCAATCTTAATCACATCCTGTTCCACAAAAAGGTATTCCATTCCGGAAAGCTTAGCTTGTTTGAAAATGCTTTTGAAATTTATACTGCCGGTTCCAACTTCTGTAAAAACACTTTTATCCGTTTTGTCCATGTCCTTCACATGCCACATTTTGAAGCGTCCGGGATGTAGTTTGAACATTTCCAATGGATTGAGTCCGGCATTTACTGCCCAGAACAAATCGAGTTCAAAGCTGACCATCGAAGGATCTGTTTCTTTCAGAAGCACATCAAAAGGAGTAAGCCCTTTTCCCAGGTCAGTAAACTCAAAATTGTGGTTATGGTAACCGAGTGTAAGTCCCTGCTTTTTGCATAGTTCTGCGGCATGGTTAAACTTCGCTGCGGTTTCTTTGTAGTTATCCAGCGAATCCGGTTTTGTTTTGTCATGCGGGATAGATGGAATCACGAAATACTTCTGGCCAACTGTCGCCGCAACCTCTATATGCTGTTTCAGAACTTCATCATTGCCGCCTTTGCTCAGAAAAGCGTTCACATTGTAATGCCCGCTGGGCGAGGTCAGGCCGTTTGCCGAAAGCAGCGACTTAAACGCTTTAGCATCCAGTCCCCAAAAGCCCGGTGCTGCATTTGGCCCTGCATAACCATAAAAAGTTTCTACCTGGTCGTAGCCAATCTTTGCCACTTTTGCGATGGTACCTTTAACATCCTTTTGCAGCTGATCCCTAAGGGTATACAACTGGATCCCTACTTTGTGGGATGCTTTTTCTGCCGCCAGTGCGGTGGACAGGACGGTGGGGCTGAGGAACGCTGCTGCTGCGGCTATTCCGGCCTGTTGTAAGAAATTTCTTCTATTGCTCATATCGGTAATTTATTTGGGTCATCTTTAAATTTACAGGTGATGACGGGCCTGAAAAATGAGAGCGCGGAGTATGAATATATGAAGATAAATATAATTAATAACATTTTTATTCAGGTTTGTTTCGTTTTTCTACCTTTGCCAAAATCTATATTTTAATGAGCGAAAAAATAGTAGTTTTAGGTTCTAACGGTCAGATCGGCACCGAGTTGGTAACGGCCCTGCGTAAGACCTACGGGGAGGACAATGTGATCGCCTGCGATATCCGCCGTCCGGATTATGATATTAAAAACTCCGGCCCCTTTGAATTTGTCAATGTGCTTGATAAGGAGATCCTGAATAAGATATTCACGAAATACAAGCCTTCTCAGGTATACCTCCTTGCGGCTTTACTATCCGCAACAGGAGAACAGAATCCCCAGCTGGCCTGGGACCTGAACATGAACGGATTGCTGAATATACTGGACCTTGCGATCCTTTACAAAACAGCAAAGGTATACTGGCCGAGCTCCATTGCTGTTTTCGGACCAAATTCTCCAAAAGACCAGACCCAACAATTTTGTGTAATGGATCCCAATACTGTTTACGGAATTAGTAAATTAGCGGGTGAAAGGTGGTGTGAGTATTACCACCAGAAATATGGCCTGGATGTGCGCAGTATCCGTTATCCCGGACTGATCAGCTGGAAGGCTGCTCCAGGGGGAGGTACAACGGATTACGCCATTCATATTTTTCATGATGCGTTGAAAAAAGGCGCTTATGCCTCTTTTCTTTCTGCTGAAACGGAACTGCCCATGATGTATATGGATGATGCCATCCGCGGTACCATTGAACTGATGGATGCCCCGGCAGCACAGATCAGCATACGCTCCAGCTATAATTTTGCCGGGGTAAGCTTTACGCCAGAGGTGCTGGCCGCTGAAATCAGGAACCATATCCCGGATTTTAAGCTAACTTACACGGCTTATGATCCGCGTCAGGAGATTGCTGCCAGCTGGCCGCGCTCTATTGACGACCAGTTTGCCACGCGCGACTGGGGCTGGAAGCCGGAATTTGACCTGGCGAAACTGACGGCAGATATGTTTAGTAATTTAAAAAAGTAATAGGGTAGAGCCCTCAATAAGTATACAATGGGAAGAGCATTTGAGTTCAGAAAAGAAAGAAAATTTAAACGTTGGGCTAAAATGGCCGTACAATTTACCCGTATAGGGAAGGAAATTGTAATGGCTGTAAAAGATGCAGGCCCTAATCCGGATACCAACTCACGCTTACGTACTGCAATCCAGAACTCGAAGGCAGTAAATATGCCGAAGCATACCGTGGATGCTGCGATTAAAAGGGCTTCCAACAAGGATGAAAACGGATATGAAGAGCATGTTTACGAAGGTTACGCACAACATGGCGTAGCTATCCTGATAGAGACTGCAACGGACAATACCAACAGAACGGTAGCCAATGTACGCAGCTATTTCAGTAAAACCGGTGGATCTTTAGGTAAAACGGGATCTCTGGATTTTATCTTCAACCGTAAATCTATCTTCAGGTTTTTACCGGGAGAAAAGGATATGGAAGAACTGGAATTTGAACTGATTGATGCAGGTCTGGAAGAACTTTATCTGGAAGCTGACGAAGAAGGTGTTGAAACCGCTGTTGTACAGACAGCTTTTGAAGATTTTGGTAAGATGCAGAAAGCGCTGGAAGATATGGGATTTGAAATGAAGAGCGCCAAGCTTGAACGTATTGCGCTTTCTACCACTGACGTTTCTGAAGAACAGGCTGTGGATGTACTGAAGCTGATTGATAAGTTAGAAGAGGATGATGATGTACAGGCGGTATATCATAATATGACTGAGTAAAAAATAAAAAACCCGCTTGCACTGCAAGCGGGTTTTTTATTGGTTAAAGCTTATTTTGAGAAGCTGAACTTTGCGGCAGTGACGTCGCGTGAGTTCGAACCGATGAACAGGTTAAAATCGCCTGGTTCAGCAGCAAACTTCAGGTCTGCGTTGAAGAACTTCAGCATCTGCTCATCAATGGTGAAGGTTACGCGTTTGCTTTCTCCTTTCTTCAGGAAGATCTTTTGAAAACCTTTCAGTTCTTTCACCGGTCTGGTGATTGAACCATAGACATCCTGAATATATAACTGTACAACTTCCTGACCGTCAAAATTACCGGTGTTCTGAACATCCACCGAAACCTGTATTGCTTGTCCCGGTTTAACCACAACCTTGTTCAGGCTGGGAGTGGAATACTGGAAGCTGGTGTAACTCAGTCCGTATCCGAAGGGATACAAAGGATCGTTGGAACTGTCAATATAACGGGATTTGTATTTTTCATTCGATACGCCATCGTAAGGGCGACCAGTATTTTTATGGTTATAGTAAATCGGGATCTGGCCTATACTTCTCGGGAAAGTTGTAGTCAGTTTACCTGCAGGGTTATAGTTGCCTACAAGAATATCCGCAATTGCATTGCCGGCTTCGGTACCGCCAAACCAGGTTTCCAGGATTGCCGTTACATTGGCATCTTCCCATTCCAGGGTGAGGGGGCGACTGTTCATCAAAACCAAAACTACAGGTTTACCGGTTGCAGTAACCGCTTTCAGCAATGCCTTTTGATTGGGTAAAAGATCAAGGTTGGTACGGCTTGTTGCTTCACCACCCATCAGGGCGCTTTCTCCGAGAACCAGTACAGCGATGTCTGATTTATTTGCGGCAGAAACAGCCTCACTTATCAGATTATCAGTAGATTTTTCATCGGCAACGATATCTGCTCCGTTTGCATTGAGCTGTTTCAGGATTGCAGCGTCATCAACCAGGTTGGCTCCTTTTGCATATGTAATATCCATATCCGGCGCGGCACTTTTAAGGCCTTCCATTACACCGATTGCCTTTTTCCAGTCGCCCGCAGCACTCCAGTTACCAATCATATTGCGTTTGTCATCAGCCAGCGGGCCAATCAGTGCAATCCTGGCTTTCTTTTTCAAAGGCAGTACCTGGTTATCATTTTTCAGCAGTACCATGGATGCTTCGGCAATATTCCTGGCATCAAACCTGTTTTGCTGCGAAAGGATCTCAGTTTTTGCACGCTCTTCGTTCACATATTTGTATGGATCAGCAAAAAGCCCCAGTTTATATTTGGCTTCAAGCATTCTGCGGCAGGCCAGATCGATCATCTGAATAGTGATTTTCTTTTCCTGCAGGGACGTTTTCAGGGTAGTTAGAAAACCCTCCCCAACCATATCCATATCCGTTCCCGCTGCCAGTGCTTTTGCACTTACCGTTTTTAAATCCCCAAGTCCGTGCGGTACCAGCTCATTGATCCCGGTATAGTCGCTCACTACAAATCCGTTGAATCCCCAGCTGTTACGCAGCAGGTCTGTTAACAGCCATCTGTTTGCTGTTGCCGGAGTGCCATTGATATCGTTGAAAGATGCCATTACCGATGCTGCGCCTGCGTCAACTGCCGCTTTGTAGGGCGGCAGGTACTCATTGTACATTTTGATCATGCTCATATCAGTAGTATTGTAATCCCTACCTGCTTCGGCAGCACCATACAGCGCAAAGTGTTTGATACAGGCAAGAATCGCATCTTTATTGGAAAGGCTGTTAGTCTGGTAACCTTTTACCATAGCCACTCCTATGAGCGAGCCCAGGTAAGGGTCTTCACCCGCACCTTCGGCCATTCTGCCCCAGCGCGGATCTCTTGCAATATCCACCATAGGAGAGAAGGTCCAGTTTAAACCATCGGCACTGGCTTCCCTTGCGGCAATACGTGCACTTTTTTCTATCAGGTCCAAATCCCAGCTGGTACTTAAACCCAAAGGAATAGGAAATATGGTTTTATGTCCGTGGATTACGTCGTATCCAAACAGCAAAGGGATTTTCAAGCGTGATTTGGTCATCACCAGTTTCTGCAATTTCTCTACTGCCTGCGGGGTAAAAGTGTTAAAAACACCGCCAACCAATCCTTTTTCAATTTTTTCATCCACCCCCTCACTCAATACCGGTCCGGTTACATCAAAGCCTACGGCAGGTAAGTTTAATTGTCCGATCTTTTCATCCAGTGTCATTTTAGACATCAGGTTTGCAATAAAGCTGTTCATTTTCAGATCGGCCGCTGATACGGTCTTTTTCTGCTGCGCTGTCGCTGTATCCGCAAGAAAAACGACCGCCAGGAAAAATAGGAGATTGTGTCTTTTCATAAGTTTTATATTAATTTTTTAATGCCGTACTTGCTATACCCAGTTTATCGAGCCCATTTTTTACATCGGGACTGCTCATAAACAGTTTCCAGAGGAGGCCGCTCCGGTAATTTTCGATCATGCAGATGATCGGCCCCTGGTCAATTGCCAGATGTGATTTCGCATACCAGTTATGTTCCTCACTAAAGCCATCTACAAAACCGTACTCGCTCCAGATTTTATCTCCCAGGTCAAAGTAAAAATGTTTCAGTGCCTTCATGGAATATTCCGGGGTATAGGGGAAAGCAGAGAGTGCTGCCGTCGGGCTGATCACACCGAGGTCTTCTGCAGGTGAATGTGCTGCATATCCCTGCCAGCTGTCACTGGCAGTTAGGCCCCAGCTGTTTTCGCCGTATCCTTTGTAATGTTTTGGATTTTCCACGCAATAGGCATGGTTGATCAGTGTATGGTTTTTGTTCTGTTCAAAGTAATCTGCATAGCGGTCTTTGAGTCCGCGCGGGTCCAGGCCCAAAAATGAGTAATGCGAAAAGAACAGTGGCCCGCCAAAATCGAATCCCAATGGCAGGGTAATGCCCAGGAATTTCTTGCCATTAAAGAAGGTATTGCTGTTTGCCCATCCGTCTTCGTAAACCCTTTTGCCGATCGCAAACTTAGGTGAGGAAGCCGCCAGCACATAAGTGATAAAACATTCGTTCCAGCCTTTCAGCTGATGGTTCATACTCCATCCATTATTAGGGCTCCAGTGCCAGTACAACACATTTTGCTGCTGAGTGAACCAGTTCCATTCGATACCTTCCCACATCCAGAGGATCTTGTTCCGGATATCGTTTTCAACAGGGTTGTCTGCCGTGTAATACTGTTTTGCCGTAAGCAATCCCTGGAACAGGAAAGATGTTTCTACCAGGTCTGCCCCGTCATCTTTGGGACTGAAGCGGATTACCTTACCGGTTTCTCCGTTCAGCCAGTGCGGAAATGCACCATGGAACATATCGGCTTTCCAGAGAAAATCCACGATCTTCCTGGTACGTGCAGCAGCCTGTTCGCGGGTAATAAACTTACGCTCTGAAGCCACGATTGTAGCCATCACGCCAAAGCCTGTACCACCTGTAGTAACAACTTCATCGCCGTAATCAAAAGATTTGTTGCTGCGTTCGCGTGCCATTCCGCTTACCGGGTGACCGAAGTCCCAGAAGTAACGGAAGGTTTGTTTTTGTACCAGATCGAGCAGCTGCTCATCGCTCAGGTTTTTTTGGATTTTCAGCTGTGGGTTTATATGATCTTTTGTTTGTGCTGCCGCAGGCTGACTGTTAAAGCAGGAGCTGAGTATCAGCACGGCTATCAGAAAACATAAAGTTAATCTATTTTTCAGCATATCAATGGTTTAAAAGCTGGATTTCATTTAAAAAAAGGCTGCCGGCCAAGACCGGCAACCTTGATATTATCTGGTTAGATAGGGAATTTAATAACCCGGGTTCTGAGTAAGCAGGCCACCGCTCAGGTCAATTTCTGTCTGCGGGATCGGCCAGATTTCGTTTCTTCCGGCTCTCCATCCTTTAGGGCCGAACACGGCTGCTCCGCGTCCCTGGCGGATCACGTCGAAATAACGGTCAAATTCCATTGCAAATTCAGATCTTCTCTCACGGTATATTGCTGCGCGGATAGCTGCCTGATCTGTAGTAGTTACAGCAGGCAGAATAGCAGCATTTCCCTGACGGGCTCTGGCACGTACTCTTTCCAATGAGGAAAGTGCCTGTGTGGTGTTGCCAAGTTCATTTGCAGCTTCGGCATTCATCAGCAATGCATCTGAGAAACGCAGCACACGTACATTTTGCTGTGCACCTTCATTAAAGCCATTTACAAACAGGCTGAACGGTACATATGATTTCTGGTTGAACATCGGATTATCACCGTTAGCGTCAATCACATCACCCTGGGGAGTAGTTTCGCCCCTGAAGATAATTGTAGCATCTCTTCTCGGATCGCCTGTTTCAAATGAAGCTGCCAGATCTGCGGTAGGTACATTGAAACCCCATCCGCCACCTCTTGCTGAACGGACACCCTGAACCTGGGAATACTGAGAGTTAGATACTGAAGTATTACCCGGAACAAGCGCACACTGGATTTCAAAGATGGATTCAGTGCTGTTTTCATTGGGAATCCTGAATACAGATTCGAAGCTTGGCAGCAGGCTGTAGTTCATGCCCATAACCGTATTGGTATAACCCAGCACATCATTCCATTTTTTAAGGTACATGGCTACTTTAGCATGCAGCGTAAGGGCCGCACCTTTTGTTGCCCTGCCCAGATCAACACTGGCATAATTTACAGGAAGTGCCGCTGCGGCATCTGTCAGGTCACTTTCAATCTGTGCATATACCTGGGTAGCATCAGCTCTTGGAATGTTGTATTCTGATGCGTCTTTCGGTATTGTCAGGCGCAAAGGAACTCCTCCAAAAGCGCGTACCAGTCTGAAATAAGAAAGCGCACGTATAAATTTAGCTTCTGCGAGGTATTGCGCTTTTAACGTTGCATCCATTGTAATGGCGGGAACATTATCAAGCACCTGATTGCAGTAATTTATGTTGCGGTACTGTCCGTTCCAGAATCCTGAAATATTACCCTGATTAGGATCGATTGTAAAAGTATCAAAGTCCAGGAAGAAACTGGCATCACTTGGGCTGCTGCCTTTTTCGGCATCATCCGAACCCATGCTTTCAATGGCTATAGCTGGAAAGGCCGTATTCTCGTAAGAGCGCATATTTCCGTAGATCGCGTTTACACCGGCACCGGCATCTGCAGCTGTTTTCCAGAATACCTCACTTTGCTGTTGTCCTTGCTGGGGAACATCCAGGAATTCCTTTTTACAGGAAGGAAAGAGGGAGGCGGCGATTAAAATACCTGCTCCCAAAACTGATTTTGAATATAATTTATGGTTGAGTTTCATGTGATTGCAGATTAAAATGTCAGGTTAACACCAAAGTTGTAAGTTGCGTATAAAGGATATACGTTTGCATCCAGACCCGCATTGAGGGTTGTAGAGCTTGTTGCACTTGTGATTCTGTCTGCAACATTTGTAGGTGCAGGGCCAATTTCCGGGCTGAATCCTTTGTATCCGAACAAATTGATGGCGTTCTGTGCATTTGCATAGAACCTGATTTTCTTAATTTTCCATTTCTCCAGTGTACTGTTGGGAAGGGTGTAACCCAATTGTGCATTTCTTACCCTGAAATATGATCCGCTGGATACATAGAAGGAGTTTGGTGCAGAGTTGGCAGAAGAACCGATATTTACTGACGGGTAGGTATTTGATGTACCTGCTCCATGCCAGCGGTTATCTACAAAATCTTTCGTGAAGTTCTCATTACCAAAACGGTAAGCCAGGTTAGAGTTGTAAATATCAACTCCGGCAACTCCCTGGAAGTCCAGCGCGAGGTCAAAGTTTTTATATGCAAAGCTGGTATTTACACCATAAGTATACTTAGGATTTGGATTTCCTATGACCGTTCTGTCCAGTGATGTAATTTTACCATCACCATTCAGGTCCTGGTATTTAAAACCACCTGGCAGTGCGCCTGACTGTGTAGGGGAGGCAGCAATATCTGCAGCATCCTGGTAAATTCCAGCTGTTTTGTATCCGTAGAATTGCCCTATAGGGTCACCCACAACTGTTCTGGTTGCAAGGAAACCGTTGGTAATCCCGGTGCTGCCACTGTAAATAGGTGTATTTCCCGAAATCACGTTCAGCACTTTGTTGGCATTGTAACCAATGTTACCACTAACAGAGTACGTTAATCCACCACCTGTTTTATCATTCCAGGAAACGGATAGCTCTGCGCCCCTGTTCTGAAGGTCGGCCTGGTTACCAAGGATCTGGTTGTTTACTGTTCCCAATGAACCCAGGATTGGCAGACCAAAGATTGCCCTTGATGTTTTGCGTGTGTACAAGTCACCTTCAATGTTTAACCTGTTGGTCAGGAAGCCGGCTTCAAATCCAACATTGGCTCCAATACCTTTCTCCCATACAATGAAGGGAGGAACCAGTGTATTACTGCTGCGGCCGGTATAAACCAGATCATTGTAAATTGCTGCAAGATCTCCGGTTTGTGCAATTAAAGCCTGAGTTGGGTTTACCGGAACACTTGCATTTCCTACAACACCGTAGCTGCCACGGATTTTCAGGTTACTGAATATTGTCTGGTTTTTCATGAAATCTTCATTTGACAGTACCCATCCGGCACCTACAGAAGGAAAATAACCCCAGGTTTGGTTGCCAAAGAATTGTGAAGCTCCATCAGCGCGGATCGAAGCATTCAGCAGGTATTTGTTTTTGAAGGAATAGTTGGCTCTTGCAAAGTAAGAGGCAAACTTAATCAGACTTGCCTGGTCATCCGCATAACGGGTGTCAGCATTACCAAGCCTCAGGTACAGATCTGCATCACTGTTAAAGGGTACGTCGCGTGCCTGAGCAGTTATGCCGTAAGATCTGTTGCTTTGTGCCGACTGGCCGATAAGTAAAGTCAGGTTATGGTCTTCTTTGAAAGTATTCTGGTAAGTCAGCGTATTTTCGATGATCCAGTTACGGGTTTCGATACGGTTCAAATCGAGTATACTGTTTTGCGACTGCTGCGCAAAAGTTGCATAGTACACAGGGGCATATGTTCTGCCTTCAGTCTGGCCAAATTCACCACCAATACTGGTCCTGAAGGTAAAATGATTCAGAAACTTCAATTCAGCATAGATGTTTCCTGTAGCCCTGTATTCTTTGGTGTTCTGATTGTAAAAATCCAGGGTAGCCTGAGGGTTAAAGTTAGCACCATCACCCAGACGCTGATCATTAGGATCACCGTATGAACCATCTGGGTTGAATACCGGTATGGTTGGCGAGGCGGAAAACATCTGGTGAAAGATCGTTGAGGGAATATCGTTCGATTTGCTCGCTACACCTGTAACATTGTAACCAACTTTCAGATTTTTAAATATCTGAATATCGTTTGATACCCTTGCTGTGTATCTTTTATAGTTGTTGTTTTTTACAATACCGTCCTGATCAAGATAGCCGAGTGAGATGTTGTAAGTAGATTTTTCCGATCCGCCCATTACCGAAAGGCTATGGTTAGTTACAAAAGCATTCTGCAGAATCTGGTCATACCAGTCTGTGCCTTTTCCAAGTGATGCCGGATTTGCAAATAAGGCTGTACCGCCGTTAGAAGTAGAAAGTTCATTTGTCAGCGTGGCGTATTCCGAAGCATCTGCCATTTTCACTTTATTGGTAACCTTTTGAAAGCCTGCATAGGCGTCATAATTGATCACAGTAGGTGCACCGGCCTTTCCTTTTTTAGTGGTTACCAGTACTACACCATTTGCAGCACGGATACCATAGATAGATTGTGCTGATGCATCTTTCAGTACGCTTAAGTTTTCGATATCAGCAGGATTCAGGAAGTTAATATCGCTGTACCATACTCCATCTACTACATATAGCGGTGCCTGGTTACCAAAGATCGTTCCCAGACCACGGATGCGGATCTGGGGAGCGGTACCCGGTGAACCCGAATTGGTAATAGAGACACCGGCAATTTTACCCTGCAATCCGCTCACGGCGTTTTGCGATGCCTGCTTCGATATTTCCTCACCTTTTACACTGGCTACAGCGCCTGTGACATCGATCTTGCGCTGCGTACCGTATCCAACTACAACAACCTGCTCAAGCTGCTGTGAGGTAGATACCATTGCTACGTTAATTGTTGTTTGATTATTTACAGGGATCTCCTGAGTAGCGTAGCCGATATAGGTAAAGACTAATGTTGCATTAGCGGGGGCGCTAATCGTAAAGACCCCGTTAACGTCTGTTTGAATTCCTGTAGTAGTGCCTTTAATGCTAACGCTGACAGATGGCAGGGTTGTTTTATCCTGACTGTCTGAAACCAGTCCCTTTACAGTGATGTTCTGGGCTGATGCAACATTAAAAAACAATAGACAAAGAAAACTTAAAACAGAAAATTTGGTAAAGATTGTTTTCATGCTCGTATCTGGTTTTATGTTTAATTGTGGGTTAAAATTCCACTTGTTAAACAGTTAAAACAAAGAAATGGCCTCAACAATAGTACATCATCAGAACTTGGTGTATTAAATACAATAAGTGTTTTCGGGGACAGATTAACGGTTTAGTGCTGTTTATATGGTCGCCAAGGCGGTTTTTCTGAGATCACACAGAAAAGTAATAATAAAAATATATTTTTTCTTTTCCTGAGTGTGTGTAGTAATGATGTAGTGCTAAAGCTCCATAAAGAACTCTGCAAGGTTCTTGTCGTGAGGGATGTTGAGTTTCTTACGCAACCTGTAGCGGCGGATTTCGACTCCGCGCAGTGAAATATTTAACAGCGAAGCCATTTCTTTGCTGCTCATATTCATGTGCAGGTAGGCGCATAATTTCAAATCGTTGGGTACAAGATCAGGATGGCTTGACTTCAGTTTTTTAAAGAAACTGCCATGCGCTTCGTTGAAACTTGTCTCAAATAAGTTCCAGTCGCGCTCGTCATTCATTCCCTCATCAATGATTTTCTGAACTTTTCGGATCTGCTCATCGGCCACTTTTTTACCGTCCTTATCTTTGAGCTTGATCATCTCTTCGCTCAGCTTTTGCAGCAGTTCGTTTTTATAAACCAGGCTCATGGCGGAGCTTGCCAGCTCGCGGTTTTTGCTCTGCAGTTCTGCATGCAGTTTCTCCGTCTGGATTTTGATGATCTGTTTTTCGGTTGCTTCGGCTTCTTTTTTCAGGAAGATATCCTTTTCGAGCTGTACTTTGTTAAGTATCCTTTCCCGGTCTTCCTGCAGTTTCTGCCGGTATTGTTTACGGCCCAGCAGGAACAGGAATACTGCAAGGAGAACATAGATAGCGATAGCCCAGTTGCTGGCGTAAAAAGGAGGAAGAACGGTAAATTCGAAGACGCTTGTTTTGCTCACCAGGTTGTCGTTGATCTTGGCCCGTACCAAAAACCGGTATTTACCGCGGCCCAGATTGGTGAAATCTTTTTGTGAGGATACGCTCCATTCCGACCATTGTCTGGAATAGCCTTCAAGATAGTACTGGAACTTTATGGTTGCCTGCCTGTAATAGGGCAGGGCATAGGAGATCCTGATGTTATGCCTGCTGTAGGGTATTTCAATATCTGAACCACTGTTTCCGTTTTCACTGATGGTCCTGTAGGTATCAGTAACATCCTCTACACGTCTGATCAATACCGCCGGAAGTATCTTTTTTCTGTCTGCCGCGGTCTTGTTTGCTGCATCGTAGATCACAAAACCATCATCTACGCTAACCAGGTGCATCCAGGCGCTGATCTGGCTGATGTTCTCATAATACTGCACCATCCTTCCGTCCAGCAGGCTAAAAAGGTTGGAGTCGATAGCCAGTTTGCCGGGTTCCCGGAAATCTATCAGGGCGGTTTTTCCATGGTTGATAAACCAGTATTTTTTTACGCCGGCGCTGATGATCTTGTTTGAACTGGCAAAACTTCCAAGCCCTTTGTTCAGTGCTGTATAATTACTGAAGCGGTCGCTGATCTCATCGTACAGCATAAATCCCGCATCCGATGAAAAGATGAGTTTGTTTTCGAGCTGGAAGATATTGACGTTGTAATCGCCCGGCAGGCCATTCCTTGCATCGTAATGCCTGGTTTGGATTACCTTTCTGAAATCGGGACTGAGTGTGAGCCGGTAAAGCCCTTTGTATGCATGGCTTACCCAGATATCCCCGTGAGCATCCTGCTCTACATATCTGGATGGTTCCCAGAATCCTTCAATCTTGGTAAAATACTTCCATTGCCCCGCCTGGTCTTTTTTGAAGAGCACCAGCCCGGTATAGGTTCCCTGGATTAAATAATCCGGGTAGCTGTTTAATTTTTTAATTGTCCATCCCCCGTTTACCGCTGAAATCTTTTCCATGCGGGAGCCGGTAATTTTGAATGTCCCTTCATTGTGCCCGCAGATCAGTTGCCCGTCTATCAGGCTGAGGTCCCATACTTGCCCCTGTGAATTAGGGATAAGCTTAAAATCAAAGGTGTTCAATTTATTGCCTTTTACGGCCGACCATGGACTGTAGAATAATCCCTGGTTGGTACCCAGGTAAATGTTGTTCTGATCGATCAGACTGGAATATACCGTACCAAACTGCCCGGCTTTGTCGAGATAGAAATACAGGGAAGAATTAAGCTCTACGCGGTCAATCCCATTGTCCAGCCCAGTCCAGAGGTTAGCTTGTTCGTCAGTGAACAGGCTGAGGATGGTGTTGTTCTGTAATCCGCCGGTTTTATTGATCCGCTGGATCACGTTTCCGTTTTCATCAATGAGGATCAGTCCGTTCAGAATTGTGCCGAAAGCGTAATACTGTTTATCGATTTTGCTGCCGTTATTCAGCTGGTATGTTTTGAGAAAATCGTTTGCAGGGGTAATAAAAGGGGCAAATGAGCTGCCATTGTATACAAATAGTCCGTCTTTGCTGGTACCAATCAGCAGCTGGTTACCCCTATAGGGTAATATGGTCATAATATTCAGCGGGTAGGTTTTGCCCGCATTAGGCATTGCCCTTAAGGTTTTCCCTTTCAGTTCAAAAAGTCCTTTACCGGTGACCTCGATGAGAAATCTGTTGCCTACATGCTGCAGAAAGAGCAGTGAGCCCGGCCCATTCACAATACTGATCTTCTGATCCTGGTAAATGTATATAGTGCTGAACGACTGAAAAATTACCCTCTTGCCATCGGTATAGATTTTCCAGATCTCATCTTTGATCGGATTTGTCTTTGGAATAAGACCCGTCAAAGAAGTATATGTTAGTTTTTTGTTTTTGGGCGACCAGTAGCCGAATTCGCCGAAGCTGCCAGTGTATATCATTCCGTCAGCTCCTGTAGCTACCGCACGTACAATCTGCCTGTTAGGCATGATATACTGCTGCCAGTATACTCCATCATAAGTTAGCAAGCCCTGTGCATTGCCGAAATACATGATGCCATGTTTATCCTTTGCTATTGCCCAGTTCTGGTTCCCGGAAAGGTAAAGGGATTTAGGAAAATTCTGGACATATGGAACCCCAATGCCCTTGATATAATCTGCCCGGGCAACAATGCTCAGGAGAAAGAAGGATAAAAACAGAGCGCAACAGGTGTAAAAGCGAGCCTTCATGGATGCTAAACGGTACTTGAATATTTATTAGCGCAAATTAGCTATTAATTACAATATTCAAGTACCCCTTTGCCAGGCCCCAATGCTTTTTTACTCAGTGCCTGAGAATGATTCCAGTGGAGGAACTGCATTTCTCTGTGTACCCCATTTGTAATTTGGTTTTTTGCCCATCACAAATTCAAGCTTTCCGCCTTTAGTCAAATCCTTCTGCGTGATATACGTTTTGTCATATGCTTTACCATTCAGTTTTACGGACTGGATATAGACATTTTCTTTGGATGCATTTTGTGTTGTCACCTCAAATACCTTCCCGTTTCCCTGTTTTAATTTTGCCTGTTTCAATATTGGTGAACCCAGCATATAAATGCCGCTTGCCGGATTAACCGGATAGAAGCCCATCGCGCTGAAAATATACCAGGATGACATTTGCCCGCAGTCTTCGTTACCGGAATAACCGGAAGAGGAATTATTGTATAATTCATTCAGGATTTTGCCCACGTAATATTGCGTTTTCCAGGGTTGTCCTGCATAATCATAGAGGTAAGCTACGTGGTGACTGGGCTCATTTCCATGGGCATATTGGCCGATGAAACCTGAGGCATTACCATTTACTTCTCCAGGAAGATCTTTCAATGTGAAAAATTTATCTAATTTATCTGTGAAGGCTTTGTTGCCGCCCACGATATTCATCAGATCCGGCACATTTTGAGGAACATACCAGAAATACTGCCAGGCATTTCCTTCTGTGTATGGGTTGCCGCCATTGCCACCATATTTCAGCGGATTAAAAGGTGAAAGCCATTCGCCGTTCTTATTTTTTGCCCTGAAAAATCCGCTTTTTGTATCATAGAGATTTTTATAGAAAGAGGAGCGGGTCATGAAATGTTGATAGTCATCTATTTTTCCCAGCTTTTTTGCCAGTTGTGCCACACACCAATCGTCATAAGCCATCTCAAGCGTAATAGAAACTGATTGTGACTGGATATCTTCGGGAATATACTGATATTTCTCCCAGTCAGAAAACGGAGAGCCGGGATGGTTGAGTGTAGAGGACGCCTTTACCGCTTCATAGGCTTCCTCAGAATCAATTCCTTTAATACCCTTCAATACCGCATCTACAATTACCGGGATCGCATGATTGCCTATCATGCAATAATTTTCATCGCCCCACAGCTGCCAGATGGGTAAATACCCATAGGTACCATACTGGCGCATCATGCTGTTTACAAAATCAGCGGTACGCTCAGGTTGTGTTAAAGTGTACAGTGGATGAGCTGCCCTGAAGGTATCCCAAAGTGAAAATGTAGAATAGTGCTTTTTATCGGATGCGTTTTTTATGCTCAGGTCTGATGCCTGGTAATCACCATTGACATCAGCCATATTGTTCGGCTGGGTGAACGCATGGTACAGTCCGGTATAAAAGATCTCTTTTTGTACCGGAGTCCCTTCAATGTTCATTTTGCCCAGTTCATTCTCCCATTTGTCTGAAGTTTGTTTTACCACGCCATCAAAATCCCATCCTGAAAGTTCAGCTTTCATATTCCCTCTCGCATTTTCTACGCTTACCGGAGAAAGTGCAACTTTCACTAATAACTCTGATTTTGATTTTGTATCAAAATTAAGGGCCGCCTTGATATTGGTGCCGTTGATGATACTGGTATTTTCAGTGCCGCGTTTTCCACTGAAAAGTATGGAGCTGACGATCGGTTGTGAGAACTCTGCATGGAAATAAACTTTGCGCAGTTTTGCCCAGCCGGTGAGGATCCTGTATCCTTCGACCGTCCTGTCATTCACAATCCTGATCTCGGCACCAATAATCTTGCAGGACCAGTAAGTGCGGCTTTTATCCAGTGAGTGGTCAAGATCTATCATCACATGCCCGTTCGTATTGGCAGGAAAGGTGTAGCGCTGCAAACCTACATGTTCAGTCGCGGTTAGTTCTGCATTGATATCATAGTCCTTTAGCTTTACCTGATAATATCCTGGTCTGGCTGTTTCTTCCTGATGTGAATAGGAAGAGCGAAAGCCGCTTCCTGGTTTCTTTGCATCTCCCGCTACGGGTCTGATTTCGCCTGTGGTGGGCATCAGCAGTACATCGAACAGATCGGCTACGCCAGTACCGCTCAGATGCGTATGACTAAATCCAACGATGGTATGGCTATTGTAATCGTAACCTGAAGCAGGATTATCCGGCTTATCTTCGGTGTCAGGACTCAGCTGTACAAATCCAAAGGGAGTTGTCGGTCCGGGGAAGTTACTCCCGGCAAGGCTGTTATTATCAACCGCCCCGGTGCCGATAAAAGGATTGACATAGCTTGTAAGGGGCACACCTTTCTTTTGTGCATGCAGCATTGCTGCAAAGAGCAATATACCCGCGGTAAGGGTTATTTTTTTCATTATTAAATCTTAAAATTAAAGGAGGCTGAAGAAATTAGTCTTCAGCCTTCCAACACACCCATAAAATTGTGTTTACCTTGATCCTGTATAGGTCCAGGTCTCATCAAAGAATGTTCTGTCGCCATTCTGAACGAGTATATATTTTACTTTCATACTCACCGGGGTTTTACCATCTGCAGACATCGTGAATTTGTTTACACCCGAAGCATCAAGCCTGGCTGATCGTCCGTTCGAAGCGGGCTGCCCGTAGTAATTGATAGCACTGGTTATTGTGCTGCTCGTATTGTCTATTGTAAATACCGGACTAAAACTTCCGTATGAACTGCCGGCACCAGCATTTAAAATGCCGTGTGCAAAGGAGTCGCCATCCTGGATTGCAACTGTATTGGGGCCCTGGGTAACCAGTTTTAACGTTCTTGGATACTGTCCGGTTAACGCGCTATTCTGCGTATCAAGCATAGTACCTGTTACCGTGTATACCCCATCCCATTTATTTTTCAGGGTTATGATAGAAACCAGGGTCCCAAAATTTCCGCTGACCGTAAAGCCACCGCCATCGCTTATGGTTATCGGGAGTGCATAGGTTTTTAAAGGATCAAGGTTAATGGTATTGATCTTAATAGGAAACTTTACCAGTCTCTGGCCGGTAGGGATCACTACGGTATTTCCTGCAAGCGTATATCCGTTCGCCGGCATTTGTGCATAGGTAGTACCATTAACAGTATTAAACTTTGTTACTGCCGAAGTATCAACTTTGAGTGTAACCGTTACATTCTGTGCTGCTGCTTCCGGAGCTGCGTAGTTAACATACACAAAGTAATCAGAGGGGGTTTGGTCAACCGTAAATGCCGCGGCTATAGAGTTGCCACCACCATTTGCTGCGGAAGAACCAATCGGAAGCTCAATTACAGCCTGATTTTTCGTGAAATCAGGTTGTGATTCATCCTTCAGACAGGAAGAAAGGCTGCTTAACACTGCAAACCCGATCATAGTTGTATATAATGATATTCTTTTCATTTGATTTTGTTCTTTGAATTAATTAATGTCCCAGAATATTCTTGTAGTAAACTGGCTTATTGTGCCTTCTGCCAGTACATTGTCCGGATTGTAGTTGTATTCACTTTGCGGGTAAAGTAACCGCACAGGTACTTTGCGTACTGATGCTGCAGGATTATTTGAAATTGGCACATCAGCGGGAATGTTCAGCCTTCTGTAATCAGACCATGATTCGATATCATTGATGCCGTTCATGGCCGCCCATTTTTGGGTCATAATCAGCGTGAGTTTGTCTGTAGCAAGGTTCCAGTTACTCACTGAAGAGCTCGCTGCCAGATAGGCTGCGGCAGAACCGGCGCCTAAATAAGTAAAACTTTGCTGCACTGCTGATTCATACAAACTTCGTGTGTCTACGGTCAGGTAGCCACGCTGCGCTGCCTCGGCCTGCAGAAACAGACTTTCAAAGTCTGTCACGATTGGCTGCGCCATATCTGCTGATTTTAGAAGTCCTGTTCCAATCGCTGATTTAAACTGAGGACTGTCATCTGTACTGGCAGTAGGACCAAAGGGACTTCCTGAGTATCCTGTTCCGGCACCGTCATTAATCGTGGTGAAAACGAATGGTAACCTTGGGTCGTCATTGTTCTGGTAAAATGCAAGCGCGTATGTACTGGCGATATAATAGCGGTGCCCATCTGTAGGTGCAGTTTTTCCTAAGGGTGAGTAACCGAAGTTGGCCCAGAAAGGATTTTGTTTTCCGGCTGAGTTGCTGTAACCCGGATTCACAAAGGCAGCATCACCATGTCCGGTAGCGGCGCTATTGGCATTGATAAAGCCCATACCATTGGCAGTTATTTTTGCCATTTCAGTACTTATATAGGCAGCTCTTCCTGTCATTTCTGACTGACGCAGAAGGATGCGTAGTTTCAAAGTATTGGCAAATTTAGCCCATTTGGCAGCATCGCCGGCGTACATGATGTCGTAAGCACCATCAACTGTAGCAACTTTACCTACCAAACCTTTAAACAGGTTTGCCGCGGTGTCAAGTTTTTTAGCCAGGTCTTCATAGATCGCCTGTCCCTTATCATAATGCGGCCTGATTGCAGCAGTAGATTTCAATGCCTCACTGTAGGGTAAGTTCCCATAGATATCCACGAGGTTCTGGAAATCGTACGCTTTCATTGTCTTTGCCACTGCACTGTAAAATGCGTTATTCAATTTAATGCCTTGTTTTTCTACATAATCGTAATCTTCAAGGTTGTTGTATAATCCTGCCCAGATATTCACACCAGGGCCATAGTTAGACGTAAACTGATAACTGCGTTCTTCGGCAAAGGCAGCAACAGCACCACTATAGTTCCAATATCCGATCCATGCAGAAGCAAACTGATAATAGTTTATAGAGCCTGTAGTATTAGTTGCTGTTGCATTAAGGGCATTGGTCAATACTAAACCTGGAATTACGGTTGTGGGTTTATTTGGATTGGTGTTGATATCCAGGTAATCTTTTTTGCAGGCGCCCAAAAATAACACGGCGGCAGCGCAAAGTACTTTTATATTATTTTTCATCTTCGTGTGCTTTGATTTATAGAGTGATAGATGCGGTGAAACCATAGATACGTGTTGCAGGAGTTTGGTTTAAGTTATTGTATCCCTGTGCATTATCTGTGGTGGCGTTGAATTCAGGATCTGAATACATGTTGCTTTTTGGTCTGAACATGAACAGGTTGCGTCCAACCAGCGCAAAGTTTGCACGTTTAATAAATTTGGTGCGCTGCAGATATTTAGCTGGTACCTGATAACCAAGCGATAGTTCCCGTAATTTCCAGAAGGCTGCACTGGTTACATAGTTCTGCATTACACCATAGCGCGTAGTAGAACCTGCCCAGTAGTCGATTCCCCCGGTCCTTGTAGTGATGTTGGTATTTGGTACGTAGACACCAGGGCTGGTTTCAATAACTGAATTGGGATATACAAAACGCTCCCGACCATTGGTCGCGGATCCGTAGCTGATACCTGAAAAGTCCATTGTACTTCCTGCACCACTATATACTACACTGCCGCTGCGGTATTCCGCAGTACCGGATAATGCAAAATCCCGGTAGTTTATGGTCGTACTGATACCCAGGATATTTTTAGGTGTGGTTTGCCCAAAGCCTACGTTAACCGCACTTAATTTTGGGAATCCTGTCGACGCATCCACAATTGTTCGGCCCTGCGGGTCTGTTTGGAAACCATTACCCATAAGTTGTGGATAAGACTGCCCTTGCACAATGTAATTGCTGTTGCCAATGCTCAGGTTAGGTAATCCCTGATAGATTGACGTAGCTTCATTATTATTATAAGAATAATTCATACCCAGATTCCACGTTACCCCGCGGCCGTCTTTGCTTTCAATTGGTGTACCTTTCAACGAGAGTTCAAAACCATGATTTTTACCAGATCCGCTATTGATGATCGCATTGGTAAATCCTGTAGCATTGGAAATATTAATCCCCTGAATAATTTCCTGGTCTTTTGTGGTCTCCCAGTATGCCGAAGACTCCAGGGATAATCTGTTATGGAAAAATCCAAGTTCTATCCCAATTTCATTGGATAAGGTTTGCTCTGGCTTGAGGTTAGGTTCTGATACAACATTACCTACACTGTATGCTGCGGTAGATCCGTATGGGAAGCCACTGCCTACATCAAAGGTCGACTGTAAGGAATAAGGATCAAATTGTACTGCATATACTTTGGCAGAACCGGCGCGGATCTTACCATAAGTCAGGACACTGTTATTCTTAAGTGCTTTAAAAGCTTCTGTAAATATGAAGGATACATCGGCAGAAGGGTAGAAGAATGAACGGTTTTCGGCAGCTAAACGCGAATCCCAGTCATTACGGCCAGAACCATGCAGGAATAAATAATCTTTATAACCGAGTGTTAAATCACCAAAAGCACCCAAACGCCTGTATTTAGTATCGCTTTGTGATACATTTGCATCACCTGAGCGGTAACCCACATTATAAAAATCCGGGATAACGAGAAAGTTTGTACCTGCATCCTGGAGTCGGGTAGATTGCTGAATGGTCTGTACACCGCCAATCAGTGTAGCTGAAATATCTTTGAACTTCTTTTTCGCTGTTGCGAGAAAGTTACCTTCTGCACGGCTGTTGAAATAAGAATAATCATTCTCTGAACCTGCATGGGTTTGTGGATTGGCAATAGCCTTACCGCTGGCCGTTGCAAAATCAGAATAGTTATATGCCTGGCCTGTGTTTTTACCGTTTCTGGTGTAAGTTGTTATACCACCTCTTGCAGTAAGATTTAACCATGGTGTTGCATCGTAAGATATGGCCAGGTTTCCTAACAGATCATCTCTGCGTTCCTTGCCGCGGGATTGTTGCAGGTAATAGTACGGGTTTAATCCATAGTCGTTAAAATAATTATCAAGTGAACCATAACCCGAGGTATAGTCCTTGTAATTGGTTAAAGGAATATTAGCTGGGGTGTTGATGATATTGTTGAATATCTGGGCATTTGATTTATCAACGTTTTTCTGGGTATAGTTTAAATTATAATCTACTCTCAGGTTTTTATAGGTCCTGGATCCGTTAAACCTTGCGGCAGTACGATTGGAGTAATCACCGGGAACGTAACCATTACTGTTTACACGCTGTACGTTGATGTACATAGAACCTTTGTCATTTCCTGTGCTCAGTGTAAGGTCATTCTGTTCATCTATACCTGTTTCAAAGAACTTTTCTTTTTCTTTGGAAAGGTTTGAGTAGGGGACCATTTGTATTGAACCATCGGGTAGTGTTCTTCCAATAGGACGTACTGTCCCGTCAAAGCGATCGCCAAAATTTTGATTTTCTATAGGTGTATATTGAGGAAAACCATAGATATCCTGTCCCGAACCTGCACCAAATTGTGTTTGCATTTTTGGGAAGTAAGAAAGCTGATTGAGCTGGGTTGTATTCGTATAGGTTATTTCCAGCGCATCATTTGTCCCTTTCTTTGTAGTGATGATCATTACACCGTTGGAAGCCTCAGACCCATATAACGCAGCAGCATTCGCTCCTTTAAGTACATTCACACTTTCCACATCATTTGGGTTGATGGAGTTCAGGTAGCTTGAAGGAACTACTACTCCGTCCAGTACAAGAAGAGCCTGGTTATTTCCCTGAAAAGATCTGTTTCCCCTGAGTACTACCCGTACCTGGTCACCAGCGTCAATCTGATTGTTTGTCTGGATAATTTGAAGACCTGCTACTTTACCTGATAAACCGGCAGCAAGATTGGTTGGCCTGCTCTGGGTAAGGTCCTTTGCATTTACCTGCTGTGTAGAATAACCCAGTTCTTTGGCCGAACGTTTAATACCAAGGGCAGTAACAACTACCTCACCCAGTTGTTGTGAATCTTCCGCAAGTGTAACGTTGATGCTGGTTCTTCCGGAAACAGGGACATCTTTTGAAGTATAGCCGATAAAGGCAAAAGTAAGAATACTGTTTGCCTCAGTTACTTTTATACTGTATCTGCCTGAAGCGTCTGTGGTGGTACCCTGTTTTGTTCCCTTAATAAAGACACTCACTCCAGGCAATGGGTCTCCCATATTTCCGGTCACTGTACCGGTAACAGTGATTTGTCGCTCAATCCCTGCGTTTCCAGAATGAGCCGACATTGCATCCAGAACAATATCTCCGTTGATCACTTCAAAATGGATATTGTGACGGGTTAATATTGTATTGAGCACTTTACCAAGACTTTGTTTCTCTGCATCAACTGTAATCAGCTGATCTGCATCGATAAAGTCTTTGCTGTACACAAATTTTACCGATGTCAGCGCTGATACCTTTTTTAGTACCGATTCCAGACTGCTGTTTTTAGCAGAAATTCTGATGGGCTTGTCAAGTACAGCGTTCTGTGCAGAAGTATTTCCTGCATAGGATACACCGGAAATTGCAAGTGCAATCGCTAACTGACTTAATGTGACTTTCATAATTTTAAATAAGCCAATACGGTCTTGTAAAATTAAATTCATAAATTAGATTGTTTCTTTTGAAATAATGAGACAAATAGATTCCCTGTAGATCGTTTTTCGATCTATTCAACAGGGGGTTAATTCTTAAGGACAGGAGTGGTACGAACACTTCTGTCTCTTTTTTCCGAATGATTGGGCTTTTTATCCAGGCATGTTTTTCATAGGTTTAAGATTAGTTTTAGTTAATAGTGGTTCTTAAGGTAATATTATCTTTTTCCTTGCTGTAGGTAGCATGTACCGATTTGCAGATCAGTACAAGGATATCTGCCAGGTTTTTATCTGTAAAGTCGGCCGTAAGCGTGTTGTCTCCCAGCTCTTTTTCTTCAATATTCAGCTTAACGTGATAAAATTTACTCAATTCGGCAGTGATAACTTTCAAGGGCGCATTTTCAAAGGAAAGGCTAGATTTTCGCCATATGGTAACATCTGAACTTTCAGATATTGGTGCTTTTACCAGACGATGATCTTCTGTTTTATAAATAGCCTCCTGCTGTGGCAATAGTAAGATTTGTCTTGCATCATCGTTTTTTAACCGATCGGAACCTTGTATAAACTGACTTTCAGATTGATGTAAAGGAGCAGTTACTGATACTTTGCCTGTAAGTACGGATACTTTGACAATACTTTCCCCGGGAATGGAACGGATACGAAAACTCGTGCCCCAAACTTTAGTGATGACCTTGCCACTTGTAATTACGAAAGGGTGAGCATGGTCCTTTGTAACTTCAAAAAAGGCTTCTCCGCTCATGGCCACTTTCCGAAGGTCACCAAATTTTTTTGGGTAGCTTAAAGTTGTGTTCGGATTTAGCCAAACAGTTGTTCCATCGGGCAGGTTCTGTTTGAGTATGCTGCTTTTTTTATTGTTAATATTTACGTAAGATATGCCTGTAGTTCGCTGCTGAAATACGGCGTATCCCAGAGATAAGATCAATAATGTGACTGCAGCTGCAAGTGGCCAGCGTAATAAGGTGTTTTTTCGCTTGTTCGGCTGGTCTTCTTCCCGCTCTTCCTCAATTTCTTCATCCATTTCGTCCTGGATATACTGATCCAATTTACCCTGTTGCATCAAGTGTACAAAAACCTCCAGTTCTTCGTCTGTAGATTTTTTTTCAAGATATCTTTTAACCAAATGTTTGAAGTAATCGTGCTGCATATTTGTTCGTCTATCATTAAAGACAACAGAATTGCCAGCTAGGGTAGCGGGAAATGAAAAAAAATATGGCTAATTGTCCAGATAAATTGATTTAGCTTTTAAATAAGGACAATATTGCAATAATGTAGATCAGGGAAATCCCAAATTCTTTCTTGATAGAAGATCCCAGGACTTTCATTGACTGTACCATGTGATTTTTTACGGCGTTTCTGGAAATGTTCAGGGATTTAGCGACTTCATCGTAAGTTTTCTCTTCTTCGCGGCATAACTTGAAAATTTCTCTTGAACGGGCGGGTAGCCCGTCGAGGGTTTTTCGTAAAAACTGAGCATAATCTTTATGAATAATCTGGTCTTCTGTTGCATTACGAAGTTTTACGAATCCTGCGATCACCTCCCCGATGGCGGCTTCGGAACGAAATACAACTTTTAAGTTATTCAGTGTGTGATTACGTGCGGTTGTAAAGAGATAGGGTTTGAACGATTTAACCTCTGAGAGGTTAGTGCGGTTTTCCCAGATCTTCATAAACACCTCTTGAGTAAGGTCTTCGGCCATAGGGACAGAGTTTACATACCTGAGGATGAAATTATAGATTGAGCGGTTGTAGATCTCGTAGATTCCTACAAAGCCGTTTTCATCTCCTGCGATAATTTGCTGCAGAAGCGCTATTTCACTATTATCGCTGTTAATTGACAAATTGCTCTGTTAAGAAAAATGGTTAGTTGTTTCAAATCAAAACTAGTGAAAAATAAGGCAAGGTTAAAATCTAATGATCAAAATAGACCTTTCTTTTAAATCAGTTATACAAGTATACTTATTTAAAGAAAGGTTTTTTATTTTGGGTATTTCTGATGATTGATGCGCTTACTTGTAGGATAAGTTTACAGGCTGCGGAACTTTAACATAGTAGCCTGAACCATCGTATGGCCTTTTACGTGGGTGAGCCAGACAGGCCTCTGAGCAGCATCCTTCAAGTTTGGTTCCGCATTCATCACACTGTGTGATATGCTCATTACATTCCGGATTGGCGCAGTTAATCATTTTGGCTGTTGTAGTCCCACAGCTGTAACATGTGGAAACTACGCTTGGATTTACTGTGTTTACATCTACGGCGATCCTGTTATCGAATACATAACATTTGCCTTCGAAATCTTCACCTCCAGCTTCTTTGCCGTATTTGATAATACCGCCATGCAGCTGATATACATCATTAAAGCCGTGGTGTAATAAAAGAGCCGAAGCCTTTTCACATTTTATACCACCTGTGCAATAAGTAAGCACTTTTTTATCTTTGTACTGTTCCAGTTCAGCAATTTTTTCGGGGAAATCCCTGAAATTCTCGATGTCCAGTGTAATGGCATTTTTAAACCTTCCAAGGCTGTGCTCATAATTGGAGCGCACATCCAGAATAATCACATCTTCCTGATCAATCATGTCTTTGAATGCGGCAGGCTCTAAATGTTTACCTGTTTTCTCATTGGGATTGATGATGCTGGTATCTCTTAAACCTGAGTGGACGATCTCGGATTTGTAACGGCAGTGCATTTTGATGAAAGTAGGTTCTTCTACATCGTCTATCTTAAATTCTGTTTTTGCAAAACGTGCATCTGCATGGATGGCTTCCATATAGACCGCACAGGCTTTTCTGGTACCTGAAACGGTTCCGTTTAAACCTTCATCGGCTACGATAATCCGGCCTACAAGACCCAGGGATTTACAAAATTTAAGGTGGTCGGCGGCAAATTGCTCTGCCTCAGCTATAGGACTATAGCAATAGTAAAGGAGTGTCTGAAATTTTTTCATAATGATTAATACCGCTGCAAACGGCGTTTAATGCTGCAAATTTAAGAATTAAATTGAATAGATGGTAGTTGGGTGTTTATTTTATGGCTGAGGTAAAAGATGAGCAGCACGCTCATCGTTAAAAGTATGCCTGTTCCCTGATGTATTATTGCGCAGGTACGGAAGGAGGACCCGATGCTGTTCAGCAGTGTAAGCACGCCCAGTATGATCTGAATGCAGACCAGTACCAGCATACTGTTGCGCAGGATGGAAGTTGCCCGCTTCGCTTTCAGAAAAACTGACTCTTTATATAAGATGGTTACCAGGATTCCAATGGCATAGGCGAGCATCCTGTGGATAAATTGGATAGTCAGCAAATGTGATTTTGCTGTGAATAGTTCCGGAGGAATGATGTACCCATTAATATCCGGCCAGGTGACAGCGGCATGCGCGGCTTTTGAACCAGCCATCAATCCGCCATAGTAAAGCTGAAACAACAGGAACAGGAAGGTTATTCCTGCAAAGGTTTTTACGCGTTTGCTGTAATTGATGCTGAGAGAGGAGATGCTGAGTTGAAAAGCCATCCATAATATATAGGATAGGAGCAGTATCGCCGTTATAAAATGAACAGCCAGTTTGATTTCATTGACGGCTATTGAAGTATCATTTAGACCGCTCTTTACCATGATCCATCCTATGACTGCCTGCAGGGCACCGAGAATAAATAACAGGATAAGCCTGACAAACATTTTTGGCTTAATTTTATTTTGGGCAAGGAATATAATAAAGGGTATCATAAATATCAGACCGATCATTCTTGCCCAGTTTCTATGGAGCCATTCCCAGAAAAATATCATTTGATAATCTTTGAGGGCAAAGTGTGAATTTAGGGTCTTAAACTGGGCGATTTGTTTATATTGATTAAAGCTGTGTTCCCATTCTGTTGTTGTCAGGGGAGGAACTGCTCCCAGTAGTGGCTGCCATTCTGTGATGGAGAGGCCTGAGCCTGTGAGGCGGGTTATTCCTCCCAGGAGGATTTGTATAAATATGCAGAATGCGCCGCAGTAAAGCCAGATTGCGATCTGGTGATTTGATTTATCTTTCATTGCCAGCAAAGTTGAGCGTAGGGGAGTATAATATATATGACGGTAGTCACTAATTGTGATGCTTGTGTGATTGTTGTGGCGTCTGAGGAAAAATGGTTATGTTAGGTTTGCAAGGGCTTTCGCCCGTATCTTGGTTTGGGTAACTCCACAGGAACTGTACAATAACTATTCTTTAACACCGCTGAAAACTCTAGCGTTTTTAGCGGTGTCAAAGCTTTATTAAAGTGCTGCTTCTGTGGAGTTACCCAAACTAAACCCCCTTTAAACTTACCGCAAAGTGTAGCTGATATGTCCAGGAATGCTTTTCTGCCGTTTATTAACCGCATTTGTACCGTACCTTCCATACCGCAACCATACGACAATCTTACTGCAATTGTACCGCTTTGGTATAGTTACAGTAAGATTGTTATATAGCAGGGGTACGGAAGGTACGGTACAGAAACGAAGGAAGTACGGCGAAATAAGGGTGTTGAATCAACCAATATACATACAGTGACTATACTGTATCCGGGTCATGATTGATTGATGTGTTTTTTTTCTTGCTGAAAATCATCAAGTTATGTAGGGTACACAAATGAATGTGCCAAATTGTTTGGCTGCATTGATATTTTTCCTACTTTTGCATCCCGCTTCGGAGGAAGAGGATCAGTGAGAGGGATAAAGAAGTTAGTTTTTTGAAAGGCGTGTAAAGAGAGATCGTTGTTAAGGTTTCAAATATTTGAAAGGTTTTAGAGCCTTGAAAAATAAAAAATAAAAAACTTGACAAATTAAAAAAGATTTCTACCTTTGCAGTCCCAACAAAAAAGGGAAACGCAGCACGGCGGATGCCGGAAAGCGAATAACATGATTGAAACGGTGAAACTTTAAACAAAAGCAGGAATATTAAGACCTGCTGAAACTGAGAGTAACATTGCAACATATATAGGCCGCCGCGAGGTTAGTGCCGAGAAGTTCATTAAAGAGATGTCATTTATAAAACGCAGAGCGGGATAAACCAGTACAAGTTCAAAGTACATGGACCGCACTGATTTTTCAAGTTAGATCTGTCAG
>Ga0308163_10000470_pt1 | contig 70782 bp, 61 predicted proteins | sample PhyTR1_FD_201037 | JGI IMG/M metagenome (GOLD analysis project Ga0308163, IMG submission 201037) | Phyllosphere microbial communities from UC Gill Tract Community Farm, Albany, California, United States - DLSLT.R1 | ecosystem: Host-associated > Plants > Phyllosphere > Unclassified | place: USA...
CTGTAGATTTCAAAAACGAAATGCTTGATTTTTACATTCAACAATTTGAGGATAAAGAAATTCGGTCTCAACTAAGAAATTCGGTAAAGCCAATTCAGATGATGAGGTTTTTGCAGGTTTTGGGAGCTTATGGTTTCCGGGGACTTATTCAAAGAAAGCAACATTTCATTGCAAGTATTGAAAAAGGTATAAAGAATATCACAGAATTTTCTCAAAACTGGGATGAGATGAAAAATTATCCTGAGCTGAGAAAAGTAATAAAACAGTTGAGTTCTGAGAAAACAAAACTTAAAATAAATGAGATTTTGAACCATTAAGGATATTAAAGTTTTAAGAATTATTAAGGTGAATCTAAAGATTTTAAGAAAGAACATATAAATTTGTTTTTAAAACAAATTTACAAATGACGAAAAAACAAGTTACTCAATTATCTTTTGAAATCACAGGTTTTGCTATAAAAGTGCACAAGGCATTAGGTGCCGGACTTTTAGAAAGCATTTATGAAAAGTGCTTGAAGCATGAATTAATTAAAAATGGATACAATGTAAAACAACAGGTAAAAGTTCCTATTAAATACGACGACATCATCATTGATGCAGATCTGAAAATAGATCTTTTGATAAATGATTGTATTATTGTAGAGTTAAAAGCAGTAGAACAAATACTTCCGATACATGAAGCGCAATTATTAACCTATATGAGAATTTTAAAGAAACCGCAGGGTCTTTTAATAAACTTCTTTACAGATAATATCACAAAATCTTTGAAACCTTTCATCAATGAGTATTTTAAAATATTGCCAGACTGATAAATTACACCACTTAATTTAGATTTATCTAAATCTTAAAATATCTTACAGCCTTAAGGATCTTAATGGTTCAAAAAAATATTAAAATAAAACGATTAGAAAATAAAATATGCTACACATAGACATTCACAGTTTTTCGTATAAAAAAGGAGGAATTCCAAAAGACAATTCAGGAAACGGAGGCGGTTTTACGTTCGACTGCCGAGGGATTTTCAACCCGGGAAGAGTTGAAGAATATAAAATACAAACCGGAAATGACATCGGAGTTCAGGAATATTTAGAGACAAAAACCGATATGCCTCAGTTTTTAGAATTGATTAAAAGCTTAGTTTCAATCAATATAGATAACTATTTGGGAAGAGGTTTTGAAAACCTGCAAATCAACTTCGGATGTACTGGTGGACAACACAGATCGGTATATTCGGCCATTAAAATTGCTCATTTTATTGAAGAAAAATACGGCGAAAAAGTAGAAATCAGCCTTCACCACGACGAGCAACATCAACTTAATCATAAGTAATAAGTCATGAGCAATAAGTAATATTTTAACTTTGTTTTTATTTATACTTAATGCATTACTCATTACCAATTATTCATTACCCATAATTTATGAAGGCATTAATTTTTGCAGCAGGAAAAGGAACACGGCTGAAACCTTTTACAGATCATCATCCTAAAGCTTTGGCCAAAGTAAACGGTGTTCCGCTTTTAGAAAGAAATATAAAATATCTCAAAGATTTTGGAATTACTGATTTTGTGATCAATATTCATCATTTTGGGGATCAAATTGTTGCATTTTTAAAAGAAAACGATAATTTCGGCTGTAAAATTGAGATATCCGACGAATCTAATGAACTTTTAGAAACCGGCGGTGGTTTGATTTTTGCTAAAGAATTCCTCAATCACGGTGAAGATTTCCTGATTATGAATGCCGATATTCTGACAAAGATCAATATTGATGATTTTGTAGGTTATCACAAAGAAATTAAAGATTTTGCTACATTAGCGGTTTCAGACAGAGAAAGTTCGAGAAAACTGTTATTCAATGATGATCTGGTTTTAAGAGGCTGGCTCAATGTGCAGACCGGCGAGCAGCGTCTTGCAGAATTTAACAAGGGATTCAGACCTTTGGCTTTTAGCGGGGTGCATTGCATTAATCCGGTGATTTTTGATAAAATAAAAAGAAAAGGAAAGTTTTCTGTGATGGAAGAATATCTGGACCTGATGCAGACCGAAAAAATACACGGTTTTGTACACGACAGCATTTTAATTGACGTCGGAAGACCAGAATCTGTGATTGAAGCAGAGAAATATTTTAAATAATTTGAATGGGAACTGAAGGAACGAGAGACGAGAGTTTACAGAATACAGAATTAGATATTAACGAATCTATATTACATAATAGTTTACGCGAAAAAACCTGGGACGAAACCATTACCAAAGACAGCTGGATGGTTTTTAAAGTAATGGCAGAATTTGTAGATGGCTACGAAAAGATGGCTAAAATAGGACCTTGTGTATCTATTTTTGGGTCTGCAAGACTAAAACCCGAAAGCAAATATTATGAAATGGCTGTTGAAATTGCCGAAAAAATTACCAAAATAGGTTTCGGAGTAATTACTGGAGGAGGCCCGGGAATCATGGAAGCCGGGAACAAAGGTGCTTTTATTGCAGAAGGAAAATCGATCGGTTTGAATATCGATTTACCATTTGAGCAACACTTTAATCCTTACATCAATAAATTATATTCTCTGAATTTTGACTATTTCTTCGTAAGAAAGGTTATGTTTGTAAAATATTCGCAAGGATTTATCGTAATGCCCGGAGGATTTGGAACATTAGATGAGCTTACAGAAGCAATTACTTTAATTCAGACCAATAAAATAGGTCGTTTTCCGATCGTATTGGTGGGATCTGAATTTTGGGGTGGCCTATTGGATTGGTTTAAAGAAACTCTGCTAAAGGAAGGAATGATTTCTGAAGGCGATCTTGATCTTTACCGTGTGGTAGACAGCGCAGACGAAGCTGTGGCTCATATAAAGGCTTTTTATGATAAGTACTCTGTAAACGTTAACTTTTAATTGGCATTAAATTTGAGCAAACTTATTTAGCAATATGCTGTAAATCTATAAATTGAGATGAAAAAATTTTTATATATATCGAGTGTTTTTACATTGATGATGCTGATGAGTTTCTCTGTGGCAGACTTCTTCTCTTCGATGACTAAAGCAGATTATATCGACGGAAGTAAAACTCTGAAGTTTACTACGAAAATGAATACAAGCCACATTTCTGACGCTATTAAAATCAACAGAAATACCGCAGGGTTCGAAGCTGAAGTAAAAAAATATGTAAACAATAACTTTGATGTATTTGTAAATGGTTCTCCCAAAACTTTAACTTTCACAGGAAGTCAGGTAAGCGGAGAAACGGTTTGGGTATATTTTGAAACAGGAGGTGTTTCTGACATCAATAGTCTAAAGATAAAAAACACGATACTTTTAAGTGCATTTCCAAAGCAAATAAACCTTGTGAATATTGCGTATAAAGGAAATCAGAAAACGATGAATTTTCAGCGCGGAAAAGAAGTAAATGAAGTTTCTTTTTAAAAGAAATCTTTATTTGAATTATTAAACCATTGCATTTGCAGTGGTTTTTTGTTTTAATAGAATCATTTTATAACAATAAAGGATAATCGTAAAATATTAACTTTTAGACTATTATATATTTAATGCAAAGATTAATTTTATTTTTTTATAATAAAGTAAGCAAAGAAGAATCAAGAAGTTGATTTATAAAGCTTTTGCTCAAACTTTGCGAAGCAAATTTATTTGCCTTTGCTTTCTAAATAGAAAGTTTAATTATAAATCTTTGCGTTTAATGATTTAAAAACTATTATCAGATATCTTATCCCAAACTGAGGTTATTAATTTCTAATTTGATGAACAAAATTCTCAGGATTTAGTTCACCTATAAAAAAAGAATCCATCTCACGAATGAGACAGATCCTTAAAATTAAGTATAGTTTGAAAAAAATTATTCTCTGTTTTTTACCATAATCCAACCGGATAATTTTACCGGTGTTTTGGTTTTGTTGTTTTCAGTCCATGTTACAGAATACCAATAGCTTCCTGTTGGAACTTTTCTTCCGCCTGCAGTTCCGTCCCATGTGTAATTATTGGTTTTGTCACCTTGGTGAAGTTTAGCTCCGTATCGGTTATAGATATTAAATGTTAAATCTATTTTGCTTCCCAATGCAGAGTAATCTATAACATCATTGCGGCCGTCTCCATTTGGTGTGATGACGTTAATGATATTAGGAACGGTAACTTCTACTTCCATCGGTTCGCAATCAAACGAGTCTTTCAAGAAAACTCTGTGAATTCCTCTAGAAAGTCCTTTGAATATATTAGAAGCCTGCCAGTTTATATTATCTAAAGAATATTGGTAAGCAGGAGTTCCTCCATTGGCATACACGGTAACTGTCGTTGCCGATACGTCAATTGACGTAATCACGGGCTGTTCTGATGCAAATACCTTTACATTTTGAGTTGCCGTGCAATCTCCGGTTTTTAGTTTTACCCAATAAGTTCCTACACCAACATCAGAAATAGTTTGAGTTGTTGCTCCTGTGCTCCATAAGTACGAATCGAAACCTGCACCTGCATCTAAAGTTGTCTTATCTTCGATACAGATGGTCTTGTCTTTTAAAACCTCAGAATATACCGGCGGAATTACAGTTAGGGTCACTTTTGCAATTGCATAGCAACCGTTCGCATTGGTTACTTTAATGTACACAAATCCATTGGGAGCAATATAAGGATTGGTCGTTACAATCTCGTTACTTCCATTAATGGCATCCTGCAATGATGGGTAATATTTTTTTGTTATTCCTGTTTGTGTGGTTACGGTAGCATTGGTTAGATTAAATGATCCCATAGAAACATTGGTTTCTAAAAAACATGATCTTAAGGAAGTATCATTTACCACAACTACCGGGAAATGATTAAGGGTAATAACCGCATTATCAGTACATCCTTGTGGAGTAATAACTTTTACATGAACTGTTCCTCCGTTTGCTGAAGGGTAATTTGACCAGTTTAAGATCTCATTAGTTCCCGCTGTAAGATTGGCAAGGTTAGGATAATATCTTTTTGTAACACCGGGTAAAGTAGTTACTGCAGCAGTGCTCAAATCGAAATAAGCAACTCCTGCATTGTTATTGTTACAGGCTGTTATTGTTACATCATCTGCTGCAAAAGGACTTGGATTTAAAATAATTCTTGCATCACCATTATCACATAATGTAGAGGAAGGGTCTTTTATGACTACCGAGATCGTTGTGCTTCCGGAATATTGAAAGTTTGTAGGCATAGCAATTGGCGTAGAGCTTCCCAAGACATAATAAGTAATAATGTAATTTCCAGGATTGTTTACAAACTGATTTGCATAAGACGTTAAATCTACAAACCCGTTTCCTGTTGCAGGGTTGGTACACACAAATGGAGTGATGCTGTTTTGTAAAATTGGAACTTTATCAATGAAAATTTTAGCATTTTTAATAGAATGTCTTGCACTTGCTGCTCCTGTTCCTGCAGAAAATCCGAAATAACCCTGTGTCATACCGATTGCACCACCAGCAGGAGCATAAGAATCGTCTGTAATCAGTACGCCATCTATTCTTATTTGGATTCTCCAGTTATTAATATTTGCAGGATCTACTTCACCATTTACTTCGACATGTTTGTAACTAGAGCCAACGAAAGGCTGAGTTGGGTTAAGATCGGGAGAGTGAAAAGTACTATTTGCCGTTGTATTATATTCGATATTCGGGTTTCCGGCAGGTACATTATTGGTGCCGTAAAGAAGATGTACTTTACTCATCTGTCCTTCCGTAGAATTGTTGAATATATCAAATGCAACCATCAATCCGTTTGCGTTTGCAGGAATTCCCAGTCCGCCTCCGGTTGTGAATGCTGTTGGAGGATTAGACAGATACCAGAATGTAAGACCATCGCCTCTACCATACGAGGTGGTTCCGTTTCCGTCTATTCGAAAATCAAATTCTACTTTCCATTTATCACAATATTTAAGGTTGATAGGATTAGAAAGCTTAATGGCGCCAAACTGACTGGTTTGATCTGAGGTGAGCTGTACAAAGTCACCGGTAGCAGATGCCGAGGGAACGATGTCCCATCCTGTAGTATTAATTACAGGTGAGCCTGTAAGTTGATAAGTCTGAGCTCTAAAATTTGAGTTAATGGTTGATAAAACGAACAAAAAACTGAGGAGTAAAATTTTTTTCATTGTTTAACTTTAAGATGTTGTTTGGTAAGATTATCGTTTTTTATTTTAATATATATTTTCCGGGTTGGTAATAGCAATGAAGTACTTAGTATAGTAGTAATATAAGTCATGCTTTAGTCGGCAAATTTTTTAGATTTTAGATTTAAAAAAGCACCACTTAATGGTAGTGGTGCTTTTTGAGGGTTATTCCCTATTTTTTACCAATACCCATCCGTTGTATTTTGTCTGTGTATTGTTTTTGTCATTTTCGGTCCAGCTTATAGAGTACCAATAAGTACCTGTTGACAATTTTTTACCTCCGGAAGTTCCGTCCCAGGTGTAATTTCTTATTTTGTCTGCCTGATACTTCAAGTTTCCATATCTGTCATAAACAGTGAAGACTAGATTTTTCTTGTAAGCAAGAGCTGTATAATCGATAAAGTCGTTTACATTATCACCATTAGGCGTTATTGCGTTAATAAGATTGGGAACCGTTACCTGAATGTGTGTTGGCTCACAATTATAAAAATCTTTTACAAAAATTTTATTTTCACCTCTCGGAAGTCCGGTGAATATGTTAGAATCTTGCCAGTTGATGCCGTCTAAAGAATATTTGTAGGGAGCAACACCACCAGAAACAGTCACGGTAATGGTGTTGTTGGTAATGTCTATGCTAGAAATAACTGGGCTGGTTGCAAATTTAACATTTACAGCTTGCAGTGTATAACAGTTTCCTGTCTTTAATCTTACCCAATAGGCTCCCACAGCTACATCGGTAATAGATGAAGTTGTAGCTCCTGTGCTCCATTCGTAGCCATCAAATCCTGGTCCTGCATCTAATGTCGTTCTGTCGTCAATACAAATCGTTTTGTCTTTTAAAACAGATGATCTTACAGGAGGAATTACTTTAAGCGTTATTTTTTTAATGATATAACAGCTGTTTGTGCCTGTAATTTTTACGTAGATATCTGTAGATGAAGAAATATATGCTGTTGGATTTACGATTTCGTTGGTTCCGGCTAAAGCGTTTGCCAAAGTTGTATAGAACTTCTTTGTAATACCTGCTTCGGTAGATACGTTTGCTGTGGTCAGATTAAATAATGCCGTTGTCGGAGCTGCTTCAATAAAGCAAGATTCTATAGTTGCATCGGTGGATACAGGCAAAGGATAGAAAACAAGTGTAATCTCTGCGTTTCCTGTACAACCTTGGGGGGTTGTTACTTTTACATACACTTTTCCCGGAGCTGAAACGTAAGCATTAGGGTTTATAATTTCGTTTGTTCCCGCATTCAGATCTGCTAATGTTTTATAGTATTTTTTAGTCACCCCGGGAACGGCAGTAACATTTGCTGAAGAGAGATCAAAGGTTGCTGTAGTCGCACCATTATTGTTACATGCAGAAAGCGTTCTGTTGTTTGCTGTAAATGGTGACAGGGTAAGAATAATTTTTCCGTCCGGATTATCACAAAGAACAGCTGCATTGTCTCTTACGATAACATTTACTGTCGTATTGGCATTAAATTGATAATTCGTAGGCGTCGTAATAGGTGTACCGCCAACAGTATAAGTAAAAGTGTAGTTGGCGGGGTTTGCAACAAACTGAGAATTAAATGATGTTAAATTCACTGTTCCGAAACCTGTTGAAGGGTTTGGGCAAAAAGTTTGTGTTGCAGTCGGTTGCAGTAAACTTACTTTGTCGGTATATATTTTTACATTTTTTATAGAATGTCTCGATCTGTTTCCTCCTGTAGAGGCAGAAAACCCGAAATATCCCTGAGTCATTGTAGCGGCTGCTCCAGATGCGGTAAATGGTTGATTGCAGATCTGAGTTCCGTCAATCATTATTTTTATATTCCAGGTATTAGGAATAGATGTATTTACTTCAGCAGTTACCTCAACATGTTTGTAAGTTGTTCCCTGAAAAGGAAGAGTCGTATTCATATCGGGCGAGTGAAAAGAGCTTCCTGCGGTGTTAAAAAATTCTACATTGTTGTTGTCTGTAGTGTTTGCAACTTGTCCGTAGGCAACATGCACTTTACTCATTACAGCAGTAGTTGTATTGTTGTAAGTATCAAACCCTACAATAAGACCTACTGCATTTTGTGAAACCCCCAGGCCTGATCCCAGCACGCTTGCTACCGGAGGATTTGCCAGATACCAAAATGCAAGACCGTCACCATTTGCGGTTTGGTTAGAATCCATTCTGAAATCGAATTCTACCCGCCATTTATCACAATATTTAAGGTTTATAGGATCATTTAGCCTGATCGACCCCGATTGATTATTTGTATCCGGTGTCAGTTGAATAAAATCACCACCTGTTCCTAAAGCTGTTGGCGAAACCATCGTCCACCCTGTTGTGTTAATAGGAACTCCTGTAAGGTGATAAGTTTGGGAAGAAAAATTTCCGGAGATACAAAGTAAAAGAAGGGTAAAATAAAACAGTAATTTTTTATTCATTTATTAGGATACTTTTATTAGACGTGTAAAGATATTGAATCTTTGCTAATAAATGTATATATGCTGTTAAATTTGTAAAAAAAATTGATTATTTTGTAATAAAAAATATTAATGATAATGAAAAGTTGAATATGATAAGCGTTATCTTAGTTTAATTCAAAATAGAGAATTACTTTCTAAACCTTCAAAGTAGGTGTCTACTTCAAGTTTTGGTGAGTTTGCTGCAGCTACGGCAAGTTTATCGCAAAGTTCATTCTCAAAATGTCCTGCATGACCTTTTACCCAATGCATTTTTGGAGTGTACTGATTATAAAGTACAACAAATCTCTTCCACAGATCGGGGTTTTTTACGTTTTTCCAACCTCTTTTGATCCAGCCGGAAATCCAGTTTTGGTTAATGGCATCAGAAACATATTTGCTATCGGTAAAAACATGAATGTCGTTTTCTGTAGATTTCAGTTTTTCCAGCGCAGTGATTACAGCTAAAAGTTCCATTCTGTTATTGGTCGTTTTTCTGAAGCCTTTAGAAAATGTTTTTTGATAACTTTTTTCGGGAACACGCATCAAAATGCCGTAACCTCCTTTTCCGGGGTTTCCGCTGCAGGCTCCGTCAGTATATATTTCAATTCTCATTTAAGATAAGTTGCCACGAATACACGAATTTCTTTTTAACATTCGTGCGTTCGCGGCATTAATTTATTGAATTAGTTTTTAAAATGGAAAATCTTCTTCATCATCAAGATCGTTCATCGATGACCCCGAAAGTTTAGAACTATCCGGAAGGTCAAATGCTGCTCCTGGTTGAATGGTAGTCTTAATTTTTTCAAAACCACTTGGCTCGCCATGATTATTGGAGTAGCCCATTCCGTTGGCAGCCTCTTCGATATTCCCGAATTTTGCAAAATGTTTCAGGAAAGATAATCTTACATCGGCAGTGGCACCGTTTCTGTGTTTTGCAATAATCAATTCTGCCTGGTTTTCGGTAGGTGTTTCTGCACCATCCTCGTCATTATCCCAAACGGTAATTTTGTAATATTCAGGTCTGAAAATAAAAGATACAATATCGGCATCCTGCTCAATTGCTCCCGATTCTCTAAGGTCAGACAGCTGAGGTCGTTTTCCGGGACGGGTTTCCACACTTCTCGAAAGCTGAGAAAGTGCAATTACAGGCACGTTTAATTCTTTTGCTATCGCTTTTAATGAACGCGAAATCATCGAAATTTCCTGCTCACGGTTTCCACCACCTTTTCCGCCACCTCCTGCAGTCATCAGCTGAAGGTAGTCGACCATTATTAGTCTTACTCCGTGCTGCATTACCAGTCTTCGGCATTTTGCTCTGAAGTCAAATATGGACAGGGAAGGAGTTTCGTCAATATATAATGGAGCGTTTTCTAATTCTGAGACATTTGAAAATAGTCTTTGCCATTCTTCATCATCCAACGTTCCTTTTCTTAATTTTTCTGATGAGATTTTTGTTTCGGAAGCAATCATCCTTGTGATGAGCTGTACAGATGCCATCTCTAATGAAAACAATGCCATTGGGATTTTGTATTCCACGGCAATATTTCTCGCCATTGATAGGATAAATGCTGTTTTCCCCATCGCCGGACGAGCAGCGATAATAATAAGGTCAGAATTTTGCCAGCCCCCGGTTTCTTTATCTACATCTCTGAATCCCGAAGGCACACCAGAAATTCCTTCTTTATCCTTTAGAGATTTAATAGTGTCAATGGCCTGCTTTACCAAAGTGTTGGCAGTGTCAAACCCTTTTTTGATGGTACCGTTTGTGATTTCAAAAAATGATTGTTCAGCTTTATCCAGAAGTTCGAATACATCGGTAGATTCTTTGTAGGAAGTGTCTATAACATTAGCTGAAACATTGATTAAACTTCTTAAAATATATTTTTCAAGAATTACACGTACGTGATATTCGATATGGGCTGATGAACTTACTCCCATCGTAAGCTCTATTATATAATGATCGCCGCCTGCAGAACTGAGTTTGTCTGTCTTTTTCATTTCCTGAATAACAGTCATAATGTCTACGGGATGATTTCCTTCGTACAGTTTCAGAATAACAGAAAATATAACCTGATGTCTCGGATCATAAAAAACTTCCGGAGTAAGTAGGTCAATAGAATGATCTAGCCCCTTTTTGTCAATTAAAAAAGTACCTATTACCAATCTTTCAAAATCTATTGCATTAGGAGGCATTTTTCCATCTGCAATCGACAGTTCCCTAGCAAAGTTCCCCTGTGTAAGAGAAGAGAGTGTTTCTTTCTGCGCCATGGTGCAAAGATAGTTTTTTTAGAAAATATTTTTAAAATAGTAACTAACAATTCTGATGAAAACATAACCCAACTATGGTAAACAGGTGAGCTTTAGTGTTAATAAAAAAATCACCCCATTGCTGAGGTGATTTTATTATGATTAAAGAAAAATTATTATTCTCTGTTTTTTACCAATACCCATCCGTCATATTTGGTTGGTGTACTGTTTTTGTCGTTTTCGTTCCAGGTGATTGTGTACCAATATGTTCCTGTAGGGATTTTTTTGTTTCCAGAGGTACCGTTCCACTTGTAGTTTCTTACTTTGTCAGCTTCATAGATTTTGTTTCCGTATCTGTTGTAAACAACGAATACCAAATTCTTTTTGTAAGCTAAAGCAGAGTAGTCTATTTCGTCGTTAACGTTGTCTCCGTTTGGAGTAATTGCGTTCACAAGATTCGGAACAGTAACTTGTATTTGGATAGGGTTACAATCGAATGAGTCTTTTACGAAAATTTTGTTTTCTCCTCTCGGCAAACCAGTAAACACGTTAGAATCTTGCCAATTGATACCGTCTAATGAATATTGATAAGGTGCAGATCCTCCCGATGCGTTTACTGTAATTGTATTGTTCGTAATGTCGATACTCGCAATCACAGGTTGCTGCGAAGGATAAACATGTACTTGCTGAAGAGTAAAACACTTACCAGTTTTTAATTTTACCCAATAAGCACCCACTCCAACGTTTGAGATTGATTGAGTTGTAGCACCAGTGCTCCATTCATATCCGTCAAATCCTGATCCCGCATCAAGAGTCGTTTTATCTTCTAAACAAATAGTTTTGTCTTTAAGAACTGATGATTTTACAGGAGGTAAAACTTTTAATGTGATTTTTGTGATAGCATAACATCCATCAGTATTTGTTACTCTCACATAGACATCAGTACTTGTCGTGATATAATTTGTAGCCGGAATAATTTCGTTAGTTCCTGCTAAGGCATTTGCTTGAGAAGTGAAAAATCTTTTTGTAATACCTGTTTGAGACGTTACGTTTGCTTGTGTAAGATCGAAAGAAGCAGTTGTAATTGCAGCTTCAATAAAACATGACTCCAAAGTTGCAGGTGTTACTACTACAACAGGAAAAAAGCTTAAAGTAATCGTAGAATTAGCGGTACAGCCTTCTACTGAAGTTACTTTTACATAAATTGTTTTAGGAGCAGATACATAGGCTGTAGGATTTGTAATTTCGTTGGTTCCTGCATTCAAATCTGCTAATGTCGGATAGTATTTTTTTGTTGCAGTTGGGTCATCAAAAACATTTGCTGTTGTGAGATTGAATGTTCCTGTTCCTGCGCCATTGTTATTACATGCCTGAAGTGTTGCATTCTTCGCAACAATATTTCCTTGCTTGAATTTAAACTTTCCTGTTTGAAAACACCCATTGGCTGGATTAGTTGGATTAGTTGGATCGGTGTATTTTATTCTATAATAATAAAGTGTTGTGCCATTTATGGTAGTTGTAGTTAATGGGTTCGATCCCGTAATTGCATCATTATTAGCATCATGATATGTTATAGTGAAGTTTGGATTACCATTTAATATACCGGATGTTAAAGTTGTGAAATCAAACTGCATTGGAAGCGCACATTTCAAAATTTCATTAGGAAGAGCAGGGTTTGTTGCATTCGGTACTCCAGGAGTAATAAATGGGTTAGGCGTTAATGCTGGGTCGTTAAAAGCAGACGTTAGCGCTGCTGTACCACCCCATGTTAGAGAAAATCCTAAATTACTTGCCGGAATATAATTGTCTATAAGAACATAATAGACTTCTCCAGCAATTACTTGAAGCGGAGCGTTCCACTGGCTTCCTGTTTGAGTAGAACTTAATCCTGTAGGACCACTTGTCCCAGAATAATTACAGCTGACAGCATTTCCGAAATCCCAGGTTGCGCAATCTATATTGGGTCCATAAACCGCAAAATCGTAATCATAGTGAGTAACACCAGGAATAGTATCAGGATTTATTGTAAATTCTATTGTTCCTGTTGTTGCAGCGGTAAAAACGTACCAAACAGAATGGTTTTCCAGGCCTAGGCAGCTTCCTGAAGTTTGTTCAATAATACTGCCATTAGTATCAGAGTTATAAGATATATCAGAATTACCACATACAGGTATCGCAGTGATACAATCTGATTGGGAATAATATAGCTGTGAAGTGATTAAAATAAAAAAAAGTAGTAGTTTTCTCATTTCCAAATGATTTTAATTACAAATTTAACAAAAATTTAATTAATTAAGCGTTATGTTACCTTAAATAAAAAAAGCCGTTTATATGACGGCTTTTTTGTTGTTTTTTCATTATTATTCCCTGTTTTTCAATAATACCCATCCAGAGAATTTGATTGGTGTACTTTGTTTATTGTTTTCGTTCCAGGTTACTGAATACCAATAGTTTCCTGTAGGTGCTTTCTTGCTTCCATTTGCTGTGCCATCCCATTTATAACCATTAGTTTTATCGGCCTGATAGATTTTAGATCCATATCTGTCAAAAATACTTAGAACTAAGTTTTGTTTTCCGGATAATGCAGAGTAGTCTATTACATCATTTACACCATCTCCATTTGGAGTGATCACGTTTGTAATATTTGGAACCACGACATTTACCTGAATAGGCACACAATCGTAGTTGTCTTTAACAAAAACAGTGTGATCACCTCTAGAAATATTAGTGAAAACATTAGAATCCTGCCAGTTTATATTATCAATTGAGTATTGGTAAGGAGGCGTTCCACCAATTACGTGTACGGTAATTGTGCTGTTTGAGATTTCAATATTTGATATAACAGGTTGCTCTGAAGCGTACACTTTTACATCTTGTCTAGCGATACAGTCACCCGTTTTCAATTTTACCCAATACGTACCTACTCCTACATCTGATATAGTTTGAGTAGTTTCACCGGTGCTCCATAGATAACCGTCAAATCCTGCACCTGCATCTAAAGTGGTTTTGTCTTCTGCACAAATAATTTTATCTACCAGAACTGTAGAATAAACAGGCGGAATAACAACCAGATTTACTTTGGCTACATTGTAACATCCTTCACCATTAGAAACTCTCACATAAGCATATCCCGTCGGAGCAATGTAAGTATTTGCAGTCACTATTTCATTAGTTTCGTTTACGGCATCAGCCATTGAAGGATAGTACTTCTTAGTCATGCCCGTTTGCCCGTTAACCGTTGCGTCTGTTAGATCAAACTGTCCTAATGTTGGAGTAGTTTCTATAAAACATGATCTCAACGTAGCTTCAGTAACAATGATCTCCGGATAGAAATTCAACTTGATTTCTGCTATGTCTGTACATCCGTATTGTGAAGTAACCAAAACAAAAACAGATCCTACTGCAGATACATATTGATAAGGATTGCTGATTTGTCCGGTTCCGTTATTTAGGTCAGAAAGTGAAGGGTAAAACTTCTTTGTAACCGTAGGGTCATTTATAACATTTGCTGTAGTTAAATCATACATTGCGGTTCCTGCGTTATTATTGTTACAGCTCGTTAAAGTAGCATCAACAACATTAATGGCGCGTTGTACAAATTTAAATGTGCCGGGTAGCCTACATCTGCTGATGGCTCCTCCAGGTGCGCTTGGATCAGAATATGTAATGACATAATAGTAAACATCTGTCGTATTTACCGGGATAGGACCCAAAATAGGATTGTTTCCACTAATTGCATCATTAGAATTCTTATAATATGAAACTATAAAGTTTGGGTTACCGTTTATAATTCCTGCCGATAATGTGCTGAAATCAAACACAGGAGGCTCAGTACAAACAATCACTTCGTTAGGATCTGTCGGTGCTGCTCCCGGATCTCCAGGTGGAATAAATGGATTTGGCTGGAACGCTGAATTAAATGGTGATACTAAAGTTGCTGTTCCACCCCAATTTAATACAAATCCACTAGCAGATTGTGAGAAATTATCAACAACAATGTAGTAAGTTTCTCCTGCCACAACATTCAAAAATGAACAAAATGGTGATTGTGTAGCATCAGATGTAGTATTAGTATTCGTGAAATTTAATCCTGTATTACCAGAGGTACCAGAATAGTTGCATCGTATCGGGGTTCCTAAGCTACTGCACGATACATTGGGTCCGTATAATGCCCAATCATAGTCATTAGACAAGGTGTTGGGTGCAATAGTAAAGGTTAACGTTCCTGATGTAGCAATGGTAAACGTATACCAGATAGAAAAGTGCTCATCAGAAGTCATGCATCCACCCAGATCTTCTTTAATATCTCCGGGTCCGGTAGGAGTAAAAGAAATAGGCGTATTTCCGCAGACTTGCACAGTTCCGCCACAGTCTGAGCTGGATTGTGCAAAAATTATCTGGGATGTAATCAGTAAAAAAAAGAGTAGAGTTTTTTTCATTTTTTGAAAAATTTGTAAATACAAATATAGAGAAATTATTAATCTTACATTTAAGTTTTGTTATATATCGAAGTAAAACGACATAATTCATTTAATATTGCATTTTTCTCAATTTGGAGTTCGTTAAACCAACAATTATTGCTATTAATACGGTCATGCTTCCTCCAAAAATTACTGATCTTACAACACCTAAAAGCTTCGCCATTAAGCCACTTTCAAACTGCCCCATTTCATTGCTCGACATGATGAAAATTGAGTTCACGCTTAGTACTCTTCCACGAATATGATCCGGTGTTTTGAGCTGTACAATAGTTCCTCGTATAACAACAGAAATGCCATCAAGCATGCCGCTCAGTACCAAAAACATAAATGAAAGCCAGTAATAATGCGACAATCCAAAACCGATAATACATAACCCAAACCCTGCAACGACCACCAACAGAATTTTCCCCTGGTTTTTTCGTAAAGGAACCAGTGATAATGTAGTAATGATAATCATTGAACCGATGTCTGACGCTGCATTAAGCAACCCAAAACCTTCTGCTCCTGTTTTTAAAATATCTGTTGCAAATACAGGAATCATGGCGACGGCACCTCCAAAAAGTACAGCAAACATATCTAAACAAAGGGCTCCTAAAATTTCTTTAGTTTTAAAAATATACGAAATGCCCTCACGCATGCTTTCCATAACTTTTATTTCCTCTTTTTTATGCTCAGAAAATTGTTTGTTCAGCTGCCAGAAAAAAAGTGAAGCAATTAAAAGCAGAGACACAATAACCAATAAAGTCCATTTTACACCAAAAAAACCGATAAGAAACCCTCCGGCGGCATGACCGCAGACAGAAGAAATCAAGAATGTCGCCTGGTTTAAAGTAATCGCACTCGGAAGATTCACTTTCTTCACGATTTTAGGAATCATAGACGGCACAATGGGTCCGATAAAAGCTCGTGCAATTCCGGTGAAAAATATAACCCCATAAATGAAGTAGGTGATTTCGTGCCCTGTAAAATGAAGTTCCACATCAAAAAATGCAGGAATCATCAGTAAGCTGATCAGAAAAACGTATACATAATTACAAATTAATAGCAGTCTTTTCTTTTCATTCATATCGATGACATGTCCGGCATACAACGCACAGCTTACTGCGGGAATCACCTCCGATAGCCCGATAAGCCCGATCGAAAAAGGATCTTTTGTTAACTGATACACCCACCATCCAAGTAAAGTTGCGAGCATTCTGAAGGCTAAAACAACAAAAAATCTCCCGGTAAGAAGATTTCTGAATTCTACATTTTGCAATGTTTTGAGCGGTAATAGTGAAATCATGCTACAAAAATAGCCCTAAAAATTTATTTAGGGCTATCAGTATTTTCGATTTTCAAATGATAAATAAAATACCTTTTGAAAGATAGTGTCTATTTTAGTCGGCTCTTAGAGAACTTACAACAATGGCAGCGGCAGCAGCGGCACCAATGACAACAGCGCCTCCGGCAACTCTCGCTCTTGATCTGTCTTTTACAGCAGCAACATTAGATTTAGGAATGATCACTTCAGTACTGTCTTTTTTTCCGGCTGTACCGATGATGTTGTCTCCATCAACGTTACGGAATAAAAATTTCTGCTTCTTGGTACCGTCTTTGTGAGTAACGATGTATATTTTACCAGCCTCAAGGTTCGAGTAATTGTTTTGTGCAATATCTTCGCTGTACTTTGTTGTTGCACAAGATGAGATTACAAATAAAGACGTTAATAATGATGATTTTAAAAGTACAGATGCTTTCATTATAATTTTTTAGTTTTCCAAATTTATAATTTTTTTTGAATATACGTTTTCATTAAAAAATAAAAATCTCACTTTTTTTGTAATATTAAACTGAATAATGGAGAAAATTTGTGTTTAAAAATTATTTAGCGTCGATTAATTTAAACCACTTCCAAACGCTGTTGCGGTATCTGCTAAATCATCTGTCGATTTTGAGATTCCCACAATTAGTACTGTCGCAGCGGCTATTCCTCCACTCGTTGCGATGACGGCAATTGCTGTTTTATCTTTTCTTATTTCTTTAATATCTGTCTTTGCAATAGAAATTCTTTCTTTTTTTCTGGTTCCGATAATGCTGTCTTTTGCAATCGAACTTATCGTCATCGGGATTTTACTGCCGTCTGACTGATAAAAAGTATATTTATTCCCTGTTTTTATATTTTTGTAATTATCAGGATTTTCTTTTGCGCTGTATTTTACCGAAGAACAGGAAACTATTGAGATAAGTACTACAAGAGAAAAAAAAATTTTCATAGAATAGGATTTTTGAGGCACTATTTTTTATAAACTTCAAGTATTGCTGCTATTTTTCTATCGTTGGCCAATCTTGGTATTTTATTTTGACCCCCCAATTTTCCTTCAGATTTTGCATATTCCTGAAAGGCATTTTTTTTAAGTGTAGAAATGTGAAGTTTTTGCAGAATATTTCCCGAGATCAAATCATCGTAATATGTATTGCGTTTTCTCAACTGATCATCAAGTTCATTCTTAAAAAGGTCTAAATTTTCAGGTTCTTTTTCAAATTCAATAAACCATTCGTGATACGGTAAACCCTCTTCCGGATTTACTTGCGGAGCCAAATGGAATTCGGTAATCTGTGCTGATAATTTTTCTACAGTAGCTTTTACAGCCTCTTCCACTTCAAAAGCAATCACGTGTTCGCCAAATGCTGAGGTGAAATGTTTAGTTCTTCCGCTTACCAAAATTCTGTGTGGATTTTTATCGATAAAGCGGACAACATCACCAATAGAATATGCCCACAAACCGGAGTTCGTTGTCAAAATCAGTGCGTAATCCTTGTTGAGTTCAATATCTTTTAACGTTAATCTTTGGGCGTCAGGTTTTCCATACTGCTCCAACGGAATAAATTCGTAGAAAATTCCATGATTGGTTAAAAGCAATAAGCCTTCTTTGGTGTAATCATCCTGAAAAGCAAAAAATCCTTCCGAAGCTGGAAAAGTTTGTACAATATCTACTTTGTCACCTAAAAGTTCCTCCATTTTTTCGCGGTATGGCTCATAATTGACACCGCCTGTGACAATTAGTTGTAGATTGGGAAATATCTGCTTAATTTTTTTTCCGTTTTTCTCAATTAGTTTTTCAAAATACATGATCAGCCAAGGCGGTATCCCCGAAATCAAAGTCATGTTTTCTTTCTCGGTTTCTTCTACTATTTTATCAACCTTTGTTTCCCAATCATCTATCAGATTGGTTTCCCAGCTTGGTAATCGGTTTTTTTGAAGATAATTGGGGATATGATGCGCTACAATTCCTGATAGCCTTCCGGTTTTTATCCCGAAAACTTCCTCAAGCTCAGGGCTTCCCTGTAGAAAAATCATTTTTCCGCTTACAAAATCGGCATTATTTTTTTTAGCAATATAATGGAAAAGTGCACTTTGAGCGCCTTTTACCTGAAACGGCATGCCTTCTTTAGAAATTGGGATGTATTTGGAACCCGAAGTTGTCCCCGAAGTTTTAGCAAAATATTCGGGAGTTTCGGTCCACAAAATATCACGTTGCCCGCGTTTTACTTTTTCTATATAAGGTTTCAGATCTTCATAATCCGCAACAGGAACTTTTGCCTGAAAATCTTCTACAGACCTGATGTTTTCAAAATCGTATGTTCTTCCAAAAAGAGTTTTCTTGGCCGTATCAATAAGCGATAATAAGAGTTTCGCCTGATTTTCTTCAGCATTTTTTTTAAATTCTTCAGTTTTTTGAACATGTTTTTTTGCCCAAATCAGCGCTGCATTTTTCTTTAGAAAGTTTAACATGGTTCAAATTTATAAATAAGTATATAATTCGCTGAATTTTTTTAAGATTTAAAACAAAAAAACCGATGATCTAGGCATCGGTTAATTGAAAATTTGATTATGAAATTACAACTATACGTTGTTTTTTACTTGTTTACTTTGTACCTCTTGTCTGGAGTTCCGTCTTTTTTCAACTTTTGATTTTCTTTATACCGCTTATCCGGAGTTCCGTCTTTTTTGAGTTTTGTCGCTGATTTTGCAGTGTTGGTTTCAGCAGCTTTTATGGGTTTTACAGTTTTTGTCGTTGTAGATTTTACTGCTGTTTTTGTTGCGGGAACAGTTTGCTGAGCGGTCGCAAATCCTAGTCCCAAAATAACAGACATTGCGGTAAGAAATTTTTTCATATCTATTTGATTGCTTTTTATTTACATAAAGTTAAGTAAAATATTAAAATGAAAAGCGGTTTTTAATAATTAATTTGATATTTATAAAAATAAAGCCCGCTTCCAAATTTGGAAACGGGCAAACATATGAATGAATAGTTGTTAGATTTATCTTGTACAATTGGCTCTCCAAGTTTTACCGTCTACGGTATAAAGCATCTTAAGCTCGTTGTTGTCAATTCTTACATAAACAAGCGCATTAGAATTCACCATTACCAAAGTGTTGTCACCTTGTTTCTCAAATTCCAACCCGTTAAGATCAGGAATTCCGCTAGAGAATCTAAAGTTATATTTAGTTCCGCTTGCAATCTTTGTAACGAATACTTCACCATTGTCGGTAGAAATGTTATTACTGCCATCAGTATACCCTACACTTCCTTTGTAAGTTCCTGCGAAGAAATCGTTGTCAGCCGGGTCGTCGTCATCTCGGCACGACGATAGTGAAAAGGCGGTAAATAGAAGTACGAAAACTCCTAAAATCTTGAATACATTTTTCATAATATTTTATTTTTTGGTTTACTTGAATAACAATTTTCAAAGATTGTGCCCAAAATGAAGTGATTAAAAATTTTAACTTTTTTTAGAATATTTTGTGTTGATATTAAGAAATCGATTCTTTTGGATTGAAATTTGACTAAGTTCTGTAAATCTAAAAAATAAAAAATAACGTACCTTTGAGGAAATAAAACGGTTTCGGAGCTCTCCCGAAATCGATTTTGTCGTTTTATACCTACATTATTTATGCAGTTAAAAAATATCAGCGAAAAATTTCTTCCCGATTTACTAAAGAATGAATTCGGAAAGGAAATTTTCACACAAATTGATACGCAGCCGCATCTTTCTGTAAGAGGAAGTGCCGGTTCTTCAGCTTCGGTTTTTGCTGCCGAGCTATTTCTTACTCACAAAAAAACGGTTCTTTTTCTTGTTGATGACAAAGAAGAAGCGTTGTACATCAACAGCGAAATGGAAGATTTGCTGGGAAAAGAAAGTGTACTTTATTTTCCGGCCACTCACATGGAGCCTTATCAGGTTGAAAAAACTCAGAATGCCAATTTGGTATTGCGAACAGAGGTTTTAAATAAAATAAACTCAGAAAAATCTCCAAAAGTTATCGTGGCTTATATTGGCGCTTTGTCTGAAAAAGTATTGAAGAAGGAAGATTTTAAAGCCATTTCTCATCACATTAAAACCGGCGATCAACTTGATTTTGATTTTGTAGATGAATTGCTGAATCATTATCAATTTAATCAAACCGATTTCGTTTCTGAGCCAGGCGAATTTTCTGTACGTGGTGGAATTGTCGACGTCTTTTCTTACTCCAACGAAAAACCTTATCGTATTACTTTCTTCGGAAACGAAGTGGAGAATATTAAAACTTTTGATATAGAAACTCAGCTTTCGGTTGATAAAGTAGAAGGTTTTCAATTGGTGTCTAATATGAATTTTTCAGTTTCTGGAACGAGAGTTTCTTTCCTTGAAATTTTGCCTAAAGACAGTTTGGTTATTTCAAGAAATGGAATTGTTGGTCTTCAGAAGCTGAGAACATTTTACGAAAAATCTATAGAGAAATTTGACAATCTAAATAAGGATATTGCGCACAGAAGTCCACAAGAATTATTTATTTCGGATCAGGAATTTTTATTTGATTATAAAAAATTTAAAACCATAGATTTTAGCAGTGTCGGAATCGAGGAAATAAAATCTCTTGAAATAAAGCTCAATCAAACTGCTCAACCCTCGTTTCACAAGAATTTTCAGTTATTGATTGAAGATTTGCAGGAGAAAAAAGAAGAAGGTTTTGATATCTGGATCTCTTTTTCCACAGAAAAACAAAAAGACAGATTGGTGTCTATTTTTGATGAATTGGGACATCAGCTGGCTTTTAAAAGTTTTAAATCTGAACTTCATGAAGGTTTCGTAGATCCTGATCATAAAATTTTGGTCTATACCGATCATCAGATTTTTGACCGTTATCAAAGATATAAATCTAAAAATACATTTGCTAAATCTGAGCAGCTCACGCTGAAAGATCTGATGTCGCTGAAGGTTGGAGATTATATTGCCCACATCGATCATGGTATCGGAAAATTTATGGGATTGGTAAAAGTAAACAATGATGGAAAGATTCAGGAATGTTTTAAATTGACTTATAAAAATGGAGATTTGCTATATGTAAGTATTCATTCTCTGCATAAAATTTCGAAATACAATGGTCCGGATGGAAAAGAGATTGTTCTAAGCAAGCTCGGTTCTCCTGCCTGGAAATCATTAAAACAAAAAACCAAAGCGAGAGTTAAGCAAATTGCTTTTGACTTAATCAAATTATATGCGGAAAGAAAAACCGCAAAAGGATTCCAATATTCACCAGATTCTTATCTTCAAAATGAGTTGGAAGCAAGTTTTGCTTATGAAGACACGCCAGATCAGGAAAAAGCAACATTGGATGTCAAAAAAGATATGGAAGATGAAGGGGTGATGGATCGCTTGATTTGTGGTGATGTTGGTTTCGGAAAAACAGAAGTTGCCATTCGTGCTGCTTTTAAAGCGGCTACAGATGGTAAGCAGGTTGCGATTTTGGTTCCAACGACCATCCTGGCTTTTCAACATTACAGAAGTTTCAAAGAAAGATTGAAAGATTTTCCGGTGAATATTTCATACTTAAACCGTTTCAGAACAGCGAAACAAAAAAATGAAACTTTACAGGGATTAGACGATGGGAAAATTGATATCGTTATCGGGACGCATCAATTGGCTGCAGATAAAGTGAAATTTAAAAATTTAGGTTTACTGATTATTGATGAAGAACATAAATTTGGAGTTTCGGTAAAAGATAAGCTCAAAACAATGAAAACCAATGTTGATACCTTGACATTGACTGCAACGCCAATTCCGAGAACGTTGCAATTTTCTCTGATGGCTGCACGAGATCTTTCGGTGATAAAAACCCCACCGCCAAACAGACAGCCGGTTGATACAAATATTATTGGGTTTAGCGAAGAAATTATTCGTGATGCGGTTTCTTATGAATTGCAGCGTGACGGACAGGTTTATTTCATTAATAACAGAATTGAAAACCTGAAAGATATTGCAGGTTTGATTCAAAGATTGGTTCCCGATGCAAGAGTCATTACCGCACACGGACAAATGGAAGGGAAGCAAATGGAACAGAATGTCCTCGATTTTATGGATGGAAAATATGATGTTTTGGTTGCAACTACGATTATTGAAAGTGGAGTAGATGTTCCCAATGCGAATACAATTTTCATTAATGATGCGCAACGTTTCGGAATGGCAGACCTTCATCAGATGAGAGGAAGAGTGGGGCGAAGCAACAGAAAAGCATTTTGTTACCTGATTACGCCGCCTTTTGATATGATGACGTCTGATGCCAGAAAAAGACTGGAAGCAATTGAACAGTTTTCAGATCTGGGAAGTGGTTTCCAGATTGCGATGAAAGATTTGGAAATTCGTGGTGCCGGAGATTTATTGGGTGGTGAACAAAGCGGATTTATCAATGAAATGGGATTCGAAACCTATCAGAAGATGATGCAGGAAGCGCTTGAAGAACTGAAAGATGATGAAGATTTTGAAAATCTTTTTGAAAATGAAGAAGACCGAAATAAACTTTTCAAATCGGTAAAAGAGGTCAATATCGATACAGATCTGGAGCTGATGCTTCCGGATTCTTATGTTTCGAGTACCGAAGAAAGGCTTTTGCTGTATCAGAAATTAGCTGATATAGATAATGAAAAAGATCTTCAGAAATTTGAATCTGAACTGAAAGACCGCTTTGGTAATTTGCCAAGTGAAGCTGTTAACTTACTGAAAAGTGTTGCACTAAAATGGTTGGCCGCCGAAATTGGTTTCGAAAAAATTGTAATGAAAAACGGAATTTTCTTAGGCTACTTCCCAGGAAATCCGCAGGATAAATTTTATCAGACCGATAAATTCAGGCATATTATTTCTTACCTCACGCAAAATCCTGCGCAAGCTCAGCTAAAAGAAAAAGCAGGGAAGGAGGGAAATAATCTGATGATGCGAAAAGATAAAGTAAAGAATGTAGATGAGGTGAATGTTTTGCTGAAATCTATTTTAGGAATTTAATACCATAAAATATCAATTGTGAAAGTCTAAAAGAAATTTTAGACTTTTTTTTATTAAAGTTTTAAAATAAATCATGTATTAATGAAAATAAATTATATTTGCGAGACTAAAAACTAAAAACTTTATGACCAAAAACAGCTTTCTTACAGGAGTAGCGACTCTGCTTCTTGGCTTTCTGCTTTCTTGCGACAATACAACGGCTGATCCTATTAATAATACACTCAATGGTCCCAATAATCCCGGAAGTAGTGGTGGAAGCGCGCCTACAATAACCGGACCTCGAATTTTGCACAAGATTGTAATAAATAATGTAACAAATCAGGAATTTGTAACGACCGGAAATGTTTTGGAAAAAGCTATTTTTAAAGAAGCAAGCGGCCCCACTTCTTTCTTCGTTGGAACAGCAACATATACTTCAGGGAAAATTACAAGAGTGAAATTTGCTCAGGAAGTAAACGGAGCTCCGGCCAATACTTTAAGCTATGATTTCAATATTACTTATGATTCAAGCGGAAAGATCAATTATACAACCGGTGCTACGATGATGGGCAGTATACCAAGCTTCAACAGTGAATACACCTACACTTATGATAGCGCGGGGAAGATGACAAAGATCGTCGAAAAGAAGAAGTCTGGCTCAACGTACACTCAATTTACCAACTATAATTTTACCAATACCGGAGATAATATAACAAAAATGGTAACAGAAGCTGGGATTACCAATGCAGCGGGTGTTCCTGATTTGTCTGCAACAGTTTTAACGACGACATATACTTATAGTGCCTACGATAATAAAATTAATCCTTACAACACATTGCCAAGAACATTTTTTGTAATGTGGAGTCTGGTGCATCCTATTAATTTCCCTGCATTATCTGCTAATAACCTGAAGAGCTTCAATATTGTATTTCCTTCTCCTGTTCCTGGTACGGCTGGTCCTGTGATACCTGGTGATTATACGTATCTTTATGATTCTATGAATTATCCAGCATCAGATCAGACTCAGGCTCAGAAGTATATTTATAAGGCTTTATAATCCTGATTTCGTTATTAGTTTTGTGATAATATAAACAAAAATGTGATTTTTATACAAAAAAAAATTATATTTGTGAAAAAATAAATAATCCCATTACATAATGAAAAGACTTTTCTATTTTATTTTGCTAATAGCAGGTTTTTCTTCAATACATTCTTGTAAAGATTTGACTGATGAAGAAGGAAATCCACTTTTGGATTTGAATGACAATACAGGTTTAATTGGGCCGAGAGCTTTATCAAGAGAGGTAACAGATTTTGGTCTGATTGCGCAGTATGAGTATAATGGTTTGCTTCTTTCAAAAGTTATTACAGAAAAAGCTTCTATAAAAAATATAGAATGGAGTGGTAACAATATCAGCAAAATAACCTTCAAAGGCTTTCTGGATTTGGATAGTGACGGTACAATAGATACAGACAGTGTTTCTTATACTCAACAATATACTTATGGTAATTTGGGTAAATTAACAATGATTTCTGAGAACAGAACGGTATACAGAAAAGCGGCTCCTGTACCTCCTTCTACGGTGCCTGGTCCTTATGCTGTTTTTGCCAAAACAAAAGCACTTTATAAGTTAACCTATAGCTCAACAACTGCTAAACTTACATCTATTGTAATGCAGAGAGGTAACGATATTACTCCTTTTGATTATACAGATTATACCAAAGCTACTTACAGTTATTTGGGAGATAATGTTTCTTCGGTAACTAAAGAGGTTGGTAAATTGACTGGATCTGTTTTTGAACCGGCTGATGAGAAGTATGCATTCGATTTTAGCAGTTACGATTCTCAGATTAGCGGGTATACTTTGCTGCCATTTGGATATACAGTTTCGGTACTTATATCTACAGATATTAACGATGACAGAAGTTTAATGCTGTCACCAAACAGTCCTAGAAGAGTTTCTGTTACAGATATGATGGAGCCTGTTCCTACACCAATTGTAGTTTCTACCAATTATAAGTATGATCCACAGACTTATATGACTCAGGGATTTGGAATTAATTATTTCTACAAACCTTTGTAATAAGTAATTTAAAGAAAATATTTAAACTCAATCCTTTTTAGGGTTGAGTTTTTTATTTTAGAACCCTTAATTTTGCAAAAAATTTCTCATGAAATATTTAATTGTCGGTCTTGGAAATAAAGGCCCGGAATACGAAAATACACGTCACAATATAGGTTTTAAGGTTGCAGAAAAAATTGCTGAAACGTTAGCATCACCATTCAATAGCACCAATTTTGGATGGATGGCAGAAGGGAAGTATAAAGGAAGAAAAGTATTTGTCTTAAAACCCGATACTTATATGAATCTTTCAGGAAATGCCGTAAAATACTGGATGCAGAAAGAAAATATTCCTTTAGAAAACGTGATGATTATCACCGATGATCTGGCTTTGCCTTTCGGAACATTAAGAATGAAAATGAAAGGTTCTGATGCCGGTCACAACGGACTTAAAAATATTCAGGAGGTGTTACAGACTCAGAATTATGCAAGACTTCGTTTTGGAATTTCGGCCGAGTTTTCTGAAGGTAGACAGGTAGATTATGTATTAGGAACCTGGAATCAGGAGGAAAACGAAAAACTTCAGGAAAGAATAGAGAAGTTTTCAAAGGCATGTCTGTCTTTCGTTTTTGCAGGAATTAACAATACAATGTCTGCTTTTAACGGAAAATAAAAAAACAAATTCGGTCGGAAGCAAAGCTCCCGACCGAATTATTAATGAAAGATGAATGTTTATTATAACCAAGTTACAACGCCGGTTTCAACGTCATAATTAGCTCCTACTATTTTAATTTTCCCTTCTTCCTCAAGTCTCTTTAAAGTAGAACTTTGCTTGCGGATATCATCAATCGCATTTTTTACGTTATGTTGATTCAGTCTTTCAAGAAGATCTGCATTTGCTGAAGAGCGTTCTTCGCCATCTTTGATGATTGTTTTGATAATTGGGTCAAAATGGTCGATCAAATGGTTCAGGTTATCCATTCCCATCCCTTCGATTTTAGCTGCGTCTAGTCCGCCTTTTAAAGCTCCACATTTTGTGTGACCTAAAACAACCACAAGTTTAGAACCTGCTACGTTACAGCCAAATTCCATAGATCCTAAAATATCCTGATTCACAAAATTTCCTGCTATTCTGATACTGAAAACATCACCCAATCCCTGATCAAAGATTAATTCTGCAGAAGTACGACTGTCGATACAGCTCAAAACAACTGCAAAAGGCCATTGCCCTTCTCTGGTAGCATTTACCTGTTCCAAAAGATCTCTGTTTGCCTTTAAGTTACCTACAAATCTTTGGTTTCCTTCTTTTAAAAAGTTTAATGCTTTTTCAGGAGTAATTGTAGATTGAGTTTCAGATGTATGTGCTTTCATATGATTTATTATTTGTTGAATTATTATTAAAAATTAAAGTTAAAAAAATATTTTTGATGAGCTTACATTGCTCTTTTATGGGTAATGACGATGTGAGAGTCTTCATCGGTTTCGTAGTCTCTGTACGAAGTTTTGAAGCCTAATAGTTCCACATTAATATCTTCTTCTTTCGCTCTGATGTTGGCAAAATCCTGAATCATTTCCAGTACATCTGTTGCGATATATGATGTTCCTCTCGCATCAATCGTTACCGTAGAATTTGATTTAATGTTTTTCAATGTCTTTTTAATGGCAGCTTTATTAAGGAAAGAAACCTCTTCTGCAAGTTTCATCGTAATGCCATCTGCATCGATCAGTTTTTCGCGGCTTAGATAATAAGCACGTTTCATATTTCCTTGTAGAATATAGAAAACTGAAATGGCCAGACCAATACCAACTCCTTTCAGCAAATCTGTCGCTACAATCGCAACTACAGTCGCCACAAACGGTATAAACTGGAATTTCCCTAAATGCCAGAAATGTTTGAATGTAGCAGGTTTTGCCAATTTATATCCTACTAAAAGTAAAACCGCTGCAAGCGTTGATAATGGAATTAAGTTTAAGATAAAAGGAATGCTCAGTACACAAACCAACAACAAAACTCCGTGAATCATCGCTGAAACCTTCGAAGTAGCTCCTGCATTGGCGTTTGCTGAACTTCTTACCACAACTGATGTCATTGGTAATCCACCAATAAATGAGCTGATAAGATTCCCGATTCCCTGTGCTTTAAGCTCAAGATTGGTGTCGGTAATTCTTCTCTGAACATCTAATCGGTCTGAAGCTTCAATACATAGTAAGGTTTCAATAGACGCTACAATGGCAATGGTTGCCCCTACAATCCACACTTTAGGGTTAAGAAAACCATTAAAATCGGGAAGTATTATCAAATTTTTAAAATCATCAAGACTTTGAGGAACTGGTAAAGAAACCAGATGTTCTGTACCGATCGCTAACGAACTTCCTGACATTTTAAATGCTTCGTTCAATAAAATTCCGACAACAACGGCAACTAATGCGCCGGGTAGTATTTTCATTCTTTTAAGAGCAGGAATTTGATCCCAAGCTAAAAGAACGCCTACCGAAACCAAAGTTACGATAATGGCTCCCGGATGTACAGCACCCGCTAATTCACTAAAGTAATTAAAGTTGATTCCGTTGGTAAATAATGTTTCATTTCCTTCATAGTCATTATCAAAACCTAATGCATGCGGAATCTGTTTGATAATGATAATAATTCCTATCGCAGCAAGCATTCCCTCAATAACATTATTTGGAAAATAATTGGATATGCTCCCTGCTCTTGCGAAACCTAAAACCAGCTGTATAAGACCGGCGATGATACCGGCGCAAAGAAATAGCTCGAAAGCTCCAAGATCAGTAATTGCAGTTAAAACAATTGCGGTAAGACCAGCTGCAGGTCCTGAAACCGAAATATTAGAATTACTGAGTGCTCCAACGACAAGGCCTCCTACAATACCGGCAATAATACCGGATAATGGTGGTGCGCCAGATGCCAAAGCAATTCCTAAACATAGCGGAAGCGCTACTAAAAATACAACAAGGCCGGAAGGAAAATTCTCTTTTATTCCTCCAAATAATGACTTAGATTTTTTCATGATATTGAAAAATGATAAATGTAACCGATTGATCTTTAACTATAAAAATATAATTAAGAACATCAGTAATGAAAAATTGAAATTAATTTAAAAAGACATCTATTCAACATCAAATCTGATATGAATATATGTAAAAAACGATTTCAATTATGCTTCCGGGGGAGGGGAGAATATGGTGAGAAGTGGTGATAGATGATAAGAATCGTCAATCAGCACAAAAGATCTGCGCTCGAGATCAGGCTCGAAAAACTTCAGAAAATCATGTACGTTTAAAGTCTTAGGTAAAGTCTTTTCGTAAACCGTAAATGATGAATAATGAGAGTGGGTTTCTTCTTCGTTTAAAATCACATTCGTTCTCTGTATCTCCCAACCAAAAACCGCAGCAATGCTCGGCAAGGCTGTGAAGTTTAGGATAAACAGTAATGTAATGATACTCCAGAATTTCATTTACTCAATTTTTTAAAGAAAGATTATTTCGTCTTTCTGCTCATGACCCAATCTGAGCTTGTAAGATTGTAGATCTTCTGAATGTCTTTCAAGATTTCCTCAAAATCAATTTCAAGATCAATAATTTTACCAGTTCTAAGGTCAAAAACCCAGCCGTGAACAATAGGATATTCTTCTAAAATATACCTTTCCTGTACACAGGCCATTTTGATTACGTTGATACATTGCTCCTGAACATTGAGTTCTACAAGCCTGTCATAACGTTTACTCTCATCTTCGATAGAATCTAGTTCTGCCTGGTGCAGTCTGTAAACATCACGAATATTTCTCAGCCAAGGATTCAAAAGTCCTAAATCCTCAGGCGTCATCGCTGCTTTTACACCGCCACAATTGTAATGTCCGCAAACTATGATGTGTTTTACCTTCAAATGCTCTACTGCATATTGTATAACAGCTGTGGAGCTCATGTCTAGGGTATTAACAACATTGGCAATATTTCTGTGGACAAAAACTTCTCCCGGTTTTGCTCCCATGAGCTCTTCTGCTGTTGCTCTGCTGTCTGAACATCCTATGTAAAGGTATTCAGGATTCTGAGTTTTTGCAAGATCCTCAAAGAAGTGGGGGTTGTCTGCTACTTTAGATTCTACCCATTTTCTGTTGTTTTCAAAAATAACTTCGTACGAATTCTTCATTAATTAAATTTTAAAGATTATAATTATTTATTTCGTTTAAATTATTTCCGAATTCAATAGACTGAATCAATTATGCAAAAATATTAATTTTATAGTATTATCAATCATTTTTAACAAAGTTTAATATAGATAAAAATATGATAAAATTCAGGTTTTATACCTTATTATTGATGTATCCATCCGTTGCATTATCATTAGAATAAATCTTTGCAGGATTGCCTGTAACGACCGAATTGTCCGGAACATCAAAATTCACGTACGCATTCGGAGCGATCAGAACATTGTTACCGATATTTACATTTCCTACAATCACAGCGTTCGGGCCAATCCAAACCTCATTGGCGATTACAGGATAACCTTCATTTTTACCTCTGTTTTGCTGTCCGATCGTCACGCCTTGAGCAATATTGCAGTTTTTACCTATTTTACTCTTCGGATTTATCACCAAGCTTCCCCAATGTCCGAGGTAAAAACCTTCTCCAATCTGAGTTTCAGGATAAATCTGAAAACCATATTTTATTTGGAAATGCCGTAAAACAACTTTCCAAAAAAGTCCTAAAACAGGTGTCTTGCTAAACTTCTGACTTTTTCTTAAAATATAAACAAAATGTAAATTCGGATTGACACACTTTGCCAAAATTTTGAAGGTTGAAAGCCATTTTCCGCTTTCCCGATAAAAATCTTTCTGTATAGTAGAGTAGCCTGCCATGAAACAAATTTAAAAAATCTAAATGGTCTTCAACAATAAAGAATAAAAATTAATCTACATGCTGTCAAGAATTGAAATGATTTTCTGTACAGAATTTTTAAGGTTAAAAGGCATTTCGTAGTCTTTAAGGTTATCCGTAAACTTTTCAAAATCCTGAGAATTCACCAAAGCTTTTTTCATTCCTGAATAAATGCCTTCTTCAGAATTTTCAACAATTAAACCTAATTCACCATCGTTCAGCATTTCTCTAACTCCGGAAACTTCTGTCGCAATAATTTTCTTTTTTAAAGTAATAGCCTCAAACAAAACGGTTGGAAAACCTTCATATCTTGAACTTAAAATATAAAAATCTGCATTTTTGAAATAGGGATAAGGATTATCTGAAAAGCCCAGCATTGTTGCGGTGTGGTCAAGATGGAGCTCAGTTTTTAGCTTTTTAATGTTTTCAAAATCATATCCGTCACCAACGATCAAGATTTTGTGTTTAAAACCTTCATTCAAAAGTTTTTTATGGACTTTCAAAAGTCTGTCAAAACCTTTTTGAGGAAAAACGGTTCCTACAGAAATAAAAGTCGGAACTTTTTCGTCAAATTCATAATTATTGAATGGCTTGTCTGCTTTAGACAAAATTTCTTCGGTATCTAAAGGATTGTAGATTTTAACAATTTTTTGTTTCTGGGTTTCGTTTTCAGCTAGATCAAGAAAAAGCTTTTCTATTTTCTCTGAAATCACCATAATTTTATCAAAACTGAAGAATTTTTTAATTTCAATTTCTGTATACTCTTTCAATTGGGAAAGGTCATTATGAATCCAGACTATTTTTTTTGAAGACTGGAGCGGAGAATTAAGGATTTCGTCGCGCATCCCATGAATGGCTGCAAACTCAATATCGTATTTTTTGCCTTTCAGTTTCCCTTTATAAAGAAGAGAAGGACGTTTTTTCAATAGGTTTTGATAAATAACTCTCGTCGCTTTCTTCGGAATATCCTTTATTCTATTGGTGGTAATCATCTCACCTTTGTTCAGATAAATGATATTGATCCAATTTGGAACCTCGCTAAGATATTTCCCGGAATATAAATTTAAAAGCAAATCGATCTCATATTTATCCTGTGGAAGATTTTTCAGAAAAGTAACCAATACTTTTTCTGCGCCACCATGACGAAGTGAACCAATACGGATCAGGATTTTCTTTTTTTGACGCATTTATTTAATTTATATTCTTTTGATCAATTTATCTTTTACTAATTTATAAAAAGCTAAGTCAGTTAATAGCCTGTATACAACGAAAGGAAGAATAATCTTTTTTTTCTGCTGTATGCTTTGGTTTTTTGTATATCGATTAATGAGTTTCTTTCTAGGTTTTTGCTGAAAAAGAATGTTATTTATTCCGTATAAAAAAGAACTCCACTTTCTGTTATCGTATGATGTGGATGATGGGTTGTAGTGATTTTGATGCAAAACAATTACATCATCAACAAACTTGATCTTGAGCGTATTTTTCACTCTTTTTACAAATTCATTGTCATCATAAGCGATTCCTAATGCCAGTAATTCGTCAAAACCCTGTAATTTATCCAAATCTGTTCTGGTTAAAGCAACGCAGAAATGATAAGCATTAGGTTTATATAAAGAGTGATTGTACCAAATATTTCCGAGTATTGTAGAATTCTGTGAACTCGGGTGAGCAATACAGTCGTGAATACTATTTTCAGGATAAATCGTCTTATACCTGTCTGTGGTTTGTTTGTCTAAAGCGAAACAGCCAAAACTCAGGTAATCGCCCTCAATAAGATGCTTTGATGTAAATTCAATGACGTTATCAAAATGGTAACATTCTGGATTTTGAATAATGATTTTATCACCTTTTGCAAAACGAAAACCTTCGTTGAAAGGGATGCAGGAGTTTTGATACCATTTATCTTTCTTTTCTAACCGAATCACTTTCAAAAATGGAAATTCAGTAACAAGATCTTCAATTCGTTCTTCTTCATCACTGCCATCATCTACAACAATAAACTCTATGTCTTCTGAATATTTCAGCCGGGCAATGCTTAATAAAGTCTTGCGGAAAAGCTCTTTTCGGTTGTAATATGCTGTGATAATTGAAATCATGTAAATCGAGTTTATCGAGAGGTAGAATTGAAAATTTTATCCCACTGAGTAAGTGTTTTGTTTTTGCGCCATTGAAAAGATTCCTGAAAAGAAGATTGAGTGAGTTTGTTTAATAAATCTGGTTCATTGAGTAGGTTTTGTAGATTTTCTTGAAATTTCTTTTTATCATTCATAGGTACTAAAAAACCATTGTTTTGATTAATAATATCTGAGGGACCATAATTACAGTCATAAGATAAAAGCGCATTACCACAAAACATAGCCTCTAAAAGTACCATCCCGAAAGCTTCTGTTTTACTCATAAACAGGAAAATTTTACTGTCTAAAAGTTCGTTTTTAATTTGATCTATAGATAACCGACCAGTGAAGATTATTTTTGATTGAAGATTTTTGTCTTCCGCCAATCTTTTTAAATTTTCCAAATCCGGTCCTTCGCCAATAATTTTGAAAATAAAATCTTTTAAATCTATGTTTGAGATGACATCAATAATACTGCTTACGTTTTTATCTTCATCCAGTCTTCCTACATAGATAAGATGATTTTTTTTAGAGCTAAAATCTATGTTTTCAAGATTTTCAAAAGGTTCACCAATAAGATTTGGTATAAGAAAAGTATTAGGATTTAAAGTTTTATAATAATCAACAGAAGCTTTATTAATGCAAACAATTCCAGCTAAGTTTTTATATTTTGGACGTAAAAGATTATCCCAAATTTTACCACCCACTTCAAAATTAGAATGCTCCCAAGCAAATGTCTTAGATGCGATTGTTTTATTTACAGAAATTTGTGCAGATAATTTGTACCAGCAAGAAATGATGGTATCAAATTGAGAGTGATTTTTTTTCAGCCATTGGTTCATCATATCCCATTGCCCAAAATCATACACATATTTTTTAAGACTGTATCTATACCGGAATTTTTTTAAATATTTATCGAGTACGGGATTGACTTTGTTAAAACCCCAATGACCAAAAGAATCAACGGTATGAATTTTTATCTCTGGGTTGATTTTATAAAAAGTATGCTCTCCTTCCATCAAAAATAAGATACTTATATCATATCCGTTTTCACAAAGTTCGTTTGCAAGGTTTATCATCACCCTTGCAACGCCGCCTGGTTTAAGATTTTGATAATAGATGAAAAGAATTTTTTTTGGCATTTCTAAATGAATTTTGAGAATGGATAAAGTAGATTTGCCAATACTTTCATTTCAGTTGATTTTAATTCTGAAGTGATTTTCCCTAAAGATCTGCCGTCAATTTTTGAAAATTTCAGATAACCGCCCAAATTTCTAAGAACCGGCATCGGATTGCTCCAAATTTTTGAACTATACGCATTAAGAAATGCTTTGTAATTTTCGGCAAGGCCAAATGCATTTTTCTTATCATAAAACTGATTAGCGAGGGACTGTTCATCATCTTTGTCCCGGAAATAAATTCTCGTTACTTCATTAATGCAGTAATGAAAACCCAGTTTATCAAACTGAAACTGAAAAACACCTTCCGGAATAAAACCTTTTCCCGCAAGATCACCGAAATTCAGCTTCATTTTTTTATAAATTTCAGTTTTGCCCATTCCCCATTTATCACCTTTAATTTTGTATTTGTAACGCATATCAAAAATACTACAAATGAACGGGTCTTTCGGGAAATGATCTCCCACAATCTTTCCAAACTGATCTTCACAAAGTGTTGATACAAATACAATACTTTGATTAGCATTAATCTGTTCCCATGTATTGACAAGGATTTCCATGGAGTCTTTTGGCAATGCATCATCAGAATCTAAAGGCGAAAAATATTTACCTTCTGCAAGGTCAATTCCACGAAAAAAAGTTAAAAACTTATGTTGGTTTTCCTGATGATAGTATCTAATTTTAAAATCAGATATTTTCTGAAAAGCTTCAACGAGTTCTTTAGTTTTGTCGGTAGAGCCATCGTCTATAACCAGCCATTCAAAATCTTTAAATGTCTGATTTTGTAGCGACTCAAAAACCCGAGGCAAAGTATGTGCTCGATTGTAAGTGGGCGTAAGAATGGTAACTAATGGGTTTTTCATTCTTTCAATTGATATTGTTTTTGAAAAACAGAGGTTACCTGATTATAAATCTTTTCATTATCAAATTTCTCTACAGATTGCACCATGTTTTTCTTAAATTTCTCTGTAATTTCAGTGTTTGTGAGGAATAATTTCATCCCTTGATAAATAGAATTTTCATTTGGTTCTACAAGATAACCGTCGAAATCATGCTCAATCATTTCCGGAATTCCGCCTACGTTTGTACTTATAACTGGTATATTTAATCCTATTACTTCTCCTATTGTTAAAGGGTAAGATTCAGATTCTGAAGGTAGTACAAAATAATCTGAGTTTTTTATATAAGGATATGGGTTTATCTGGCTGTCAAGAAGTAGAAAAGTGTTTTCTATATTTAATTCTTTAGCTTGCCTTTGTAAGTTTTCCATCTCCGAACCGCCACCAATCACCGCAATTGAGTGGAGAAATCCTTTATCTAAAAGTCTTTTGTGAACTTTCATCAAAGTGTGATAATTTTTACGGCTGTGTAATCTTCCCATAGACGAAAATACAGGGGTGATGTCGTAATGAACAGGAAATTCTAACGCTTTTACCTTGACTTCATCAATTTTTATAGAATTATAAATGACAGAACTTTTAGGATATTCAATTTGATATAAATCTTTTATAATATCTCTGGTTTGCTTGGATCCAAAAATTACCCAGTCAAATTTTTTGAGGGCATTTACTCTGCTTAAAACTCTTTTTTCATTTGGATCATAACTTACATCGGTATGAAACCATGCTATTTTTCTTGAATTTAAAGGGCTTGATAGGATGTTGTCAAACTCTGAATACGTTGGAGCTATTTCAAGGTCAAAATCTTTTTTAATGATTTTACGGTATAATATTTTCGGATTATTTCTGTAAAAAGTAAGAATTATATTTCTTTTAATAAGCTGTAAAGTTCTGAGAAACTTATTGCTGCTCATATCTTCTCTTCCCTTTTGCAGAGTGATAAGCTCAATATCTTTAGGAATACTTTTTCTAAGTTCTCCCTGATTCATTGTCAGAAAGAAAGTAATGTCAAACAGTTCCCTTGGCAGATTTTCCAACAAATCGAGAAGAACCCTTTCAACTCCTCCCATTTCCATGGAACGATGACGAAACAGAACTTTTATTTTTTGAGACATTTGTATTTTTTTAAAAAAAATTAATCCTTAGTGAAACAAATATAAGACTGTTTGGGCAATTCTTTTGTATTTTTACCCCTTAAAACATAACTGTATGAGTAAAGTTTCAGAAATTGCAACGACATTTGTCGCTTATCTAAAGCGTCCGGATCTCTATCCTGAATTGCGCCGTAAGATATGGAAAAACATATTTAACCGTTCATCTGGTTTACGCGGTAAAGAAGAAGCAGAAGAATGGTGTAAAAGCATCGCAGTCTCTGAAAAAGATTTCATAGAGAATATTTTGAAAAAAAACTATATTCCTTTCGAAGAAATTTTTCCTCAAGAATACAAAAATGCATTGCAAGCACAGGAAAAAGCCCCTGTAAAAATGGGTGGCGCAGGCTCTTTAAGTGTTATTTATTACATTAATGAATTTGCAAAAGCTCAAAATTCTATTGAGACCGGAGTTGCTTATGGCTGGTCTTCATTTGCGGCTTTAGCATCTTTGGTTTCCAGAAATGGCACACTTTACAGTTCAGATATGCCTTATATTCTTCAAAATCAAAGTGAAGATTTTGTAGGATGTGTAATTCCAGAAAAATACAAAAGCAATTGGGATCTTTATAGATTTGCTGATAAAGAATCTCTTCCGAAAATTTTTGAAAAAACAAAAACTTTTGATGTAGTACATTATGATAGCGACAAAACGTATGACGGAAGAATGTGGGCTTATAAAATTCTATGGGATAGACTGAGAAGGGGTGGTGTTTTTATGAGTGATGATGTAGGAGACAATGCCGCATTTAAAGATTATTGTGAACAGAATAATCACAAACCGTATATTATTGAGTTTGACGGCAAATTTGCCGGAGTTATTATAAAAGAATAAATAAAACCACAGATCTTTCTGTGGTTTTTTAGTTTATAAAAATTTTCGTTGAATTTTTTTGAAAATATTATTTTGTTTTACTTTCAAAAATCCCGGGAGATTTTCAATGTCACTTATTTTTTTACCGTAGAGATAATCAATATTTCTTCTGTTTATAGTATCTAAAATAGTCTGATGCCAGTTTTTGTGCAGTTTTTCTTTCTTGGAAGATTCCTGCGACACCCCTTTTTCATGAATGCGGTAGTAGTAAAGCGGAACTTTTACAAATTTAAAATCACCTATTTCATAAAGCTTTAAATACAAATCCTGATCGACTGCTGAAGTAAGTTTATCATTGATTCCGGAAGTTTTTTTATAAGCCTCTTTTTTAAATGTGAAAAAGTGAGTGGCTTCAAAAAAAACATTAAAAAACATTTTATCACCGTTTTTAATGGTGCGAGAATGTGGAAATATTTTAATAGGTTTGAGATTGGCGTCGCACTCGTAGAATTGAGAATAAACTGCAATAATATTTTTAGTGTAATTTTCGATAATAATCTGTAATGCATTTTCTGCTAAAGTATCATCGGGATCAACAAAGCCGCAGATTTCTCCCGAAGCTAAGTAAACACATTTTTTTTTTGTAAGACCTACACCGCTATTTTCTTCATTTCTATAAACTTTAACTTTTGGATTATCTTTCGTAAGTTCTATGATCTTTTGATAAGAATCATCCGAAGAGCAGTCATCTACAAGCACAATTTCGTAGTTTTCGTAAGTCTGCGTCAGAATACTTTCGTAACATTCTGTAAAGTAATGGTAATTGTTGTAGTGGGCGATAAGAATGGAAAATTTTAGCATGTAAAGATGAATGTTATTCTTGAACGAAAGAATTGGTAATAAATAAATTTATAATTTAACGGCTTTTAATATTGTTTTAGTAACATCATCAAGATGTTTGTTCAGAGAAAAGTTTTGGCGAATAAATTCTTTGCCCGATTGCCCAAATTCTTTAATAATAGTCTGGTTTTCCAAGAGAAAAATCATTTTTTCTGCCATTGAATCCACATCATGTTCTTCAACTAAAAAGCCAGTTTTACCATCAATAATTGTGTCTACAATTCCGCTGTGTTTTGTTGAAACGACAGGTAATCCGGCTGCAGATGCTTCTATGATTGCCACAGGAGTACCTTCAGCATCCCCGTTAGCAGCAGTTACAGAGTGTTGTATAAAAATAGTACTTTTTCTTAGTAACTCTAATTGTTCTTGCTGATTAATCCAGCCGACCAACTCTATACTTTCACCAATATTTATGTCTTCAATCAATTGTTTACAATCTTCAAACAATTCTCCATGGCCTGCAAAAACTAGTTTTGCCTGAGGGAATTTTTTGAGAACTTTTGAAAAGGCCTTAATACTTATTTGTGGTGCTTTTGTTGCTGTAAAACGACCAATTGCTAAAAACTGAAAAGCATTGTATGCAGGTGCTATTTTAAAAAAATCTTCACTTGCTCCTATAGGAGAATATATTATTTGTTCATCTTTAAATCCGAAGTTTTTGAGCTTTGGAATCATGTTTTTTGCGACAGGAATTACAAAAGATTTATAGTTGGCAAGATTTGAATAGTTTTCTTCATTACCATCTAAAACATCCTTTTTATTGATCTCATATCCTAAAACATTAGAAACGATAGGTATATTTAGTTCTTCACAAATACTTTTTACAGCTCCGCCAGTGTTTAAATAATCTGCAACAACGCAATCAATTTTTTCTTTTAATAGAATTTTCTTAAAACGTTTTTTTATGATCTTTTCTAATCTCTTTTGATTCATTAAGGAAAGGATAGTAAATAAGTATCTTGTTATTTTTTGCTTTTTAAGACTTGTATTTAAATAAAAATAAGGAACGAAGCCTCCAAATAGAACTACTTTCTCAAATGGCAGTTTCTCAATATAGTTTCTCACAAAAGGTCCCATAGGTTTATTTAGACCAGGTGTTGCAATTAAAATTTTAAGATTTTTCATTGTTTTATAAACATCAAGAATTGTTCTACAATATTATATGGATTTTTATACAATAATGTTTAAATGATACTTCTGTAAATATACAAATATCCTACAATGTGTTTTTAATATTAATATGAGAAAGAGTTGTTTTTAAAATTACAATAATTCCTAACACAAAATTATAGAAATGTAAATCTTCAGCTTTAAATAATATTTTTATAGCTATTTCACCAATTTTAAATTTTGATCAAAAAAAATTTCAATGATAAAAAATGATTGTTTTAGCAAGAGTTACAAAAACAAGAGTTTAATATTTATTTCTATATTTTTGTATAAAATAATTTATTTAATTTCCGCTCGATGAATCCATTAGTAACTATTTCTATTCCCATTTTTAAATGTGAGAAGTTTATCATCAGATGTCTGGAATCTGTCAAAAATCAAACATATAAAAATTTAGAAATTGTTCTTGTTAATGATTGCACTCCTGACGACAGTATGTTGCTTGTCAAAAATTTTATGGATGCCAATCCGGATCTTACTATCAAAATTATAGAACATCAGGAAAATTCGGGACTTTCTGTTGTAAGAAACAACGGCATAAAAGCATCTACCGGAAAATATCTGTTTTTTTTGGATAGTGACGACGAAATTACAACAGATTGCATAGAATTATTGGTTGAAAAAGCTGAAAAGACAGATGCTCAAATCATTATAGCACAAAATCGATGGATCAACACTTTCGAAAATACCACGAAAGATTTCGGATTTCCCACCATCACAGAAAAAAAATATTACGATAATAATCTTGAAATATTTTCCGTGTACAGCAAAGGCGGATTTCCTTCATCATCATGGAATAAATTATTTAAGAGAGACTTCATTGTTGATAATCAAATTTATTTTGTACCGGGATTATTTGCTCAGGATGAGTTGTGGTTTTTTCATTTGTTGTTAAAAACAGACACTTTAGCAATTATTGATGATATTACATATCTGTATTATCTTCATGGTGAATCGGTTATTTTTAACAGGAAAAAGAAAAATTTCGAGAACTATCTAACTATTCTTGAGTATCTAACCAAATCTTATAAAGAGGAAAAAAACTCTGAATTGAAAATGCTTATCAAAAATAAAATTATTCTCTTCAAGGAAATGGTTTTGGTGATGCAATGGAAAGCATTGAAAGATAAAGAATATCTAAAAACTAATATTTCAAGAATGCAGAAATTAGTCCGATTAAATCTTTCAGACTATTTCAGTTCAAAATATTCTTTAGATGTAAAAAAGAAAAATTTCTTTCACAATATTCCTGCCGATTTGGCTTTGAAACTTTTTATCTGGCGTTTTGAAAGATAATTTATTTCTTGTATTTGTAAAAGATTGACATTAAAGAAAAATCATACAATAAAAAAGCATTATAAAATTTTGCAAATCCTGCAAACTGAGAAATGACAACTGTTTTGTCTAATTCATTATACGATTCCCGAAGTCTTTTGCTTTGTTTAGAATATTCTTCCGCAGTCATATCTTTAGAAAAATGATGAAAAATTTTAATGGCATTGACCAGATTTTTGTAGGCTATAAATTCGAAAATTGCCCGACGGTTCTCGTAAATTCCTTTTTCTTTAAATATTTTTCTCAATACATAATCTGTTCTTGCAAAATCTATTCTTTTGGGAGAAAGCAACTTTGCCGATGAATCCGGATGAATATAGTGAGTGTAAACTGCGTCACAGTTTCCTACAAATCTCGCTTCTTCATATATAAGTCTCTCCACAATTTCATCAGCATTCAAAAGTGGTTCTGTAAAACGGAAAGAATGAGATTTGAACACTTCTTTTCTGTACAATCCTCGGATGTGGTTATCATATTTGCCTACAGTATCTTTAATAATTTGTGATCCCGTAAATTTTTTAAATTCAAAAATTGCTGAATCAGAAATATAAATATTGTGTATATTTTTAATATTTCCGTCAGTGAATTTTGTGATTACAATCGGGGTTACAATATCAAGATCAGGATGGCTTAAAAATGTCTGGTAACATTTTTCTATGGTATCAAAATCAATAAGATCATCATGATCAAAAAGAAAAATAAATTCTCCCGAAGCCTTTTCCTGTCCGTAAGCCTTAGAATATTGCGCATACTTCTGATTTTCTTTTGTGTAAACTTTAATTCTCGAATCTTGTTTTGCGAAACTTTCTAATTCATTTAATGTAGAATCGGTAGAACCATCATTCACACATATTAATTCTAGATTTTGATACGTCTGGTTTTGCAGACATTTCATAGATGACTTTACAAAATCTCCTAACTGTACAGAGTTATAATACGTTGTAATAATAGAAATCAGAGGTTGTGTTTGCATATCGTTGCAAATATCTGAATTTAATTTTTATTAAATTGATTGAAACTTTAAGATCTAACTTGTGTAAAACTTTGACGCTCACAAATGTTCAATAAATAAGTTTTAAATTTGTCATATATTAATGATCTATGTGCGGAATTGCAGGTATTGTAAAAAAAAATATTTTAAACGATGATTTTTATAAAAGAAGTCTGAAAAACATGACCGATTCTATTATTCATCGTGGTCCGGATGATGAAGGTCATGAGTATTTTCAAAACTGTTTTTTAGGTTTCAGACGTTTAGCGATTGTTGATCTTTCGAAAGACGGCCATCAACCTATGTATTCAGATACAAAAAATGAATGCATCGTTTTCAACGGAGAAATTTACGGTTATCGTGACTTAAAAAAAGAGATTTCTGAATATTCTTTTAAAAGCAATACAGACACCGAAGTTATTCTTGCATTGTATCAAAAATATGGTTCTGAACTTCCAAAACATTTAAACGGAATGTTTTCTGTTGCAATTTGGGATGAAGAAAAACAACAGCTTTTTTGTATAAGAGACCGTTTTGGAGAAAAGCCATTTTACTATGCAACAGGAAAAAACGGTGAATTTATTTTCGCCTCTGAAATTAAGGCTATTCTCGCAACAGGTTTAGTAGATAAAGAGCTGAATGACGAAGCTGTTTCTCATTTTTTGCGCCATTCATACATAAACGGTCATCAAAGTATTTATAAAAACATTAAAGTCTTACCACCGGCTTCACAATTAGTCTATAAAAATGGGGAAATTAAAATTTCTCAATATTGGAATTTGCCTGAAGAAGAGTTAAATATTTCAGAAAATGATGCTATACAAAAATTTAAAAGTCTAGTAGATAAATCGGTTGAAAAGCAATTGATTGCGGATGTAAAAGTAGGAGCTTTTTTAAGTGGTGGATTAGATTCCGGAACTTTGGTTGCATTGTCATCCAGGTATAATTCAAATCTTACTACATTGGGATTTGAGTATCAAGGTGAATGGAATGAAATGCCGGAAGCAAGAAGTATTTCCCAAAAATACAATACCAATCACAAAGAAGTTTCTCTTAAAGATGAAGAAATCCCAAACTTATTGGTACAGGTTTTAAAAAAACTAGATGAGCCGCTTGCAGATACTGCAATTTTGGCAACATATACCATTTGTGAGGAAGCTGCAAAAAACATGACGGTTGTAATTACCGGAAATGCTGGTGATGAGCTTTTTGGCGGATACAAATGGTACCAGAAAGAAAAAGAAATTCTTGACAAAGGCAGCGCAGATCCAAGTTTTCTGACTTTTTATAAAATAGGATCAACTGCTAGTGAAAAAATTGGTTTTAGAAAAGGACAGGATTATTTTCTGGATAAAGTTTTCAGGGCAAAATTTCCGGATATTGTTTCTTATCAAAAAGAAAAAGTACATAGTAATTTTACTAAAAAAGAAACAGCTTTGCTTTTAAAATCAAATACAGAATATGAACATTTATATAATTTTCCGTTAGATAAAACCAATCTGAATACTCCTATGAAAATGGATCTCACCAATATTATTCCCGGAGATTATATGGTGAAAGATGACCGGATTGCGATGATGCATTCGATCGAATTGCGAACTCCTTTTTTAGATAAAGATTTGGTCGAATTTTGTGCTGTTCTTCCTGCAAAATATAAAGTAAATACTGAACAGACCAAAATTATCCTAAGGAAAGCTTTTGGTGAATTATTAACAAATAATATTCTAAATAAGCGAAAGCAAGGATTTGGTGCTCCAGTAGAAAAATGGTTGAAAATTCCGGCAATGGAAGAACTTTCATCAAAAATTTTAAAAAATCCAGCCTCAAAAATTTTTCTCAAACTAGATTTTCAGCAGGTTCAGAAAAATCTAAATTATAATTATAAGCATTGGTCTCTTTTGGTATTGGGAATTTGGATGGAAGAACATCACTAAATTATTTCTCGAATTTCCATTTAATTTCTCAAAGAATATAAAAAAGTTTTGCCTTTACACCTCCGTATTTACCGTTACGAAGGCCAGTTTGTTCATTATCGGTAAGTTACTTTTTTATTGTTTTTGATTTTTAATAAAGCTATTATCTGCCAATTAAATTAAATAATTTATTGATCAATCTATATTTTCTGCTGTTTAATACCTTTTGTAGATCGCGGTTATCAAATAATAATCGGTGATACGGAGGCAGATATTTTTCAAAGTAATCAAAATGTTTTTTATCAATAATTTTGAAACAGTGATCATAGGTCTCTCTTTGTAAACTTTGACTTCTGGAGCCATTTTTTATTCTATAAAAAAAGCATACTTTTGAAATTCTTACCACATCACCACCATTTTTTAAAATGCTGATCCAAAAATCCCAATCTTCCATTCCGTAGATTAGCCGCTCGTCATACCCTCCAGCTGCTAAACCATCAATTTTTCTAAAAAATGCACTGTTAAATATCATGTTGTTTTGTGCAAATTCTTCGTGGGAAAATTCTGGAAGAACCCATCTTCCTGTTTTGCCTTCAAAATGTTCTGCTTCACAATAAATAATTTTAATGTTATCCTGATGAAAGTATTGAGAAGCCAACAGTAAATAATCATCACTTATAAGATCATCTGCATCTAATGGTAGAATCCATTCTCCGTTGGCTTGAGTAAGTCCTACATTTTTTGTATTACATACTCCTGAATTTTTTTTTTCGATATACTTTATTCGGGAGTCTTTTTCTGTCCAGAATTTTACCTTTTCTTTAGTATTGTCTGTACTTCCATCATTAATAATAATACATTCCCAATTTGAGTAGCTTTGTCGGACAACACAATCGATACATTCATCAATGTATTCTGCTTGATTAAATGCGGGAATTATTATTGATATTAACGAATTCATTTTTTAATAGTGTTAGTTATATTATGTTATATTGCTGTTTCAGAATCACTTAATAAAAATGTTTTTGAAGAATATTATAAAGATAAATCTCTTTGCCTACTTGATTAGTTTTTACAAAGTATTGCTCTATTTCGGGAATATTAATGTCATACCCAGATCCGCTTTTTAAAAGATTGATGTTTACTTTTTTATTATAAAACTTTTCTACAACCTCTACAATCTCAAGAATTGAATAGTTTTTACTATAAGCGACATTGATAATTTTATTTAAAGATTGTTGCTTAAGAAGATCAAAGGTAACATTTCTTATATCATCAACGTCGATGAGGTTGCGCGTTGCTTGAGTGTGAACATTAATAGTTTCATCATTTTTCACAGCTTTCACAATATAATTCATCAGAAGATTGGGGTTTCCGCCTTTGCCGACAGCATTGCTTACTCTCAAAATAAGAAATTGCGGGCACGATTTTTTGATCAGCTGTTCCATTTTTAGCTTGTGAAGAACGTAATCGCTGCCAGTCTTTGAAGAATCATAAATACTGCAGGTAGAGAAATATACAAATACCTTGTCGGTATTTTCTGAAATGGTATTCTTGATCAGATTTTCCTCACGTAAAAATTCTTCAACTCTTGTTTCTAAAGAATTGGAGACTCCCGACGCAAAAAAGATTACATTCTCATCGTCATTATCCACAAATAGTGACGCAATAAGACCATTGCCTACAATCATGCCAATATTTCTTTTACAATTTTTTCTGAAGCTTTGCCGTCTCCAAAAGGATTATTATCACTTTCAAATATATATTCCTGTTGATTATGATATATTAAATTAAAATGAGTTTTAATTTTTCCAATATCAGATCCTACCAAAATACCGCAATTACAGGTAACCACTTGCGGTCTTTCAGTTTCTTCTCTTAAAATTAATATTCTTTTCTGTAAGCTTGGTGCTTCTTCCTGTATTCCGCCGGAATCTGAAATTATAAGTTTGGCTTTAGCCATTTTTCTAAGTGCATCAAGATAAGAAAGAGGCTCAGTAAAGTTGATGTTTTTGGGTATTTGCTTATCAAATGTATCCAAAATAATTCTTCGGGTATTCGGGTTTGGGTGCAATGCCCAGTCAAATTGGGTCTCCGGATTTTCTTCAGCGAGCTCTTTGATTGCCTGAGCAATATTTTTCAAAGGTTGACCAATGTTTTCTCGCCTGTGAGCCGTAATAAAAACAAAATCCTGATATTCTACCAAAATATTTTCTTTTTCGATCACATATTCGATCATATCAACAATGGTATTGCCAACCAAAGAGATGTTTGTCTCTGAAATATTTTCTTTCAAAAGGTTATGCTTAGCTAATTCTGTGGGAGCGAAATTTACATTCGCTGTTAATGAAACAACGCGTCTATTAAATTCTTCAGGAAAAGGAAGTTTGATATCTGATGTTCTCAATCCGGCCTCAACGTGATAAAATTTTCTCTGCTCAAGAAAAGCAACCATTGATGAGGCTAAAACTGTGAATGTATCACCCTGTGCAATTATTTTCTGAATATTTTCTTTATGGATGAGGTTAGAAATTTCGTCGATCAGTTTAGCAATCAGATTAGAGCTGGTAAATGACAACGACTGTACAGAAAGTCTATGATTTGGAATAATGCCGAAGCTGTTTTCCATTTCTGTAAGCAGCGTATCGTGTTGACCTGTGTTTACAATGCAGATGTCTTCATTGCGTTTTCTGAATTCATTGATGATGGGGAATATCTTCAGGAATTCTGGTCTCGTTCCGTATATAATTGCAATTTTCTCGTTCATCATATATGTTTTAAAAATAGTAATAACTTAGCGTTTTATACGTTTAATAATATATTTCACCAACATTCTTAATGGAAACTGATCAAGAATCTCATCTGAAGAAATCATTTTCATGTTGTTGATGACGTTATGAATTTCCTTTTTTCCTTCTTTGATTTCAGCTACATTCTTTACATGAAAATAAGCGTGTACAAAATCTTTAAATGGGTTTGGGGTGTCTCTTTCATGCCAGGTTCCGACAAAGTGGTGACTCGCATAATTTTTTGGAAGATCCAGACAAAAATGAGTGGAAGGATAGATCACAATTCCATCTTCCAACTCCTGATATTCGTCTCTTGCTGCATCAATTTTGTATTCTTTCATCAAGAGATCTGATACGAAAACAGTATTGGTAGTAAGATCAAAATCTGTTTTTTTATTGTAAAAATCTAAAACTTTCTTTGGCCATGGATGTCCAGCTTCTGTTCCCCAAAGTGCGGTGAATGGAGATCCTTTGATTTCAAATCCTGAAAACGCGCGGTGAATGAGAAATTCGTCTAAAGAAAATTTTACTTCTACATCAATATCCATGTAGATTCCGCCGTGCTCAAACAAGGCTAAAGCTCTTGAATAATCTGATACAAAAGCCCATTTTTCTTGTTCAGCAGCTAAACGAACATACTCGCAGCAATTGATGTCAAAATTGGTTTCATTCCATTCAATGATTTCGTAGTCGGGAAGGTTCTTCTTCCAAGAATCTAAACATATAAAAAAAGAATCCGGTTTGGGTTTTCCGCCAAACCAGCAGTAATGTATTTTTTTTGGGATCATGTTTCTTTTTTTCCTAAAATTCGTTTTATAAAATAAATAATCATGTAAATTTTCACTTCTAAACTTTGAATTTTTCTCAATTTTGAAATAAAATTTTTATTATTTAAACTTTCATAATCCCAATAGTTTTTAGCAAAATTTTTTCGGTATGGTAAAGAAAGTTGCTTATTATTCATTTTCTCTTTGTAAGCTAATGCAGCCCCAAGTGGGCTATTCAGGAGTGTTTTTTTGCCTTGAAAGGTAAGTCCGTCCGGTCTGTATTCAGCATTTACAATAGAATCGGCAATATATAAAAATTTATATTCATCATCCATTTTATCAAAAACAACAGATTCAAGCATGAATTTTTCACCTTCAAAAACTGGATATTCAAATTTTTTTGCTAAATCTGTTTTAAAAATAAGGGTGAGTTCTCCACTAAAATGATGTTTAAATTTAAGCTCGTTGGTAGTCACCACAATATCTGTAGGTATTTGCTTTTTAGCGTGATTACTCTTCAAAATATTTATCGGAGATGCTATTCCGATAATGCCTGGATTTTGGCTGATTAATGACAGTTTGTTTCCTATTAATTGTAAGCCGTCATCTTGTAAAAAATCATCGCTATCGACGGTGAGAAAATAAGGTGTTTGTATGTTTTTTAATGCCGTATTAATCGCAACATGTTTGCCTTGGTTTTCCTGATAAATGTATATTATTTTAAAATTTGCTTTGCTCTCAAAGTTTTGTATTATTTCTTGCGTATTATCATAAGATCCGTCATCAACAATCAACCACTCAAAATTCTTGTTTGATTGTGCCAAAAGTGAATCAAAAAGTTGTGGAAGAATATACGCCCGATTATACGTTGGGGTAAAAATTGTCAACTCTGTCATAGCTGTTTTAAAATTTTTGAAAACTCATACCCCCAATTCTCCCAATTAAGCTCATTCTCATAGAGTTTACGAGCATTTTGAGAATATTCTTTTATAGTTTGGGGAGATTTTATAAGTTTTTCGATTTTATCGGCATAATCCTCTGCATTTGCATCTTCAGAAAGAAGACATCCATTATAGCCTTCAATAACGTGAGCGGAAACTCCGCCCGTATCTGTAGAAATTACAGGCAGACCATATCCAGCGGCTTCACAGAATGCAATAGGCGTACAGTCTGCTTTTGTGGGTACAAATAAGAAGTGGGAACTGAGCAAATGATTTTGGATCTCTCTAAATTCATCCGGATTATTTTTATTAAGAAAAGGAATTACAGTTACCCAATCATCTTTTATTTCAGGATTGCAGCCTACGATCAGCATCTTTACAGGGTAACCTTTTTCTCTCAAAATTTTTAAACTTTCGTAGGCAAGTGTTCCTCTTTTTCTGATCCAGTCTACAGCCAGAAAAAGAAAGGTGAATTCCTGTGTAGTTTTATTAAGATCAATTTTTTCGGGTACAATGATGTTGGCTCCAAATTTTATGGTTTTTACTTTTTCCTTATCGATTCCATAAAAATCTATCGCAAAATTGCGTGCCCAATCTGATGAAAATACAGTGTATGATGAGTTTTTTAGTGTTTTCTTTTCTAAATATTTAGTTTCTATTTTAGATAAAATTCCAAAACCGGAATAATAATGATAATAATTAAGGAGCTGTGCAACATTTGCATCATTCAGATAAACAATTGGAAGGTCGGTTTTTAAGTATGCAAAGTCATTGACATGGGTCGGATTAAAAATAACATCTACTTTGAACTCTTCCAAATTTTTCTCGAGCCGTTTGGCTGCAATTTTTGCTTTGTAAATGAATAAATGACGATTATAGCCTCTGTTGAAAATTTTATTGAACCATCTTTCAATGAGCTTAAAACTTTTCTCCTCTTTTTCAGTAAAATGAACTTTTGGAATCCAAACCACTTCATATCCTTGAATGAGGAGTTGCTCATACATCTTAAACATAGTCCCAGACCAGTTTTTTTTGTCATCCAATGGCACTACGCTGTAGAATCCTATCTTCATTTTAGTATTTTGTCTCTCAATGTTAAAAAAGGTAATTCTAATCTCTTATAAAGAATTGTGGAGATTACAATCGTGATACCCCAAAATAAGAAAAAATTTATAATATCTGTTTTTATTTTGAATAAAGGTAAGATCCAAAAATTGACTAATGAGAGATTAATTAAGTACATTGAATACGAAATCAACGATATATGGATGATTATATTCTGTAAACTTTTAATTTTTATATTTTTAATATTGTTTAAAAACGGCAAGGTGATCATAATGGCTATCGACGCTAATGTAAAGGAGAGCAGATATTGAAACGGTTGGTATTGTGACTCAAAATTGTGAATAAGTAATACTGCTATACAGCCTATAATGAAGTTTATATTTCTGTACTTATTAAATATATTGGGGTAATATACATAGATCCAGGCAGATAGAACTCCATAAATAATGGCATCAATTCGGGTTATGACTTGTCGCAGAAAATACCGATCGTAAATAAAATAATTTTTTGTTTCAAGATTGAAATAGTAATATATTCTTACAATATTTGCAAATAGTATAATAAAAATAATACTGATCAGAAAAGTTATTTTTTTGTTTTTTACTAAGAACAAATGGATGAAGAAAAACAATAAAGGACAAATCAGGTAAAACCATTCTTCTACAGTAAGACTCCACGACTCAGGGAAGAAATTTTCAATAGGATAGTATAAGTTTTGAAGAAAAAAAGAATATGTAAAAAGGTCAGAAGTTATATTTTTTTCATTGACTAAACCTTCAAGACCAATTAAAATCAATAAAATAAAATAATAATGTGGAAGTGTCCTTAGCCATCGTCTTGCCCAAAAATTGAATATTTGCTTACAGGAAGTTTCTTCAGTAAACACTTTAATCATTATTCTGCCGATCAAAAAGCCGCTCAATACAAAGAAAACTGCAACGCCGTCAATTAAAAAAAAGGATAAAAAATTTTGAATATCTTGAGACAGATATATTTTGCTATGAGAAATCATAACCAGTAAAATAGCTACTGTTCTCAGAATATCCAGCCCGACGGTTCTGTGCCCGGAGATAGATAAGGAAAACAACTTTTTAAGCATATTTTTTGATTAGATATATTCTCAGGTTTCCTTTCTTTTTGAAAATCCATTTTAAATGCTGAAATGCCAAGTTGATCTTTCCTTGTTTTAAAAGATCAAAAAATGCTACTCTGCTTCTTGAGAAAATTTGCCAGTTGGCATATTCTTTTACTTTTCCATCATAAGTCTCTGCAATAATTTCATCAAGATGATTATGTCGTAAATCTCTTTTATAGTTAATGCCGTTTGAAAGGCCTTCTTCGTGTCGCAGATAAGAAGACATCGTCAAATGTGAACCCCGAATTTTTCCGTTTAAAGAGCAAGCCATATATAGAAAAGTGTCAAAGTATAATAACTCCGGATGTCTGAAAAGTGTCTGTACTGCTGTGTTGTGTAAAACTTTTGCATTCATAAATACAGAAGTCGTATGCACGATCCAATGTCGGAAAATCTCAAAAGGTGAATAGTCTCTGTCTTCTACTTTGGCAAATATGGTCTCATTAATTAAGGGATCAGAAGAGATATTTTTTACCTGATGAAAACACATTGAATAGTCTTTGTTGCTTTCTAAAAAATCATGCTGTATCTGCAGTTTATTGTCGTCTGTCCAATAATCATCACCTTCACAAAAAGCCAGATATTTTCCTGTGGATTTTTGTAAAGCATTAAAAAAATTAGGTGTTGAACCTAAGTTCTTTTTATGGGCTATCAATTTAATTTCAATGTGAGAGGGTTTATTTTTGATGAAATTATTGATAACCGTTACCGTTTGATCGGTTGAGCAATCATCAGAAATAATAAGCTCAACAGGAAAATTTACTTTCTGCGCAAAAATTCCCTGCAAATTTTTTTCAATAAATTTTTCTTGATTATAAGTAAGAACAATAACGGAAACTTTATTCATATAATTGACTGATATCTTGCCTTTACAAAATTGGTATCTACTAACTAATTTAGGGTAATTTATTTTAATACGTTCTTTCTTTTGTTTGTCCGGTATCATCTATTATCCAAGAACTTGAGTCAGATGCATGTGTTCTATAATATTTTTGTTCATCAGTAAGGTTAGAGTAATCAATATGCCATCCCATGTGGTGGCAAGTAAAATTTCCTCCTATTCTGAGTGCTTTAAAATGATTATCATTCTTTTGGTATTCTTCAAAAGATATGGGTTTGTATAATGCAAAAGTGGTATCTAGTCTGGTTAGAAATATGTTCTTTTCTACCTCGTTTTGCCAAAATCTCTGTTCCCACGCTGTAACTTTATTTTTAGCAGGATAATAATCAGGAATATTTAAAATGTCGAGAGCAAAACCTGCTTTTGTGACCCATTCGTCATATTTTAATAAATTTTTAACCAAGATTCTCATAAAGTTTTTTGGAAGCTTTCTATTGGGTATAATATCAGGATCGGTAAGTATAAAAAAACTTCCTTTGCCAAGCCTATTGAATAAATCTTTATTTTCAAAAAAGACCATATGTCCCTCGTTTTTAGGCAATAGGATAACTTCAACTCTCTCTTTGATTACTTCGTAATAGCTTAAAAGAGGCTCGTAAGTGGAGTGATTATCTACAATATAAATTTTGGAAAATTCTCTTTCAATTAAGAAGTTAATAAGCTCTTTGAGTGTTTTTAGTTGATTAAAATTTACAATAACTACAGGTATTGTTTTGGGAAACATTATCTGTCTTAAGAATCGTATACTAAGATATTTTTTTGCCGCCTTTGCGATTCGAATAAATTCTGTAGATTTTTTCATTGTGACTTCTCAGATTCCAGAATAAATTTTTTTAAAAAGCTTTTCATCCTGTAGAATGACAAATATTTTTATGTTATCAGATATTGTCGTGTTTTGTGCTTTTAAAAACAAATATATTAAAAATCTAGCAGTTATATTGAGCGCAGGCTTTTCACTTTTCTCAATCCACTTTCAAATTTAAGTAAGAAGGCTATCGCATGTTTTTTAAGCTTAAAAGGAGTATATTTTAAAAGAGAATTATAATTATATCTAGTCTTATTTTTAAATATAAATTGATTTAATTTATAGAGGCGTAATTTGTTTTCTCTGTTCTGGTAAGAAGTGGAACTAGGTGAATAATGATTTTGATGTAAAATAATTTCGTGATCGACAAAATCAATTTCCAAATGTTGTTTTACACGCTCTACAAATTCATTATCATCAAATGCAATACCTAATGCGAATCTTTCGTCAAAACCTTTCAGCTTATTAAGAAGAACATTTCTAGAAATAGCTGTACAAAAATGATACGCTTCGTGTCGGTGTAAGGAGTGATTGTACCACCCAGCATCACCATCATCTTCTACAGCGTGGTCATTTTTCCTGATAATATCAAGAATTTGATCTGGTTTCTGAAGCAAGTATTCAAGATTTTCTGTAGATTTTTTGTCTAAAGAATAGCATGCAAAGCTTAAATAATTATTTTCATTAAGGTGATCATCGGTGTAGTCTAAAATATTTCCAAAATGAAGACATTCTGGATTTTGAATTATTATTTTATCTCCTTTTGCTGCCCTGAACCCAATGTTGAATGGAATACAGGAGTTGTGATACCACTTATTTTTTTTTTCTAATCTTATGACTTTAAGAAAAGGAAACTTTACCTGAAGGTCTTCCAGTCTTTCATCATCGTCACTTCCGTCATCTACAGCAATAACTTCTAGATCTTTTTCAAAATTTTGGTTTGCAATACTTATCAAAGTTCTTTCAAAAAGTTTTTTTCTGTTGTAATATGCTGTGACTATCGAAATCATTATTCTGGTATGTGATATTAAGATCTAAAATGTAGTTTTTTAATAAATCCCTTCTCTATTGAATATTGAAAACAATTAGGAAGAATATTTGCTCGATATCCATTGACTTTCAATCCCGGTTTTACCAGGGCGTACAATTCCAAATTGTTGAAGGAATGAGTTTTCGTCTTCTTCAATTTCAAATGCGATTTGATATTTTGGAAGATGATCAATTACCAGATTGTTTGAAGGTGAATATATAGCAAAAGTTACCGTATAGCTGCCTGTTGTAAGAAGGTTTTTGGGAAGTATACATTTAAGATTCCATTTTCCGGATTCTGCCATAGTAAATCGTTCAGACGTATAATCAGAAGTCCAATAAATCAAATCATCGTCATTGTTTTTTAGATCAATAGTAACGTATGCATTTTCCACCGGTATTCTGCTTACTATATCAAAATTGAATTCTAAAATGTCATCTGTGAAAATTCGATTATGGTCGTAAGGCTTTTTTAGTTCTACGTTTAGAATCTGCATCTTTTTAGATTCGTCTACGGGATAATTGATGATAAAGTTTTTCTCTGCTGATGCAAACTCTAAATCATATCGATTAAGTACATTATCCATCATTCCCGTTGAGATTATCTTTCCATTTTTAAGGAGAATTCCTTTATTGCATAATCTTCTTACCGCTGCTAGATTATGACTTACAAAAAGTACCGTTCTACCTTCTCCTTTTGTTACATCACCCATTTTACCAAGGCATTTTTTCTGAAATTCAGCATCTCCAACGGCTAAAACCTCATCTACAATAAGGATTTCAGACTCTAAGTGTGCTGCAACAGCAAATGCCAAACGTACATACATTCCTGAAGAATATCTTTTAACGGGAGTATCAATATATCTTTCAACTCCTGAGAAATCTACAATCTCATCAAATTTTCTTGTGATTTCTTTACGAGTCATTCCTAAAATAGCTCCGTTCAGAAAGACATTTTCCCGGCCTGTCATCTCGGGATGGAAACCTGTGCCCACTTCAAGCAAAGATGCTATTCTGCCATTGGTATATATTTTTCCAGTGGTAGGTTTTGTTACTTTGCTTAAAAGTTTGAGTAATGTCGATTTTCCGGCACCATTTCGCCCAATAATTCCGACAGCATCACCTTGCTCTATTTCAAAATTAATGTCTTGTAGAGACCAAACGTAATCAGATAGGCCTTTTGTAGATCTATCATTGGCTTCACCAATTTTTAGATAAGGGTCTTCTTTGCCTCTTACTTTGTGCCAAAACCTGTTGAGGTCATGAGAGAGAGTTCCCGTTCCTACTTGTCCCAGACGATATTGCTTTGATATATTTTCTGCCTTTAATGCAAGCATGTTTTTTAATTTTAAATTACTTATTCGGTTGTTTAAACAGTATCCATAAAAGTTTTTTCAACTTTATTAAAAATGACTGTTCCTAAAGCAAGAAGAAAGAAAATAATTACTGTACTAGCGCCCAACATGGGTACTGAAAAATCACCTTTACCAAGCCAGCCATATTTAAAGCATTCAAAAATTCCTGTAAGAGGGTTGTAATAGGCAAGTTCTTTCCAAATTCCTTTTAAAGCAGACACCGGATAAATAACGGGAGTTGCGTACATATATAAACTTACTCCAAATCCCAAAAGCATATTGAGATCTCTGTATTTTGTTGTTAATGCAGAAAAAATCATACCGGTACCTAAGGCAAATAAAGCCATTAGAATGATTAAAAATGGAGTGGCAAGCATCCACAGATTAGGTTGTACTTGTTTTTCAATAAGAAAGTAAAGCCACATTACTAAGAAAAGTAAAAACTGTACCCCGAATCTCATTAGGTTAGAAATAACAACAGAAATAGGTGTTACTAATCTTGGGAAATAAACTTTTCCGAAAATCCCGGCATTTCCTGCAAAAGTAGAAGATGTACCCGTAAGGCTTGTCGAAAAATAATTCCAAAGCATTACCCCTGCAAGATAGAAAAGTATTTTTGGAGCACCATCGGTAGAAAGATTGGCGATATTACCAAAGATAATCAGGTAAGCCAAGGTTGTAAAAATGGGATTTATAAAAAACCAGAGAGGTCCTAAAACGGTTTGCTTGAAACTAGATACAAAATCTCGTTTCACAAACATATAAATAAGATCCTTATACCGCCAGACCTCCTTTAGCTTCAGATCAAATAAAGAATGATTGTCTTCGATAGTTTCTGTCCACTTTTGTTGTGGTTCACTCATTTGTGGGAATTTTTACAAATTTAAAATAATTAATTGATTTTCAGTTTGCTGAATGTTGAATTGTTCGTCTTGTTCAGGCAAAAGCAGAGCTAATATATTAATAATTATTTCTTTAAACAAAAAAGCTACTGATCTCAAACCAATAGCTTTGTATATTTTATGTTGTTTTTTATTTAGTCACAAGCTTTTTCAGGTATTCACCGTATCCGCTTTTACCATATTTTGTGGCTGTTTCCAGAAGTTTTTCTTCGTTGATGAATCCGTTTCTGAAAGCAATTTCTTCAATACATCCAATTTTGAAACCTTGTCTTTTTTCAATAACACTTACAAATTCTGAAGCATCATTTAGAGAATCAAAAGTTCCGGTATCAAGCCATGCTGTTCCTCTGTCTAAAACACCGACTTCCAGTTTTCCTTTACTTAGATAAACATTGTTTACATCGGTAATTTCTAACTCGCCTCTTGGGGAAGGTTGAATGTTTTTGGCAATTTCTACAACTTCATTATCATAAAAATATAATCCAGGAACTGCATAATTTGATTTTGGTTTTAAGGGTTTTTCTTCAATGGAAACGGCTTTAAAGTCATTGTCAAATTCTATTACACCATATCTTTCGGGATCTGAAACATGATACGCGAAAACGACGCCTCCATCAGGATTTGTTTTATTTTTCAGCAAAGTTCCCATTTCTGAACCGTAAAAAATATTGTCTCCTAAAACCAAAGCTACAGATTCTTTACCAACAAATTGATCTCCAAGAATAAAAGCCTGTGCCAGACCATCCGGACTTGGTTGTACTACATATTCGATATTACAGCCAATTTGTGATCCATCACCCAAAAGCTTGATAAATCCTGCTTGATCATGAGGAGTTGTGATAATCAGAATATCCTTAATCCCAGCTAAAAGCAACGTAGAAAGAGGATAATAAATCATTGGTTTATCATAAACAGGCATCAGTTGCTTGCTTACGGCAATGGTAAGAGGATAAAGTCTTGTTCCGGAGCCTCCGGCTAATATTATTCCTTTCATTTTATTTTGTGGATTTTTCTTTTAAAATCTTATTGACTTCAATGCTGATTTCATTGTCCAAATTATGAATTATAATATCTGAGGAAAATATATAATTACTGGATTTCAAATTTGAATTTTCATCATAAAATTTAATCAAATCGATCAGATTCTTTTCAGTCAAATTCATGAAATCAAAATAGAGTTTATTTTTTCTTGAATAGTTAAGTCTTATTCTATCAAGGATGATTTTCTTTTCTTCTTTATTTAAAATTTCGAAACTTTTACCATTTTCATATTGTATAGACTTCCTGAACAGTAACAAGTTTGCTGTTTCCATCAATGATTCATTATATCCACAAACATCAATGAATTTATCAATAAGTTTCTTTTGATTGTCAGTAGGAAATTTGGATTGGATGACAGACTGTGAATACGACAAAGCTGAGAAGATCACGAAAAATAAAACCAAATACTTTTTCATTCTACGAATATTGTTTTTCGTAATATTTCTGGTAATCTCCGCTGGTTACGTTTTCAAGCCATTCTTTGTTTTCCAAAAACCAGTCGATTGTTTTTCCTAATCCTTGTTCGAAAGTTACAGAAGGTTTCCAGCCCAGCTCATTGCTCAGTTTTGTAGCATCAATTGCATAGCGTTTGTCGTGACCTGGTCTGTCTTTTACATAAGTAATCAATTTTTCAGAGTGACCAGCCAGATTTCCAAGCTTTTCATCCATTTGTTTGATTAATTCCTTTACCAAATCGATATTCTGCCATTCGTTGAAGCCTCCGATATTGTAAGTTTCTCCTGTTTTAGCCTCATGGAAGATTTGGTGAATTGCTTTTGCATGATCGATGACGAATAGCCAGTCTCTTGTATATTTTCCGTCACCGTAAATTGGTAATGGTTTTTCATTAATAATATTCGAAATACAAAGCGGAATTAATTTCTCGGGAAAATGATTCGGTCCGTAATTGTTTGAACAGTTGGAAACAATAAATGGCATTCCATAGGTGTTTCCATACGCTCTTACTAAATGATCTGAAGCAGCTTTTGAAGCCGAATAAGGAGATTGCGGGTCGTAAGAAGTGGTTTCTAAAAAGAATCCTGTTTCACCTAAACTTCCGTAAACTTCATCAGTAGAAACATGATAGAAAAGATTTGTTCTTTTTTCATTTGGGAATCTTCCGTGAGTGTGATCTGGGTTTAAAGTCCAGAATTCTTTGCAAAGATTCAAAAGATTGGCAGTGCCGTTTACGTTGGTATTAATAAATGCCATCGGATCTGTAATGCTTCTGTCTACATGACTTTCTGCAGCTAAATGTATCACTGCATCCGGATTATATTTTTCAAAAACCTTTCTTAGCTCTTCAGGTTTTGTGATGTCTGCTTTCTCGAAAACATAATTAGGCTCATTTTCGATATCTTTTAAGTTCTCAAGATTTCCGGCATACGTTAAAGCATCCAAATTGATGATCGTAGAATCCGGATTATTTTTTACAAATTCCCTTACGACGTGTGAGCCAATAAATCCTGCTCCGCCGGTGATGATGATGTTTTTCATATTAATATATGCGTTTACCGATGCTTTTGGCTTTTGGTATTGTTTTTTTTCTTTTTACTTTCCCTGGCTATTATTGAATCGTTTTTCTTCCGATACTCTTATAATAGAAGCCATTCTGCTCCGGAACTTCCAGCGGATACATATTTCTTCCGTCGAAAATAGCTTTATTATTCATTTTTTTAGCCATCATTTCGAAGTTAGGATTTTTGAATTCAGGCCATTCAGTAGCAATAAATAATGCATCTGCTTTTTCTAAAGCGTCATACATTGTTTTTGCATAAGATATTTTGTCGCCTAATAATTTTCTTACATTTTCTTCAGCAATAAGATCGTAAGCAACAATTTTTGCTCCTTTTTGAAGAAGCAGATTGATGTTATCTAATGAAGAGGCTTCTCTAATATCATCTGTGTTGGCTTTAAAAGCCAATCCCCACATTGCGATCGTTTTGCCTTCAAGATTTCCTTCGAAATATTTTTCAATTTCAGAAACCAAGATTACTTTTTGTGAAATATTGACATTTTCTGTCGCTTCCAATATCTGGAAGTTAAAATCATCGTCTTTACCAGATTTTATTAAAGCTTTAACGTCTTTAGGAAAACAACTTCCGCCGTAGCCTATTCCAGGAAATAAGAAACGGTGACCAATTCTGTCGTCGCTTCCCATTCCCAATCTTACTTTGTCTACATCTGCGCCTACTTTTTCACAGTAATTGGCAATTTCATTCATAAACGTAATTTTTACGGCTAAGAATGAGTTGGATGCATATTTTGTAAGCTCGGAAGACTTCTCATCCATAAAAATAATAGGAATCCCGGTATTGGTAAATGGCTGATAAATTTTTGCCATGATTTCTTTAGCCTTCTCAGAGCTCGATCCTACAACTACTCTCGCTGGGTTCATAGAGTCTTCCACTGCAAAGCCCTCACGTAAAAACTCAGGATTTGAAACCACATCAAAATCAATGGTTGTCTTCGCAGCAATGGTTTCTCTTACTTTATCGGCTGTTCCTACAGGAACGGTGCTTTTATTAACGACAACTTTATATTCAGTCATGAGTTCGCCAATATCGTTGGCAACTTTCAAAACGTAAGATAAATCTGCCGAACCGTCTTCTCCGGGTGGAGTGGGAAGAGCAAGATAAACAACTTCACTTTTGTCTAAAGCTTCTTTAAGATTCGTTGTGAAAAATAATCTTTCAGATTGAATATTTCTAAGAAACATTTCTTCAAGATTGGGCTCGTAAATAGGCACGATGCCATTTTTCATCCCTTCTACTTTTTTTTCATCAATGTCAACACAATAAACCGAATTGCCAAGTTCTGCAAGGGTAGTTCCTGTAACCAAACCTACATAGCCTGTTCCTACTATCGTTATATTCAAAATGTATGTTTTATATAAATTCCTGACAAAAATACTAAAAATTGTTTCAAGGTCTTTTTTTAATAACGATAACTTATTAAAGGCTACGGATCAGCAGAAGTTTGTAATAGCGATTTATGGGTGTATAATAACGTTATATTTTTCGTGAATTCTTATTCTATTGATTATGAAGTGTATTTGTGTATTTTATAAAATTGTCATATCTTTGCAGGAGATTAACGGAAAAAATGGAAAGGCTTCTAAGAGAAAGCCTTTTTTCGTACTGTTAAATCAGGATTATATATTATATGGAGTTTAGAAAAAATATTGAAACATTATTAAATGATTTCCTTCAGACGAGAGAAGATCTGTTTCTTATTGATTTGAAGTTTTCCGCAGGAGACGATATTACAGTGATCTTAGACGGTGATAATGGTGTTTCTGTGCAGGATTGTTTAGATGCAAGCCGCGCAATAGAATTTAATATGGATCGTGAAGAGCACGATTTCAGTCTGCAGGTAATGTCTGCAGGATTAAGCGAGCCGCTTTCAATCCCAAGACAGTTTCATAAAAATATCGGAAGAGAGATCGAAGTTTTATTAAATGATTCTTCAGAAATCGAGGGTGAGCTTGCAAAAGTAGACGAAGAGAAAATCACTCTTGTACTGCGTTACCGCAAACCGAAAGAAGTAGGTAAAGGTAAAGTAGACGTAGAGGAGGAAAAAGAAATTTCTTACTCTGACATAAAAAAAGCTTTGGTAGTACTTAAATTTTAAAAGAAAAAAAAGATAAATGGATAATATAGCGTTGATTGAATCCTTTGGTGATTTTAAAGACGAAAAGGGGATCAGTAAAATCGATCTTATGGCGATCATTGAAGATTCTCTAAAAACTTTGTTGAGAAAAAGATTTGATTCTGATGATCATTTTGATGTAATTGTAAACCCTGATAAAGGTGACTTTCAGATTTTCTTAAATAAAACCATCGTTGAAGACGAAATGTCTGAAGATGATGATCTGGAAATTGAAATCACTGAAGCTAAAAAAATAGATCCAACTTTTGAAGTTGGTGAAGATTTTACCATGGAAATTCCGGTAGCACAGTTAGGAAGAAGAAATATTTTGACGCTGAAGCAGATTTTAGCAACAAAATTGCAGGAGCATAACAATGCGATGTTGTATGATCAGTTCAGAGACAGAATCGGGGAAATTGTAATTGGAGAAATTCACCACATCCGTCACAAACACGTAATCTTGTTGGATGATGAAGGAAACGAGTTTATTTTGCCTAAAGAAAACCAAATTCCATCAGACTTCTTCAAAAAAGGAGAAAATATCAGAGCAATCGTTGAAACGGTTGATTTTAAAGGTTCAAAACCTCAAATTATCATTTCAAGAACGGCTCCGAAATTTTTAGAGAAGTTATTAGAATTAGAAATTCCGGAAATTCAGGATGGAACAATCATTCTTAAAAAAGCGGTGAGAATTCCTGGTGAAAAAGCGAAAATAGCAGTTGACGCTTACGACGACAGAATAGATCCTGTAGGAGCGTGTGTCGGGGTGAAAGGTTCTAGAATTCACGGTGTTGTAAGAGAATTAAGAAACGAAAATATAGATGTAATCCAGTGGTCAAAAAACCCTGAGATTATGGTGAAGAGAGCTTTAGGAAATGTTACCATCAATAAAATTGACATCAACGAAGAGACAAACTATGCATTGGTTTATACTCCGGTTGAAGAGATTTCTAAAGTAATAGGTAAGCAAGGGCAAAACATCAGATTGGCTTCTTGGCTTTCCGGGTACGAGATCGACGTGTTCAGAGAGGCTAGCGAAGATGATGATGTAGACTTGAGAGAATTCAATGACGATATTGAACAGTGGATTTTGGATGAGTTTAAGAAAGTAGGTCTTACAACTGCAAAATCTGTCTTGGATAAAGATACGGCAAGTCTTTTGAATATGGTAGACCTGGAAGAGGAAACCATTGATGATGTGAAGCGTATTTTGAAAGAAGAATTTGAAGATTAATATTTAGAAATAAATTTTAATAAACAGTAAAAAAGAATACTTTAATTTTAAGAATTAAAAAAAAAACAGTAAATAATATAGATGCCAAAAATAAGATTAAATAAAGCGGTTAAGGAATTTAACATATCGATGTCTAGGCTGGTAGAGTTTTTACAGTCTAAGGATATTGTGGTTGAAAACAATCCTAACGCTCAATTAGAAGAAGCGGCATATTCTGCATTGGAAGCTGAGTTTGCCAAAGACGGCGAGCAACGTAAAGCTTCCCATGAGGTGGTTATTTCTAAAGTTCCGGAAGAAAAACTGGAAATGGAAGAAAAGAAAGCACCTGAAGTAATAAGAGCTAAAGCTAATACAAAACCAGAAACCAGAATTTTAGGTAAAATTGATCTTGAACCTAAAAAAGCTGAACCTGTTGCAGAAGAACCAACTCCTGCACCAGCTGCGCCTGTAGAGGAAAAGAAAGAAGAGAAAGTAGAAGTGAAGGAGGTAAAAGAAGAGGTAAAAGCTGCTAAAGAAGAAGTTGCACCGGTTTCTGAAGTAAAAGCAACTCCTGAAAAACAAGAATTCAAGGTTTTGGATAAAATTGATCTTTCTCAAATAGAAGGAAACAGAAACAGACCTGCAAAAAAAGATAAACCTAAAACAGAAGTGGCAAAAGCAGAAGCAAAACCTGCCGAGCCTGTTAAAGAAACACCAAAACCGGCTGAAAAGCCTGTCGCTAAAGTGGAAGAAAAAAAGCCTGAATCTACTAATGAGGAACCTCAGGAACCTCAGAAAATAGAAACTGTTTATCAAAAACTTGATGGTCCTAAGATCGTTGGTGAAAAAATTGACTTAACTCAATTTGCACCAAAACCAAACTCAGGAGCTAAAAAGAAGAGAAAAAGAATTGAAAAGCCGGGTGGTCCTAACCAGAATACTGGGAATAACCAACAAGGCGGAAATAATCAAGGTGGACAAAACCGTCCTCAAGGTCAAAATGGCCCAGGTGGAAACCGTCCTCCGGGACAAGGTGGTCCTCAAGGAAACAGACCTCCGGGACAAGGTGGTCAAAACCGTCCGGGTGGCCCAGGTGGAAACAGACCTCCGGGACAAGGCGGACAGAACCGTCCGGGTGGACAAGGTGGTGGAAACCGTTTCGGAAACAACAGACCGGGTCAGAGAACTATGCCTGTTGAGTTAACCGATGAGCAGGTTAAAAACCAAATCAAGGAAACCCTTGAAAAACTTACAAATAAAGGAGGTAAGTCTAAATCTTCTAAACACAGAAAAGACAAAAGAAGTTACCGTAGAGAGCAAGACGAGCGTCAGCAAGAAATTGATGCTGCAGACAGAACATTAAAAGTGACCGAATTCATCACAGTTGGTGAATTGGCAAGCTTAATGAACGTTTCTCCTACAGAAGTAATCTCTGCTTGTTTCTCTTTAGGAGTAATGGTTACCATGAACCAAAGATTAGAAGCTGATACATTGTTATTGGTAGCTGATGAATTTGGATTTAAAATTGAATTCTCAGATGCTGATCTTGAAGATACAGATTCTGAAGATGATATCGATACAGAAGAAAGCCTTGTTTCAAGAGCACCGATCGTAACGGTAATGGGGCACGTTGACCACGGTAAAACTTCATTATTGGATTACATCAGAAAAACCAACGTTATTGCAGGTGAATCTGGTGGAATTACCCAGCACATTGGAGCTTACAATGTGAAATTGGAAAATGGTCAGAGAATTACATTCTTAGATACACCAGGTCACGAAGCGTTTACTGCGATGAGAGCAAGAGGTGCACAGGTTACTGATATTGCAATTATTGTTATTGCTGCGGATGATGATGTAATGCCTCAGACGAAGGAAGCGATTTCTCACGCACAAGCTGCAGGTGTACCAATGATTATTGCAATCAACAAGGTAGATAAGCCAAATGCAAACCCAGACAATATCCGTCAACAGCTTTCAGCAATGAATATTTTGGTTGAAGAATGGGGTGGAAATGTTCAGGCGCAAGAAATTTCAGCTAAGATGGGTAACAATATGGATGTCCTGCTAGAGAAAGTATTGCTTCAGGCAGAAATGCTTGAGCTGAAAGCTAATCCGGCACGTTCTGCACAAGGTGTTGTTATTGAAGCTTCATTAGATAAAGGTAGAGGTTACGTTGCAACGATGTTGGTACAGACCGGAACTTTAAAAGTAGGAGACTATGTAGTGGCAGGTAAGAATCACGGTAAAGTAAAAGCTTTGCTTGATGAAAGAGGGAAAAACCTTGAAGAAGCAGGTCCTTCAATTCCGGCAACGATTCTAGGTCTTGACGGAGCGCCAACAGCAGGTGATAAATTCAGAGTTTATGCTGACGAAAGTGAAGGTAAAACAATCGCTAACAAGAGAGAGCAGTTACAGAGAGAACTTTCTATCAGAACTAAGAAACATACAACCCTTGAAGAATTGGGTAGACGTATTGCTTTAGGTGATTTCAAAGAATTAAACATTATCCTTAAAGGTGACGTGGATGGTTCTGTGGAAGCACTTTCTGATCAGTTACAAAGATTATCAACAGAAGAAATCAGTATCAATATTCTTCACTCAGGTGTAGGACAGATTACTGAATCTGATATCAACCTGGCCGCAGCATCAGATGCGATTATTATCGGATTTAATGTAAGAGCCGGAGCAAATGCCAAAGATCTTGCAGACCGTGAAGAAATCGAAATCAGAACATATTCTGTAATCTATAAAGCTATCGATGAAGTGAAAGAAGCGATGGAGGGAATGCTTTCTCCGGAGATTCAGGAACAAGTTATTGGTAATGTTGAAATCCGTGAGGTATTCAAAATTTCTAAAGTCGGAACTATCGCAGGTTGTATGGTTCTTACCGGAAAAGTAACAAGACAATCAAAAGTAAGATTACTAAGAGATGGTATCGTGAAATTCGACGGCGAACTTGAAAGTTTAAAACGTTTCAAAGACGACGTAAGAGAAGTTACGAAAGGCTACGAATGCGGATTAAACCTTAAAGGTTACAATGATATCGAGCAAAATGATATTCTTGAAGTGTATGAAGAGGTTGCTGTGAAGAAGAAATTGAAGTAATTTGAATATACATAGTAAAAACCGCCCACATTTATATGTTGGCGGTTTTTTAAATTTCATGTATTGCTTTTGAAATGCTTAAAACGAGGATGCGTTAGTTTTTATTTAACCTGAGTTCGGTTTTAAGCAAAGTTTAAAAATAGTTGCCCGTCATTTACTTTTTTCAAGTTGAGTGACGGTTTTTTGGAAAGAAGCAATATGTTGTAAGGTTTCCCAGAAATCTCATCATAAAGTTTATTAGCACTTCGGCTTGGCATTGATTTTTCAACTCATCATTTATGGTCTCAATAATGGCTTTTTTCGGAGCAAAATCTTGTCTTCAATTTTCATAATATGATCTTTCATATTCTTACGAAGTTTTGTGAAAAGCAGGATTCCATCATCGAAAAGCATTTTCCAAAGAGCCTTGAAAAGATATCCTTTGTCGGCAAACAGTTTTCTAAAAAGCTGCTCTGTCATTTTTTTAATATTTTTCGGATTTCGGCCATCAACATTTCCTTTTGTTAAATAAAAAGATAGAAATTCTCCTTTTTCATTACAGACCAAATGCAATTTTAATCGATAAAACCAGACCATTGAAGACTTTCCACGTACCACCAAACGTTTGAAAACTCTGTGATTGTATCCTTTGGTTTCTGCAAACTTTTAAAGTTGTGCTGTCCATAGGGCTTAGTACTGTACATTTTCAAATCATTTCTGAAGTTTAATAAATCTTTGTATAGGAGAAATCTTATAGGAAATAAGTCTTTCCAGTGATCAAAACAATGTCATTATAACGCTTAAAGTTTTTTATAAGCAACCAAGGAAAGCTGATCATAATGGAACTTTATCTGAACGAGATTTAATAAATTTTTCAAAAGTCATAGTAATAGTTCGCTTGAACCTAAATGTCAAAAAATTAAGTACAAATACGACTTTTATTTACATTTTTTGATTCTTATTATCACGAATTCAGTATACTTTAAATGTAAATAGATATTGTAAATATATTTAACATTTGTTAGGGGTTTCTCAAAAGCTACTTATAGTGAGTTTCTTTTTTTTTATTCTAATAATTCTTATATAATTACCAATTTTTCATTGATAACAGGATATTTAATAAAAAAATACATATAATTTAAACTAAAAACTTGTATATGTTAATAATTATTAACATATTTGCTCATTAAAAATATTAAAATTTTGTTAATATGAATGTTAAATTACGTGTGCTAACGGCAGGTGTGCTGTTCTTTACAGGTCAAGCTGTGTTCGCTCAGAAAGACTCTACTGATGTAAAAGACATTGAGACGGTAGTTGTTTTAGGGTATAATAAAACTCAAACTAAGCCAAAAGATGTAACGGCATCAACAACAGTGACAGCTGACAAGCTTCAGAACAGACCAAACGTATCTTTCTTGAATTCACTTCAGGGAGAGGCGCCAGGTCTTACAATTAACTCAGCATCTGGTTCTCCGGGATCAGCTAAGATTGATGTAATTATTAGAGGGGTTAGTTCGATTAGTGCGAGTTCTGATCCATTATATGTTATTGATGGGATGATTTCGAATACTACTCAATTTAGAAACCTTAATAGTAATGATATTGAGTCAGTATCGATTTTAAAGGATGCTGCAGCAACTTCGATCTATGGAAACAGGGGAGGGAATGGTGTTATTGTGATCCGTACAAAGCAAGGGAAATATGGTGCAAACCGTTTTAATCTCACTTATACAGGAACTACTGGTTTAGGTATTCTTCCTAAAACAGATTACAATATGGCTAGTTCAAGAGAGTTGCTTACCATTCAAAGTCGTGCAGGTCTTGGAATGGGTGCTGGTATGACTGCTGATCAAATTGCTGCATATAGTGGCCCTGATACTGATTGGCATAAAGAATTGTTTAGAACGGGTACCACTCAGACTCATGATGTTGGGATGATGTTCGGAGGCCAAAATGTAAATAATTATACTTCAATTGGATATTTGGAGCAAATTGGTACAATTCCTACTACTGACTTTAAAAGATTTACCCTTAGAAATAATTTAAATGGGAAGTCAACTAATGGACGATTAACATATAATGCTAATATTGGTTTAGGATATTCTAAGAGACATCAATTAGACGAAGAGACAAATAGTACTATTACTTCAAATGTTATACAAAATCCTTTGCTAGTTGGTATTACAGCTTTGCCATTAATTCCTGCTAACCAATACCCTAGCGGTCAAGCATTATTTAATGCGATAGGTACTGCTACAGGAGGAGGTAACAGTGTTTTGGTTTTAGAAGATGTTTTGAGAGGATCGCTTCCTAACTTACTAACTGAAACAAGTGTCGTAACAAACTTTGCTGCTTCTTATAAATTGACAGATGATCTTACTGTTTCTAATAAGTCAGGTATTGATTATAAGTATTCAGAAAGAACGTTTGCTAGATCTCCATATTCATATCTAGCATTAGCTGTAGCTGCAGGATCTGCAAATGCTTCTGTAAATCCGAATCCATTTGGTGGTATTGAGAGTATGGTTAAATCAAATGATTTTACTTTTAACTCTGTAACGAGTGTTGCTTACCACAAAGTAATAGGTGACAAACATACAATTGATGCTGGTGCATATTTAGATTATATGAAATCGCATTTTAGCTCAAATTCATTTACTCAAAATGGGTTGTATCCATTAACTTGGGAGTTTGGTGCAGGAACAGGTTATGTTCCGCCAGCATATTTCCCGAATCCAAATGCTGCTCAAAACCCTCTTTTACCACCGGTTGTATATTATGTACCAACTATAGGTGCGCAAAAGATTACTGCTGGTACTTTAGCCTACTTTGCAACAGTTGACTACGATTATGATAGTAAATATGGTGTGTCTGGGGTAATTAGAAGAGACGGAAGTTATAGATTTACTGGTGATAACCAATGGGCAACATTCTGGAGTGCAGCAGCAAGATGGAATATAGATAAAGAAAGCTTTATGGAGGGGTCAACTTTTGAAATGTTGAAACTTAGAGCTTCATATGGTACCAATGGAAACCAAAACATTGTTGCGGCAGCTTATGGTGCTAATCCTTTGCTTCCCGCTGCAAACGTAGTAAGACCTTTTATTACACAATCTCAAGGTTATAACGGTCAGGGTGGAGCTTTGTATCAAAGTGCACTTCAAAATCCAGGAATCCAATGGGAGGTTATCAGCCAAGGTAACGTTGGTTTAGATTTTAGAATGTTAAACAGAAAGTTGGAAGGTTCATTTGATGTTTATAACAAAACAACAGATAAATTGTTTAATGTACTACCAATTTCTAATACTAACGGTCAGTCAACAATCAGTTATAATAATGGAAAACTACAGAACAGAGGGGTTGAAGCACTATTAAGATATAATATTATCACAAAAGACGATGTGAGATTATCAGTTTACGCAAACACTGCTTATAACAAAAGTAAGTTCTTAGAATTGCGTCAAGATGACTCGGCTGGAGATGCAAGAAATGTTACTGGAGGATTATTAGCTGAATGGTATTTGATTCCTTATCTTGGAGTGAACCAAGCAAATGGGAACATGTTATTCTTAGATAAAGATGGTAATGTAACCGAAAATCCAAACACTGTTACAGATCAAGTTAAAACCAATAAAAGTTTCTTACCTAAATGGTCTGGTGGTTTTGGTTTGAATGCTGAGTATAAAGGATTGTTCTTAGATGCACACTTTTCTTATCAAGCAGATGTATGGAAATGGGATAATCAGTTGACTTATGTTTATGATAATTCTTCTGCAGGTAACTTCAATGTAAGTTCAGATCTATTGAATGCATGGAGTCCTACAAATACAAATGGTAATATGCCATCTTTTAATGCTTCCAATAAAAATGCAGCTGATTTTTCAGATAGATATCTAAAAGATGCTTCGTTCATTAGATTGAAAACTTTTACATTAGGATATAACTTATCAAAAGCCATTTTGGGAGATAATGCTATAAAAGGAGCTAAAATATTTATTACTGGAGAAAACTTATTAACGTTTACAAAGTGGAGAGGGTATGATCCAGAACCAACATTCCAATATTCAACTTCTGTTTACCCTAACTTGAAAACGGTTTCCTTAGGTGCCACTCTTGATTTTTAATAATTAACTATTCGAGAAATTTAAAAAAAATGAAAAATTTTAAAACATATATTATAGCTGCATTAGGGTCAATGCTTATATATTCTTGTAATGACGCAATAGATATAACGCAGGCTGGTGAAGCTTACGATGAGCAGGCGTTTAATACATCTGCAGATTTAGAGAAATTTTTAGTGGGTTCTGTATATTCAAGTGCAGATATTATGAACCAAATTAAATATACATCGTTATTCACTGACGAGTTAAAAATTGGTCCTGCTAATGCTGGTCAGGATCAGAGTACTTTCAGATATTTAATTACACCAAATGATCCATTTGTTGAAGGTATCTGGAGTGGTCAGTATTCATTGATTAATAGAGTAAATCAGTTAATTGAGAAATCAGCACTTATTACACCTGTAACTGCCGCAGATGTTACTTCTTACAATAATACTTTGGCAGAAGCGAGAGTGTTAAGAGCATATGCTTATCTTAACTTGATGACGTATTACTCTACTGATATGAAAAATGATAATGCATTAGGAGTTATTTTATCTGACAAGGTGTATCCTTTTGAAACAAAATTACCACGAGTGAATAATGGAGCTATTTGGAGTTTTGTAGAATCTGATTTAGCTTTTGCAGAGACTAATTTAAATCCTCCTGCTAATCACCCTGCATCGTATTTCATTAGCAAGAATTTTGTTAATGCGTTAAGAGCAAGAATGTATCTGTATAGAGGTAATTATGCTTTGGCAAAACAATATGCAACTGCTGTTCTTGGTACACCAGGATTAGTTTTAACACCTGCTATTCCAATTAATAATACAACTCCTTCTTATACAAATACTGCTTTTTATGGACAAACAACTACTACAAGTCCATACAGACAAATGTTGTTTGATAATATCGTAGGGGAAAATATTTTTAAGTTAAGTAGACCATCTGTTGGTGGAACAGGAGGAAACATAGCTAATTTGTGGACAACAAATACTACTGCACTTTCAGGATCACCTTGGTGGGTTACAGGTTTGAACCTTTATTCAGCTTACCAAAATATGTCAAATGATGTTAGAAGATGGGCTTATACTGATCCTACATCTTCACCTTCGACTAACACTTATGTTATTGATAAGTACCCTGGGAAAAATAATACGGCACTGAAAAATGATATCAAGGTAATCAGGTTGTCTGAAATTTATTTTATTTTAGCTGAGTGTGCTGTTGAAGAAAACAATTTTGCGGTAGCTGCAAATTACATTAGATCAGTGAGAACTGCAAGAAAATGGGATGGTGCGACAGCTACATTGCCTGTTTACACTTCAAAAGCTTTAGCTTATCAAGATATCTTGAGAGAAAGAAGAGTAGAGTTAGCTCTTGAAGGACATAGACTTATTGATTTGAAGAGACTGGGTGCTATTGCAGGTGTAAGTATTAGTAGAAATGCTGGTGATGATGTAATTACAACACCTCTGACTTTAAGTATTACTGACTACAGATGGACTTTGCCTATTCCTGTTTCAGAACTTAATGGAAATCCAACAATCGTTCAAAATCCTGGGTATTAATTTTTATTAAATTTATTATGAAAAAATTTTTAAGTTATTTTTTATTGGCTTCTTTTATTACACTTTTTGTAGTAAGCTGTTCGCCAGATGATGAGCCAACTTATGATGGAGATAACTTTGCTAGTTTTGCAGAGACAAGTTCTGAAGCAACAGTTGTAAAGGGATCTACTTCAAAAGTGGTTACGGTATCTTATACTACTTTAAGTGATGCTAAGAGCGACACTGAAGTTAAAATCTCAGTAGATGCTAGTAAATCTACAGCAGTAGAAGGTACTGATTTTAAGATTGTAAGTGCAACGGAAACTCTTCCTGCAGGACAAAAAGTAGGTACATTTAAAATACAGTTATTTGAAAGTGGTGCTTTGGAAACACAAAAAGTAATTACTTTTAAGATTTCTTCTCCATCAGTTCCTAGTGCTATATTCAATCAAACTCATGAGTTAAGGTATTCATTAGAATGTCCATTTAATATGTCTGTTTTCTCAGGAAATTATAAAGTGGTAGCCGATACATGGGAAGATTATTCAATTGGTGCACAGATTGCTGTACAGCAAGGTCCAGCAGCTAATCAATTTAAGATATTGGCAAATACTAATCCTTATATTTCGAACGGAAGTACTGCATCTATGATTGTAACTGTACAGAATAATGGTGATGTTACAGTTGCTTCTAATGAAGGTTTCATGTATGGCGGAGCACTTGGTACTGTTGCAGTAAAAGGTACAGGTACTGTTAATTTTTGTACGGGAGACATAAATATTTCTAGTCTAGCTTTTGGTACATATGCAGGATATAAATTTGTATTATCGAAAAATTAATTTTAATAATACCATTATATTAACAAAAAACCCCGTCGAAAGACGGGGTTTTTTGTTAATATAACCTGAGTTCGGGTTAAGGAAAGCTTAAAAATAATTGACCATCATTTACTTTTTTCAAGTTTAATGATGGTTTTTTTGGGAAAAAGCAATATGCTGAAAGACTTCCTAAAATATTCATCATAAAATTATTTACGCTTCTATGTCTGGTGTGTTCCACTTGGCAATGATTCTTTAATTCATCATTTATCGTCTCAATGATGGCTCTTTTTCGGAGCAAAATCTTGTCTTCCATTTTCATAATATGATTTTTCATATTCTTACGAAGCTTTGTGAAAAGCTGGATCCCATCAGCAAAAAGCATCTCCCAAAGAGCCTTGGAAAGATATCCTTTGTCGGCAAAGAGTTTTCCAAAAAGCTGCTCTGTCATTTTTTTAATATGTTTCGGATTTCGGTCATCAACATTCCCTTTCGTTAAATAAAAAGATAGAAGTTCTCCTTTTTCATTACAAACCAGATGCAGTTTAAACCCATAAAACCCATTGAAGATTTTCCGCGTTCTGCCAAACCTTTGAAAACTTTATGATTGTGTATCCTTTGGT
>Ga0308163_10000472_pt1 | contig 70526 bp, 66 predicted proteins | sample PhyTR1_FD_201037 | JGI IMG/M metagenome (GOLD analysis project Ga0308163, IMG submission 201037) | Phyllosphere microbial communities from UC Gill Tract Community Farm, Albany, California, United States - DLSLT.R1 | ecosystem: Host-associated > Plants > Phyllosphere > Unclassified | place: USA...
GTCATCGCGACGGTCGGCGGGTGCCCGAGCGCGTCGATCACGCCGCCGAGCCCCAGGTAGTCGGGCCGGAAGTCGTGGCCCCACGACGCGACGCAGTGCGCCTCGTCGATCACCACGAGCGACACCCCGCGCGCCGCCAGCCGCGCCACGACCTCGTCGCGCGCCAGCTGCTCGGGCGTGAGGAACACGATCCGGGCGCCCGGCTCCTCCACGGTCGCCCACGCCTCCTCGAGCGCCGCCCCGCGGATCGTGCTGTTGATCACGCGCGCGGGCGGCGCGGCGGGCGCGTCCTCGAGGTTCTGCACCTGGTCGGCCTGCAGCGCGATGAGCGGCGAGACGACGACGGTGAGGCCCTCCATCAGCACCGTGGCGACCTGGTAGATGGCGGACTTGCCGTAGCCCGTGGGCATCACGACGAGCGCGTCGCGACCGCGCACGAGCGGGCCGATCGTGCGCACCTGGCCGTCGTGCAGCTCGTCCCACCCGAAGGCCTCGCGGGCGACGCGGAGCGCGTCCTCGGGCTCGGGTCCGGGCGCGGGCTCCGGGACGATGGCCGGATCCGGCGCCCGCTCCTCGGGCGTCGCGGCGGCGCGGTCCTCGGCGGCCCGATCCCGGTCGGCGGCTGGGGTGCGGTCGTCGGCGTCGGCGGCGGCGACCTCGACGGCTGGGGTGCGGTCGACGGCGGCGGTGCGGGCGGCGGTCGTGCGGGTGCTGCCCTCGGCGGGGCGGTTCTGCTTCACCTCCCCACTGAACGCCGGAGGCCGAGCAGTGCCCAGCGCCGCGGATCCGCTCTCGGCGGACCGTCACCATCCCCGGCCTCCGGGCGCGCCGCGGCCGCCCCGACGCCGCGGCGGCCGCGCGGCACGGCCCGCCGAGGGGCTCAGCCGGCGTCGACCCGGGGGAACGGATCCGCGTACCCCGCCCACTCCCCCGGCCCCGCCGCGAGCTCCGCGGGCGTCAGCACCGCGCGCCCGATCGCGCGCCGGAGCACGGCCGGCCGCAGCCCGACGCCGAAGAACGCGATCTCGGTGCCGAGCGGCGCCTCCTCGCTCCACGGGTCGATCCCGGTCGGCCGGAGCGTGAGCATGGACCCCACGCTCGACCAGCCGCCCACCTCGCCCGGCCGGGACGCGAGCGACACGAAGCCCTTCGAGCGCAGCACGAGGCCGGCGCGGTCGGGCCGCAGCTCCTCCTCCACCGCGTCCGCGAGGCGCTGCGGGTGCAGAGGGCGCGGGTCGGCGACGACGACGGATCCCACGGGCCCGGTCAGCCGCTCGAGCTCGGCCGGGTGCGCGGCCAGTCCCGCGGCGGTGAGCTCGCGCATCCACCCCGCGGACGCCGCGAGCCCGGCGACGTCGCCCCAGCGCGGCAGCCGGTCGAGGGCGAGCGGCCGGCGCGCGTCGAGCACGGTCGCCCGCGGCGCGAGCCGGCGCACGAGCGCGAGGAGCAGGCCGCGCGCCTCCTGCGGCACGCGCGCCATGCCGGTGAGCACCACCACGGTCGCGTACTCCACGAGGTCGGCCAGCGTCTCCGCCTCCTCGAAGGCGTCCTCCACGCGGCCGAAGGACACGGCGTGCAGGCGGTCGGCGGGCACGACGGAGACCACGTGGCGGAGCCCGAAGCCGGATCCGGTGCCGCCGAGCGCGCGCTGCAGCCGCCGCTCCTGGCGCAGCAGGAGGTCGAGCCCCATGCCGGTCGCGCGGGCGTCGGCCGCGGCGGGTATCCCGACGACGACCTCCGCGCCCGGCCCGTGCTCGGCGAGCTCGTCGAGGAAGCGCGCGATGGGCTCGACCGGATCCGCCTCCTCGGGCGGCAGCACGAGGAGCGAGGCCGCGGAGTCGGCGACGGCGTCGCGCAGGACGGACCGGAGCCCGGATCCCTCGCCCACCACGAGCACGACGCCGGACGGCGGCTGGGGCTGCGGGTGCACGGGGGCGGATCGATCGCGAGCGGGCATGCCGCTATTCTATTGAGAACTGTTCTCATGAAAGGACCACCATGAAGGTGCGCAACTCGATCAAGGCCCTGAAGAACCTCCCCGGCGCGCAGGTCGTGCGCCGTCGCGGCCGCGTCTTCGTCATCAACAAGAAGAACCCGCGCAACAAGGCCCGCCAGGGCTGATCCGCCGTCCGGCCGGCGCCCCTGATCTGGGGCGCCGCCGCCGGACCCCGCGCCGATACGGTGGGGACCAGCCGAGCGAGGGGTCCCGCATGATCGTCGTCGTCATCATCGCCTGCGAGATCGGCTTCTGGGTCGTGCTGGCCGCCGGGCTCGCCGTCCGCTACGTCCTCCGCCGCCCGCGCCTCGGCGCGGTGCTCCTCGCGTGCGTGCCCGTCGTGGACCTCGTGCTGCTCGTCGCCGCCGCCATCGACCTCCGCGGCGGCGCCATCGCCGACTGGACCCACGGCCTCGCCGCCGCGTACCTCGGCGCATCCGTCGCCTTCGGCCACTCGATGGTGCGCTGGCTCGACGCGCGCTTCGCCCACCGCTTCGCCGGCGGCCCCGCGCCCGTGCGCCCGCCCGCGTCGGGCCGCGCCAGGGTGCGCCGCGAGTGGCGGCTCTGGATCCTCACGGTGGCCGCCTACGCGATCGCCTGCGCCCTGCTCCTCGCCGCCGTCGCGTTCGTCGGCGACGCCGCGCGCACCCAGGCGCTCGGGGACTGGATCGGCCGGCTCACCGTCCTCCTCGGCATCTGCACGATCTGGGCGGTCGCCTGGACCATCTGGCCCGGCCCCGAGCCCGCGGCCGACGCCGGGCCCGCCGCGGTCCCCTCCTCCGCAGCCGGCCGCTGAGCCGCGCGCACCGAGCCGCCGACCGACGCCGCCGGCCACCCGCCCGCGGACCGGCCACCGGGAGGGCATACTCGGCGTAGTCGTGGAGGGGGAGGCGATGCGGCCGATGACGGCGCGGGGCGGCGTCGCGGGCGGCGGGTCGCCGACGCGCCCGGATGCGCGCCGCGCCGACATCCAGGGCCTCCGCGCCGTGGCCGTCCTCGCGGTGGTCCTGTTCCACGCCGGCCTGCCGCTGCCCGGCGGCTTCCTGGGCGTCGACGCGTTCTTCGTCATCTCCGGCTACGTCATCACGCGGATGCTCCAGCGCGAGTCCGCGGCGACGGGCGGCATCGACCTGCCCCGGTTCTACGTCCGGCGCTTCCGCCGGCTCGCCCCCGCCCTCGTCCCCGTCCTCCTCGTGACGCTCGTGGCGTCCGCCCTCATCCAGTCGCCACGGCTCGGCGACACGACGACCCGCACGACCCTGGGCGGGTTGGCGGGGGTCGCCAACCTCGTCATCCACCAGACCACCGGCGGGTACTTCGAGCCCGCCGCCGCCTCGAACGCGCTGCTGCACATCTGGTCGCTGTCGGTGGAGGAGCAGTTCTACCTCGTCTTCCCCGTCCTCCTCCTCGGCCTGCTCCTGCTCGCCCGACGGATGCGCGCCCGTGCGCTCCCGGCCGCGGTGCTGCTGGCGGTCACGGCCGCGTCGGCCGCCGTCGCCCTGGTCGCGGCCGCCGGCGTCGACCTCCCCGGCCCGATGTTCCTCACGAGCTACTACAGCCCGGTCACGCGCGCGTGGGAGTTCGGGGCCGGCGCGCTCGCGGCGATGATCCCCGCCGCCCGCCTGCTGCGACGGCCGCGGCTCGCCACGATCGCGCACGCGCTGGGAGCCGTGATGCTCGTCATCGCGCTCGTCGGGGTGCACGCCTCCGGACCGGGCGCCGGCCAGGGCGTCGGCCCGGCCACGCTCCTCCCCGTAGCCGGCACCGCCCTGCTGCTCCTCGCGGGCGCGGCGGCCACGGGTCCCGTCGCGGCCGTCCTCCGCTCCTCCCCCGCGATCCGCCTCGGCGACATCTCCTACTCGTGGTACCTCTGGCACTGGCCGGCCATCGTGCTCGCGTCCGCGCTCGTGCCCGACAGCACGCCGGCGAAGGTCGCGGCGGCCGTGGGCGCCCTCGTCCCCGCCGTGCTCTCGTACCGCTTCCTCGAGCAGCCGATCCGGCGCGCGCCCGCCCCCGGCGCGAGGAGCACCCTGCGGCTGGCCGCCGTGCTCGTCGTCCCCGCGGTGGCCGTGGTGGGGATCGTCGGCGTCGGCTCCGACCGGGGCTGGGGGGTCCCCGCGGTGCACGCGATGGAGGAGCAGCACGCGGGGTGGCGGACCTGCATGTCCTTCGCGACCATGCCGAACGGCCCCGCGGCCAACCCCGACTACGCCGGCTGCACGTGGGACGCGGACGCGACGGGCCGCCCGGTGTTCCTCGTGGGCGACTCGAACGCGAGCCACGTCATCGAGCCCGTCGTGGCCGCCTCCCGCTCGCTCGGCCGCCCCACCACCATGCGCACCGCCGCCGCGTGCCCCTTCGCCGACGTCCATCGGCGAGCCGGCCCGACCTCCGACGCGACCGACCTCCGGTGCCGCGACTACTACGAGTCGACGCTGTCGTGGCTGGAGGGCCAGCCGAGCGGCACCGTCGTCATCGCGAGCACCGAGGCGTACTGGTCGGGCGAGGAGCCGCTGGTCGGCGCGACGCCCGAGGGCATCGGCGCGGACGTCCCGACGCGGTCCGCCGCGCTCACGGCCGGCCTGTCGCGGACGGTCGCCGCGCTGCGGGACGCGGGCCACGACGTGGTCCTCGTCCCGTCCGTCCCGCACCCCGCCTTGAGCGGCCACACCGGCGTCCCGGAGGACTGCTCGGTGCTGGCGCTGGCCACGCGGACGTGCACGCTCGCGGTGCCGCGGGCGGAGATCGCGGCCGTGCAGGCTCCGATGCGGGCGACGATCGCGCAGGTCGCGGCATCGACGGGCGCGACGGTGCTCGACCTCCGCGACGCGTTCTGCGACGCGACCACGTGCTCCGTCGACCGCGGCGGCGAGCTGCTGTACCAGGACTCCACGCACCTCTCGGTGGCCGGGAGCCGGACCCTCACTCCGCGCTTCGCGGAGGCGCTGGCGCCCACGACCCGCTGAGCCGCCGATCCGCCGATCCGCCGCCGACATGCGAGAAGGCCCCGGATCCCTCCGGGGCCTTCTGCTCTGCTGGTGCGCGAGGGGGGACTTGAACCCCCACGTCCTCACGGACACACGGACCTGAACCGTGCGCGTCTACCAATTCCGCCACTCGCGCCAACCGGACGACATTATCACGCCGCGGAGCCGATCCCGCGCCGCCACCGCGCCCCGGCGGCCCGCATCCGGCCGTCCGCGAGGATGATCCGCACCCACCCCGGGGCCCGTGTCCAGGGCGCCGCCCCGCGAGTTGGCTAACATCGCACTATTCATCCGCGGAAGGACCGCGCGAGGACGGATCACACGTGGGAATCCTGGACAACTTCGAGAAGGGCCTCGAGCGCGCCGTCAACGGCGCCTTCGTGAAGACCTTCAAGTCCGGCCTGCAGCCCGTGGAGATCGTCGCGCAGCTGCGCCGCGAGCTCGATACGCACGCCGCCATCGTCGACCGCGACCTCATCCTCGTCCCCAACTCCTTCACGCTCCGCGTGTCCCGCGCCGACCACGAGCGCATCGAGTCCCTGGGCTCCACGCTCACCGACGAGCTGCGCCAGGCGGTCGAGCGGCACGCGTCCACGCAGGGCTACCAGTTCGCGGGCGTCGTGCAGGTCTCCTTCCGCCGCGACGACCAGCTGTCCGAGGGCGTCCTCGGCATCGACAGCCGCACGGTCGAGGGCAGCGTCACGTGGATGCCCGTCATCGACGTCGCCGGAACCCGCCACCCGCTCGCGGTCGGCCGCACGGTGATCGGCCGCGGCAGCGACGCCGACATCACGGTCGACGACCCGGGCACCTCCCGCCGCCACGTGGAGATCGCGTGGGACGGATCCCGCGCCCAGGTCCGCGACCTCGGCTCCACGAACGGCTCCGAGCTCAACGGCGCGCCCGTGACGAAGGCGCCGCTCCCGCCGGAGTCGGTCATCCGCATCGGCCGCACCACCATCACGTTCCGCGTCGTGCCGCACGCCTCCGAGGAGCGCGGCGGCCGCGACCCGCAGCGGCAGCGGCACGACGACGGGTTCTGGGGTGCCTCGTGACCGAGCTGACCCTCCTCGTCCTCCGCCTCGCGTTCCTCGCGGTGCTGTGGCTCTTCATCTTCGGCATCGTCTACGCGCTCCGCTCCGACCTCTTCGGCCAGCGCGTGCGGAAGCTCCGCGAGGAGACGGGCTCCGGATCCCCGTTCCCGTCCTCGCCGTACGCCGCCTCCGCCTCCGCCGCGCCGCGCGCCGCCCCGCAGGCCGTGCAGCCGCCCCCCATCTCGACGATGCCGTCCGGCGCCAACTCGGGCGCCGTCCCGTCGCGCGCGAAGGCCACCACGTCCACGGCCCGCCACCTCGTCATCACGTCGGGCGCGAAGGCCGGCACCGAGATCCCGCTGGGCTCCGAGCCGCTCACCATCGGCCGCTCCAGCGAGTCGGGCCTCGTCATCCGCGACGACTACACGTCCACCCACCACGCGCGCCTGCTGCTCTGGAACGACGAGTGGATGATCCAGGACCTCGACTCGACCAACGGCACCTTCCTCGACGGCAAGCGCGTGAGCGTGCCGACGCAGGTGCCGCTCGACACGCCGATCCGCATCGGCGCGACCAGCTTCGAGCTCAGGCGGTAGCGGCATGGCGACAGTGACGCAGGCCGCTGCCGTCTCCCACGTGGGCAAGGTCCGGTCGAACAACCAGGACTCGGGCTACGCGGGGACGCACCTGTTCGTCGTCGCCGACGGCATGGGCGGGCACGCGGGCGGCGACGTCGCCTCCGCGGTCGCCACCAAGCGCATCATCGAGACCGACAAGGCGTACTCCTCCGCCCACGACGCGGAGTTCGCGCTCCAGGCCGGGCTCGTCGCCGCCAACCAGCTCCTCGCCGAGACCGTGTTCGAGCACTCCGAGCTCACCGGCATGGGCACCACGGTCAGCGCGCTCGCCCGCGTCGACCGCCACGTCGCCATCGCCCACATCGGCGACTCGCGCATCTACCTCTTCCGCCGCGGCGAGCTCAGCCAGATCTCCGCCGACCACACCTTCGTGCAGCGGCTCGTCGACAGCGGCCGCATCACGCCCGAGGAGGCGCTCGTGCATCCGCGCCGCTCCGTGCTGATGCGCGTCCTCGGCGACGTCGACGCGGCCCCCGAGGTCGACACGCAGGTGCTCGACACGCACACGGGCGACCGCTGGCTGCTCTGCTCGGACGGACTGAGCAGCTACGTCACCGAGGAGCGGATCACCGAGATCCTCGCGACCGCGGGCACGCCCGAGACCGTCGCCGACGCGCTCGTCAAGGAGTCGCTCGACCACGGCGCCCCCGACAACGTCACGGTCGTGGTCGTCGACGTGCTCGACGAGGACGACGCCACCGCCGCCGCCCGACCCGACCCGGAGCCCGTGCTCGTCGGATCCGCCGCGCAGCCCCTCGCGTTCGGCGACGAGCCCTCCAAGCGCTCCGTCCGCATCCCGTCGCTCCTGCTCCACCCGCTGCGCGCCAGCACCGCGGCGCGCGACGCCCAGTTCGAGCCGGAGTCGGACGAGTACCTCGAGGCCCTCATCGCCGAGGACCGCCGCCGTGCGCTCCGCCGCCGCGTCACGTGGCTGGTGGGCGTCGCCCTGATCCTCGCGGGCCTCGTGCTCGCCTGCGTCCTCGGCTACCGCTGGACCCAGTCGCGCTACTACGTGGGCGAGGCCGACGGCACGGTCGCGGTCTACAACGGCGTGCAGCAGACCATCGGCCCGATCCAGCTGTCCCACGTCTACGCGCGCACCGAGGTGCAGGTCGACGACCTCCAGCCCTTCTACCGCCAGCAGGTGGAGCAGACCATCAACGCGGACTCGCTCGCGGGCGCCGAGGAGATCGTGAACCGGCTGCAGGAGGCCGCGGGTGGCTAGCGCGGGCGTGGCGGCCGCCCCCGCGCGCGGCCGCGAGCGCGCCCCCAAGGTCCCCCGCATCCGCGTGCCCCGGCGCCTCCGGGACCTCGAGCTCGCGCTGGTCGTGCTGGCCTCCGTCATCAACGGCGGCGCCCTCTACCTCGTGCAGCTCGGCGCCCTGGGCGAGTTCGACCAGAGCTTCTTCCTCCCGGCCACCGGCCTCGCCGTCCTCGTGCTCGGCATGCACGTGGCGCTGCGCTGGCTGGCGCCCGACGCGGATCCGTTCATCCTCCCCATCGCGACCGTGCTCAACGGCCTCGGGATCGCGGCCATCTACCGCCTCGACCTCGCCGGCGGCTACTCCGGCTGGGACAGCGTGGCCGTGCGGCAGATCGTGTGGTCGGGCCTCGCCATCGTGTGCGCCCTCGCGGTCATCGTGCTGCTGAAGAACCACCGCGTGCTCCAGCGCTACCGCTACATCGCCATGTTCGTGGGCCTCGTCCTGCTGCTCCTGCCGATGCTCCCGGTCATCGGCCAGAACATCAACGGCGCCCGCGTCTGGATCCACATCGGCGGCTTCTCCTTCCAGCCCGGCGAGATCGCGAAGATCTGCCTCGCCGTGTTCTTCGCCGGCTACCTCGTCACGGCGCGCGACAGCCTCTCGATGGTGGGCGTCAAGGTCCTCGGTATGCGCTTCCCGCGCGTCCGTGACCTCGGCCCGATCCTCCTGGTCTGGGCCGTCTCGATGAGCGTCCTCGTGTTCCAGCGCGACCTCGGCACGTCGCTGCTCTACTTCGGCCTCTTCATCGTGATGACGTACGTGAGCACCGGCCGCATCGGCTGGGTCGTCCTCGGCCTCGCCCTCTTCCTCGGCGGCGCGTACGGCGCGAGCACGCTCGGCTACGTCGGCGGCCGCGTCGACGCCTGGCTGAAGCCGTTCGACCCGGCCGTCTACGACGCGCAGGGCGGCAGCTACCAGCTCGTCACGGGCCTGTTCGGCATGGCCGACGGCGGCCTGTTCGGGCGGGGGCTCGGCAGCGGCATGCCCAACCTCACGCCGCTCGCCAACAGCGACTTCATCCTCGCGAGCCTCGGCGAGGAGCTCGGCCTCACGGGCGTGTTCGCGATCCTCGCCCTCTACCTCCTGCTCGTCTCCCGCGGCTTCCGCATCGGCTTCGCGGGCCAGGACGACTTCGGCAAGCTGCTCGGCATCGGGCTGTCGTTCGTCATCGCGCTGCAGGTCTTCATCGTCATCGGCGGCGTCACGCGCGTCATCCCGCTCACAGGCCTCACGACGCCGTTCATGGCGGCGGGCGGGTCCTCGCTGCTGGCCAACTGGATCATCGCGGCCCTGCTCCTCCGCCTCTCCGACACCGTCCGCAACCAGCCCCGATTGGTGGTCGAGTCGTGAACCGCGAGCTCAAGCGCGTCTCCGTGTTCGTCCTGGCCATGTTCGTGGCCCTGTTCGTCTCGGCGTCGGTCATCCAGGTCGTCTCCGCGCCCACCCTCCAGGCCGATCCGCGCAACTCCCGCACCATCCTCGCGAGCTACTCCGCCGAGCGCGGCGCGATCCTCGTCGACGGCACCCCCATCGCCTCCTCGGTGCCGGTGGACGACCGCTACAAGTTCCTCCGCACCTACGCGCAGCCCGACCTCTACAGCGCGGTCACCGGCTACTACACGCTCGGCCAGGGATCCACGGGCCTCGAGTCGTCCATGAACGACGTCTTGAGCGGCACGAGCGGCACGCAGTTCTTCGACAGCCTCACGCGCACCTTCACGGGGCAGGATCCGAAGGGCGCGTCCGTCGAGCTCACGATCGACCCGAAGGTGCAGCAGGCGGCGTACGACGCCCTCGGGCCGCTGCAGGGGTCGGTCGTCGCCATCGAGCCGTCCACCGGCAAGATCCTCGCGATGGTCTCCACTCCCGGCTACGACCCGAACGCGCTCGCCTCGCACGACCGGGACGCCGTCAAGCAGAGCTACGCCTCGCTCCTGGCGGACCCGGCGGATCCGCTCATCGACCGCGCCGTGGACAGCCTCAACCCGCCCGGATCCACGTTCAAGCTCATCACGACGGCCGCGGCCCTCGAGTCCGGCCAGTACACGCCCGACTCCCTCCTCCCCAACCCCGCCACCTTCACGCTGCCGGGCACCAGCACGGTCATCACGAACGCCGGCGAGGGCGCGTGCGGCAGCGAGCCCGAGGTGTCGATCGCGACGGCCCTCCGCCTCAGCTGCAACATCCCGTTCGCGCAGCTCGGCATCGCGCTCGGCTCCGAGCGGATCGCGAAGATGGCGGAGGCCTTCGGCTACGGGAAGTCCATCGACGTCCCGATGGCGAGCGCGAAGAGCGTCTTCTCCCCCGACCTCGACGACGCCCAGACCGCCCAGTCCGCCTTCGGCCAGCTCGACGTGCGCGCCACCCCGCTGCAGACCGCCATGGTCACCGCGGGGATCGCGAACGGGGGCGACGTGATGAAGCCGAGCGTCGTCGAGAGCGTCCTCAACCCGGACCTCAGCGAGCTCTCCGGATTCGACGCCAGCCGCTTCGCCGACCCCATCTCGAAGGAGACCGCCGCCACCATGACGCGGATGATGATCGACGACGTCCAGAGCGGCGTCGCCAGCAATGCGAGAATCTCCGGTGTCGATGTGGCGGGCAAGACGGGCACGGCCCAGAACGGCGCGGACGACCCGTACACCCTCTGGTTCACCGGCTTCGCGCCGGCGGAGTCCCCGAAGGTGGCGGTCGCGGTGCTGGTCGAGGACGGCGGCGGACGAGGACGATCGGGCTCGGGGAACACCCTCGCCGCCCCCGTGGCGAAGAAAGTGATTGAGGCGGTGCTGGACAGATGAGACCCACGAGCGGACTGACCTTCGGAGGGCGTTACCAGCTGGGCGATCGCATCGCCATCGGCGGCATGGGCGAGGTGTGGGAGGCGACCGACCTCGTCATCGGGCGCAAGGTCGCGATCAAGATCCTCAAGGACGAGTACCTCGGCGACCCCGGGTTCCTCGAGCGGTTCCGTGCCGAGGCGCGCCATGCCGCGCTCGTCAACCACGAGGGCATCGCCAACGTCTTCGACTACGGCGAGGAGGACGGCAGCGCCTTCCTCGTGATGGAGCTCGTCCCCGGCGAGGCCCTGTCCACCGTCCTCGAGCGGGAGCGCGTGCTCTCGAGCGACAAGGTGCTCGACATCATCAGCCAGACCGCGCTCGCCCTCCACGCCGCGCACCAGGCGGGTCTCGTCCACCGCGACATCAAGCCCGGCAACCTGCTCATCACGCCCGACGGCCGCGTGAAGATCACCGACTTCGGCATCGCGCGCATCGCCGACCAGGTGCCGCTGACGGCCACGGGCCAGGTGATGGGAACGGTCCAGTACCTGTCGCCCGAGCAGGCGAGCGGGCACCCCGCGTCGCCCTCGACGGACGTCTACTCGATGGGCATCGTCGCGTACGAGTGCCTGGCCGGCCGCCGTCCCTTCACCGGCGAGTCGCAGGTCGCCATCGCCATGGCGCAGATCAACGAGCAGCCGCCCGAGCTCCCGGTCACCGTGGCCGAGCCCGTGCGCAACCTCGTCATGTCGTGCATCGCCAAGAAGCCGTCCGACCGCCCGCAGAGCGCCGCGCACCTCGCGCGCGCCGCGCAGGCGCTGCGCCGCGGCGACGTCGCGACGGCCACCATGGCGGTCGCCGCCGTCGCGGGTCCCGCCGCCGCCGATCCCGGCACGCCCACGCAGGCCACCCAGCTCATGCCGTCCGGTCACCGCGCCGACACGGGCGCCACCACCGTGCTCGCCTCGGCGCCGCGCGCGGGAGCGCCCTCGCCGTTCGACTTCGACGAGACCGACGCGGACGACGAGGAGCCCGAGCAGCCGCGCGCCCGCAAGCGCGCCATCTGGATCTTCGTGATCGTCGCGATCCTGGTGGTCGCCGCCATCGTGGCGGGCCTCATCGCCGCCGGCGCGAACCGGGAGTCCGACCAGGCGGCCCCGGTGCCGACCGAGACCAGCGCCTCCCCGAGCCCCACGCCCAGCGCGTCGCCGACGCCGAGCCCGTCGCCCACGCCGACCACGGTCGAGATCAACCGCGAGGACTACATCGGCCGCGACCAGAAGACGGTCTCGGACGAGCTGACGGCGCTCGGGCTCAAGGTCACCGTCATCACGGGCAGCGCGGCGCCGTCCGGCGAGGAGGAGGGCCGCGTCACCGCGATCACGCCCACGGGCAGCGTCGCCAAGGGCGCCACCATCCAGATCACCGCGTACGGCCCGCAGACCCTGCCCACGACGGCGCCGGGCACGCCCACCATCGATCCCCTGACCGTCCGGGCCGGCCAGGCGGCCGACATCTCGTGGCCCGCCTACTCGTGCCCCGCGGGGCAGACGCTCAACGGGTACCAGGTCCAGGTCGACTCGGTGAGCGGCGGGGCCACGGGCGCGTGGGGCGGGAGCACGAACCCCACCAACGCGCAGACCACGTCGGGCGAGATCAAGGCGGGCACCACCCCCGGCAAGTTCACGGTCAAGTACCTCGCCATCTGCGGCACGAACGAGTCGCCGTACAGCAGCACGGTCACCGTCACGGTCGAGGCGGCGCCGGGCGGATCCGGCGGCGGCGGCAACGAGGGCGGGACGGGCGGCGGCAACGGCGGCACGGGCGGGGGCAACGGCGGTACCACCGGCATGGCGCCGACCCCCGCCCCGGGCCGTGAGGACCAGCGCTCCCTCGTCTCGACCACGCACCGCATGCCCTGATCGGCATGCGCCGGCCGGGCCCCGCGACCCCCGGCGTCCCGGCCGGTCACCCAGCGGAGCCCGGGTAAGCTCATCCCCGTCCTGAATCCGAACCCGACGAGAGGCAGCCCGTGACCGACACGCGTGTCCTCGGCGGACGCTACGAGATCGGGGCGCTCCTCGGCCGCGGCGGCATGGCCGACGTCCACGAGGGCGTCGACGCGCGCCTGGGCCGACGCGTCGCCGTCAAGATCCTGCGCCGCGGTCTCGCGGAGGATCCCGCCTTCCGCAGCCGCTTCCGCCAGGAGGCCCAGGCGGCCGCGCGCATGTCGCACCCCACCATCGTCCGCGTGTTCGACGCCGGCGAGGACGTCGTGACGGACCAGGACGGCGCATCCCACACGGTCCCCTTCATCGTCATGGAGCGGGTCGAAGGCCGGCTGCTCAAGGACGTCATCGCCGACGGTCCGCTCGAGCCCGACGAGGCCGTGCGCATCATGGGCGGCGTCCTCACGGCACTCCAGTACTCGCACCGCGCAGGCGTCGTGCACCGCGACATCAAGCCCGGCAACATCATGGTCACGCCCACCGGCCAGGTGAAGGTCATGGACTTCGGCATCGCCCGCGCGGTCTCGGACACCTCCGCCACGATCGCCCAGACCACGGCCATCCTCGGCACCGCCCGCTACTTCTCCCCCGAGCAGGCGAAGGGCGAGTCGGTGGATGCGCGCACCGACCTCTACTCCGCCGGCGTCGTCCTCTTCGAGATGCTCACCGGGCAGGCCCCCTTCCGCGCCGCGACCGCGGTCGCCGTCGCCTACCAGCACGTGAGCGAGACCCCCGTGGCGCCGAGCAGCCTGCAGGAGCACGTGTCCCCGCAGCTCGACCAGGTGGTCCTGCACGCGATGGCGAAGGACCGCTACGCGCGCTTCCAGACGGCCGCCGACTTCCGCACCGACCTCGATCGCGCCGCCGAGGGCACGCTGCCCGAGCGCGAGGCGCCGACCACCGACGTCGGGGCCACCCTCTTCGGCTCGCCCGCCGGTCCGTCCTCCTCGCAGCAGGCGCTGCGCCAGCTCGGCGTGGACGACGACCGCACCGTCCGCACGCAGAGCCGGCCCCCCGTCCCCTGGATCTGGGCCGGCGTCACCACCGTCGTCGTCATCCTCATCGCCGTCGTCATCTGGGTGACCAGCCTCAGCTCCATCGCACCCCCCGACATCAGCCCCACCGTTCCCGACGTCGCCGGATCGACGTACGAGAGCGCCGCCGGCGCCCTCGAGGAGGCGGGCCTCGTGCCGCTGCGGCGCGACGAGGCGAGCACGACCGTGGCCGAGGGCACCGTCCTGCGCACCAACCCGGACGCCGGGCAGAACGTGGCGTCCAAGACCGAGGTCGACGTGTTCGTCTCCTCCGGCCCACCCCAGGTGCAGGTGCCGAACGTGATGAACATGGACGAGGCCACCGCCACCGCGGCCCTCGGCACCGCCGGCCTGAAGGTCGGCGAGATCGTCCGGCAATCGTCCCCCACCGTCTCCGACGGCATCGTCATGCAGACGGATCCGGCCGCGTCGGCGCAGGTGCCCCAGGGCTCGGCGGTGAAGCTGGTGCTCTCCAACGGCAAGGTGACCATGCCGGATGTGCTCGGTCAGCCCCTGTCCGAGGCGCAGACCCTGCTCGAGGCCTCCGATCTGACGGTGACCACGCGGAGGGATCCGTCCTGTGCCCGCGCGGACGGGTCGCCGGTGAGCCAGCAGTCCGTGGCACCGGGAGATGTCGCCCAGCGCTCGACCGTGGCCCTCACCTACTGCACCGGGACCGTCCGCAGCACGCCGGCCCCCGCACCGACGTCGTCTGGTCCGAGCCGGCCTCCCGCGGGAGGCTAGGCCGTCCGGCCGGCCCGCACGATCGCGGCCGGGCCCTCAGCCGACGTGGACGAGCGGCGACAGCCGTGACGCCGTCTCGCGGGCTCCCCCGAGGCCGGCCCCCTCGAGCCAGTTCCCGAGCATCCGGTAGCCGCCCTCGGTGAGCACCGACTCCGGGTGGAACTGGACGCCGACGATGGGCGCCGCCTCGTGCCGCAGCCCCATGATGACGCCGCCCTCGGTGCGCGACGTGACGACGAGATCGCTCGGCACGGTGCCGTCGACGACGGCGAGCGAGTGGTACCGCGTGGCGGTGAAGGGCTGCGGCACGCCGAGGTAGAACTCCCCGTCGTCGTGGGTGACGAGGGAGGTCTTGCCGTGCATGAGCTCCTCGGCGTTGGTCACCGTGGCGCCGAAGGCCTCGGCGATGGCCTGGTGGCCGAGGCACACGCCGAGCAGGGGCGTGCCGGAGCCGAGGGCCGCCTGCACCGTCGGGATCGACACCCCGGCCTCCGACGGCTTGCCCGGACCCGGCGAGACCAGCACGGCGTCGTACTCCGAGATGACGCCCGCCATGTCGGCGGCGGCGTGGTCGTCGTTGCGCATGACTACCGTCTCGGCCCCGAGCTGCTGCAGGTAGCCGTTCAGCGTGTAGACGAAGCTGTCGTAGTTGTCGATGACGAGGACTCGGGTCACTGGTGCACCGTGACTTCCTGGGTGTTGACGACGGAGTCGACCCAGGGGAAGACCCAGGTGACGAGGCAGAAGAGGATCGCCGCGAAGGCGATGAGGAGGATCAGGAGGCGGACCCAGACGGGGCCGGGCAGGACGCGCCAGAGCGCCGCGTACACGCTCAGCCCGCCTTCGCGAACGACGTGCCGTCGAGGGCAGCCGGTCGGGAGCCGCCGTCGCGCGGCGTCCACGAGTCGAAGACGCTGTAGGCGATGACGCGCTCGGCCGCCGAGAAGAGCGGGTTGCAGCTCGTCATCGTGAGGATCCGGTCCCCCGGCTTCGCGTCCGGGGCCTGCGGCACCTCGTTGAGGACGTCGACTCCGGTGGGCTTCACGTACTCGAGTGTACGGAAGCGGTACGTGTACCAGCCGTCCTTGGTCTCGACCACGATGGCGTCGCCGACGCGGAGGTCGGTGATCTGGTTGAACGGCTTCCCGTAGGTGGTGCGGTGCGCGGCGACCGCGAAGTTGCCGACCTCCCCGGGCATCTGGGTCTCGCGGTAGTGGCCGACCTTGCCGTGGTTGAGGACGCTGGCGAGCCCGACGCCGGTCGCGACCGGGACCACGTAGTCCGGGCCGAAGCGCGGGATGTAGATGTTGCCGAAGTCCGTGGCGTCCGAGGTGGGCGCTGCCGTGATGACCGGATCCCCGGGTGCCGTCGGTGCCGCGGGGGACGCGCTCGGGTCGGGCGTCGTCTCCGGGGCCGGATCCGCAGAGGCCCACGAGCGGCTGTTCTCCAGGGCCTGGTCCCGCTGGCCGCTGCTCACGACGATGTCGTTGAACCACAGCTGCCACCCCAGGAAGAGCATGATGAGCACGCCCGCGGTGAGGAGCAGCTCGCCGAACACGCCGACGGTGCCGAGGATCACGTCACCCCGTCGGGCTCGCCGCCGCGACGCGCGACGGGACGGGACGGGGTGCGGAGCGGTCATGTGCCGATTGTAGGTGGCGAGGATGCGCGGATCCCCTGCCCGCCCGGCCCGTGGATCCCTGCATCCTCCCGGCCCGGTGGAGGAGCGTCCCGCTAGAATCGCCGCATGGCCCGCGACAAGACGACGAGACCCTCCCGCCAGGAACGCGTGCGCGACGAGGACGCCCCGAACCCGGTGTGGTTCAAGCCCATCATGTTCGGCTTCATGCTCGTGGGACTCGCGTGGCTCATCGTCTACTACGTCAGCCTCAACGCGTTCCCCATCCCCGACCTCGGCGTCGGGAACATCCTCATCGGCTTCGGTCTGATCCTCATCGGGTTCCTCATGACCACCCGGTGGCGCTGACCACCACGATCTCCCGACGAGCCCGTCACCATCTCCGGATGGTGGCGGGCTCGTCTCGTCTCAGGCGTCATCCCCCGCGCGGATCGTTCTCCACAGCTCACCTGTGGACAAGCCTCCCCAGATGTGGACAACCGCGGGAGACGGACGCGCGGTGGCATCCCGTCCGGGTGGTTACCTCCGCCGGCCCGGCAGCGACGGGAAGGACGGGCGGCGCGCACCCGGCGTTCCCCCGCGGCACCCGTCCCTCCGCGCCGGTAATGACACGCGTGTAACTATCCCCACTGTGGACTGGCCTGTGGATAACCATGCGGAGGCCGCAGTCGGGGTCGGCGGCCGGAGCGCGGACGCGCGCGGCGGCGCCCCGGAGCGGCGGCCGCCGTAGCGGGCGCGCCCGCTCAGAAGGCGACGGGGAAGAACGCCGCCGCGGCGAGGAGAGCCGCGGCCAGCCCGACGAGGCCGCCGATCTGCGCACCGCGCTGTCGCGGGTCGCGCGTTCGCAGGAGCACCAGGGCGACGATGCCGCCGGTCACCAGTCCCCCGACGTGGGCCTGCCAGGAGACGCCCTGGATCACGAAGCCGAGGAGCAGGTTCACCGCGATGACGCCGAGGAGCGGGCCGACGTTGCCGCCGAGCTTCCGCGCGAGCACGAAGTAGCCGCCCATGAGCCCGAAGATCGCACCCGAGGCGCCGACGACGGCCTGGAGAGGCTGACCCATGGCGGCGCCGATGACCTCGACGGCGAGGGATCCGCCGAGCGCGGAGATGAGGAAGAGCGCGAGGAACCGGGCACGTCCGAGCATGGGCTCGAGGACGCGACCGAAGACGAACACCGACAGCATGTTGAACAGGATGTGGAAGATGCTCGACGAGGAGTGGGTGAAGGCGCTGGTGAGCATGCGCCAGGGTTCGTAGTCACCCGACGCCAGGCTCCCGTAGACGGGCGCGAACCACAGCGCCCGGGTCACGGTCTCGCCGACGATCGGCAGCACCTGGAGGATCCAGACCGCGGCGCAGACGGCCATGATCGCGTAGGTCACGACGGGGCCCGAGCTCCGGGACATCCGCGTGACGAACGTCGCCCGGGAACGAGGAGCGGTGCGGCGCTGCTCCTTCATGTCCTCCGGGCAGATCACCCCGACGGCGGCCGGCGTCTGGCACTCGGGGCAGATGGTCCGCCCGCATCGCTGGCACAGCACGAAGCTCTGCCGGTCGGGGTGCCGGTAGCAGCGGTCGGCCGCCGTTCGGGGTGAGTCTGTCATCAGACCTTCTCGACGGTGACGCTCTCGATCACGACGTCCTCACGGGGACGGTCGCGGCCGTCGGTGGCGACGGCGTTGAGGGCGTCGACGACCTTCTTGGACGCGTCGTCGGCGACCTCGCCGAAGATCGTGTGCTTGCCCTGGAGCCACGTGGTGGGCGCCGTGGTGATGAAGAACTGCGAGCCGTTCGTGCCGCGACCGCCCTGCGTGCCGGCGTTGGCCATGGCGAGGATGTAGGGCTTGGAGAAGTCGAGGTCGCGGCTGATCTCGTCGTCGAACTGGTAGCCGGGGCCGCCCGTGCCCTGGCCGAGCGGGTCGCCGCCCTGGAGCATGAAGTCCTTGATGATGCGGTGGAAGACGACGCCGTCGTACAGCGGGTCGGTCGACTTCTTGCCGGTCTGGGGGTGGGTCCACTCCTTCTCACCGGTGGCGAGGCCGACGAAGTTCTCGACGGTCTGGGGTGCGTGCGACCCGAAGAGGTTGAGGACGATGGTGCCGTGGTTGGTCGTCATGGTGGCGACGTGAGTGTGCGCAGACATGGGGCAATGGTCTCACGGCGGAGCTGGGACTCGGCGGACGCACAGGGTCCGTCGTGTTTCCCCGCAGAGGCACCCGTGCCAGACTGGGGATTCCTGGCGATATCACACCGATGGAGGTCCCCTTGGGTCTGTCACGCAAGAACAAGAAGGAGTTGGCGAAGCTCCGCACCCACGCGGCCGCCGTCCTCAAGGAGCAGCGCGAGGTCCTCGACCGGGCCAACGTCGTCGTGGCGGAGGCCGCGCACACGGCCCGCAAGCTCTCCGACCAGCACGTCGTCCCCGCCGTCAAGCGCGGCGTCGACGACCACATCCGTCCCGGCTACGAGGCGGGCGCCGAGCGCGTGCGCACGGCGGCCGACTCGGCGTACAAGGGCTTCACGCACACGGTGCTCCCCGCCGTCGCCGGCGTCGCCGGATCAGCGGTCGCCGCCACCGAGGGCATCCGCAACAGCAAGCAGGTCAAGGACGCCGTCAAGAAGGCCGGCAAGGTCTCCTCCAAGGCGCAGGAGTTCGGCAAGCACTACGTCGACAACGGCCGCTCGTACGTCGGCCGCTACGTGCCCCAGGTCGCGCCGGCGAAGAAGGGCCTCGGCTTCGGCGGAGTCGCACTCATCGCGCTCGGCGTGGTCGTGGTCGGCGGCGTGGGCTACGCGCTGTACCAGACGTTCCGCGCCGACGACGACCTCTGGATCGCGGACGACGAGCCCGAGGCCGTCGACGCGACCGCGAAGGACCAGCCCGCGAGCTGATCACCGCACCCGTCGTCGCACGGGGAAGGCCCGGCCGCCGAGAGGTGCCGGGCCTTCGTCGTGCGACGAGTGGTGCTACGCGGGGGCGCGGATCCGGAGGAGCGCGCGTGCCGGATGATGCGCAGCGCGGCAGATCGCATCGACGGACGGACGGTCTTCGCCTGATCGAGGGATCGTGATGTGGAGTCACGGGGAATCGAACCCCGGACCTCCTGCTTGCAAAGCAGGCGCTCTACCAATTGAGCTATGACCCCGAACGGCGAGACCCGCATCGCGATGCGATCGGCCGACTCGATTCCCGCCAGGCCCCCGGACCATGCGGATCCGGGGGTGTTGGTGGGGATACCAGGATTTGAACCTGGGACCTCTTCATTATCAGTGAAGCGCTCTAACCACCTGAGCTATATCCCCATCGGGCAGGTACACGTTACCGTACGCCTGCCCGTTTCTCCCAATCGGCTACGCGTTGGTGAAGCCGACGAGGACGCCGCCGGTGATGCGCACGCTGAGGTTGTACAGCAGCGCGGCGACGGCACCGAGCACGGTGCCGACGACGATGTTGAGCACGGCGACCACGATGGCGAAGCCGAGCACCTGGCCGAGGCCGAAGACGTCCTGGAGCGAGAAGTCCGTGGAGCCCGAGACCTCCTGGAACAGCTGGTCGACGGTGCCGAAGACGTTCGTGGTCTGGAGCACCACGTAGATGAGGAACGTCGCCACGACGGTGATGATGCCGAGCACCACGGAGAAGAGGAACGCCAGCTTCAGCGCCGACCAGAAGTCGACGTACACGAGCTTGAGGCGCACCTGCTTGGTGGTGGTGGCCCGCGACGACTTCTTCGCGAGCTTCTCGGCGACACTACTCATCAGGTGTTCCCTTTCCAGCAGCGGTACCGTCGGACGCGTCGGGCGCAGCTTCGGGGACCACCAGGTTGCGTTCGGAGTTCTTGGCCAGGGAGATGATCCTGTCGTCGTCCGCGAACCGGGCGAACACGACACCCATGGTGTCTCTGCCCTTCGCCGGGACCTCGGCCACGACAGACCGTACCACCTTGCCGCTGGCGAGCACGACGAGGACCTCGTCCTCCTCGCCCACGATCATCGCCCCCGCCAGGTCCCCTCGGGCGTCCTGCAGCTTGGCCACCTTGATGCCCATGCCGCCGCGGTTCTGCACCCGGTACTGGTCCGCCGCGGTGCGCTTCGCGAAGCCGCCCTCGGTGACCACGAAGACGAAGCCCTGCTCCCCGACCACGGATGCGCTCAGCAGCGTGTCGTCCCCGCGGAAGGTCATGCCCTTCACGCCGGAGGTGGAGCGGCCCATGGGACGGAGGGCGGAGTTGTCGGCGGAGAACCGGAGCGACATTCCCTTGCGCGAGACGAGGAGCAGGTCGTCGTCCTCGTCCACGAGCAGCGCCGACACGAGCGCGTCGCCGTCGCGGAGGTTGATCGCGATGATGCCGCCCGTGCGGTTCGTGTCGTACTCGGTGAGCGCCGTCTTCTTCATCAGACCGTCGCGGGTGGCGAGCACGAGGTACTGCGCGACCTGGTAGTCGCGGATGTCGAGGACCTGCTGGATCTCCTCGTCCGGCTGCATGGCGAGCAGGTTGGCGACGTGCTGGCCCTTCGCGTCGCGCCCGGCCTCCTGCAGCTCGTACGCCTTCGCCCGGTAGACCCGGCCCTTGTCCGTGAGGAACAGGAGCCAGTGGTGCGTGGTGGTGACGAAGAAGTGCTCGACCACGTCGTCCGCGCGGAGCTGCGCGCCGCGGACGCCCTTGCCGCCGCGGTGCTGGCTGCGGTAGTTGTCGATGCGCGTGCGCTTGATGTACCCGCCGCGCGTGACGGTGACCACCATCTCCTCCTCGGGGATGAGGTCCTCCATGCTCATGTCGCCGTCGAAGCCGAGCATGATCTCCGTGCGCCGGTCGTCGCCGTACTTGTCGGTGATCTCCTGCAGCTCGGTGCTGATGATCTCCCGCTGCACGGACGGCGTCGCCAGGATGTGCTTGTACTCGGCGATGCGCTGCTCGAGCTCGGCCGCCTGGTCCTGGATCTTCTGGCGCTCGAGCGCCGCGAGGCGTCGGAGCTGCATCTCGAGGATCGCGTTGGCCTGCAGCTCGTCGATGTCGAGCAGCTTCATGAGGCCGCTGCGCGCCACCTCGACCGTCTCCGAGCGGCGGATGAGGGCGATGACCTCGTCGAGCGCGTCGAGCGCCTTGAGGTACCCGCGCAGGATGTGCGCCCGCGCCTCGGCCTCGTTGAGCCGGTACTGCGTGCGGCGGACGATGACGTCGACCTGGTGGTCGACCCACGCGGAGATGAAGCCGTCGAGCGCGAGCGTGCGCGGGATCCCGTCGACGATCGCGAGCATGTTCGCGCCGAAGTTCTCCTGCAGCTGCGTGTGCTTGTACAGGTTGTTCAGCACGACCTTCGCGACCGCGTCGCGCTTCAGCACGATGACGAGGCGCTGGCCGGTGCGGCCGGAGGTCTCGTCGCGGATGTCGGCGACGCCGCCGAGCTTGCCGTCCTTCACGAGCTCGGCGATCTTGATCGCGAGGTTGTCGGGGTTCACCTGGTACGGCAGCTCGGTGACCACGAGGCACACGCGGCCCTGGATCTCCTCGACCGCGACGACCGCGCGCATCGTGATGGATCCGCGGCCCGTGCGGTACGCGTCGATGATGCCCTTGGTGCCGAGCACCTGGGCGCCCGTCGGGAAGTCCGGGCCCTTGATCCGCTCGAGGAGCGCCTCGAGGAGCTCCTCCCGGTTCGCGTCGGGGTGGGCGAGCAGCCATTGGGCGCCGGACGCGACCTCGCGGAGGTTGTGCGGCGGGATGTTGGTGGCCATGCCGACGGCGATGCCCACGGATCCGTTGACCAGCAGGTTCGGGAAACGGGAGGGCAGGATCTTCGGCTCGAGCGTGCGGCCGTCGTAGTTGTCCTGGAAGTCGACCGTGTCCTCGGTGATGTCCCGGACCATCTCCATGGCGAGCGGCGCCATCTTGGTCTCGGTGTACCGCGGGGCGGCCGCGCCGTCGTTGCCGGCCGAGCCGAAGTTGCCCTGGCCGAGCGCGAGCGGGTAGCGCAGGCTCCACGGCTGGACGAGGCGCACCAGCGCGTCGTAGATCGACGAGTCGCCGTGCGGGTGGAACTGGCCCATGACCTCGCCGACCACGCGGGCGGACTTGAAGAAGGAGCGGTCGGGCCGGTAGCCGCCGTCGTACATCGCGTAGATCACGCGGCGGTGCACGGGCTTCAGGCCGTCGCGCACCTCCGGGAGCGCGCGCTGCACGATGACGCTCATCGCGTAGTCGAGGAACGAGCGCTGCATCTCGAGCTGGAGGTCGACCTGCGCGATGCGATCGTGCGCCACGACCACGACCGCGTCGGGGTCGACGATGGCGGGGAGGGAGTCGGAGGCGGCCGCGGCGGAGGACGCCGGCGTCACGCCGTCCTGGGGCAGGGCGTCGCCGGTCGACGATGCCTGCTCGTCGTCCGGGGTCGCGCCCGTGCCCTGCTCGTCGTCCGGGGTGGTGTCGTCGGCCATGGAGGTCCTGTTCAGAGGTCGATGGTTCGTGGAGTCGGTGCCGGTCGGAGGCCCCCGTGCCGAGGGGCCGCCGACACGTCGATCAGATGTCGAGGAACCTGACGTCCTTGGCGTTGCGCTGGATGAAGCTCCGGCGGGACTCGACGTCCTCGCCCATCAGGGTGGAGAAGGTCTCGTCCGCGCCGGCTGCGTCGTCGAGGGTGACCTGCATGAGCGTGCGCGTGGCGGGATCCATGGTGGTCTCCCACAGCTCCTTGTAGTCCATCTCGCCGAGGCCCTTGTAGCGCTGGATGCCGTTGTCCTTGGGCAGCTTCTTGCCGTTCTGCTGCCCGTGCAGGAGGAGGGCGTCGCGCTCGGCGTCGGTGTAGACGTACTGGTCCTCGGCGTTCGACCACTTCAGCCGGTACAGCGGGGGCTGCGCGAGGTACACGTAGCCGAGCTCGATCAGCGGCCGCATGTAGCGGAACAGGAGCGTGAGGAGCAGGGTCGTGATGTGCTGGCCGTCGACGTCGGCGTCGGCCATCAGCACGATCTTGTGGTACCTGACCTTCTCCGCGTCGAAGTCCTCGCCGATGCCCGCGCCGAACGCGGTGATCATCGACTGCACCTCGTTGTTCTGGAGCGCCCGGTCGAGCCGCGCCTTCTCCACGTTGAGGATCTTGCCCCGGAGCGGCAGGATCGCCTGCGTCGTGGGGTTCCGGCCCTGCACCGCGGATCCGCCTGCCGAGTCGCCCTCGACGAGGAAGACCTCGGACAGCGCCGGGTCCTTGCTCTGGCAGTCCTTGAGCTTGCCGGGCATGCCGCCCGACTCGAGGAGCCCCTTGCGCCTCGTCTGCTCCCGCGCCTTGCGGGCGGCGAGACGCGCTTGCGAAGCCTGCATCCCCTTGCGGATGATGTCCTTCGCCTGCGCGGGGTTCTTCTCGAGCCAGTCGCCGAGCTGCTGGCCGACGATGCGCTGCACGTAGGCCTTCGCCTCGGTGTTGCCGAGCTTCGTCTTCGTCTGGCCCTCGAACTGCGGCTCGCCGAGCTTCACGGAGATGACGGCCGTGAGGCCCTCGCGGACGTCGTCGCCCGTCAGGTTCTCGTCCTTCTCGCGGAGCAGCTTGTTCTCGCGCGCGTAGCGGTTCACGAGCGTGGTGAGCGCCGCCCGGAAGCCCTCCTCGTGCGTGCCGCCCTCGTGGGTGTTGATGGTGTTGGCGTACGTGTGGACGCTCTCCGTGTAGGAGGTGGTCCACTGCATCGCGACCTCGAGGCTGATCTTCTTGACCGTGTCCTCGGACTCGAAGGCGATGACGTCGGCGTTGACGACGTCGGTCTTCTTGGCCTTCACGAGGTGCTCGACGTAGTCGACGAGGCCGCGCTCGTAGAGGAACTTCTCCGTGCGGTGCTCGGCGCCGTCGACCTCGCGCTCGTCGTGCAGCGTGAGCGCCAGCCCCTTGTTGAGGAACGCCATCTGCTGGAAGCGCGCGCGGAGGGTGTCGTAGTCGAACTCGACGGTCTCGAAGATCTCGCGGCTCGGCCAGAAGGTGATGGTGGTGCCCGTCTCGGTGGATCCCTCGCCCTTCTGGAGCGGGGCGTCCGGCACGCCGATGGTGAAGCTCTGGCGCCAGACGGCACCCTGGCGGCGCACCTCGACGTCGAGACGCTCCGACAGCGCGTTCACCACGGAGCTGCCGACGCCGTGCAGGCCGCCGGACACCGCGTACCCGCCGCCGCCGAACTTGCCGCCGGCGTGCAGCTTGGTGAGGACGAGCTCGACCGTCGAGATGCCCTCGACGGGGTGGATGTCCACGGGGATGCCGCGGCCGTCGTCGACGACGCGGATGCCGCCGTCCTTGCGCATCGTGATCTGGATGTCGCTGGCGAACCCCGCGAGGGCCTCGTCGACGGAGTTGTCGACGATCTCGCTGACCAGGTGGTGCAGACCGCGCGGCCCGGTGGACCCGATGTACATGCCGGGCCGCTTGCGCACGGCCTCGAGGCCCTCGAGCACCTGGATCTCGTTGGCGCCGTAGTCGTTGCTCACCTGCTGGCGGGTGATGTGGTCGGAGTCGTTGTGCGTCTCCTCGACCTCCACCTCGTCGGGGGTGGAGTCGTCGGGGAGGTCCTGTGAGGCATCCGATGTCATGAAGTGGTGGCTCCTGCCGCGTCGACGCGCCCCTGCCCGACGGCGGACGCGCGCGGATCACGAGGTGATCCGGGGACCGTCGTCCCTGGACTGCGGGCGACCCCTCATTCTATCGCAGGAGTACCTTCCGCACCGCCTATCCGCCCGTCTGGCGCGCTTTCCTGGTGGGGGTGGGGTGATTCGCCTCCCTAGCCGTAGGTATCGCGCGGGCCCCGCCCTGGGATCGACCTGGGACCCTTTTTCCACGACGGGGCGTTGGGCCCCTGGAAGCGGATCGAGCGGATGCCGGCGTCAGGGAACCGCTCGGCGATGCGCGTCGTGATCTCCACGCGCATCAACCGGAGCTGCGTCGCCCACGCCGTGGACTCGCACTCGACTGTGAGGAGGCCGTCCTCGATGCCGACCGGCGACGAGTGCACGGCCGTCTCCTCGCCGGCGATCGTCGTCCAGGCCGCCATGAGCTCGGCCTGGGACAGCGACGACGTCCAGCCCATGCGGGAGGTGAGCGAGTCCATCACGTTCCCGAGCGAGTCGGGATCCCGTCCCGGCTGGAACGGCGAGCTGCCGGCCTTCTGCTCCCGGCGCTTGCGCGCGGAGGGCGATCGCACGGACGCGTCGCCGAAGACGCGGCGGAACCGGCGGTAGACCGCGACGGCCTCCGACTCGGGGAGCGGGCCGCCGTCGGCCGCGCGGGGGATCACGCCGGTCCCCCGTCCGCGTCGGACGGTGCCGGTGCCGGTGCCTCCACGATCTCCCCCGCGCGGATGTGCACGGCGTTCGCCGCCAGGTGCTCCGGCACGTCCTCGAACACGGCGGCGGTGATGAGCACCTGCTCGAACCCGGTCACCGCCTGCGCGAGACGACCGCGCCGCGCCTGGTCGAGCTCCGCGAACACGTCGTCGAGGATCAGGACGGGGTCGCCCGTCTGCGAGTCGCGCCGCAGCAGCTCCGCCGACGCGAGCTTGACCGCGAGCGCGAACGACCACGACTCCCCGTGACTGGCGTAGCCCTTCGCGGGTAACCCGTTGAGCCGGAACAGCACGTCGTCGCGGTGCGGGCCCACCAGCGTGAGGCCGCGCTCGAGCTCGCGCGGGCGCATCCGGGCGATGGCGGCGGTGAACACCGGCACGACGTCCTCGGTGCGCGTGAAGCGTCCGCCATCTCGCGCCCCGGTCTCGTCGGCGATGTCGTCCTCCCCCGGGTCGTCGGCGAGGATGCTCAGCTCCGGTCGCGCCGACGGGCCGTGGTCGGATCCCGCCACGGCCAGGTACGCCCGTGCCAGCTCGGGCTGGAGCGCCTCCACCAGCGCCCCGCGCGCCGCGATGATCTGCGACCCGATCGTGACGAGCCGCTCGTCCCAGATGTCGAGCGTGCCGAGCTGGTCGGCCTTCATCCCCCGGGCCCGCGCCGACTTCAGCAGGGTGTTGCGCTGCTTGAGCGCACGGTCGTAGTCCGACAGCACGCCGGCGAGCCGGGGGGTCCGGAGGACGAGCAGCTGGTCGAGCAGCCGGCGCCGTCCTGACGGATCCCCGCGCACGAGCGCCAGGTCCTCCGGCGCGAACAGCACGCTCGAGAAGTACCGGGGGAGCTCGCGCGGCTTGGTGGACGTGCTGTTCACCTGCGCGCGGTTCGCGCCCGAGCGGTTGATCTGCACCTCCACGCGGAGCTCGCGCCCCGCGTGCTGCAGCAGCGCGCGGATCACGGCCGACTCGGCGCCCTGGCGGATGAGCGCCTGGTCGGTGGAGACGCGGTGCGACCCGAGCGTGCTCAGGAACCCCAGCGCCTCCACCAGGTTCGTCTTGCCCTGCCCGTTGCTGCCCACGAAGAGGGTGGCACCGGGCTGGAGCTCGACGTCCGCGCGGATGTAGTTGCGGAAGTCACCCAGGGAGAGGTGACGGACGATCATCCCGTGGTCAGGACTTCTTCTGCACCGCGTGGCCGCCGAACTGGTTGCGCAGCGCCGCGACGGCCTTCATGGCCGGGGAGTCCTCCTGGCGGGAGGAGAAGCGCGCGAAGATCGACGCGCTGATCGCCGGCATCGGCACCGCGTTGTCGAGAGCCTCCTCGATGGTCCAGCGGCCCTCGCCGGAGTCCTGGACGAAGCCCTCGATGTCCTCGAAGCCCGGGTCCTCCTTGAGCGCCTTGACCAGCAGCTCGAGCAGCCAGGAGCGGACGACGGTGCCGCGCTGCCAGGCCTCGAACGTGCCCGTGACGTCCTTGATGATGTCCTTGCGCGCCGCGAGGAGCTCGTAGCCCTCGGCGAACGACTGCATCATCGCGTACTCGATGCCGTTGTGGACCATCTTCGCGTAGTGCCCGGCGCCGGAGTCGCCCACGTGCACGAAGCCCTCCTCGCGGGGGCCCTCGGGACGCAGCGCGTCGAAGACGGGCATCGCGCGCTGGACCTGGTCGACCGGGCCGCCGACCATCAGGCCGTAGCCGTTCTCGAGGCCCCACACACCGCCGGAGACGCCGGCGTCGACGAAGTCGATGCCCTGCTCCTTGAGGAGCCCGGCGTGCGCGAAGTCGTCGGTGAACTTCGAGTTGCCGCCGTCGATGACGAGGTCGCCGGGCTCGAGGATCCGGGCGAGGTCGCCGACCACGTTCTGGGTGACCTTGCCGGCGGGCACCATGACCCAGACCAGGCGCGGCGCGGGAAGCGCGTCCGCGAGCTCCTGGAGGGTGGCGACGTCCGAGACGTCGCGGTTCGTGTCGTAGCCGGTCACCTCGATGCCGTTCTTCTCGAGGCGCGCGCGCATGCGGGCGCCCATCTTGCCGAGTCCGACGAGTCCGATGTGCATGTTCTCTCCTTGATCGCGGTCTAGCGCAGCAGCAGGTTGGGCTGCAGCAGGTACCGGTAGTTGTCTGCCCCGGCCTGGTCCTTGGACGACTGACTCGTGATCAGCACGGGACCGGGCTTGTTCGGGTTGTCCGTCTTCGTGAACGAGAGGCGGACGAACTCCGAGTGGACGGCGCCGAGGCCGTCCAGCAGGAACTGCGGCTTGAGCGAGACCACGGTGTCCACGCCGGTGAGGAGGGCGTCGATGCTCTCCGATGCCTGCGCGTGCTCGGAGCCGATGGCCTCCAGGGTGAGGCCGTCGATGGTGAAGGTGAAGCGGAGCGCCGCCTCGCGCTCGAGGACGAGCTGGACGCGTCGCGTGGCCTCGATCAGGTCCGCCGTGTTGATGACGGCGTAGTTGTCGACCGTCTCGGGGAAGAGCCGCTTGACCGGCGGGAAGTTCCCGCGGATGAGGAGCGACGTGACCGTCTTGCGGTCGGCGCTGAACGCGATGAGCTGGCGGTCGTCCGTGTCGGTGATGGCCACCGAGATCGTGCCGCTGTGGCCGAACGTCTTGCCGATCTCCTGCAGCGTGCGCGCGGGCACGAGCGCGGTGCGGCTGGTGCCGTCGGTCGACGAGTCGCCGCCGTCCCAGTCGATCTCGCGCACCGCGACGCGGTAGCGGTCGGTGGCGATGAGGCCGAGGCTCGTCTCCCCCACCTCGAGCTGCACGCCCGTGATGACCGGGGTGACGTCGTCCCGGGAGGCGGCGACGGCGACCTGCGACACGGCGGCCGCGAACTGCTCGGCCGGGAGGAGCCCCGACTGCTCGGAGATCTGCGGCAGCGTCGGGTACTCCTCGACGGGCATGCTCAGCAGAGTGAAGTGGGCGGATCCGCAGGAGACCGTGATCTTCGACTCGTCGGTCGTGAACCGCACGGGCGCGTTCGGCAGCCGGTTGGCGATGTCCGCCAGCAGCCGGCCGGAGACGAGGACCCGCCCGGGCTCCTCGATGTCCGCCTGGATCTGCGTGCGTGCCGAGACCTCGTAGTCGAACGACGACAGCGTCAGCCCGTCCTCGGTCGCCTCGATCAGCACACCGCTCAAGATCGGGAGGGTCGTGCGCTGCGGGAGCAGCTTGACGGCGAAGGACACCGCCTCGCTGAAGACGTCCCTGTTGACTTGGAACTTCACGTTGTGGACCCCTCGATGAGCGGAAGATTTGTCGGTCAATGCTAGCCGTGCCGACGAGGGGGCCCGAGCCCCGAGGTCCATCCACACCCTGAGGTTCTTGGGCGACATCCAATGAAGGGTTTAAGGATCAATAGTCTTAACCGCTGTGGAATCTGTGGACAACTCCCGGAGACCCGGCGGTTGAGAGGGAACTACACGTCTGGAAGTTGTGGGACGCGTGTGGAGCCGCCTGGGGACTCGGCGGATCGTCGGCTCGTCGTCGCCGCCCGTTCCACAGGCAGGCCCGTCGAACCCACATCGCCTCCGGCGGTTCTCCACAGTTATCCACACTCTGTGCACACTGTGGGGAACGGCCAACGGACCGGATCGGGGGCCGTCAGAGCTCCTCTTCTCACAGTGGATGATCGTGCGTCGCCCGCTGGCGGGCCCCTCCCGGGTTACCTCGAGCCGCCTGCGCGACCACAGGCGCGTCTCCCGGGGGCGCACGACGAAGGGGTCGGACCCTGTGGTCCGACCCCTCATCAGCGCGCACCCGCCGGCCTCGACGACGAGGCGGCGGCGGGACGGCGTCACATCTTGCCGTAGCGGTGGTTCTGCTTGATCCGGCTCGTGAGCTCGGTGACCTGGTTGTAGATGGACCGGCGCTCCTTCATGAGCTCGGTGATCTTCTTGTTGGCGTACATGACCGTCGTGTGGTCGCGGTTGCCGAACAGCTGCCCGATCTTGGGCAGCGAGAGGTTCGTCAGCTCGCGGCACAGGTACATGGCGATCTGCCGGGCGGTCGCCACCGCCTGCGAGCGGGACGAGCCGTAGAGGTCGTCGACCGTGAGCTTGAAGTAGCTGGCGGTGTGGTTGATGATGTCGACCGGCGCGATGACGTTGTCCTCGTCGAGCGTGATCAGGTCCTTGAGCACGGTCTGCACCAGCGCCAGGTCCACGGGAGTCTTGTTGAGGCTCGCGAAGGCCGTGACGCGGATGAGCGTCCCCTCGAGCTCGCGGATGTTCGACGTGACCTTCGTGGCCATGTACTCGAGGATGTCGTCCGGCACCTGCAGCTTCTCGCTCTGCGCCTTCTTGCGGAGGATCGCGATGCGGGTCTCGAGGTCGGGCGCCTGCACGTCGGTGATGAGGCCCCACTCGAAGCGCGACCGCATGCGGTCCTCGAAGCCGGTGAGGTGCTTCGGCGGCAGGTCGCTGGTGATGACCACCTGCTTGTTGTGGTCGTGGAGCGTGTTGAAGGTGTGGAAGAAGGCCTCCTGCGTGGAGTCCTTGCCCTGGAGGAACTGGATGTCGTCGATCAGGAGGATGTCGTTGTCGCGGTAGCGCGACTGGAACAGCGACGACCTGTTGTTGGCGATCGAGTTGATGAAGTCGTTGGTGAACTCCTCCGAGCTCACGTACCGCACGCGGATGCCCGGGTAGAGGCTGATCGCGTAGTGGCCGATGGCGTGGAGGAGGTGGGTCTTGCCGAGGCCCGAGTCGCCGTAGATGAAGAGGGGGTTGTACGCCTTGGCCGGCGCCTCCGCGACGGCGACGGCCGCCGCGTGGGCGAACCGGTTGGATCCGCCGATCACGAACGTGTCGAAGCCGTACTTCGGGTTGAGCCGCGAGTCGCCGCGGGACGGAGATGCCGGGAGTCCGGGGTTGTCCGCCGGCGCGGTGATGGTGGGCGTCTCGATGTAGGGCTGCTCCGCGGCCGGCTCCGGGTGCTGGGCGAAGGCGTCCTGCGCGATCTCGGGGTTCACCACGATCGCGAAGTTGCTCACCCCCGCCGTCTCGTCGAGCGAGCCGATGGCGTTGAGGAGAGGGACGCGGATGCGCTGCTCGAGCATCCCGCGGGTAAGGTCGTTGGGCACCTCGAGGTAGAGGGTGCCGGTCATGACGCCCTTCGGCTCGACCAGGCTGATGAAGCCGTGCAGCTGCGGGGTGATGCGGTCGTCCGCGGTGAGCGCGGCCAGCACGTTCTGCCAGATCGCGTGCGTCGGGTCGGAGCGGTCGGACATGTTTCCCCATCTGCCGTCACGGTGCTCGGATCCGACGGCTCGCGTCGGGAGGGCACGCCGTGCGCGGCCTGCTGTCGACGCTGGACGAGCGTCGCGTTCGTGCGTGCGGCATCCGTCCCCGGAGACTCCGAGGGCGCGGACCATCCGGGTACCGCGACCGCGGACAGCATAGTTACTCACAGGGTTATCCACCCTGTGTGCGAACGGGCCGTCTGCACCGCGCGGGCGATCCCCGACGCGTCGCGGCCTCGCCACACGCTAGCCACTGTCGGGGATCGGGACAAGTCGACCCTATCCACGGCGGCATGTCGATACCGGCCGCGAGGCCGTTCGTGTGGATAATCACGCTCACGCTCCCGGGTTTGACCGGAGGCCCCTCGACCCGTAGATTTAGGCAGTTGACCCAGCCTGTCGAGGCTGCCCCATCTTCCCAGCCGCACTCGTCGGCCCCGTGGACCAACCTGAGTGGAGACTCACCGTGAGCAAGCGCACCTTCCAGCCGAACAACCGCAAGAAGGCCAAGAAGCACGGCTTCCGCCTCCGCATGCGAACCCGTGCCGGCCGCGCCATCCTCGCCGCCCGTCGTGGCAAGGGACGCACCGAGCTCTCCGCGTAGCGCATGCTCGCTCGGCGGAACCGCGTGACGAGCGGTGCGGACTACCGCACCATCGTCCGCCGGGGACGCCGGGCATCCACCGGCACCGCGGTCGTCTACGCGTCGGCCGGCCCCACGGACTCGCCGACCCGCTTCGGCTTCATCGTGTCCAAGAAGGTCGGCAACGCCGTGACCCGCAACACCGTGCGTCGCCGTCTCAAAGCCGTCTCCGCGGGACTCCTCCCCGGGCTGCCGGCGGGCACGTCGATCGTCGTCCGCGTCCTTCCAGGCTTGGAGCAGACAGCGTGGGATACCCTGCAGGAGGAGATCGCGTCAGCCGTGACGCGGGCCGTGAGGACGCTATGAAGAGGGCACTGACCTCCATCGTCCTGGCGCCTCGGAATGCGGCGATCGCCGTCCTCTCCGTCTATCGGCGCGTCGTCTCCCCTCTGTATGGGGACGTCTGCCGTTACTACCCCTCCTGCTCCGCCTACGGACTCGAGGCCGTCCAAGAGCACGGACTCGTCCGCGGCGGGGCACTCGCCGCGTGGCGCGTATGCCGATGCCACCCATGGGCGGAGGGCGGCATCGACGACGTCCCCGCCCGCCGGGTCCAGCAGTATCGACGCACGCGGTTCGGATTCGTCGTCGCTCCCAGCCACGGAAAGGGCTAACGACCACTCATGGACTTCCTCGGAACGATCCTGTGGCCGATCAAATGGGTCATCGAACTCATCCTGGTCGGCTTCCACACCCTCTGGACGAGCCTCGGGCTCGACCCGAACGACGGTGCGACCTGGGTGCTGTCCATCGTGGGCCTCGTGCTCGTGGTGCGCGCCGCGCTCATCCCCATCTTCGTGCGCCAGATCAAGAACCAGCGCCGCATGATGGAGGTCGCGCCGCAGCTGAAGAAGATCCAGGACAAGTACAAGGGCAAGCGCGACCAGTTCTCGCGTGAGGCGATGTCCCGCGAGACCATGGCGCTCTACAAGGACACGGGAACGAACCCGCTCAGCAGCTGCCTTCCGCTGCTCCTGCAGATGCCGATCTTCTTCTCGCTCTACTCCGTGCTGCACCGAGCTGCCGTCGAGGAGCTGCCCGGCATCGGGCTGCTCAACGAGCAGCTCTCGCGGTCCTTCGGCGAGTCGTCGTTCCTCGGTGCCCCGCTGCAGTCGGCGATCTCCACGGCCGACGGCAATGCGAGGGTCATCGTCATCGCAGCGATCATGGTCGTCCTCATGACCGCGTCGCAGTTCATCACGCAGCTGCAGATCATGGCCAAGAACATGTCCGAGGAGACCAAGGCCAGCCCGATGTTCAAGCAGCAGCGCATCCTGCTGTACATCCTCCCCCTGGTCTTCGCCGTGTCCGGCATCGCCTTCCCGCTGGGCGTCATGTTCTACTGGCTCGTCTCGAACTTCTGGACCATGGGGCAGCAGTTCCTGGTCATCCGCAACATGCCGACGCCCGGCAGCGAAGCCGCGCGCGCACGCGAGGCCCGGCTGGCCCGCAAGGGCAAGCTCGTGGCGCCGGAGGCTCCGACGGACGCGGGCACCGTCGTCGTCGAGGAGCGCAAGCCGGCTCAGCGGCAGCAGCCCGTCGGCAAGAACCGCGCCAAGAAGCAGGCAGGGACGAAGAACCGATGACCGACCTCGAACCGTCCGTAGGGGAGACCGCAGCGGCTCCCGTGGCGACGATGCCCACGGATGCTCGGTCCGAGCAGGCGGTCACCGATGGCGTCTCCGGCGCCGACGAGGGCGACATCGCTGCCGACTACATCGAAGAACTCCTCGACATCTGCGATCTCGACGGTGACATCGACATCGATCAGCGTGGCGGTCGGGCGTACGTCTCGGTCGACGCGGAGGATTCGCAGGATCTGCGGATCCTGTCGGACCCCGAGACCGTCACCGCGCTCCAGGAGCTGACGCGGCTGGCCGTGCAGAACAAGACCGGTGCCTTCTCGCGCCTCATCCTCGATGTCGGTGGATCTCGGGACGCACGCCAAGCGGAGCTGGGTCGGCTCGTGGATCGCGCCATCGAGCGCATCTCCGCGGGATCCGCATCGGCCGCCCTGCCGCCCATGTCGTCCTACGAGAGGAAGCTCGTTCACGACATCGTGGCGGAGCGCGGCTACACCTCGGAGTCCGAGGGCGAAGGCCGCGACCGTCATACGGTGATCACCGGAGCGTGAGCGCCACGAGCTGAGATGAGGGGCTGGATCCTGCTGGATCCAGCCCCTTTCCCGCGAGCGGTGCGAGTCGTAGTAACACAATCGTATTGACAAGGACGCGGGCTCGCTAAGTACGGCAAATGTTTCACGTGGAACCGTGGCGGTCTCAGGGTGTGCGTCAGCGGCTGGGCGCTGCAGTGGTCGCCGCTGTATCTGCAGCCTCGGCGGTGAGGTGACGTTACCTGTCCATGTGGCCTCTACTGCGGTGATTACCGACGATTCCGAGCGCTGACATTCGGCGCTTGACGGCTGACGTTCGGCGCTTGACTGCTGACGCCGGATCTAGATGGATGCGTGGGGCCGGTCCTAGATGCGCGTTCACCGGTGATCGGGGGCAGGGCATCGCTGAGTCAAAAGCGTCACCCATCGTCGAGAACTGACCTGAGGTGATGTCTTCCTCACATCAGGCCGGATGCGGTGTGCGGGTTACCCGACGCTCAGATAGAAGAGTGTCAAGTTCGTCGGCAGCCGTGCCCCCGTGAGTCGACGTCTTCTCGTGAGAGTCTTCAACCATGGGGGCATGACGTTCAGAGTTTCACGTGAAACACGCTGACCTAAATGGCAGGCAGTCGGATGTGCGATCCGCGACGATGTCCTAGGCGTGAAGCATTACGCATGAGTCGTGTTTCACGTGAAACACCCGCTACACGCTCTGATGCGTTCGCACCACGGGCACAGTCCGCTAAACTCGATCGATCGCAGCCGGAAGTCGCGCACTTCCTCTTGCCGCTGGCGAGCACTCGCACCGGATGGAGATTGCCGACTTGAACGACGCATTGACGATGGAGCAGGAGCCCCCCGAGGCGGCAGGGCTCTTCGGGGTGCAGATCGACGGCGCACGCCAGTTCGCGGATGACCTCGGCCGGCGTGGGGAGGAACTCGGTCTGATCGGGCCGCTCGAGCCCGCGAGACTGTGGACGCGGCATATAGTCAATTCCGCTCTCGTGGCTCCGCTTCTCCGGCCCGGACTCGTCGGCGACGTCGGCACAGGGGCTGGTCTTCCGGGCATAGTGCTGGCGATCGCCCGACCCGATGTGGAGTTCGTGCTCATCGAGCCCATGGAGCGTCGCGTGGCGTGGCTCGAAGAACAGGTCGTGTCGTTGAAGCTCCAGAACGTGCGGATCGAACGCGCACGCGCCGAGGATGTGGCGCAGAAGTATGTACTGGATCAAGTGACTGCACGCGCGGTGAGCGCGTTCGCGAAGCTCATCCCGCTGACAGTACCCATGGTCCGGACGGGCGGTGAGCTAGTCCTGATGAAGGGCGCCAATGCGGAGCGCGAGGTGGAGGCGGCGAGCAAAGCGATTCGCAAGTACCATCTCGAGGACGTCGAAGTCCTTGTCCTCGGCGAAGGTGCGGTCCGGGAGCCCACGCGAGTCATCCGCGCTCGGGTGGAATGACCAGATCAGACCGTGATTCAGGTCTCCGGCAGCATTTGTTTCACGTGAAACACACCATCCGACCGACCGATACACGACGCTGAGGACCTGCATGGATGACGAACTGAGTCCCATCATGAGGGAGCTCTCCGAGACCACGAGGCGACGGAAGGCACTGGTCGGCCAGGTCCTCCCGCGGCCGAAGTCGACCCGCGTCTTCACGATCGCCAATCAGAAGGGTGGGGTCGGGAAGACGACCACCACCGTCAATCTGGCTGCCGCACTCGCGAAATCGGGTGCTCGGACGCTGGTCATCGACCTGGATCCGCAAGGCAATGCATCCACGGCGCTGGGCGTCGATCGGCAAGGCGATGTCGTGAGCGTCTACGACGTGCTCGTCAACGAGACTGACATGGCCGACGCGGTGCAGAGCAGCCCGGAGTTCGAGACGCTGTCGTGCGTCCCGGCCACCATCCACCTCGCCGGCGCAGAGATCGAGCTGGTCACCTTGGCGCAGCGCGAGAGGCGACTACGCACCGCCCTGGATGCCTTCCTCGCGTCGGAAGCGGGCGCCGGATACGACTACGTCCTGATCGACTGTCCGCCCTCGCTGGGCCTGCTCACCATCAACGCCTTCGCGGCAGCGCGCGAGGTGCTCATCCCGATCCAGTGCGAGTACTACGCCCTCGAGGGACTGAGTCAGCTGCTGTCCAACATCGAGCTGATCGCGCAGCACCTCAACCCCGACCTGGCCCTGTCCACGATCCTGCTCACCATGTACGACGGGCGGACGAACCTCGCGCAGCAGGTCGCCGCCGAGGTGCGGCAGCACTTCCCCGAGCAGACCCTCACGACGTTGATCCCACGATCCGTGCGGATCAGCGAGGCGCCCAGCTACGGGCAGAGCGTCATCAGCTACGACCCCAACTCACCTGGCGCCCTCTCCTACCTGGAGGCGGCGGCTGAGATCGCACACCGAGGAGCCTCCAGATAATGGCAACGAAGAGAACAGGCCTGGGGCGCGGCATCGGCGCCCTCATCCCCACGTCAGACGAGCGGAGCCGTCCTGTCGACGTCTTCTTCCCGGACTCCACGGCTGCGGGCGCTCCCTCGGGCGTCCAGCGGGACGGTGGGAACGGAGCACGGGCGGGAGAGCCCGAACTCGTTGCGGTACCCGGTGCCCGGCTGGCGAACCTGGATCCTGCGGACATCACGCCCAACGCGCAGCAGCCCCGCACCGACTTCCGACCCGACGAGCTCCAGGAGCTCGTGGTCTCGATCCGTGAGTACGGCGTCCTGCAGCCGATCGTCGTCCGGCCGATGGGCGTCGCCGGCGATGGGCGGGCGCGCTACGAGCTGGTGATGGGGGAGCGGCGTCTCCGGGCGACCAAGGAGCTCGGGCTCGACACCATCCCGGCCGTCATCAAGGACACCGCGGACGAGTCGATGCTCCGCGACGCGCTCCTCGAGAACCTGCACCGGTCCGAGCTGAATCCCCTCGAGGAGGCGAGCGCGTACCAGCAGCTGCTCGCGGACTTCGCCATCACGCAGGACGAGCTCGCCCAGCGACTGGGACGCTCGCGACCGCAGATCACGAACACCATCCGCCTCCTGCGCCTGCCGGAGGACGTGCAGCACCGGGTGGCGGCAGGTGTCCTCTCCGCGGGGCATGCGCGGGCCATCCTGTCGTCGGGAGACGACGACGCGATGCGTCAGCTCGCAGACAAGATCGTGAACGAGGACCTGTCGGTGCGCGCGGCCGAGGCGGCCGCTCAGCGGGGCCAGCGGACGACGCGTCCGCGCCGCTCGCCGGCATCCGCGCGTGCCGCCCACCTGGACGAGACCGCCCAGCGCATCGGCGACCACCTGAACACGAGCGTGCGGGTGACGATGTCGGCCCAGAAGGGCCAGATCGTCATTGACTTCGCGACCGTCGGGGACCTCACGCGCATCGCGCAGGAGATGGGCGTGCCCGCGGAGGACGCTGCGGGCTGACGGCCACGTCGCCGGGTCGGTGCCGAGCGTACCGACGCCGTCATGAGCCGCTCAGAGGCGAGCAGCGGCCTCGGCGAGCCGGCGGTACAGGGCTCCGACCTCGATCCCGGCAGCCTCGAGCCCCTGGGGGAGGAGCGAGGTCTCGGTGAGGCCGGGGATCACGTTCACTTCGAGGAACCACGGAGCCCCGTCGGGGTCGACGATGATGTCGACACGGGACATCTGCCCGATGCCGAGGGCCCGGTGGATTCGGACCGCGGCGTCCGACACCCCGGCGGCCGCCTCGTCCGGGATGCGGGCCGGGGTGTAGAAGCGCGTCAGACCGGCGTTGTACCGGGCCTCGTAGCCGTAGACGCCGGAGGTGGGGACGATCTCGGTCGCGGGCAGAGCCTCGGGGCCGTCGCCCGTGTCCAGGACGCCGATGGCGATCTCGGTGCCCTCCACGAGCTGCTCGATCACCGCGACGTCGCCGTACGTGTAGGCATCGACCATGGCCCGGGGGAGCGCCTCGGCCTCTCGGACGATGGTGACGCCCTGGGCGGAACCGCCGCGGGCGGGCTTGACGGCGTAGGGCGCCGCCATGGATTCCGAGACCAGCCGCAGCACGGCGGCCGCGCCCAGCTCACGGAACGTGTCCTTCGGCAGGGTGATGGAACGCGGCGTGCGGATCCCGGCGGCTTCCGCCAGGGCCTTCGCGGTGGGCTTGTCCCAGGCGAGGCGGGCCGCCTGCGCGGAGGATCCGACGTAGGGGACGCCCGCGAGCTCCAGGAGGCCGAGGAGGGCCCCGTCCTCGCCGCTCGCTCCGTGCAGGACGGGCCAGACGACCGTGGGCGGGGTCTCGCGCAGGAACTCGAGCAGCGTCGCGTCGGGGTCGCGGAGTGTCGCGTGCACGCCGGCGCCGCGCAGGGCGTCGGCGACGCGGCGCCCGCTGCGGAGGGACACGTCGCGCTCGTGGGAGATGCCGCCGGCCAGGACGACGACGGAGAAGGGCTCGTGTGCGGTCATGGTTCTCGATCCAGTCGTGTTCGGATGCCGAGGGCGTGCGGAGGGTCGGTCAGTCGAGGTCCGGCGGCGGCGCGGACACGGAGGTCGTGGGACGGGAGGACAGCGCGCCCGTGCCGGAGAAGGTCGTGAGCAGGTCGAGCTCGTCGTCGATCACGCCGGCCATGCGACGGACGCCCTCGCGGATCCGCTCGGGCGTCGGGTAGCAGAACGACAGGCGGATGGCATCCCGTCCGCGGCCGTCGGCGTAGAACGCGGTGCCGGGCGTGTAGGCCACGAGAGCGGTGACGGCGCGCGGCAGCATCTGCTTCGAGTCGAGCTGCTCGGGGAGCTTCAGCCAGACGTAGAAGCCGCCGTTCGGCACCGTCCAGCTGAGGCCCGGCAGATGCTCCTGCAGGGCGGAGAGCGTCGCGTCGCGCCGCTCCCGGTAGACCCCGCGGAAGGTGTCGATCTGCCCCTTCCAGTCCGAGGCGTGCAGGTACTCGGAGATGATGAGCTGGCTGAACGAGCTGGGGGAGAGGACCGCCGACTCCTGCGCCAGGATGAGCTTCTCGCGGATGGCGTGCGGGGCGAGCGCCCAGCCCACCCGGAAGCCGGGCGCGAGCGTCTTCGAGAACGAGCCGAGGTAGATGACGCCCTCGTCGTCGAGGCTCCGCATCGCATCCGGCGCGGGGCGGTCGAACCAGAGGAGGCCGTAGGGGTTGTCTTCGAGCACGAGGATGTCGTTCGACTTGCAGATCTCGAGGATCTCGGGACGACGGGCCGCGGACATCGTGACGCCGGCGGGGTTGTGGAAGTTCGGGACCGTGTAGAGGAACTTGATGGTGCGGCCCTCGCCGCGGATCCGGGCGATGGCCTCGCGCAGCGCCTCGGGGACGAGGCCGTCGTCGTCCATGACGACGTGCTCCACGACCGCCTGGTAGCTGCGGAACACGCCGATGGCGCCGACGTAGCTGGGCGCCTCCGCGAGGATCACGTCCCCCGGGTCGATGAACAGCTTCGTGACGAGGTCGAGCGCCTGCTGCGACCCCGTGGTGGTGACGATGTCGTCGACGCTGCCGCGGATGCCCTCGAGCGCCATGATCTCGAGGATGTCCTCGCGGAGCTCCGGGGTGCCCTGGCCGCCGCCGTACTGGAGGGCGACCGGGCCGCGCTCGCGCATGACCTTCTCCATCGCCGTGACGATGAGCTCCTGGGGGAGGGCGGAGACGAACGGCATGCCGCCGGCGAGCGAGACGACCTCGGGTCGGGAGGCCACGGCGAAGAGGGCGCGGACCTCGGAGGCGCTGAGGCCCGAGGTCCTCTCCGCGTAGTGGGGGAACCAGGGGTCGAGGTTGGTGCCCGCGGGATCGCGGGGGCTGCCTGCAGATGTCACGTCACGTCTCTCACTGTCCGATTGCCGATCAGCCTAACGGGCGGTCGGGGAGCGGAGCCCCGGGTGGCCGGGCACGGTCCACGACCGCCGCACGACGGAGGGCCCGGCACCTGTCCGGTGCCGGGCCCTCCGCGCGGGCGACGCGATCACGGGGATCGCGTCGGGGATCACTTCAGGAAGTCGGCGAACTCCTGCTCGAGGGCCGGCTTCGGCTTGGCGCCGATGACCGTCTTGACGACCTCGCCGGCCTGGAAGACCTTCATGGCGGGGATCGACGTGATCTTGTACTTCATGGCGACCTCGGGGTTGTCGTCGACGTCGATCTTGACGAGCTCGATGCCGGGGTTCTCGGCGGCGATCTGGTCGAGGATCGGGGAGACGGCCTTGCACGGGCCGCACCAGGGGGCCCAGAAGTCGACGATGACGGTCTTCTCGGCATCGAGGACGTCGGCCTGGAAGCTGGCGTCGGTGACGTCGCGTGCGTGGGACATGGTGCTCCTTCGTGGTGTTCGTGCGGATCCGGGTGTCTCCCGGACCTCGAGACGGGTGAGGCCGAGCGGCCTCGCGGACTACTGGTGCTCGGCGCCGACGAGCTCGCCGTCGGGATCCACCGCGCTGCCGGCCGCAGGGGCGCCGTGGCCGGCGGGACCGTCCGGGCCGTCGGACGCGGCGTCGAGCAGCGTGTCGGGGAGGGACGCGAGGAAGTGCTCCGCGTCGAGCGCGGCGATGGTGCCGGAGGCGGCGGCCGTGATGGCCTGGCGGTAGGTGGGGTCGATGACGTCGCCGGCGGCGAAGACGCCCGGCAGGTTCGTGCGGGAGGAGCGGCCGTCGACGGCGATCGTGCCCTCGGTGGTGAGCTCGAGCTGCTGGTGGAAGAGGTGCGTGCGGGGGTCGTTGCCGATGGCGATGAACAGGCCGTCGAGGGCGAGCGGGCGCTGCTCGCCGGTGACCGTGTCCTCGAGGACCACGCCGTCGACCTTCTCGTCGCCCGTGATGTCGACGACCTGCGCGTTCCAGACGAACTCGATCTTCGGGTTCTCGAACGCGCGCTCCTGCATGATCTTCGAGGCGCGGAGCGAGTCCTTGCGGTGGATGACGTAGACCTTCTCCGCGAAGCGCGTGAGGAAGGTGGCCTCCTCCATGGCGCTGTCGCCACCGCCGACGACCGCGATGGTCTTCTGGCGGAAGAAGAAGCCGTCGCAGGTGGCGCACCAGGAGACGCCGTGGCCGCTCAGGCGGTCCTCGGCGGGGAGTCCGAGCTTGCGGTACGCGGATCCCGTGGCGGCGATGACCGCGAGGCCCTCGTGCACGTCGCCGTTGCCGAGCGTCACGCGCTTGACGTCGCCCTGCAGCTCGACGGAGGTGACGTCGTCGAGGACGACCTCGGTGCCGAAGCGCTCGGCCTGCGCCTGCATCGCCATCATGAGGTCGGGGCCCTGGATGCCCTCGGGGAAGCCCGGGTAGTTCTCGACCTCGGTGGTGTTCATGAGCTCACCGCCAGCCTCGACCGAGCTCGCGATGAGGAGGGGCGTGAGGTTGGCGCGCGCGGCGTAGATGGCGGCGGTGTACCCGGCCGGACCCGAACCGATGATGATGATCTGACGCACGACGGCTTCTCCCTCACTGCTCGGCGGGGCACCGTCCCGGCGCCCGCTCACCTCTGCAACAGACCCACGGTAGCGGCTATTCCTCCGCCGAACCCGGGCGGACAGGCGGCCCGGGCGGCACCGGCCACGCGGGCGGCGGACGGGGTCGACGCCGGGATCAGCGGCGGCGGATGCGGCGCATCACGGGCCCGGCGAGCTGCTGCAGCTCGGACGAGCGCATGGCGGCCAGCGCGCCGAGGTACACGGCCGTCATGACGCCCGCCAGCGGGATCCCCACGAGGAGAGCCTGGCCCTTCGATGCGACGCCCACGCCCTCGAAGGCGCCGCCGGAGACGAGGGCGAGGAGCCCCAGGCCGACGAGCGCGGTCGGCACCGCGGCGACGACGAAGCGCACGGAGCTGCGGAGGATCCGATGCCCGTCGATGCGCCCGATGCGACGGCGCAGGAGCACGGCCGCGAGCACCGCCTGCCCGGAGACGGTGACGGTCTGCAGCACGGCGAGGCCGACGCCGATCAGCTCCACCGGCTGCTGCGCGATGACGAGCGCGCCGGCGATGAACACGACCACCTGCGCGCTCTGGATCACGAACGGCGTGCGCGTGTCCGACAGGGCGTAGAAGGCGCGCTGGAGCACGAAGAGCGTGCTGAACGCCGGCAGCCCGAGGATGAACGCGATGAGCACCATCCCGTAGCCGCGGACCTCGCCGATGTCGCCGGACACCATGACCCGCGCGACGGGCCCCGCGAGGACGGCGATGAGGGCCGTGGAGAGGACCGTCATCAGCGCGACCGTTCGGATGGCGGAGGAGAGGTCGAGCCGCATGCTGTCGTGGTCGCCCTCGCCCGCGTGCGTGCTCATGCGCGTGAAGTACGCGGTGGCGATCGAGACCGCGAAGATCGAGTGCGGGAGCATGAAGAACAGCCACGCGTTCAGGAGGATCGTGCTCGAGGGGCTGTCCGAGGTGGCCGCGATGTTGGCGACGTTCGACTGGGCGATGCCGGCGAGCTGCGTGACGAGGAGCATGCCGAAGGTCCAGCCGGCGAGGCGGCCGGCGGTGCCGAGGCCGACGCCGCGCCAGGCGAAGTCGAAGCGGAAGCGGAGGCCCACGCGACGCCAGAAGACGAAGAGGATGAGCGCCTGGGCGACGACGCCGAGGGTCGCGGATCCCGCCAGCACGAGGATCTTGTCGAGGCTCCAGTCGTCGACCGGGCGGCTGCCGGATCCGAACATCGCCTGGAAGAGGAGCAGGCCGGCGATGGCGACCACGTTGTTGAGGACGGGCGCCCAGGTGAACGGCCCGAAGGACCCGCGGGCGTTGAGGACCTCGCCGAGCACCGCGTAGAGCCCGTAGAAGAAGATCTGCGGCAGGCACCAGTACGCGAACGCGACCACGAGCGCGAAGACGTCGGGTGGCAGGGTGGCCGCGTAGATCCTCGAGACGACGGGCGCGCCCACGGTGGCGACGACCGTGACGCTGCCGAGGACGACGATCGCGATCGTCACGAGCTTGTTGATGTAGCCGGCGCCGCCGTCCGCGTGCTTGGCGGCGCGCACCACCTGCGGCACGAGCACGGCGTTGAGGACGCCGCCCGCGATGATCACGTAGATGTTGTTCGGCAGCTGGTTCGCGTTCGAGAAGGCGTTGGAGCTGCCGAGGGTCGCGCCGATGGTCTGCAGCAGCACGATGGCCTTGACGAAGCCGAGGATGCGGGACACGAACGTGCCCGACGCCAGCAGGGCGGACGCTCGGCCGATGCCGCCGCCGCGGGGGGTCGTGGCGGTCACGCGGTGCCCGCCATCGGGGTCGTCGCGGTCCGGTCAGTCATCGGTCTCCTCGGGCAGGCCGGCGAGCTGCCGGGCGCGGGCGCGGCGGCGCTTGCGGATGCTGCGGAACAGGCCGAAGCCGAACAGGAGCGCCACGGCGGCGACGAACAGGGTCGTGACCACGGCCTCGAACCCAGCGCGGATGAACAGCTCCACGGGCGCGCTCTCGCCCACCTGGACGCTGCCGTCCTCGGTGGTGAGGCGCGCGGTGACCACGAGGTCGCCGTTCGAGATGGACGTGATGGGCGGCCGGGCGGACGCGCTGCCGTGCGCGGGGACCGTGACGACCGCGGAGTCGTCCACGCGGATCCGGCCGCTGCCCGCGGTGATGGACAGCCGCACGGTGACGGGCTGGTCGAGCGCGTTGCTGACGTTGATGAGGAGGCTCGTCGTGTCGCTGATGACGGTGTTCTGCCGGGTCGTGATGGCGACGGAGGAGAGGATCCCGTCGGCCTGCGCGACGTAACCGTCCTGGGCGGTGACGGCTCCTTCCGCATCATCGCGCCACCGCGTGGACAGCGTCGCGAGCAGGAGCAGGCGCTGCTGGCCGGTGATCAGCTCCGGCCTCTCGACGGCCTTGGTGAACGCGTCGACCTGCGCCTCCAGCGACAGGGAGTCGGCGACGCGGCGGACGCGGTCGGCGTCCTCCGGGTGGTCGACCACCTGCACGTCGACCGCGGGGCTCCCGAGGGCGGTGGAGAGGGGCGTCGTGTCGGCGTACGGCAGCGCGCCGATGGCGTCGAGCAGCTGCCCGAGCCGGCCGTTGGAGGCGGCCCAGCCGCGCGAGAGGGCGGCGACGACGACGTGGCCGTCCGCCTCCCGCGCGTCGGCGGCGAGGGTCGCGGAGAGCCGGGCGAGCGCGATGCGGAAGCCCTCGTCGGTCTCGGCGGAGAGCGCCTGGTCGACGAGGGCGGACACGTCGGCGTCCGTGACGAGCGCGGTCGCGTCGCCCACGGTGCCGACGGCGCCCACGCGAGACGTGCCGGCGGAGCGGACGTCGTCGCTCGAGAGGATCGTGGTCGTCGTGCCGCTCGCCGCGAACACGCCGAGGTCGGATGCCACGGCGGTGCCCGCGAGCGGCCAGGCGAAGCCCGACATCGTGTACTCCCAGTCGGTCAGGTCGGCCAGGCTCGGCACGGGGGATGCGGCGGGGGAGGTCGGGTCGGGGGCCGGGCTCTCCTCGGGCGGGGTCGTGGCGAGGCCCGCGCTCGCGGATCCGAGACCCGCGGCGGCGCCGGCGGCGGGCGTCCCGGAGGGCTCCGGGGACTCCGTGGGCGTGCGCGTGGGGGTGGGAGACGGGCTCGACCCCGGCGCGGCGAAGCGGCTCGGTTGGATCGCGTAGGTGGCGTCGGTGGGCGTGAGGAGCGTCGCGGCGCCGGCCTGCGCCTGCACGGCGACGTCGGCGTCGGCCCAGGCGAGCGCGAAGGTCTCGTTCGGGATCTCGCGGAGGCGCTCCAGCCACGCGACGGCGGATGCGGGCGCGTCGGTGCCGAGGATCCGGATGGAGGCGATGATCCGCGGGTCGATGCCGACCGCGACCGGCCGTCCCGCCACCGCCTCCAGCTGGCGCGTGAGGGTGCCGGTGGGCCCGGTGTACGTGGCGAGCGTCTCGGCGTCGATGAGGTCGGTGGCGCTCGCCGGCACCGTGAGCGGCGCGACCGCGGCGACCGGCGTGGCCGCGGGATCCATGCCGGGGCTCCAGACGAGGGCGCCGCGGCCGGTGCCGACGGTGGATCCGCCCGCGTCGAGGACGGCCGTCAGGCCCCGGGGCCCGAAGCCGCCGCGGTTGCCCTGGAGACCGACGGTGGCCGCCGGGACGGTGACCGGCACGTCGACGGTCCCGCGCGCCGCGACCTCCGGCGAGTCGACCCGGCCGATGCGCGGCCCCGTGCGCGCGTTCGCCTCGGTGCCCGACACGTCGAGCCAGCCGTCGATCTCCGTGCGCGTGTCGAGGACGGTGCGGTTCAGGTCGAGGTCGATCTCCCCGGCCGGCACCGCGGCGTCCGTCGCGTTCACGACGGTGACGGTCACCTGGAGGTCGTCGCCCGGACGCAGGATCCCCTGCGCGGCGGGGGTGACGGAGAGGCTCACGCCCTCGGTCGCCGCGTGCGCCGGGGTCGCCGGACCGACGACCGTCCCCGCGGCGAGCGTCCCGGCGGCGACCGTGACGCACACGAGGGTGGAGATCGTGCGTCGGGCGGATCGCCGGATCAGCCGGAGGGCTCTGTCGGTGCGGGTGGGGCCGGCGTCGTGTCGAGGCGCGGCGTGCATCTGGCGATTCTAAATGGCTGGCCCCGCGCGGCTCGTGAGCGCTCGCCGTGGGCTCGTCGAGCCGTCGCGCCGCCGCCGTAGACTGTCCGACCATGCACAGCGTCGCACAGGCCCTCGAGCGTCTCCGCGAGCTGGCCGCATCACCCCCCGTCGCCGTGCTCGCGCGCGCCTTCCACGAGGCCGGCCACGAGCTCGCCCTCGTCGGCGGACCGGTGCGCGACGCCTTCCTCGGCCGCGACGCCACCGACCTCGACCTCACGACCGACGCGCGCCCCGACCGCATCCTCGAGATCGTGAAGCCCGTCGCGGACGCCCACTGGGACATCGGCCGCGCGTTCGGCACGATCGGCGCCCGCGTGAAGGGCGAGCAGGTCGAGATCACGACCTACCGCACCGATCAGTACGACGGGCTCTCCCGGAAGCCCGAGGTCGAGTTCGGCTCGTCGCTCGAGGAGGACCTGGTGCGCCGGGACTTCACGGTGAACGCGCTCGCCGTGCGCCTGCCGCAGGTGGTGCTGGTGGATCCGTCCGGCGGCATCGACGACCTCCTCGCGCAGGTGCTCCGCACGCCCGTGTCCCCCGAGGTCTCCTTCGGCGACGACCCGCTCCGCATGATGCGCGCCGTCCGCTTCGCCTCCCAGCTCGGCTTCCGCCTCGACGACGCCGCGCTCGCCGCCATCCGCGACATGGCGCCGCGGATCCTCGACATCTCCGTCGAGCGCGTGAGCGACGAGCTCTCCAAGCTGCTGCGCACCCCGGAGCCCCGCGCCGGCCTGGACCTGCTCGTGGAGGGCGGCCTCGCGGATCACGTGCTGCCGGAGCTCCCCGCGATGAAGCTCGAGGCCGACGAGCACCACCGGCACAAGGACGTCTACCAGCACTCGCTCCAGGTGCTCGACCAGGCGATCGACCACGAGCGCAGCCGTCACCCCGGCGAGGCGCCGGATCTCGTGCTCCGCCTGGCGGCGCTCCTCCACGACATCGGCAAGCCGTCGACCCGGCGCCTGGAGCCGGGCGGGGTCGTCACCTTCCACCACCACGACGTCGTCGGCGCGAAGATGGCGAAGCGCCGCCTGCGCGCGCTCCGCTTCGACAACGACACCATCGCGTCGGTCTCCCGCCTCGTGGAGCTGCACCTCCGCTTCTTCGGCTACACGGAGGGCGGCTGGACCGACTCCGCCGTCCGCCGGTACGTGCGCGACGCCGGTCCCGAGCTCGAGCGCCTGCACATCCTCACGCGCGCCGACGTCACGACGCAGAACCGTCGCAAGGCCGACCGGCTGGGCTTCGCCTACGACGACCTCGAGACCCGCATCGCCGAGCTCGCCGAGCAGGAGGAGATGGCGGCCGTGCGCCCCGACCTCGACGGCGAGGCGATCATGCGGATCCTCGACGTGCCGCCCGGCCCCATCGTCGGCCGCGCGTACCGCTTCCTGCTGGAGCTGCGCCTCGACGAGGGTCCGCTCGACGAGGACGAGGCGACCCGCCGGCTCGTCGCCTGGTGGGCGGCCGAGCAGGGCTGATCCGCCGCTGCCGCGTGCCCGCGCGGATCCGGCTGGTGCGCCTCCTCCACATCCGGTAGTCTTGCGAGGTTGTCCGCCCGGCGGCGGGATTCCCCTCTTCCGCGCGGACAGATGCACATACCCTCCTGTCGCAGATCGTCTGCGACCGTTCAAGTCCGAAGGAGGTGGGTTAGTGACGCATCAGTACGAACTCATGGTGATCCTCGATCCCGAGATCGATGAGCGCACCGTCGCTCCCAGTCTCGACAAGTTCCTCAACGTCATCCGCACCAGCGGTGGCACCGTCGACAACGTCGACGTCTGGGGCCGTCGTCGACTGGCGTACGAGATCAACAAGAAGAACGAGGGCATCTACGCCGTCGTCCAGCTCACCGCCACGAGCGAGGCCACGCAGGAGCTCGACCGCCAGCTGGGTCTGTCCGAGGCCGTCATGCGCACCAAGGTGCTGCGTGCCGAGGAGGCCATGGCCATGGTCGCCACCGCCGCGAAGCTCGCCGACGAGAAGGCCGCCCGCAAGGCCGCCGCCACGTCGAAGGCCGCGGAGGTCGCCCCCCAGGCTGCCGCCACGGACGCCGCTCCCGCGACGCCCGGCAAGCCGGCGGCGCAGGCCGCTTCCAGCGAGAAGACCGGGGAGTAGTCGATGGCCGGCGAAACCATCATCACGGTCGTGGGCAACCTCACCAGTGATCCGGAGCTGCGGTACACGCAGAACGGGCTGGCGGTAGCCAACTTCACCATCGCCTCCACGCCGAGGTCCTTCGACCGCGCGAGCAACGACTGGAAGGACGGCGACGCCCTCTTCCTCCGTGCGAGCGTGTGGCGCGAGTTCGCCGAGCACGTGGCGTCCTCGCTCACCAAGGGCTCGCGTGTCGTCGCGACCGGCCGCCTCAAGCAGCGGTCGTACGAGACGAAGGAGGGCGAGAAGCGCACCTCCATCGAGCTCGAGGTCGACGAGATCGGCCCCTCGCTCCGGTACGCCACGGCGCAGGTCACCCGCGCATCGGGCGGCGGCAACGGCGGCGGGGGCAACTCCGGCGGCGGTGGCCGCGGCCAGTTCGGCGGCGGGCAGCCCCAGCAGCAGGTGGCCGAGGAGCCGTGGGGCACCCCCGCGAGCTCCGGCGGAGGCAACTCCGGCGGCGACGGCGGCTGGTCCAACCCCGGCAACTTCAACGACGAGACGCCCTTCTAGGGCTCGTCGCACTACGTACGAAAGACAGGAAGAATCATGGCTGGAAAGAGCAGCGGCGACCGCCGCAAGCCTCTCCGCGGAGCCAAGGGCGGCAAGAACGCCGCCCCGGCGAAGTCCATCCGCGTCGGCGTCATCGACTACAAGGATGTCGCCACCCTCCGCAAGTTCATCTCCGAGCGGGGAAAGATCCGCGCTCGTCGCATCACCGGAGTCTCGGTGCAGGAGCAGCGCCTCATCGCGCGCGCAGTCAAGAACGCGCGTGAGATGGCACTTCTCCCCTACGCCGGCTCCGGCCGTTAAGGGGTAATGGAATGTCGAAAGTGATCCTCACGACCGAGGTCTCCGGCCTCGGTTCCCCCGGCGACGTCGTCGAGGTCAAGAACGGGTTCTCCCGCAACTACCTCGTCCCGCAGGGCTTCGCGGTCATCTGGAGCCGCGGCGGCGAGAAGCAGATCGAGCAGATCAAGGCCGCGCGTGCCGCACGCGAGCACGCGACCATCGAGGAGGCGCAGGACCTCAAGAGCCGCCTCGAGGCCAAGATCGTCAAGCTGACCGTCACGGCCGGCCAGGGCGGGCGCCTCTTCGGCTCCGTCAAGACGTCCGACATCGCCAAGGCGGTCGAGGAGTCCGGCATCGGCCAGGTCGACAAGCGCAAGATCGAGATCCCCAACGCCATCAAGGTGACGGGGAACCACGAGGCCACGATCCGGCTCCGTGACGACATCGTCGCCACGATCAGCCTGCAGGTCGTCGCCGCGAAGTAACGCAGCACGAGATCGATGGCGGTGGGCTCCTGGCCCACCGCCATCGGTGGTTAACCAGCCGGTCAGGGGCACCTCGATCCCCAGCCCCATCCACAGGCACGGCCGTAGCAGAAGAACTCTCAAGCCCTGGTGCAGACTACTTTTCCCACATCGGGTGTGGAACTCCGCAACCCTGGTCAGAAGTGGATTCCTCGCCGAAATAGGTGCGTAGTGCACAGGCTTGTCCCCAGGTAGTCCACACGATGCGCGGCGTTTCGCCCACTTTGTCCACACCTCCGTCCACAGGGGCATTTGGTGCCGCGGGGGGTCGATCCATATCGTGGGGCAGCGCCCGGCGAACGGGCCGCGACGGGCCCTCCGGTGGCCTGGCCGACGCCCTCCGAGCGGTGTCGGTGGTCCGAGCTAGAACGGTCGTGCGGGTGCATCCGCCCAGCCGACCGAGGGGAGTCGCACGTGTCCATCGCCCATCTGGGTCTCGCCGGCGAACGGGACGAGCGCGACAAGCGCGCCGGTCACGAGCGCACGCCGCCGCACGACCTCCTCGCCGAGCAGAGCGCCATCGGCGGCATGCTCCTCAGCAAGGACGCCGTCGCCGACGCGGTCGAGCAGGTGCGGGCGATCGACTTCTACATCCCCAAGCACGAGATCATCTTCGACGCCATCCTGTCGCTGTACTCGCACGGCGAGCCGACCGACGTCATCGCCGTCACCGACGAGCTCACGAAGCTCGGCGAGCTCAGCCGCGCCGGCGGGGCGGACTACCTCCACACGCTCACGAGCGTCGTGCCCACGGCCGCCAACGCAGGCTTCTACGCCTCCATCGTCGCCGAAAAGGCGGTGCTGCGGCGACTGGTCGAGGCCGGCACCCGCATCGTGCAGATGGGCTATGCCAGCGAGGGCGAGGTCGTCGACCTCGTGAACAACGCGCAGGCGGAGATCTACGGCGTCACGGGCGGCGTCGAGGCGGAGGACTACGTGCCGCTCACGGACGCGGTCACCGTCGCCATCGACGAGATCGAGGCGGCCAAGGGCAAGGACGGGCAGATGACCGGCGTGCCCACGGGCTTCGCCGACCTCGACGCGCTCACCAACGGCCTGCACCCCGGTCAGCTCATCATCGTCGCCGCACGCCCCGCGCTCGGGAAGTCGACCCTGGCGCTCGACTTCGCGCGCGCGGCGAGCATCAAGTTCGACATGCCCTCCATCTTCTTCAGCCTCGAGATGGGGCGCAGCGAGATCGCCATGCGCCTCCTCTCCGCGGAGGCGTCCGTGCCGCTGCAGAGCATGCGCAAGGGCACCGTGGATGCGCGCGACTGGACCACGATCGCGCAGACCCGTGGCCGCATCAACGACGCCCCGCTCTACATCGACGACAGCCCCAACATGACGCTCGTCGAGATCCGGGCCAAGTGCCGGCGGCTGAAGCAGAAGGTCGGGCTGAAGCTCGTCGTCATCGACTACCTGCAGCTCATGACGAGCGGCAAGAAGGTCGAGTCGCGCCAGCAGGAGGTGTCGGAGTTCTCGCGTGCGCTCAAGCTCATGGCGAAGGAGCTGCAGGTGCCGGTCATCGCGCTGTCGCAGCTCAACCGAGGCCCCGAGCAGCGCGCCGACAAGATGCCGGCCATCTCCGACCTCCGCGAGTCGGGCTCGCTCGAGCAGGACGCCGACATGGTCATCCTGCTGCACCGCGAGAGCGCCTACGAGAAGGACAACCCGCGCGCGGGCGAGGCCGACTTCATCGTCGCCAAGCACCGCAACGGGCCGACAGGCACCATCACGGTCGGCTTCCACGGGCACTTCTCGCGCTTCGCGGACATGCCCGCGGGCGGGTAGCCGAGCGCGAAGTCGTCTGGCGTGCGGCGCACCACATGTGCGGCGTGCGGCCGTGAGCGCGGAGCCGTCGGTGCGGTGGCCGGATCCGCGTCAGGGCGCGAAGTAGAGGTGGGCGTGCGCCGCGCAGCCCGGGTTGAACGGCGCCCCGCAGCTCGGACAGGCGACGGCCGCGAGGTAATCCGGCACGGACATCGTGGTGCGGCACACGCCGCAGAGAGCGGCCGGCAGGTGGTGGTCGGCGCGGGGGATCACCTCGAGCGGGTGGTCGGCGACGGCCGCGTGGCACAGGTGGCACGGGTACCAGGCGTCGCAGCAGGGGGCGCGGAGGGCGACCACGTCGAGCGCTGAGCCGTAGTGGACGCAGCGGGTCTCGGCATCGATCGCGGGGCCGAGCACGACGATGTCCGGGGCGTGCGCGCCGCCTTCCGGTGCGGCGACACCTGAGGCGGTGGCCGAGGCGCCGGCGTGCGCGCGCACGCCGTCGCGCCCGGTCATCGGGGTCATGCCCAGGTGCTCCGGTTCCACATGAGCTGCGTGGCGCCCGGCCAGCCGGGTCACGCCCACGGGTGCCGGATCAGCGTGCGCGACGTCGTGACCGGTCAAGGCGGTCATGTCCGTACGCCGGCGATCGGCGTGCATGTCGCCGTGACCAGCTGAGGGGGTCACACCCTGCTCCACGGGATCACGCGATGATCGTCACGCGTCCGGCAGGGCCGTCGCGGCGTCGACGAGGGTGAGCTCGGGGCTGTCGCGCTCGATGGCCTTGAGGCGCCACGGCGTCGTGATCAGGGCGATGTGCGTGCCGTCGGAGCGCACGAGCACCTCGACGCCGATGGTCTTCGCGAGGGCCGGCGCGGAGGCCGCGTCGGTGATCCGGGCCACCTGGTACTCCAGCGGCTCCATGCGCAGCGGCGCGCGGAACTCGTTCGTCATGCGCTCGACGACGACCTCGAACTGCATGGGGCCGACCGCGCCGAGGACGGGAGCCTGGTCGCCGCGGAGGTCGGAGCGCATCACCTGGATGACGCCCTCGTGGTCGAGCTGCTCGATGCCCTTGCGGAACTGCTTGTGCGTGCTCGTGTCCTTGGAGCGGACCACGCGGAAGAGCTCAGGGGCGAACTGCGGCAGGCGCGGGAAGGTGACGGGCGCGCCGTCGAAGAGGGTGTCGCCCACGCGGATGTTGGACGCGTTGACGAGGCCGACCACGTCGCCCGGGTAGGCGTCGTCGACGGTGGAGCGCTCGCGGCCGAAGAGCTGCTGCGCGTACTTGGTGACGAAGGGGCGGCCGGTCTGGGCGTGCGTGACCGTCATGCCGCGGTGGAAGACGCCCGAGCAGATCCGCATGAAGGCGAGGCGGTCGCGGTGCGCGGTGTTCATGCCCGACTGCACCTTGAAGACGAAGCCGGAGAAGTCCTCCTCGACGGGACGCGTGCGGTCCTGCTCGTCGGGCCGCGGCTGGGCGGCCGGGGCGATGGCGTCGAGCGCGTCGAGGATGTGGGTCACGCCGAAGTTGAGCACGGCGGCCGCGAAGAGCACGGGCGTCGTGCGGCGGGCGAGGAACGACTCCTCGTCGTGGTCCTGGCCCTCCTCGTGCAGGAGCTCGCTCTCCTCGAGCGCGTTCGTCCAGGCGGATCCGGCCGCGGCCAGCGCCTCGTCGGGCGACATGCGCGTCTCGGGGGCGATGCTCGCGCCGCCGGCCGTGCGCGTGAAGTGCACGCACTCGCCGGTGGAGCGGTCGACGACGCCGAAGAACGCGCCCGACTCGCCGACCGGCCAGGTGAGGGGGGTGGGGAGGAGGCCCGTGCGCTCCTTGATCTCGTCCATCAGGTCGAGGGGCTCGCGGCCTGGGCGGTCCCACTTGTTGATGACCGTGATGATCGGGATGCGGCGCTGGCGGCACACCTCGAAGAGCTTCATGGTCTGGGTCTCGAGGCCGCGGGACGCGTCGACCAGCATGATCGCGGCATCCACCGCGGAGAGCACGCGGTAGGTGTCCTCGGAGAAGTCGGCGTGGCCGGGGGTGTCGACGACGTTCATCACGGTGTCGCGGTGCGTGAACTGGATCGCCGCGGAGCTCACCGAGATGCCGCGCTCCTTCTCCATGTCCATCCAGTCGGAGACCGTGGAATTGCGGCCCTGCTTGCCGTGCACGGCGCCGGCGGATCCGATGGCGTGCGCGTGCAGCAGCAGCGCCTCGGTGAGCGTCGACTTGCCCGCGTCGGGGTGGGAGATGACGGCGAAGGTGCGACGGCGGGACGCCTCGCGCAGCACGGGGGAGGCGGAGGCCGAGGCGGGCGCGCGGGGAGGGGTGATGGTCGACACCTCCCCATGGTACGAGGCCGTGGCGAGAGGGTCGCCGCCGGGGGGGGGCTGGCGGCTGGCGGGAGCGGCCTCAGCGTGCCCGGAGGCGGTCGAGGAACTCGTCGGCCATGGCGAGGTGCTCGGCGAGCCGGCGGCGGCGCTCCTCCGCGTCGGTGATGAAGGCGGCGAGGTCGGCGCGGAGGCTGGCGGTGTCGTCCTCGGGCGCGGCGGCGTCGAGGGCGTCGGTGACCTCGAGCAGGCGCATCATCTCCTCGAGCGAGAAGCCGAGCGGCTTCATCCGGCGGATGAGGAGGAGCCGCTCGAGGTCTTCGGCGGTGTAGAGGCGGAAGCCGCCGTCGGATCGACCGGACGGGCGGAGCAGGCCGGTCTCGTCGTAGTGGCGGAGCGTGCGGTGCGACAGGCCGGTGCGCTCGGCGAGCTCGCCGATCTGCATCGTCGCGGGGCCGGCGGTGCGCGCCATGCGGGCCTCCAGACGGGATCCGCCCTCGGGGGGACGGAGGGGTGTGATGCGGCCGGGCGACCGCATCCGCCCATTCTCCCCGATCTCCCGCGCGGCGCGCCGCCCCCGTCCGGGGCTGTGCCGGGACGGGCGCGTCGGGGGACGGGCGCGTAGGGGACGGGCGTGTCGCGGGACGGCGACCTGACGGCGAGCTCGGCACGCCGCCGCCGCCGCCGCCGCGTCCGTGTCCGCGCCCGTGTCGGCGTCGGCGTCCGCGTTCGCGTTCGCCGACGGGACCGCTGCCGCTTCCGATGCCGCGTCCGCGTTCGCCGACGGGCGGGTCGGGCGGCCGCTCGTAGGATCGGCGCATGAGGATCGCGTTCGTCTCGCTGCACACGTCGCCGATCCAGACCCCCAGCACGGGCGATGCGGGCGGCCTGAACGTCTACCTCCTCGAGCTCGCGCGCAGCCTCGGCCGGCAGGGGCACGAGGTGCGGCTGATCACGCGCGCGACCGGGCCCGGATCCTCCGCGCCCGTCCCCGTCGCCCCGGGCGTCGAGCTCGTGTCGCTCGTGGCCGGACCCGCGGGTCCGCTCGCGAAGGAGGACCTGCCCGCGATCACGACGGCCTTCGCGGACGAGCTGGCCGCGCTGCCGCCAGCCGACGTCGTGCACTCCCACTACTGGCTGTCGGCCGCCGCGGCGCTGCCCGTCGCGCGCGCGTGGGGCGTCCCGCACGCGCTCACGCTGCACTCGGTGTCCGCCGGCAAGAACCGGCGCCTCGTGGACGGCGACACCCCGGAGCCCGCCGCGCGCCTCGCGGAGGAGGGGCGGCTGGTGCGCGCGTCCGACCTGGTGGTCGCGTCGGCGGAGTCGGAGAAGCGGCTGCTCGTCGAGGCGTACGACGCGGATCCGTCCGCCGTCCACGTCGTGGCGCCGGGGGTGGAGGAGTCGTTCCTGCGCGAACCGTCGGGGCGCGACCACGGCGGGCGGGCGCGGATCGTGCTGCTCGGGCGGATCCAGCCGCTCAAGGGGCAGGACGTGGCGCTGCGCGCGCTCGCGCTGCTGGATCCCGCGACGCGGCCGCTCCTCGTGCTGGCGGGCGGCGTCTCGCCCGGGCGCGACGACTACGCGGCCGGCCTCCACGCGCTCGTGCGCTCGCTCGGGCTCGACGGCGACGTGGTGTTCGCCGGCCCGCTCGACCGTGCCGCCACCGCGCGGACCCTCGCGAGCGCGCACCTGGCGCTCATGCCGTCGGCCGCCGAGACGTTCGGCCTGGTCGCGCTCGAGGCAGCGGCCTGCGGCACCCCGGTCGTCGCCGCGCGCACCGAGGGGCTCATCGACTCCGTGCGCGCGGGCGTGAGCGGCGTGTTCGTGGAGTCGCGGGATCCGGCGGACTGGGCCCGCGCGATCGGCGCCCTGCTCGCGGATCGCGCGGGCCTGGCGCGGCTGTCGGCGTCCGCGCGCGCGCATGCCGCCGGGCGGACCTGGGACGCGGCGGCCGCCGACGTCGCGGCGGAGTACCGGGCGCTGCTCGCGCGTGGGGCGGTGCGCGCGGGCTGAGGGGGGGCGACGGGTCAGGGCCCGCGGTCCGGGGCACCGTCGCCCCGGGGCGGGAGCAGCGACGCGGCGTCGCGGGCCACGTCCTCCGCCGCGCGTTCGAGCCAGCCGACGGCGTGGGCGCGGGCGGCGTCGGCGGATCCGGCCAGCTCGCTGAGCGATCGGACCGCGAGGAACCCGCCCGTCGGCGCGGCGACCGAGCCCGCGACGAGGACCGCCGCGGTCCCGTGGGCGGCCGCCAGGTCGAGCACCCGGGACGCCACCTTGCCGGTGCGGGACTGCGCGTCGAAGCGCCCCTCGCCCGTGAGCACCACGTCGGCGTCGCGGATGAGCGCGGCCAGGCCGATCGCGTCGGCCACGCCCGCGGACCCCGACGTCAGCTCCGCGCCCCATGCCAGCAGCCCGGCCGCGGTGCCGCCGGCGGCTCCGGATCCGGGGGTCGAGGGATCCACGCCGAGGAGCCCGGCGAGGTGGGCGAGCCCGGCGTCGAGCAGGCGGACGTCCTCCGGCGTCGCGCCCTTCTGCGGCGCGTAGACGGCGGCGGCGCCCGTCGGGCCCGTGAGCGGCGCGCGCACGTCGCCGAGGATCCGCGCACCGCCCGCCGGGAGCTGCCGGAGGCCCGAGAGGTCGGCGGTCGCGATCCCCGCGAGGGCCCCGCCGCCGTCGTCCGCGGGGGAGCCGTCGGCCCGGAGGATCCGCGCGCCCAGCTCCCGGAGCGCGCCGACACCGCCGTCGGTGGACGAGCTGCCGCCGAGCGCGAGCAGCAGGCGCGGGACGCCCGCGTCGAGGGCGGCGCGGACGGCCTGGCCGAAGCCGCGGGTGTGCGCGGCGAGCGGGCGGAGCGGATCCAGCAGGGTGATCCCGCTCGTCGACGCGACCTCCACGACGCCCGTCCCGTCGGGCAGCCGCAGCCAGTGCGCGTCGACGGGACGGTCGTCGGGACCGGTCACGCGGACCGGCACGCGGCGGGCGCCGGGCACCGCGGCGGCGAGCACGTCGAGGGTGCCCTGGCCGCCGTCGGCCATGGGGGCGAGGGTCACGTCGTCGCCGGGGCGCGCGCGGAGCCAGCCGCGACGGAGCGCCTCGGCGGCCTCGACGGCGGTGGCGGATCCGGTGAGCGAGTCGGGCGCCATGACGACGCGCAGCGGGCGGGGAGCGGCGGTGCTCATGGGGACAGTCTGCCGGGCGCGACGCCCCGGATCAGCTCGGCGCGACGCCCGCCCGGTGCGCGAGCAGCGCGGCGCCCACGAGGCCCGCGTCGTTGCCGCGGCTCGCGGCGATGATCTCCGTGTCGAGGTGCAGGGACCCCGCGAAGCGCGCGAACTCGTGCGCGGCCGCGCCGCCCACGACGATGAGGTCGGGCGACATGATCGACTCGAGGTGCCGGTAGTACCGCTCCAGCCGCGCGGCCCACGCCTCGAAGGTCAGCCCCTCGCGCCGCACCGCGGAGAACGCGGCCTGCATCTCGTAGTCGCCGCCGTCGATGTGCACGTGGCCGAGCTCGCTGTTCGGGATCAGCTTCCCGTCGTGCAGCAGCGCCGTGCCGATCCCGGTGCCGAGCGTCGTGAGGATCACGAGGCCGCCGCGCCCCTGCAGCACGCCGTACTCGAGCTCGGCGACGCCGGCCGCGTCGGCGTCGTTGACGGTGAGCACGTCGATGCCGCTGCGCTCGCGGATCGCCGTGCGCGCGTCCATGCCGAGCCAGCGGTCGGAGATGTGGGCGGAGGAGCGGACGATGCCGTCCCGCACGATCCCGGGCACGCCGACGCCCACGGGCAGGTCCTCGTCGGGCGTGAGCTCGAGCACGATCTCGGCGATCACGTCCGCGATGTCCTCGGGCTCGCCGCCGACGGGCTTGCCGACCGTCATGCGCTCGGTGAGGCGGATCCCCGTCGTCACGTCGACGATGCCGGCCTTGAGCGTGGTCCCGCCGATGTCGATGCCGAGGGCCAGCCGGTCGCGGTGGGCGAGCGCGGCGGCCGCGCCCTCCGGTGCGGCGACCAGGGCGCGGTCGACGGGGATGAAGCCGGCGGAGGCGCGGCCCCCGTCGGCGGCGGGCCGCGGCGCGGTCTCGGGCTGGGGCACGGAGGGGCCTCTCGGTTGCGGGTGCGTGGTGCGGTGTGCGGATCGCGGACGACCCACGGGCCGCCGCGGCTCAGAACGCGCGGTTCGCGTAGACGATCCCGCTGGCCACGCCCACGGCGCACACGACCGCGAGCCCCACGATCGCGCCGACCGCCACGGCGGCCAGACGGGGGAGGGGACTCGTCACCCACCGAGCCTAGGCCAGCCTGGCGGGCGCGTCGCCGCGGGCCCTCGGCCGAGCATCCGCCCAGGAACCCACCGGGTAGGCTGACCCCGATGGAGAGAGAGGCTGCCGTGTCCGAGGACGAGCTGACGTTCCGGGCGGCGTACTGGCCCGTGCTGCTCCTCCGAGCACTCCCCGCCCTCGCGCTCGCCGCGTTCATCACCTTCTCCAGCGACCACTCGCCGGCCCTCGGTCTCGTGGCCTTCGGCGTCTTCGCGATCCTCTCCGGCCTGATCTCCGCGGGCCTCGGCGCGCGCGCCCTCCGCGGTCCCGCCGCGCGCCTCCGCACCAGCGCCATCGCCCAGGGCGCGCTCACGGTCGTGGCCGGCGTCGCCGCGCTGCTCGCCCGCGACGGCGGGGTGCTCGTCCTCCTCTACGTCGTCAGCGTGTGGGCCGTCGTCACCGGCTTCCTCGAGCTCGTCGCCGGCCTGCGGTCCCGGGGCCGCGTGCCGGGCGCCACCGACGCGATCACCACCGGCGCCCTCACCGTCGTCCTCGCCGTGGCCTTCCTCCTCGTCCCGCCGGACCTCGTCGTCCAGTACGGCGGCGTCGAGCAGCGCGAGGGCCAGCTCACCGCACCCGTCGTGGCCGTCGGCCTGCTGGGCGCCTACGCGGCGATCGTCGGGGTCTTCCTGGTCATCGCCGCCCTGAGCATGAAATGGGGCACCTCCACGCCCGCCGCGACCTCCGCGGCGGACGCCCCCCGGACCACCGAGAGCGCGAGCTGACCGTGACTTCCAACATCCGCAAGGACCGCATGCGCCCCGCCGAGCTGCTCGGCATCGCGGCGGCGCTGGCCGCGTTCGTCGGTCTGATCGTGGCGCTCAGCACCCGGCCCGCCGACGGCCAGGGCTGGACCGTCGTGGTCGTGTTCACGGGCGTCGCGTTCATCGGGGCCCTCGTGATGCTCGCCATGCTCGCCCTGTCGTTCAAGCCCAACCGCGACGAGTTGCAGGACATGGACGAGCAGGACCACCCGGACCGGCCGACGCGGCACTGACCCGCCCGGCCGGATCCGCGCTCGGGAGCACGGTCGCCGCGCCGCGCGCTGCTCGCCGCCCGGCTGCCGCGCCTCGGGACGCGCGTGGAGACGCGCACCGGGACCCCCGCCGCGATGAGGGTCCCGACAGCCCGCGTCAGAGGATGTGGTCGACCAGCTGCGACGCCAGCCCCGCGTAGCCGCCCGGGGTCAGCTCGAGCAGCCGCGCCTTCGCCTGGTCCCCGATGTCGAGACCGGACACGAACGCGCGCATCTCGTCGCGCCCCACGCGCTTGCCGCGCGTGAGCTCCTTGAGCACCGCGTACGGGTCGCTGATGGAGCTGCGCCCCGCGACGATCTCCGCGCGGATGACCGTCTGGATGGCCTCGCCGAGGATCTCCCAGTTGGCGTCGAGGTCGGACGCGAGCAGCGCCCGGTCGACGTCGATCTCGAGGAGCCCGCGACCGATGTTGTCGAGCGCGAGCAGCGAGTGCCCGAGCGCGACGCCGACGTTCCGCTGCGTGGTCGAGTCGGTGAGGTCGCGCTGGAGGCGCGACGTGACGAGCGTCGACGCGAGCGAGTCGAGCAGCGCATCCGACAGCTCGAGGTTGGCCTCGGCGTTCTCGAACCGGATGGGGTTGATCTTGTGCGGCATGGTGGACGACCCGGTGGCCCCGGCCTGCGGGATCTGGCGGAAGTAGCCCATGGAGATGTAGGTCCACACGTCGGTGCAGAGGTTGTGCAGCACCCGGTTCACGTGCGCGATGCGCGTGTAGAGCTCCGCCTGCCAGTCGTGCGACTCGATCTGCGTGGTGAGCGGGTTCCACACGAGGCCGAGCGACGTGACGAAGGCCCGCGACTCGGCGGGCCAGTCGACGTCCGCGTCGGCGGCGAGGTGCGCCGCGAACGTGCCGGTGGCGCCGCTGAACTTGCCCAGGACCTCGACGTCCTCCACGTCGGCCCGGAGGCGCTCGAGCCGGTGCACGAACACCGCGAGCTCCTTGCCGAGCGTGGTGGGGGTGGCGGGCTGGCCGTGCGTGCGCGACAGCATGGCGTCGTCGCGGAAGAGGAGGGCCCGCTCGCGGAGCGCCCCGATGACGGACACCAGCTTCGGCAGCCACACCTCGCGCACCGCGCGGTCGATGACGAGCGCGTAGGAGAGGTTGTTGATGTCCTCGCTGGTGCACGCGAAGTGGGTGAGCTCCGCGACGTGGCCGAGGCCGAGCTCCGCGAGGCGGTCGCGCACGAAGTACTCGACGGCCTTCACGTCGTGGCGCGTGACGGCCTCGACCCGGGCGAGCGCGTCGATCTGCTCCTGCCCGAAATCCGCGACGACCCGACGCAGCGCCGCCTTCTGCTCGTCCGCGAAGGGGGAGGAGGAGAGGAGCGACCGGTCGGTGAGGTGGATGAGCCACTCGATCTCGACGTGGATGCGCGCCCGGTTCAGGCCCGCCTCCGAGAGGTGCTCGCCGAGCTCGGTGACGACGGGGGCGTAACGGCCGTCGAGGGGGCTCAGCACCTGCGGGGGCAACGGGCTCATGCGGACGATCTCCTAGCTGGGGGGACGGATGCCGGGCTCCACCTGCGCGAGGAGGGCCCGGGAGGCACGACCTATCATCTCAAGGACCTCGTCGAACCTCGCGGCGTCCGAGTAGTAGGGGTCGGGGACGTCCCGCAGGTGCGCCTGTGGAGGATCGAACGACAGCAGCAGGTGCACCTTCGCGCGGTCCGCCTCGGTGCGCGCCCACTGGCGGAGGATCCGCTCCTGGCCGCGGTCGAAGACCACCACGAGGTCGAGGTCCGGCAGCGATCCGGGGTCGAACTGCTTGGCGCGGTGCGCGGATCCCGACAGCCCCTTCCGTTCCAGCGCGGCGAGGGTGCGGGCGTCGGCCTGCTCGCCCACGTGCCAGTCGCCCGTGCCCGCGCTGGTGACGGTGACGAGGTCGGCGTACCCGTCCCGCTGGACCAGGTCGCGGAAGACGACCTCCGCCATCGGGGAGCGGCAGATGTTGCCGGTGCAGACGAAGGCGATCCGGAAGACGGGTGGTGCCGTCGGATCCGGAGAGTCGGGGGCTCCCATGCGCTCATTCTGTCGGCTGCGCCCCCTCCCCACACCCCCCGATTCGTCGGTCGTCCCCGGATGGCCCGGCGAGATCGCGCCCTGGTGCCGCGGGACGGGAGCATGCGCCCCTCATGGAGAGAGGGGACGCGATGCGGCAGGACGGGAGCGGAGGGGGTGCGGATCCGGACGCGGGGCGGGGCCCCGATCACGGCCGGGGCACGCCGGGCCAGCTGCGGGCCGAGGCGCTCGGGCGTGCGCACGCGCTGACCGAGCTGGCGGGGGAGGTGGAGCGCACGAGCCGCGACATCGCCGCCTGCCGGGACGATCCGTCGTGGACCGGCATCGCGCACGACGCCTTCGTCCGGTCGCTCGACGCGCTCGCGGGCAGCGTCCACCTGGCGGCCGGGCTCGTGCACGACGCCCATCCCCCGTCCGGATCCGCGCCCGGCTGCACGGGCGCCGGATCATGACGGGCCTCACGGTCACGACCGGCGGCACCACGGCCGTGGCCACCGACGACCTCACCCGCATCGCCGGGCTGCTGGAGGCCGCCGCGCGGCGCCTCGGCGACCACGTCCGGGCGCTGACGCTCCCTCCGTTGGTGGTGGACGTGTCCGGCGCCCACGACGCGGCGCTCGACCTGCCCCGGCGGCTGCTGTCCTCCGCCGAGCACGACGCCGCGGTGGTCGCGGGGGATCTGCGCCGTGCCGCGGCCGCCTACGCCGACGGGGAGCGCGACGCCGACCGGTGCGTGCGGTCGGCGTCGGCCGCGGACGCCGGGGGAGCGGGGGCGGACGGCGGCGGCATCGGCGCGCTCCTCGGCGACGCCGGCCGGTCGTGGGGCGATGCGCTCCGGCTGCTGGGGGTCGGCTCCCTGCTGATCGCGCGACCGGACGGCCCGGGTCGACAGCTCCTCCCGTCCGCCCTCGGCGACGTCGTGTCGGATGTCGCGGCCGCGGGCACCCGCCTCGTGCCGCATCGGGCTCCCGGCGACGACGGCACGCGCGAGACGACCGCGGGCCTCCTGGCGCTCCTCGGCGCCGTCGGCCTCCTGCGCGACGGCGACGCGGTCGTCCGCCCACGACCGGACGCGCTCCGGCCCGTGCCGACGACCTTCGGCGAGCTCGCCGCGCGCATCCCGGACCCCGTCCCCGGGGCGGCGCAGATGCGCGTCGAGGAGTACCGCACCCCGGAGGGCGGCCGACGCTTCGTCGCCTACCTCGGCGGCATGCAGACCCTGATGCCCGGCTCCGTCCGGGACGACTTCGGGCCCTCGTCGGCCGCCGCGGCGCTCGCCACCGAGCGCGGCTCCGCCGTGCGAGCGGCCGAGGAGGCGCTCCGGGACGCGGGCGCGTCCACGCGCGACGAGGTGTACGTCGTCGGCTACTCCCAGGGCGGGATCCTCGCCCGCTCGGTCGGCGACGATCCGGCGTTCCGCGTGACCCACGAGCTCACGCTCGGCTCCCCCGTGGGGCAGCTGCCGCTCCGGCAGGGCATCGACGGCGTGGCGGTCGAGCACACCGACGATCCCGTCCCGCCGCTCGGCGGCGCCCGCTCGTCAGCCGGAGAGGGCGCCGACGACGTCGTCGTGCGCGGGCCGGCGGCCGTCGGCACCGGCCCGGCGGGTCCGCTCGCGGCCCACCAGCTCCCCACGTACCGCGCGACGGCCGCGGAGATGGACGCGTCGCGCTCGCCGCAGCTCATCCGGGCGCGCGACGAGCTGCACCGCTTCCTCGACGGGGCGACGCCCGTGGCCTCCCACCTCTACCGGGCGGAGCGGGATCCGGGCGCGGCCTCCTCGTCGGCCGCGGGCGCGGCCCGTGCGGAGCGGGCCCGATGAGCCGTCCGTCAGACCCGGGTGACGGGACGCAGCACGAGCCCCACGAGCCAGCTGAAGAACGCCATCAGCAGCGCGCCGAGCACGCCCCACCAGAAGCCGTCGACGGTGAGCCCGAAGCCGAGCCCACCCGAGATCGCGCCCACCAGGAGGAAGAGCAGCCCGTTCACCACGAGGGCGATGAGCCCGAGCGTCAGGATGTAGAGCGGGAACGCCACGATGCGGATGGCCGTGCCGATCACGCCGTTCACGACGCCGAAGATCGCGCCGAGCAGCAGGTACGTCAGCACGGTGGCCGTCGTGTCGCCCGGTTCGTACGCGGTCACGGTCGTGCCGGAGACGATGAGCGTGGTGAGCCAGAGCGCGACCGCGTTGACGACCACGCGCACGAGGAATCGGGACATGCCCCGATCCTCGCAGACGGGGCCGGGAGCGGCCGGGAACCGGCGGGCGGGGCGACCGTAGGATCGTCCGGTGACCTCCCACCCCGCAGCCCCCGCCCCGTCCGACGGCGCGGCGGCGCCCGTCCGGCTCCGGCCGGCCATCGCCGCCATGGTCGCCTACCGCCAGGGGAAGCCCGCCGGGGAGGACGACTTCAAGCTCTCCAGCAACGAGAACCCGTTCGACCCGCTGCCCTCGGTGCTCGCGCGCATCGACCAGGTGCGCGACGTGAACCGGTACCCCGACGCCGGGGCGACCCTGCTGCGCACCGCGCTCGCCGAGCGCTTCGGCGTCACGGTCGACCACGTGCACGCGGGCGCCGGATCCGTGGCGATCCTCTCCCAGCTCATCACCGCGGCCGCGGGCCCGGGCGACGAGGTCGTGCACGCGTGGCGCTCCTTCGAGGCGTACCCCACCCTCATCACGGTCGCCGGTGCCACGGGCGTGCCGGTGCCCAACCTGCCCGACCACTCGCACGACGTCGACGGCATGATCGGGGCGCTCACCGACCGCACGCGCGTCGTCATCGTCTGCACGCCGAACAACCCCACGGGCACGCCGGTGACGCAGGAGGACATCGAGCGCCTGCTGGCCGCCGTGCCGCGCGACGTCCTCGTGCTGCTCGACGAGGCCTACGGGGAGTTCGTCGCGCCGGAGCATGCCCTCGACGGCATGTCCCTCCTCGCCGCCCACCCGAACCTCGTGGTCCTCCGCACCTTCTCCAAGGCGTACGGGCTCGCGGGGCTCCGCATCGGCTACGCCGTGGGCCATCCGCGGATCCTCGACGCCGCCCGCTCCGCCGCCATCCCGCTGTCGGTCACGGGCCACGCGCAGCACGCCGCGCTGGCCTCGCTCGAGCACGAGGACGAGCTGCTGGAGCGCGTCGCCGTCCTCGCGCGCGACCGCGACGAGGCGTGGCGCGCCCTCACCGAGCAGGGCTGGCGGGTCCCGCGGCCGCACGGCAACTTCGTCTGGCTGGCGACCGGCACCGCGACCGCGGAGGTCGAGGCGCAGCTGGCCGCCGCGGGGCTGGTGGTGCGCGCCTTCGGCGACGAGGGCATCCGCGTCACCATCGGCGAACCCGCCTCTGTCCACAAGCTACTGAACGCGTCGGCGGGAATTGTCCGGGGGCTGCCGGAGGGCCACCCGGCGCGCCGGTAGGTTGGGACGATGCCGGAAAGCGATGTGACGGTCCAGCTCCTGACCCCCGCGGGCGAGCTCGCACCGAGCGACTCCGCCGAGGAGTTCCTCCCGTACTTCGAGCGACTCACGGAGGACGACCATCGCGGCTTCCTCCGCGACATGCGCCTCACCCGGGCGTTCGACCTCGAGGCCACCAACCTCCAGCGCCAGGGCCACCTGGGCCTCTGGGCGCCGAGCACCGGGCAGGAGGCGGCGCAGGTCGGATCCGGTCGGGCCACCCGCCCGCAGGACCACGTGTTCCCCGCCTACCGCGAGCACGGCGTGGCGCTCATCCGCGGCGTCGACCCGGTCGACATCGTGCGCCTCATGCGCGGCGTCACGCACGGCGGCTGGGATCCGGCCGTGGCGAACTTCCACCTCTACACGCTGGTGATCGGCTCGCAGGCGCTGCACGCCACGGGCTACGCCATGGGCGTCGCGTTCGACGGCGACGTCGCGACGGGCGACCCGGATCGCGACACCGCGGTCATCGCCTACTACGGCGACGGCGCCACCAGCCAGGGCGACGTGAGCGAGGCGTTCGTCTTCGCCGCGAGCTTCCAGACCCCGCAGGTCTTCTTCCTGCAGAACAACCACTGGGCGATCTCGGTGCCGGTCACCACGCAATCGCGCACGCCCCTCTACCTGCGCTCGCGCGGCTTCGGCGTGCCGAGCACGCAGGTCGACGGCAACGACGTGTTCGCCAGCTACGCGGTCACGGCCAAGCACCTCGACGACGCGCGCAACGGCGGCGGGCCCTCCTTCATCGAGGCGCTCACGTACCGCGTCGGCGCGCACACCTCGAGCGACGACCCCACGAAGTACCGCACCGACGAGGAGCTGCAGGGCTGGGTCGCGAAGGACCCGATCGCCCGCCTCGAGGCGTACCTGCGCAACCAGGGCGCGCCGCAGTCGCTCTTCGACGGCATCGACGAGGAGGCCAGGGACCTGGCCGCCGACGTCCGCCGCCGCACCATCGAGCTGACCGGCCCGCCGCTCGCGGGGATCTTCGACCACGTCTACTCCGACCCGCATCCCGTCACGACCGAGCAGCGCGAGTGGCTCGAGCGCTACGAGGCCTCCCTGGAGGGGAACCGATGACCGACACCATCGACCGCGCGGCCGTCCCCGCCGGATCCGACGACGCCGCGACGAGCGCCGCCGGCGCCGGCGCGCCCGCCGGCATCGAGAGCATGCCGATGGCGAAGGCGCTCAACGCCGGCCTCCGGAAGGCGCTGGAGGACGACGACAGGGTGCTCCTCATGGGCGAGGACATCGGCCCGCTCGGCGGCGTCTTCCGCATCACCGAGCACCTGCAGCGCGACTTCGGCGCACGCCGCGTCATCGACACCCCGCTCGCGGAGTCCGGCATCGTCGGCACGGCCATCGGCCTCGCGATGCGCGGCTACCGGCCGGTGTGCGAGATCCAGTTCGACGGCTTCATCTACCCGGCCTTCGACCAGATCACGAGCCAGCTCGCCAAGATCACGAACCGGCACGAGGGCGCCATGCGCATGCCCGTCGTGATCCGTGTGCCGTACGGCGGCCACATCGGCGCCATCGAGCACCACCAGGAGAGCCCGGAGGCGTACTTCGCGCACACCCCCGGCCTCCGCGTCGTGAGCCCGAGCACGCCGCACGACGCCTACTGGATGATCCAGGAGGCCATCCGGAGCGACGACCCGGTCATGTTCTTCGAGCCCAAGGCGCGCTACCGGCCGAAGGGCGAGGTCGACTTCTCCGCTCCCGGCATCGGCCTGCACGAGAGCCGCGTGGTCCGCTCCGGCACCGACGTCACTCTCGTCGGCCACGGCGCCATGGTCGCGATGCTGCTGCAGGCCGCGGAGCTCGCGGCCGAGGAGGGCACGAGCGTCGAGGTCGTCGACCTGCGCTCGCTGTCGCCCGTCGACTACGGCCCCATCTTGGAGTCCGTGCAGCGCACGGGCCGCCTCGTCGTCGCGCAGGAGGCGCCGGGCCACGTGTCCGTCGGCTCCGAGATCGCGGCCACGGTCACCGAGCGCGCGTTCTACTCGCTCGAGGCGCCGGTGATCCGCGTCTCCGGCTTCGACGCCCCGTTCCCTCCCGCGAAGCTCGAGACGCTGTACCTCCCGGATGCCGACCGCATCCTCGAGGCCGTCGACCGCTCGCTCGCCTACTAGACGCCCGCCGCTCCCGCGGCACGGAGAAGAGGACCGCACGATGGCTGACTCCCAGTTCACCCTGCCCGACGTGGGCGAGGGCCTCATCGACGCCGAGATCGTCTCGTGGCGCGTGCAGCCCGGCGACCGGGTCGCGCTCAACCAGGTGATCGTCGAGATCGAGACCGCGAAGTCGCTCGTGGAGCTGCCGAGCCCGTTCGAGGGCACCGTGTCGGGGCTCCTCGTGCAGGAGGGCCAGACGGTCGAGGTGGGCACCCCCATCATCGCGATCGCGCAGGGCTCGCCCGGCGTGTCCGGGCCCGCGGAGACGCCGGCCCAGATGGCGCTGCCGGGCGAGACCGTGATCGAGGACGACACGGCCATCGAGAACCGCGAGCCGGCTCCCGCGCCCGCCGCCGAGGAGGCCTCCGGCGCCGTGCTCGTGGGCTACGGCACCGTGGGCAAGGCCGCGAGCCGCCGTCGCCGCGCCGAGCCGGGGGACGCACCCGTCCGTCCCGCCTCCCGCGCCGCGTCGTCGACCGCGGCCCCCGCGGCGCGCGCCCCGCGCCCCGCGTCGGTCCCCGCCGCCTCGGCCGTGCCGATCATCGCCAAGCCGCCCATCCGCAAGCTCGCGAAGGACCTCGAGGTCGACCTCGCCGAGGTCGAGGCCACGGGCCTCGTCGGCGAGATCACGCGCGAGGACGTCATCCGCACCGCCCAGCAGGCGAGCGTCTTCAAGAACATCGAGACGCCCGAGTGGCCGGATGCGCGCGAGGACCGGATCCCCGTCAAGGGCGTCCGCAAGGTCATCGCCGCGGCCATGGTGCAGAGCGCGTTCCAGGCGCCGCACGTGAGCCTGTTCGTGGACGTCGACGCGACCCGCACGATGGAGTTCGTCAAGCGGCTCAAGGCGTCCACCGACTTCGCGGGCGTGAAGGTCTCGCCGCTGCTCATCATGGCGAAGGCCATGATCTGGGCGGTGCGCCGGAACCCCACGGTCAACTCCTCGTGGACCGACCAGGAGATCATCGTCCGCCACTACGTGAACCTCGGGGTCGCCGCGGCGACGCCGCGCGGCCTCGTGGTGCCGAACGTCAAGGAGGCGCAGTCCATGTCGCTGCTGGAGCTCGCGCGCGCGCTCGAGCAGCTGACGCTCACGGCCCGCGACGGCAAGACGAGCCCGGCGGACATGGGCCAGGGCACCATCACGCTGACCAACATCGGCGTCTTCGGGATGGACACCGGCACGCCGATACTCAACCCGGGCGAGGTCGCCATCGTCGCGCTCGGCACCATCAAGCAGAAGCCGTGGGTCGTCGACGGCGAGGTGCGCCCGCGCTTCGTCACGACCATCGGCGCGAGCTTCGACCACCGCGTGGTCGACGGCGACGTGGCGAGCCGCTTCCTGGCGGACGTGGCGAGCATCATCGAGGAGCCCGCGCTCCTGCTCGAGTGACGCGCGTCCCCGTGTGCACAGCGGGGGCGTCATGGTCGTGAGATCGGTTATCAATACCGTAATCTCGGATCCATGAACCGTCGCCCCCTCACCGCCCTGCTCGCCGCCTCCCTCCTCGCCGTCCCGCTCGCCGGTTGCGCATCCGGATCCGCCTCCCCGTCCGGAGACGCGACGGCGTCCGCGTCCGGCGGCTCGCTCGAGGTCGTGGCCTCGACCGACGTCTACGGCGACATCGCGAAGCAGATCGGCGGCGACGACGTGAAGGTCACGTCGATCATCGACAGCCCCGACAAGGACCCGCACGAGTACCAGGCCACCTCGCGCGACCAGCTCGCGCTCTCCACGGCCGACGTCGTGATCCAGAACGGCGGCGGCTACGACGACTTCGTCGACACGATGATCCAGGCCCTCCCCGGCGGCAAGAGCCCCGTCCTCCTCAACGCGGCCGACATCTCCGGCTACGATCAGACGCCCGCCGAGGGCGAGTTCAACGAGCACGTCTGGTACGACGTGCCCACGGTGAAGAAGCTGACGGATCAGATCGAGCAGGCCTTCTCGAAGGCCGACCCCGACGGCGCCTCCACGTTCGAGGCCAACGGCAAGGCGTTCACGGCGAAGCTCGACGGCATCGCCGACGCCGAGGCCGCCGCGAAGCCCGCCGGCACCGGCAAGGGCGTCGCGATCACCGAGCCCGTGCCGCTCTACATGACGGGCGCGATGGGCCTCGAGAACCGCACGCCGGACGAGTTCAGCGAGGCCATCGAGGAGGGCACCGACGTCCCGGCCGACGTGCTGAAGGAGACGCTCGCGCTCTTCTCGGAGAAGAAGGTCGCCGCGCTCGTCTACAACGCGCAGACCACCGGCGCCACGACCGACCAGGTCGTCCAGGCCGCCCAGGCCGCCGGCGTCCCCGTCGTGCCGGTCACCGAGACGCTGCCCGCCGACCTCCCCGCGGGCAGCGGGTACGTTGAGTGGATGACCGCCAACGTCGACGCCGTGGCCTCCGCCATCAAGGGATCGTGACCGGCCCTGCCGTCCTGAGCCTCCGGGACGCGACGCTGTCCTTCGGCGCGCGCACCCTCTGGAGCGGACTCGACCTCGACGTGGCACCCGGCGAGTTCGTCGCGGTGCTCGGCCCGAACGGATCCGGCAAGACCAGCTTCCTCAAGTCCGTCCTGGGCGCCCAGCGCCTCACGTCGGGGGAGATGCGCTTCCTCGACGAGCCGGTGCGCCGCGGTGCGCGGCGCATCGGCTACATCCCCCAGCAGAAGCTCATCACCGCGTCGACGCCGGTGCGGGCGCGCGATCTCGTGGGCTTCGGCGTCACGGGCCACCGCTGGGGGCTGCCGATCAGCCGCCGCGCCGAGCGGGCCCGGGTCGACGAGCTGCTCGAGGCGGTGGGCGCCACGGCCTACGCCGACGCGCCCGTCGCCTCCCTCTCCGGCGGCGAGCAGCAGCGGCTGCGGGTGGCGCAGGCCCTCGCGTCGGATCCGCGGCTCCTCCTCTGCGACGAGCCGCTCCTCAGCCTCGACCTCGCGCACCAGCGCGTGGTCAGCGAGCTCATCGACCGGCACCGCCGCGAGACCGACGCGGCGGTCGTCTTCGTCACGCACGACGTCAACCCCGTGCTCGACATGGTCGACCGCGTCCTCTACCTGGTGGGCGGGCGCTTCCGCATCGGCACGCCCGACGAGGTGCTCGACTCCGAGGTGCTCAGCTCGCTCTACGGCACGCCCGTCGACGTCGTGCGCGTGCGCGGCCGGATCGTCGTGGTCGGCTCGCCCGACGACCCGCACGACCACCACTCGCACGACGACGACGAGCACGACGACCACGGCGATCACGGGGCGCACGGCGTGCACGACGCCGGGTCCGGCTCCGCCGACGGGAGGGCCGCGTGATCCACCTCCTCGCCGACGCGGGCGACGTCTGGTCGCGCCTGTTCGACTTCTCCGACTACGGCGCGCTCGTCGCGCTGCTGCGGAACAGCATCATCGCGGGCGCCGTGCTCGGCGTGGTGGGCGGCCTCATCGGCGTCTTCGTGATGACGCGCGACCTGGCGTTCGCGGTGCACGGCGTGAGCGAGCTCTCGTTCGCGGGAGCCGCGGCGGCCCTGCTGCTCGGGGTGAACGTGGTCGGGGGATCGCTCGTCGGCTCGCTCGTCGCGGCCATCGCCATCGGCGTGCTCGGCACCCGGGCGAAGGACCGCAACTCGATCATCGCGGTGATCATGCCGTTCGGGCTGGGCCTCGGGATCCTCTTCCTCGCGCTCTACGACGGCCGCGCGAGCAACAAGTTCGGCCTGCTCACGGGCCAGATCGTCTCGGTCGACAACCCCCAGCTCGGCTACCTCGTCGCGATCAGCGCCGTCGTCATCCTCGGCCTCGCCGTCGTCTGGCGGCCGCTCATGTTCGCGAGCGTCGACCCGGACGTGGCGGCCGCCCGCGGCATCCCCGTGCGGATGCTCTCGATCGTGTTCATGGTTCTGCTCGGGCTCGGGACCGCGGTGTCCATCCAGATCGTCGGCGCCCTCCTCGTGCTCTCGCTGCTGGTGACGCCGGCGGCCGCCGCCATGCGCGTCTCGTCGACGCCGCGCGTGGTCGTCTCGCTCAGCGTGCTGTTCGCGCTGACGAGCATCGTGGGCGGCATCCTCCTCGCGCTCGGCAGCAGCATCCCCATCAGCCCGTACGTCACCACCATCTCGTTCGCGATCTACCTCGTCTGCCGGGGTGTCGACGCCCTCCGCGGTCGCACCGGCAGGTCGGGCGGGACGCGTACCCTGGACGCGCGGGGAGGATCGCCCGCCGGGAGGGCACGGGCATGAAGCGGAACACGTGGCAGCGCGAGGCCGTGCGCCAGGCGCTCGACGCATCCACCGACTTCGTGAGCGCGCAGCGCCTCCACGCGCGCCTGCACGAGGCCGGATCGCCCATCGGCCTCGCCACCGTCTACCGCGCGCTCGGCGACCTCGCGGCGGAGGGCGACGCCGACTCGCTGCAGTCGCCGGACGGCGAGGCGCTGTACCGCACGTGCGCCACGGGCGGCCACCACCACCACCTCATCTGCCGCGTCTGCGGCAGGACCGTCGAGATCGCGGCCGACGCGGTGGAGTCGTGGGCGCACGACGTCGCGGCGCAGAACGGGTTCACCGCCCCGACCCACGTGGTCGACGTGTTCGGCCTCTGCGCGGAGTGCACGCGTCGCGCCGCGGAGGCCGAGGCCGCGGAAGCCCCCGCCGCCGGTGCCGCGGAGGCCCCCGCATCCGCATGATCCCGGGCTCCCGGCTTGCGTCCGGGCGTGTCGTCGCGTAGCCTCGATCCTTGGCCGAGCGGCTCATCCGCTCGCATGTGCGCCGATCCCCTCCTCATCGAGATCCGGGACCCGGCGTGCCGACAAGAAATCTTGGGTAGGGCGGTTCTCGCCCTACGGTACCTACGGAGGAAACCATGGCAGCAACCTGCCAGGTGACCGGCGCCGTCCCCGGCTTCGGACACAACATCTCGCACTCGAACCGGCGCACCAAGCGCCGCTTCGACCCGAACG